>Ga0255768_10001022_pt1 | contig 29437 bp, 39 predicted proteins | sample 071ome_33_FD_179983 | JGI IMG/M metagenome (GOLD analysis project Ga0255768, IMG submission 179983) | Coastal salt marsh microbial communities from the Groves Creek Marsh, Skidaway Island, Georgia - 071412AT metaG (version 2) | ecosystem: Environmental > Aquatic > Marine > Intertidal zone >...
AATCTGTATTTATCACAAATGATTGATCGATAGGAGAGGAGGCCTGCAAATTGATAAACGAGTAGACCTGTCCCTTACTCCCTACTTGACTATAGACCGGGACATTTGTGTCGACATTGCCCTGATTGTCGTATATGTCGACAGTCGACGCTTTTACCGGATGACCGGCTATGACATACCAAGCCGGAAAGGAGCCGGAATTCTGAAATGCTATTTGATACGCAGGGGTAGAGGGGAATCCATAGCTGTCTCCGAGCTCATCTGTGATACTCCCCGGGGATCCAATCACGACTGGGGATGATTTGCCGAGGTGCGGTCGGATAACTTCTGTGATACCATCCGGATCGACAGGGGGAGCGATTGCGTTTGTACGATAGGACTCCTGAGAGAATTGAGTCGCAGACAGAAACGCATTTTCTCCGACTACTCTCCTCAGGAGGGATTGATCTGACAACTCAATCTCATTCTCGACTGAAAACTCGACATATCCGCTCGGCATGTCGGGATGGCCGTATATCGGAGAGGAGACGACTCCTGAGAATAGGGAGATCCGCTCATCATAGGATTGTTGTATCTCTCCCCGCTTGACTGTGACATAGTAAAACCGAGCCGGGCTCCTATCAATCCCCCTCCCCTGAAACTGCATATCTGAGACGTCAAAAGGGAGGAATATCGCCATCGAGATAGCAGACTGAGAGAATTTCACCTTGCCGACCTCCTCTAATGAGAGCGAGAAATCTGGATTGTCGAGTTTCCCTTCGTACAATACACTCTCTCCTCCCTCGTCAAATTGGACAGGATATGTCGAGAATCGATATGTTCTCCCTGCTATGTCGATCTCTAATAAAAAGCAAATCTCAGTACTTAGATAATCATATGCCGAGTATGTCCTCATAAGATCTCCCTGAGTGTCATAGTCGCAATTCTGACGAGCTCTCCTGACTCTGAGACATTCTCGTCTCCGAGTATATTCTCGACCTCAATCTCTCCCTGCACAGAGACGAGAGCCTGTTCATAATCTCGGTGCATCTCCTTTTGATCTGTGGTTTTATCTATGAGAGGGAGATAGACAATTGGTGTTTTCTCACCCTGTAAATATTTGAGGAGTCCCTGCAATAGATAGGGGACATCATTAGCAATTGCGATCGGCTCCGCTCCCCCTGAGGAGCTCCCTATCCAATAATCCGGATCTGGATTATCTCCCTGCAAATCTGACAGGTCGACTCCCTCAGTCCAAGCGATCCGGAATGTCCTTCGAGATGGTCTGTTATTTTTTGTGTATACAATCCCATCCTGAGTCTCTGAGGAGACTGTCCCTGAGTCAATCGAGATGGTGCGTCCTCTCTGATATTGTTTGCCCGGTATGAGGACCGAGCCGAGATGGAGGATCCCTATCTGAGCATAATTCTCGAGAGTCGTCTGAGCTGGTATCCTGAGACCTAAAGCCTCGAGTCGTAATCCGTTTAGATTGACAATTAGTGTCATGCTATTAGGGATAAGCTCAATCTCTGAGGGAGATAATCCTGTCAGACTCTCGTCGAGTAATAAAACCGCTTGTTTCGTGCCTGTCGTAGTCCCTCCGAATCTCCCCTCACTATTAGAGACGACTGTCCGCCATACATAGGACTCCTCTCCTGTCTCAATCCTCACTCGCCATCCTGCACACTCGTTATATCTAAAGTAGGGCTGATTGGGGGCTGTGTTCGCTCCTCTGACAGTCCTCCCCTGCACAAGACATTCTGAGGAGATACTCCCCGAGAAGGTGTCTAAGACAGTCCAAGTTCCCGAGCTATAATACTCGAGCTTGCCTGTGATAAAATTATAGTTCTGCAAATGCAAACCGACGTAGTCATTCGGGAGAGACTCGTCTATGTGGACGGAGGTATCGGGATCGAGTTTAAATGCGATAAATTGCTCGGGGACATTTCCTGAGAGGACACTCTCAGATCTCCAATAAACTCGACGAGTCGGAGATATGTCATAGAGGACATTCTCAATTTTAAAATTTGATGTCGGAGTGATCGAGAATTCATCTCCCTCATAGGTCGCTCCGTCTGTCCCTGAGATCCTGACATTGTCGGAGACATACGCATAATTGCCGGTCGGAGGATAGGCTCTCTGAAATAGATCCCCAGGGGAGGAGAATGAGACGAGATGATCATCTCCTATCTGAGGAGCTCGTGCAAAATTTATATCACTCCAGATCGTCTCAAATGTCGAAGGACCTCCCGACCAAGCCAGATGTCCCCACTTGACCTCGTTTAGATTTGATGCTCCTCCCCCTCCTGAGGAGAGAGTCCCTGTCCCTGCTGTCGTCCATCTGCGTTTATTGTTGATTGAGTCTATATCTCGATAATAGACTGTTATGTCATCTCCTGAGAGCGCAATCAGGAGATCAATCTCTGACAGAGAGAGTCCTGAGATAGTAAATACATTCGAAGCGGCTATATTGTCGACCAATACAATCGCAGAGGGAGAGACTCGGAGCTCTGCATCATAGTTATCTGTCGTGTCGTCTGTTTTTATGCGGATCCCTCGTATATCATTAACATTATCTCCTCCTATCATTGAGGAGATACGAGCCCTCACAATCATCCCTTTAGGGATAATCTCTGAGGCCGCTATCCCTACCATCGAGGGGGAGACTGTGTAGTTTTTGAGCCGATCAATACGGACTCCTCCTGAGTCGAGACTCTCAGTCCCCGCTCCAGCTGTCGTGACTCCTGTGAAATTACTATAGAGATCGAGACCGGGGTAATTATATGCAAATGATAATCTATTCCATTCCGCATCCTGATCTGTCGAGAAATATGCAGAGGGGAGAGTTATAGAGGAGTATCCCCCGAGAAATAACATCGAGATCGAGTAATTTGTCGCAGTCGACACAGGCTCGCAGAGGATGATTGATCTCCCTGACCACGTCAAACCGAATGAATTCTCGATCTGAGAACTGTCGTCTCCTGTGCGGATTAATGTCCCCGCTCCGTTTTGGTCTCTCCCCATCTCCCTAAATGAGATGGCATCCTGAGACCAATAGATCCGATAGTCTCCTCCCCCTGCCTGCCGACGTGCGGAGATATGATGAGAGGCTCCCTCATCTGTCCATGCTGAGATGTCCCCTCCTGTCATGACATTGCTCGTCCCTCCTGTGACAGTCTGAGAGATAACATGATAGCCTCCTGAGTCTCTGAGTCTATGCGCAGAGATATAAGCGGAGGGGATTGTCATATAATGAATTTCGTTTGTCGCACCTGCATAACAAAACCGAAATACTCCCTCGTGAGAGTAGAGGGAGATAGATCTGAATGAGTGATCATCTATCTCTGCGTCTGTCGTGACGAGCGAGAAAGATCCCCCCATGTCAGAAGAAGCATATTGTAATAATCGATTGCGCTTAGTCGCTGATGTATCATTCCAGACGGTCTCAATCATAATCATAACCACTCCGAGAGCCTCTGCGATCCGGAGCCTCTGCGGATTGTGGTTCTGATATGTCGCTCCGCTTCCTGTGAGGGTCCCTATATCGAGAGCCTCGGGTAAAGCTCTGCGAGTGCGGAGTGTCCAAGTCGTCCCATCTGTCGAGTGATATGTGCGGAGATTGACCGTCTCGTCATCCCCTGCGAGATGGGCGAGTAAATAGGAGCCGTCTGAGAGTTTACACATCCCGGAGAGGAGAGCATATCTCAGAGTCGTACTCTCTGAGTAGACTGAGACATCTGAGCTGGTGTCATCTATGTTTAATGTCGTGACTCTGACTGTGCGGTTTGAGGTCGTATCTCGTGCGTATGATATGAGGAGATCTCCCTCTCCTGTGTCGAGTCCTGAGGGGTAGGAATAGACTGTGCTCGACAATCTCGAAAAATATAGATTTTTAAACCTCGAGATTGTATTTTGAGGATCTCGTCCGTAATTGACAGAGGCCTGATTGTCCTCAAATATAAATCCGGCTCCGTATCCTGCGTATCCTGATTTCTGAGTTTTTATTGTGAGATCTGAGCCTGTCGTCTGATTGCCTGTCGCTATTAGTCTCATAGGTCCGTATCCGGTAGGGATGGGATCTCCTGCGATACTGTCTCCGACCGTAAATGATGATTGAGCGAGCCATAGATTATTATTATTGAGTCCGAGAGGGACGAGAAACCCTCTCAGATAGTCCGGTGTAACATTAGGCATTAGTATCCCCTCCGAGCGTTTCGTGCGTCTGACAGTCCCATCCTCTGACGATCTGACATAAATCTATCATAATGTTTGTAGGGATTCATGACTACGACCTGAGGAGAGATTGTCTGTCCGTTTTGTAATCTGTTTACTCCCTGCTCTCCCCCGAGTCTATTGACTGTCGCTCGGTCAAGAACTGCCTCTCCTCTTTTAACAATGATTGTCGACTCGTCAGGAGTCCTCTCAATCATACCCCCCATGTGGAATTGGGGAGGTTGTTGTGACATGACAATTGCGGCTTGTGCTGCGGCTGTGGCTATGTATCCCGCAATAGCCGCAGGGGCGAGAGGCCCGAACTGAGCTGGGGCGGCTGTTATGCTTTTTGCTGTATTCATGGCGATCTCACCGAGCGCAGCGACTTTTTGAGCAGTAAAGAGAGCGACCAATAACTTTTTGTTCTTATTTCCGGATTTTTGCAATAGCTCGAGAGAGGCTGTCGTGACAGTAGAGAGAGATTGTAGTATCGCAGATGTCCCCGAGGCGATCTGAGCTTGCCTTTTTTGCTCTGCGTCATCTCTGATCTTTTGGAGGGCTATCTCATGATTAAACTCGGCAGCTCTGATAGCCTTTTGTCGATCTTCGTTTGCCTTGTCGATCTCCTCCTGAGTTTTTGCCTGTTTGATTGTTGCCTCTGTCGCCTCGTTAATCTTGTCTATTGTGTCCCTCTTTTGTAGTGCGAGCTTTGCTTCATTTGCGAATAATTGCTCAGAGGCAGGGAGAGAATCTAACATTGCCATGAGAGCGACTCTCTCGAGATCTCCTCTGACCTGAGCGATCTGAGAGAGATTCTCCTGTTTGTCGATCTGCTCATCTAATTTCTGATTGATCTCCTCTAAGTCTATTTTTTCTTTCTGTGTAATGAGTGCCTTTTGCTCTGCGACTAATGAGGATGCTCTCTCGACCTCCTCTCGAGCCTCCTCTACTGCGAGTCTCTCTGCTTCTGTTTTTGCTGTCGTCTCGAGTCCTATAAGCTGAGCTTGCATTAGAGATAATTGATCGTCGAGTGCATCTCTGCGAGCCTGTGCGCTTCTGCTAATCTGCTCAGAGTCGGAGAGCATAGACAGGGACATCTCCGCATTTTGAGCCTCGAGGGCGTTTATCTGATCTGTGAGTCCTGAGGTTATTTGTATGATTTTTAATCTGCGCTCCTCTGCTCTCTGAGTCGCCTCGGCTTGTCGTTTTTGTTTGTCTTTTGCCTCTATGACTGCGATCTCCGCAGCTAGGATCTTTTCTGTCTGATCTTTTGCTGCGCTATACTCTCCCCATATATCTCGCAGGATTATTTTTTTATCGGCAATAATCTTTTTGAGAGACTCCTCTTTATCTCGACTCTCAGAGATCATCTTGCTGATCTCGAGTCTCTCTTTACTATTCATAGCGAGGCCTTTTTGCACTTCGTACATCTGGACTCTCTCGGCTTGTAAGAGATCAATCTGTGCCTGTGCTGTTTTGACTCTCTCTGTCGCTGTTTTCTCGAGATCTTGCATCCTCGTGTATAATTTATTGCTCTCCTCTGTCTGTTTCTTTTTGGCCTCTCTTATATCGAATTCTTTTTGTGAGATCTGTCCTAATGCCAAGAATCTCTCATTATCGAGTCGAGATAATTCCCTCCTCTGCTCTATTGCGTTTATGTCAAATCCGAGATCGAGATCCTCAGAGAGTCCCCTGAGCTCCTGTCCCAATCTCTCAATCTCCTTTCGTCCCTCAGAGAGTCCGGTTTTAAATTTGTCGAATTCCTCTTTTGCCTTTTTTTGATTGTGCGTAAATAGAGTATACGCACCCGCAGCGAGCCCGAGGGTCCCCACAACCCCTATCATGACGAGATTCCCTGTCGCTAGTGATCTCGACATAGACCTCGCAGCCGAGCCGACCATCCCAATCTCCCCTGCCATCGCTGCGAGCTCAGGATTGATAAATCCTACCACATCCTCGAGGCTACCCATAGCCGCGCCAAAATCTCTTGTCTGTCTGCGAGTCTGTTTTATGCGGTCCCCTGCTAGGTCAAAAGATCTCCCTATCTGTTTAGACGATCTCTGAGCCTGATCTGCCTGATCTCTAAATGACTGCTGTATTTTCGCAGAGGAGGCCTGATAACTTTTTGTCGTCTCACGAGCGGCTTTTTTGCTCTCCTGAGCCGCTTTTTGAGCCGCCTTCTGAGCCTTGTTAAATTCAGAGGCTAGGGCTCTCGTCATCGCCTGTGCCTCTTTTTTTGTCATACCCGGGATCTGACCGAGGGAGTCCTGCAATTGTTTGAGATTTGCTCTGAGACTAATCTCGACGCTTTTATTCACATCTGCCATTTTATTTCTTTTTGCCTCCTCTCATGAGGTCGTCCGCAATTACATTAACAAGTTTAGAGGCGGCTCGCTTCGTAGGTTTCCAGAGGAGCTCGTCCGCTGTGCGAGTCCCAAATGCGAGATCGTTTAGTGTGTACTCTCCTGTCGTGATAGCCCACGCATAAGGGGCATCATTGCGCACAAATGCGACAATATCCTCTCCCTCTATAAGGATCCCCTTCTGTAATCTATTTTTTGAGTCCTGAGATTTAGGAGACACTCTGACAGGGATCGGATCATCTTTTATACGTCCTGACTCATCAATCTCTCTCATGATAGCAGAGGCCTCCTGAGTGCCTTTCTGTCGTTTGAGGGCTCCGAACACAGCTGCCTTCTTTTCGTCTGCTGTGCGAGGTCTCTGCGTCCTCACAGGCCATTGTCGATAGGCCTCCTCATATATCTCAGTCATCTCATTCTCGAAGATCTGACGGATAAGGGGGAGCTGGTCGAGTAGATTGTTGACCATCCTCTCTAATTCGTCAGATACCCCAATCGCAGCGTTTCCCTGTTTGATAAAAACTTTAGCCATCTCTATTCCTCATCCTGTGTATCTGCTCTCTATTATAGCGAGTTTTTCTCTCCTCTCTCTGTTTTTGTGTCTCAGTCTCGAGGATATAGTCGGCAATTAGGGAGGTCTGAGTGTCAGGATCGAGGGAGCGGAACCAATCCGGATCTCTCCCCCATCTGCGACTCATGAGGAGCTCTAATCTGTCGAGATGTCCGTATCTGTGGAAAGCATAAAATTTGCCTTTTCGTCGACCTCTTTATCGGTCGGGATTTTTGTCGCCATAAATGACAGAGCTTTTACTCCCTCCTCATATATGACAGAGGCAACGATCCCCTCGCTCAGGAGTCTATCGAGACATGTATGTCCGTACTCGAGAGGGGATGATTTACCGGGTCTGTATTTTGGCAATTTGCGGACGTGATCGAGACACACTCCGAGCGCACCTGCACAGAGACGAGCGAGTCGTGCGTTGTCACTCTCAGATGTCCAGAGAGAGACGAACTCAAAAGATGTAGCAAGGGAGGGAGAGCTCAGATCGAGATCCCCTCCCCATTTGCGGATAGATATTTTCATGTAGTCTCCTGATATCTATTAGGGAGTAGAGGCTGTGTAGCTTACTCCTCCGTAGCATGTAAAGTTTATTGTAAATGAGGACGGATCTCCCTCAGTAAATGACGCAGTACATACGCATTTAGAGAGAGTCGCTTCGTGAGTCTCTGTATCTGTGAGAGATGTCGCATCGACCTGATATTGTATGTCGATACAATAAAACTCGACATAAGGAGTCCCCGAATTGCCTGTCGAGACGTTTGAGGAGTAAAATCCGGTTTTATTGATAAAGTCGAGAATGCTACCTGCCTCGGCTCCATCTGTAAACTGTCGGAAGTATGCAGAGAAAGATCCTGTCGCTGAGGGCTCATCATCCCCCTTTCTGACTGTCGTGATCGTCCCTCTGTCTCTGATCACAGTCTGAGCCGCTTTAGGAGTGTCAAATGTTACATTTCCCTCTTCATATGCGATCTCGAGGGTTACCGGTGTGCCGGTTGCGTCTGAGAGTGTGATTACACCATCTCGACGAGTTTTTGGTAGGGTAGAATAGGCCACAATATCTCCTATGATAATATAAAGGTGTGTAGTGCTGAGAATTCAATCTCAGATATAATATACTCCTGAGAGTCAGGAGATCGACGAGAAGATCTGACAAATCGTATCTCTATAGCTCGATTAAAATCTCGAGCCATCACCGCTCCGATAACTTCCTGCTCTTTATCGAGTGCATTGCCATAATCTAACACGACATCATGAGGACGTATCCGATAGGCAAATCTGACTCGTACAAGCGACTCGACATAGCATCCTATAGAATTCCTCTGTCTCTCATTAGCTGCATTTGTCGCAGACATCTCGACAGTAAAACCCAGATGTCCGAGTGTATTTTGAGACCTGCCAAAATACTCGGGGAGCATCCTGACCTCCCTAAATCCTGAGAGGTCTGATATATTTTGAGCAATCGCAGATCTGACCTGAGAGACGGAGACTGTCATTAATATCTCCGTCGTCTGTAATGATTGATGCCGGGGCGAGTGAGATATATTGTCGGCTGTCCTCTCGTCCGTTTGTCTGCGTCATCCGCTTTGCCGTCGTGATCTTCGTCATATACAAAATTGATCTGATCAAATTCGTCTCTATAGAGCTTGTAGTGCTCATTCGCGAGATCGAGGTATCGTCCATTAGATTGTCCGAGCGAGCTATGGAAATCTCTAAATATGAGATACAGACTGAGATGTCTGTGGACCTCAAAAAATGCCTCGGGAGACATCATGAGATACTCATAGCCCATCCCCTGATTGCGGATACGTCTCAGGATCTGGAACCACGCATCATCTATGTATTGCTGATATGATGTCAGAGAGGAGGGTCTGAGATTGTTGAGATCGCTATATGTCGCAGTCAGATCGATGTCAGAGACGACAGGATATAGTCGCTTACGGACGAGAGCCGCCATCCTGCGATAAATAAAATCCTCTCCCTCAATCGTGACTGTCCACTCTTGGATATATCCCTCTCCGAGAAGCTCAGTATCTGCGAGTTGATCTGCTGTGTGATTGTATGAGACAGTCCCACTCCCCGCAATTGTCGCAGTCGCTCCGGTGAGGAGATCGGCTCCTGTCGGTTTTATGAGAGTGTAAAGCGCATCTGTCGGGATGACCTGAGAGCCATCCCGATAAAAACGGATCTCTGTCGTCTGAGCTCGTCCCCTCTCGAGTAGCTCGACGGTCCTGATCTGCGCTGCGTAGGGAGTGGATAAGGACATATTATGCTTGCTGGAATACTACGGCCCAAGCTGAGCCATCACAAACTAACAGAGCCGCCTTACCCGCTGCGAGTCCAGCTCCCCCAATGATAGGATTACCATCAGCATCTTGTAAAACAAAAGAGTGACCACTAGAAGCGCTATTTTTAAACCAAAACCACACCCCATCCTTCTTGGCTGGAACCTTAATGGTAGCAGAGGATCCTTTATTATTTGTAATAACTTGATACTGTGCATCTTTATAGTTTAGATCTTTATCTGCTGTTATGGTTTCAATATTCACTCCCCCGGGCTGAATGATATGTCGGGGAATTTTAAATTCTTGTTTATCTGTAAAGGCCATTATCGCTCCTTTTTACGTTGTGCTCTTTCGAGATGTTTCGCTAATTTTCGACATGCCTCATCATGAGTGAGTGAGGGATTGCTCCTCACGATCTGAGAGGCTATCCTGTGGAAAGCTGCGGTTTTTTTATCATCATTAGACATATGCATCCCTCCCTAATTTAGAGATGAGGGCTATCGCTTTTTTTGTCTGTTTAAACTCTTCTTGTTTGCTCTTTAGTCGTGTAGCGACCTCGGGGATGTGCTGATCTCTCTCGAGTCGTGACATAGCTCGATTCATGGATATGAGACGGAGCTCCGCAATCTGAGGATGGGGAGGATTGAGATGTCCCTCCGCAATCAGAGATCTTCTCCAATCATCAAATCCTTTCTGATCAAAATGCTCTATAATCCTGCGTCCTATCTTTTCGAGTTTTATCCATCTCGATGTGTGATAATTGCCTTTGTGCGCAGGATACACTCGGAGATAATCGTGTTTTTTGGGGTCGATTATAGCCCAATCCCGATCACTCAGGGATGTCCTCATGATTGAGGAGTCGAGTCTCCCTCCGACAGCACGAGTCCCATTTACCCCCGGCTCCTCTTGTATCGAGCTCAGGATGGGGAGTAATAGAGGAGTGCTGATTTTTTTGCGCTTGTCGTCTGAGCTGTCGTATGTCTCAAAAATCACCAATTCCCAATTCTCGGGATGGTGCGCAAAAAAGAAGCGAGGGTTTTTCTTTTTTGGGATTCGAGTCTCTGTATGCTGAGTCTCCTCCCAAGGCTGAGAATATTTCTCATATGTTGTCATTGTAGTCTCCTATAAAAAAAAGGGCCGGAGATCATGACGAGGAGACTACGACAAGTCACAATCTCCGACAAAATCATGATCTAGCGAGCTGAGAGGATCTTGACACCTTTATCATCTTGAATGATACCGAGGCCTATGTACGCATGACCGACTATAAACGTCTTACTTGACATCGGACGACGATCGAATTCTACGACAATTTTACCCATAGACATCAGGTCAGAGGACCCGGGGATGTTTGCAGGGATACCGTCGACATATCCGAGAGCCATTGGTGATAGGAGATAGTTATCATAGCCAGATGAGGCATTCTCGTTAACGTGACCTGAGCGATATACATCGACACCAAATAGATTACCTGCAAAATTCGCACCTTTAGCCATAAGCATATCCTGAGAGGATTGCATACGACTTACTGCGTTTCCGGTCTCATTACGAAGTGAATCTTGGAGCTCTGTTAATGCCTTGGGCGAGAGGACGGCTGCATAGGGACCTGCGGCTCCGACGTCTGCGGCCTGCTCAATTGCGAATATTGCGTCAAAAAAGTCGTCTACTGAGAGAGTCGTAGTATTGAGGCCGACTGAGGTTGTAAAATTAGCGGCTGCGGCTCCTGTGAGCTCTGCGAATCGAGTCTCATAGGATTGACTCATTGAGCGAGCTAATCTGAAAGGGTCGATGTCCTGAGAGCCTGCCAAGCCAGTCATCGAAGAAAGATCCGACATCTCATATATGATGTACTGTCTCGCAGCTACGAGATCCGCAGAGTCGATGGTGAGGGCTGTCGTATTTCCGGACTCGTCAGAGATCTCATTTGTAGCGGCTGCCATGCTATCATAACCATCTAAACCTGCCAAGCGCACACGCACAGTATCGCTTCCGAGGCCGTTAATGCTCCCCTGATAGCTTATAAGGCCACTATTGCGGAGATTTGAGGAATCTTTGAGTAATAAATTTATCTCCTGAGAGATCATCGCTGAGAGACGGATGACTCCCTCGAGCTGATTGCCGACCGTATTAGCAAAACGGATTGGCTTAACTGCATCTGCCATTTGATGCTCCTATGTAAAAAGGGTTTTTTGCGACTGGGGCTCCTCTGCTGTTTACCGGTGCGACCGTACCCTCTAACCATTATATTATATCATATCTGAGGAGTCCGCAATGATTATAGAGATCCGAGCCCGAATTATCGATGGTGTGCCATTTTTTGAGCCTAAACCTATGAGAGGAGCCTCTCAAAAAGTGAAGGACCGTCAGAGGGAGGCATGTGAGTTTCTCAATAAAAAAAGTTATTCATAGGTTATTCATAGCCTGTGAATAACTTGTGTATAACTTTATTCATAGGTTATTCATAGGCTGTGTATAACTTGTGTATAACTTTATTCACAGGTTATTCATAGCCTGTGAATAACTTGTGTATAACTTTTTCAGAGCACAAAAAAGGGAGAGTCTCCCCTCCCCATATACTCAGGTTTTTTTTATCGGATTGTGGATTAGTACCAATACCAGATCATCAATGCATCTCCGTCAGAGAGAGCCGCTCCGAATGTCAGACGACAGACTGAGGATACTCCCCCGGTCGCTGAGACCTCAAACTCATCATTGTCAGATGCTGTGTCTCCGAGAGCTGTCATATTACGGATCGATAGACCGTTTTTAAACACCAATACAGAGTTAACAGCACCCGCAGGGAGTCCGACTGCGAGATCGAGTGTAGTGGTAGAGGATCCGGAGATCTGAGCTCCTTCCTGAGCGAATGAGATACCCAATTTTCCGGCTGTCACAGATGAGGATGCCAATTTGTCCGCATTTACGGATCCAGTGGCGAGGGCTGTCGTTCCGACGGCTCCTGAGGCTATTTTACTCGCTACGACTGAGGAGGATGCGAGGGCGTTTGAGTCCACAACTCCAGCTGAGAACATAGCAGAGGCATTAATGGCGGCATCTGCGATTTGAGCGGATCCGACTGAGTCATTCGCCAATTTGGCTTGCGTGATCTGTGCGTCTCCGACGTTGCTTGTTTGGACGACTGCCGAGCCTAATTTGGCATTCGTAATACTTGCGTCCTGTAATTTAGCTGTCGAGATCTGTGCGTCTCCAATTTTCGCCTCGGTGACTGAGGAGGATGCGAGAGCTACGGTCCCAATTGAGCCATCAATTACTTGATCCGCTCCGACTGAGTCATTCGCCAATTTGGCTTGCGTGATCTGTGCGTCTCCGACATTGCTCGTCTGGACTGCAGAGGCTCCGAGCTTAGCTGAGGTGACACTTGCGTTATTTAATTTGGCTGTGGTCACTCCTGAGTCGGCAATTGATAGCTCGTTTCCGTCCTTCTGTAAGCCTCCTGAGACGGTTATGGCACCGGTGCCCGTAAATCTTTGGAAAGCGATATCAGTAGTGCCTAAAGTGACGGAGTCATTTGAGCATACATAACCCTCCTCAGAGTAGGTCCCACGCAAGACAAACAAGAACGCACCGGGGAAATCATCATTTGCATCCATATCTGAGGATCTCGATGCTGAGGAGCCTGAGGAGCTGTATGAGTACACTCCGTTTTCTGTGGCATCTGTCTGATTGAGGAGGAGGAATCTGTCTCCACTGCTGAGACTTATTGAGTCTATGCTCGCAGGGAGGGAGGCTATATCCACATTGCTCTCAGTAGCTACGACCACGTTCTCCTTAACAGATAATCCAGCTGCGACATTGTCGACATAGGACTTAGAGGTCGCATCATTGGCATTTGTCGGAGTAGTCACGACTCGGAGAGTCCCTGACGAGAAATCGAAAGTATCTGTCAGATCGAGCTTATTGGCTGCGATTGAGCCCGCTAATTTCGCATTTGTGACCTGAGAATCCCCGAGGGCTGCGGTCTGGACTGAGCCTGTCCCTAATTTGCTGCTCGTGACACTTCCTGAGGCCAATTTAGCCTCGGTGACACAGAGGCTCGCAAGGGCAGATGTTGAAATTTCGCCATCTCCCACCTTGTCGGCGGTAATTGCGTCATTGGCGAGGGCTGCTGTCGCAATGACACCGGCTGCAAAAAATGAGGCAGTGTCGAGAGCTCCTGTCGCTATAGCTGAGGATGTGACTGAGCCTGAGCCGAGCTTGGCTGAGGTAATGCTCGAGTCTGCGAGAGCGGATGTCCCGACCGCAGCCGAGGCAATTTTGGCGGCTACAATTGCCGAATTGGCAATCTGATCGCCTTTAATTTGTACTGAACCCATAGGTTTTTAATCTCCGATAAACATGTTTAATTGTCGTAGTCTCAAATTTTAAAAATCTATATCTCTTCTAATATTACATGAACCTTAACATTTCCGGACGAGCTTTGTACAAAAATAGAGCTCGTCCGATTTTTCCCCTTTCCGAGTTTCATGATTAAAAAATTCGATGCCGGGACAAATGCGTTATCTGTCGTGTCAATGTCGTCTCCCTGACTATATCCGTTTTGAGCTATATATATTTTTGTGCTCTCACATCCGACGGAGACCTGATTACATGCTGAGGGTAATAGTATCTCGTCACAAGCGGCATCTCCGACAGTAAATGTCTTAAACGCAGGATAGATATTTATAGATTGATAATCTCGTGTCGCCATGTCATGAGCTCCTAATATAATCTACAGTCAAAAAATCTCCGACCTGTGGAGTAAAGCTGCAGCTAAATGTATTCTCGTTAACTTCGGAGAAGTGCTCTCCGACAACTTGTCTCACTCCGTTGTAATATACTCGCAGAGATCCGGACTGATAATTCTCGGGGACAATAAATGAGGTCCTCTCTCCGTTGATCTGAGAGGTGACATTCGCTTTTTTCATTTCGTCCGAGCCTCCTGAGGGAGGATTGATAAATGCAAATCGAAACGCCATGTCATGTTAACCCTGTCGTCTCTGTCTATGTCGCCAAGCCTCGATCACCTTGTCTCTATTAGCTGCATAAAAATCAGGATCTTTCAGAGCTCTGTCGAGGAAGCTCGGAGAGTCAGGAGAGGGGATGGCTCCGCTATTTGTGCGAGGGGGAGTCGCTCTCTCGAGCTCTGCCATCTGTGCCTGTGTATTGACCTCCTGAGGGACGGGAGCATCCTCTGTGGACGTGACGACCTCTCTCAGGGCTCGCAGATGTGGACGGATAGTCAGAGGGGCTTTATCGGGATTCTCTACCTGAGTGTCGAGCCAGTCTGACAGAGTAAGTCTCTCTTTATCTGTGGCTCCCTTTTGGGATCTCTCATAAGACCACTCGATCGCCTCTATCAAATCCGGATCTGTGAGACCATGTTTAGAGATTGACTGATATCTCTCAAATCTCCGCTCGGCTGTGTTTAATTTGGTCTGCATGTCGGATAATTGCTGATTGAGGATGTCGACTGAGGACATAGCTTTCTCGGCTTTTTCGAGTCTGCTCTCCGCTTGTGCGAGTGCCTCCTCTGCGATTGTCGCTCTCTGTGCGACCTTTCCGACTCGCTCCTTTATGATACTCTCTATTTGTGATTTGAGGATATAGGTTTTTCCCTCGTGCTCTATTTCGTTCATGTAATCTCCTTTAGAGGCTAAATTCCGCTCGCTCTCTGCGGATACGTTCCAATTCTCGACGTGCCTCTATATCGTCAAGATCTGGGTTTAATATTTTGAGTGCATCGATAGGGCTTATCAATCCTGCCGAGAGTTTTTGTACGACATCCTCTCTCTGAGCCTTTAGCTCGTCAGGAGAGAGGGGGAGAGAGTTATATTTGACTCTATACCCATCCTCAGGGAGAGATGTCCCTAGAAACCGATTGCATAGCATAGCACAGAGGGACATCATCTCCTCATCCCCTCTCCTCATCTGAGGAGCCAGTCTGACAGATGCCGTCCTCTGACCATCTCTCGATATACTGAGAGCATATCCGGATCTCGGATCTCCGCTCTGTCGTATCACATCCGCAGAGATCCCAGCGGCCGTCGAGAATCTATACTCATACGCAGAGATACTCTCGAGCAATTTTTGAGGATCTGAATATGTAAAACTGCCGAGGAGGGGCTGTCCTGTCATGTCGGGATCCGACTGAAACATGAGGATCGACGAGGGATCGGTAGATATCGCAGATCTACGACCGAGTAAATTTCCCTCTACCTGCTCTAATCCCTGCACAGAGACACCGACTGCGTACTTCTGAGGCCAAGAATTGTCTCGCACACAATGAACATAGAAGGATCCGAGAACTGCCGAGCTCAGGGTCCCATAGGGGAGAGCCGACATGTCGAAGGCATTAAACATAGATCCTGTTTTCTCGGCATGGTATAAAACGACAGGGAGATAGGGGATCCCCTCTCGAGACTTGTACGGATAAGCCTCTCCTCTCATTGCCTCATGTCCCATATAGTCAGGACTGAGATCTCTCCCTATCCCTCCGGAGGGAGTCGCCTCAAAAATACCAAACAGAGGATTATTGAGATCTCTCACGTCTATGATGTCCCACGTCCATCTAGCCTCCTCAGGATTGAGGGGATGCATCCTCAGTCGGAGCTCCTGATAATAGAGAGGTATATCAGGAGCATCCTCAGAAGCGGCAGCGATCACAAAATCAGGAGAGACAGATCTGAAACATAGACCCGGCAATCGAGCGACTCCCCCGGGGACGTGAGGAGCGACATCGACTCTCACAAACATCTCTCGTAGTCCGAGTGTCATTTGTTGGACTCTCTGCATTAGCTGGAAATATCCGGCTCGTGTCACATATCCATTACGTCCGACGAGATCTGAGATGTCTCCCTCATGAGAGACACCCGGCTCAGTATGATATAGGACGGCAAGCTGTCGAGTGACCTGCTCAAATGCATTAAATGACATGTCAGAGACTCCGAGAGCCTCTCTCCTATCTGTCGGAAGATGTCTCAGGAGCTCATCCTCGAGATCTTGTTCCCACAGTCCGGTTAACATCCTGCGTCTTAGTGCTGTGTGATCCCATCTCCTCTGCTCTACATCGGAGGGGGCGGTCGGTTTAGGAGGGATGGGGGAGGAATACATTAGAACACCCTGATATTTTTTGGAATTGTAACTCTATAGTCTAGTATAGGCAATAATCCATATCTCAGGGCATCTATTTTGTGCCCTGAGGGATTGCGACTGTTTACGGATTGAGATTTGCTCAGAGTCCACGAGCGGATCGCTTTTATCGTCTCTCTGCATTCAGGACGGATCCAAAAGTGACGACGAGACATAATGGCATGAATGAGAGAGGCTCCGAAATAGACAGAGTGACGTTTTTTGATTGCCTGTCGGACTGTCCAAGGGAGATTACGAGGGGGATACCCGAGGATGCTCTCAAATGCTCTCATGAGGAGGATATTTGACATGCGATATTGATTCGCTCCTCTGTGCTCTCCGTCTCCTGTCCATCTGCAGATTTTTGGATCTACTCCGTAATTTTTGAGCATCTCGAGAATTGCCTGTGCATGATGCTCGGGGGGAGCCTGTCCTGAGACATACTCCCCGAGAACATAGACTCGGGGATTCTGTGGATCTTTCATGTCGATACAGCTCAGGATGGCGACCTGAGAGCCCGGAGTCGAACCATGATCAATTCCTACGCAGAATCTATAATCCCCTCCCTTGGGGACAGGCTGAGAGGAGATCATCTCGTCCTCAAAATTCTCGAAGATCACTCCCTGAGGAGCGACATCAAAAGATCCCTCGACACGAGCGGCTCTGTCATAAGGGAGATACCCCTCAACTATCCGATCTATCTGCTCCTGACTCAGGATGTATCCCTGAGGGAGTCCGATCGGGGTTGTCGCTTCGACTGTGAGAGGGGCTCGATGTGCGGAGATCAATCCTCTCTCGATAAGTTCTCTGAGATATGAGACGTCCACTCCCCCGACAGGAGTCAGAGAGAGCGCAAGGGTCCCACGTTTCCCACCCGCTCCCCCTCTGGATATGCGAGCTATAATCTCGTTATAGGTAGCAATATCGACCGGCTCATCCACAACTACGAGCGAGCAACTAGCAGATGCGAGTCCGAGTCCCTGATTAGCTGTTTTTATGCGTATGATGCTACCATTTCTAAATTTGACGAGAGGAGCGAGTCCTCTAAATCCTTTCCCTCTCACAAATTCACAGGAGGGATCCAGCTCATCTTTTGGTATCATGTCATATAATTTCTGCTGTATCGTCCGAGATTGCTCGTGAGAGTGAGTAATCATCCATGCCTCGATCGGAGGGGGATCCGTCCTGAGATAGGGATGTCTGTCGAGACAATGATATAGCAATAGAGCGCAACTCGCTATAGTTTTCCCGACTTGATTCCCTCCTATGAGTGCCTTGATTGGGGATGGGTCGGCTAAATATGCCTTCTGTGGGGGAGTAGGGCAAAAATACACGAGAGGATCGTGATCGCTTTTTTTGCGGAGCCACGAGAGCCTTTTCGCCATCTGACAGAGACTCATTATTTACGTCTCCAAAATAGCTCGTAGCACAGAGAGCCCTCTGAGGTCTGAGCCCTGCAATAATTGACCATCGAGATTGTGTTAGCGATATTTGAGATCTCCTCACAGGTCGCTCCTGAGGTCTGAGAGTCTATCCCTCTGCTATAGACGAGACATGTCATCTCACGACACAGGAGACGATTCTCGGCATCTGTGATATTATCCGGAGTGCAGACCTCCTTTATCACATCGAGATCTGTGAGCTGTTTAATAACTTCCTGCTGAGTCTGAGAGGTCGTATCATCTGAGGGAGCTTTTTTTTGTGTCATCAGGAGAGCTCCCCCGGCTCCGACAATCAAACCTCCGATCACCAATAATATCTCTAACATCCTCCCCTCCTGTCGTTTAGTCTCTGTGTGCATCTGAGATAGTCCTCCTCTGTCATATCAAACGCAAATAATATGTCCCTCAGGGAGAGAGCCTCATCTCGTATGATTGCATATAGGAGAGAGTCTATCTCTGACTCTGAGACCTGACTCCGATATGCAGAGATAATATTCCGAAGCTCTGACCTCGCAGAATCGAGAGAGACTACGAGATCGGAGAGGATACGAGATCCCCGGTCGACCTTAGTCACTCCGTCCAATATTCGAGCCTCTAGTCGCTCGTGATCTGTCGGCTCATCTGTCATATAGCCTCCTCAAAAAGTCCTAATTGAGCATTCTCTCGTTTATACTCTTCACGAGCCCAGCTCAGTCTCCCCTCTATGATTGGGATATACTGAGACTCTCTCTCTATACCGATAAAATCATATCCCTCGAGGATCGCTGCGCATCCTGTCGTCCCAGATCCACAGAAGGGATCGAGAATAGTGCTCCCCTTCTCGGTCCCCAGTAATCGGCATAAAAATCTCATGAGTTTAAGAGGTTTTACTGTCGGATGGTGATTGGCGATCGGAGTCGTGATCCCTTTTCCTGAGGCTGCGTTTTTTAATCCTGCGGAGTCAGGCTCTCGTCCTGTGATCTCCGCTCCTGATTTTTTTGGCAGATCTTCGAGTCCCCTCTCCCTCTCAGATCGGCAGGGCTTAGAGCATTGATAAATATTTGCAGGCCAATATCCTCTATTATGATGCATAGGGGACATGTCGTCCTCAGGGAATTCCCCATGTGTATATTTAAATCCCTGCCTCCCTCCCCATCCTGCCTTTCGATTGTCAGGACCTACCCAGCAAGGATCTCCAAACTGAAAACGACACGCATCTATATTGATGGCTCCTGTCCCCCACTTTGCGACATTACGAGCGACAGAGAGACCTTTCTCGAGGGGCTTTCGTGCGAGTGTAGCCGGCTCGATTGCGGGTTTGAGTGCAGTCCCATATCCTCTATATCGTTTAGCGAGCTCAGACTGAGGCTCGGGAGGGACATACACTCGAGGATCGGTCGGTGCGCTCAGAACCATCCTATCTCCCTCGGCTCTCCAATTCCCCCCCTCTGAGCCGAGGAGACCTGCCTCTCTGTCGAATTGTTTTGAAATGTCGAGATTTTTTGGAAATCCTGAGAAGTAGATCCAGTTAAAGAGATCTCTAATCTCAAATCCCCCATCCTCAATTGCACATGTCAATCTATGCACAGTCCGAGTCCCTCCGAAAGCGACGAGATGGCCACCCGGCTTTAATACCCTGAGACACTCCCTCGCCCAATCGACACCGGGGACAGAAGCATCCCAATCCTTATCCATAAATCCCAATCCATAGGGAGGATCTGTGACGATTGCGTCTATGCTGTCAGAGGGGAGAGATCTCATCATCTCGATACAGTCTCCCTCTAATATTTTGTAGTCTCTCAAATCATCCCACATATCAAGATCCGGATTTAAATGACACAATGTTAGATCCGACGAGGCTCCTCAGGTCGGACTCGACTCTCTGTCTCAGGATTGGAGGGAGTGCAATGATTGTGTTCACAATCTCAGAGAGGACCTGATCATCTGTCATGCTGTCGTATTGATCGATCGCTCCCTCCTCTGCGTCGAGTGCTCTGAGCTCTGACAGGAGAGACACCATCTGTCTCTGTAAGGCTGCGTATGCTTGCCAGCTCCCGCTCTCCTTCGCTTTCGACATGCTCTCCCTGAGCTCGTCAATCTGCGTCCTGAGGATCTCCCTATAGTCGAGAGGTTTGCCTTTTTTATTTTGGGATTTGATCTCTATCGTCTCGTGAGTCGTATCGGGTTTGTATCCATGTCGTCTCGATAGGAGCCACATAGCCGATTTGACATCCCCCTGAGTGATTGAGGAGTGTATTGTCGTCAGAGCATCGAGAGCTCCCTGACATTCTGCCTCCCGAAATCTTTTGGCAAATTTTAAATAATCCGGTTTACGGTCTTTCTCTCCCTGAGCGAGCCAAGTGTAAAGAGTCGACTTAGAGATCCCTCCGCATTTAGCTGCAATCTCGATGGTCGCTCCCGAGCGGATCGCTGCGCAGATTTTTTTTATTGCATCCTCTGTGAATATTTTTGATCGTCCCATCCTAGTCTCCAAATTTTTCAAAAAAAATAGAGGTTTTCTCTAAAACCTCTCGGTGTGCGCAGTAGGGGGGGTCCTACCATGACACATAGGTCTATTTAGTGACCTGTGATATTAATCCTGCGAGCGCAGCCTGTAATAATCTGCGTTTGCGTCTCTCTCTGCGGATCCGCTCGCCCATCTCTCGTATCATGTCTCTCTCAATCTGGACTTCTTGCTCAGATTTTTGAGGGATCTCCTCCTGTCGAGAGATCAATCTGTCGAGCTCTCCATCTCGATACATCCTAAATGCTGCAGCGACGGCTCGAGTCTCCTCTAATCCCTCCATCCTCAGTCTGTCGACCGTCTGAGAGATAGCTCTGTCCTCTGAGATAGTCCTCGCTCGTTTTTTTGCCATGTTATATTGTCCTCATATAGGATATATTACACACTCATAATGATATTGCTACAAAAAATTACGGAGATAGGATGCCTAAATATAAAGTGCCTTCTGATATACAACGAATAGCTCGTCAGGCTATCGACTACAATCTCTCTCTCCCTATGTCGAGACGTGCTGCATATAAACAGGAGGGTAAAGATAAAGTGCCGGGGACAGGGATGCGGACGGCTCGCAGATTAGCGAGCGGAGCTGTGGACGAGGCTCAGATGAGATTGATGAGAGCATGGTTCGCTCGACATGCTGAGTCCCCGGGGGAAAAGGATGCTCGAAAGGATCGGACGTCTAAGGCATCGATTGCTTGGGCTCTGTGGGGAGGCTCAGGGGCTCGGAGATGGGTCTCTATGATGATACGTGAGATTGAGAGGGAGAAGGAGAAGAAGGAGAAGAAGAAAGACTATTAGTCCTCTGAGTCCTCTGAGTCCTCTGAGTCGTCCTCTGACTCCTCAGGGAGTATCTCTGACAGGACCTCCATATAAGCCTCGATAAGTGCGAGCCTTTTGTCCATCTCATGTCCTATCGGGATCCGTCTCATCCCCTCTGTGAGTATCATGAGATTGTCGGCAAATTTAGAGACATCCATCTCTCCCCCCAATAAAAAAATCCCTCAGGGGTTTAATCCTGAGGGCATCATAGCTTCATTCTTCACAGATATATTTTAATCAAGTCGCTCGAGATGAGCAAGAATAAAAAGGGAGAAGAGAGAGAGGATAGTCATAGTGCAGAAGATGATCGGCTTAGCGATCTGACCTATCTCGACGAGTGTCATGATTTGTCCTCACAGATACGATTGACGAGGTCTCGTGTGGCGACTTTTCCGATCTTGCGTATGAGGTCTCTGATCTGTCGCTCGTCGTCTGATTGTACGGAGCCAGTAAAAGGGATCTCGGTAATCTCCTCTATATAGTCGTGATCTGAGATGAGCAGGGAGAGGAGCTGAGGATCGGATTTGAAGAAAGCAGATTGCACTCCGCTTGTGTATGTAATGATGATGATGTGTGACATGATTGTAGTCTCCTATGTCTGGGTTATTGGTTGTGAGATTTGCGACATTTGCGGATTTGATAGTCAGGGGCTTCATACTCGCCATGTCGTAAATAATAGATGCCGGATGTGGTGAATTTATTGGCTGTGAGCTGTCGTGTAATACCCTCGTCAGATAGGTATCTCAGAGCTTCATCTTTTGTCAGAAATGTTTTTTTTGTGCCGTCTGAGAGGAGAGGACCATCCTCGGGGGCGTTTAGAGTATTGTTGAAAAAATAGTATGTGACTCGTATGTAATACATGATTGTAGTCTCCTGTGTTTAGTCTATGTCTATGTCTGCGATATTGTTGTCGACTGTGTATAAGACCGAGCCCTTTAGGCAGATCTCGCTATATAGTCTCTCTGTACATTCGATGAGGACAAAAGAGTCCTCGTCTGCGCTATTGTAGGACTCGGAATACACGAGATCTGTGATCTTTGTATCTGTCCACTCGCAAGCCTGATCGAGGGCTTCCTCTTTTGTGATACCGGCTCCGAATATACAGATGCCTTTCTGAATTACGACGTAAAATGTCATTTTCTAGTCTCCTGATTGATGGCCACGATTGATGGCCAAATTTAGATTTATTTGTGGTCTCATGGCCAAAATGTTTCATGAGATGTAAACATTATTATCTATTTGTTATCGTACTGTCAACAAAATAATAATTATTTGTGGTCAAGCCCAGATTGTGGCCACGATTGATGGCCACGTCAAAATCCCCATATAATCGGCATTTTCGCAGAATTGCGGGTTTTTCGTGGCCACAAATGAAAATCGCCGAAAGTGCCGATATACTCGGCATTATTTAGAATTGTGGCCACAAACTATAGATATTTTATATATTTTTTATTAAAAAGTGTAAATATAATAAATATAGAAAAGGCCACGAATTCGTGGCCACGTTAATTATTTGCTCTGAGGGGAGGGAGATTCCTATGAGGGAGGCCACCATCCTCGGACTCTGTCTCCTCCCTCAGGAGGTCTCCGTCTGTCATACTCGTATCGATTGCGTTGTAGTATATCGGAGATTATCTGACTATTCGCTCGGACTCCTGACTCGAGGAAGGGGGAGAGCTCCTCTCTCAATTGTCTCAGGATCTGAGCGACTGAGATGGGGAGATCTTCTGTCTCTGCGATAATCTCCTCAACCCTCTCTGTCATAGGATGGGTTTGCTCAAATGCCGAGCTCTCCCCTATATGCTCAATCTCCTCCTCATTCGTGAGCCACCATTGGCCGAGGTGCGCTTTTTTGGGATTTTTGGGATCTCTCATATAGTCATCATATCTATAGAGGATCTCTGACCAAATATAAGGCATCCGATCTCTGAGCCGGGGGATGTCTATTTTATTACTCCCGAGATCGACACACCATAGACGAGAGTTTCCCGAGGCATCTGTCAGGACGTTTTTTTTATTGGTCGTGTATGCAAATACAGTCCTTCTCGGAGTCTCCTGATTAAATTTGCCGTATACAAACCGACAATCGTCTTTTTGGATAGACAAAAATCGCTTCTCGATCTTTGCGTCTCTCGGTCTCCCTGCCATCTCTTGTAATTCATAGATCAATTTTCCTTGAATTTGCATTACAGCATCAGGATAATCCGACATATCCAGCTCATTGTCTCCAAAATACCGACGTCCGAGCGCATCATAAAAACAGATAGTCTCGAGGGCTCGTGATTTGCCTATCCTCTGATGTCCGTACAATAGGAGGCAGGGATCCGCTTTTACGAGATTGTCGAGAGTCGCATAAGCTCGAGCGATAACTGACAGGAGCCATCTGTGAGAGTAGACTCGAGCCATATAGCCCGGCTCTCCCTTCTTAGCAGAGTCAGGAGATCCGAGATAGTGTAATAGTTTGTATGCCTCAGGTTTGTCTCGCTCAGGATGCCAGAGTCCCCTCAGGGAGTCGAGATGGTCGTGCAGAGGATTGATAATATTTTCCGACGAGACGATCTGCACAGCTGACAAGACCTCCTCTTTTTTAAATGATACTCCCCATCTATCCTCACATAAAAATCGAAGCTCAGGGACATGAGATTTATCGGAGAATCTGACCTCCTTATCATTCTCGTCTCTCCAAAATATGATGTTTGAGAAGCCATCCTGAGTGAGTCTCCCTCTGAGGAGGGGATGATTGCGGAGTAATTGGACAATATTAAACAGGGAGGGTTTGATATAGTCTCCGTTATCTGTGCGTCTGACTCTGAGCTCGAACCCGAGATTGAGGAGAGCCTGAATCCGTCCGTCTGTGCTGTGTATCTCTGTAATGTTTGGTCTAGTCATGTCGTCTCCTTAAAATGGTATGTCGTCAGATTTGAGAGGCTCAGGAGATCTCTCTGAGTCCTGACAGTCGCAGAGATGAGACCACTCTCGATGGATCGTACAATTGAGGAGCATCTGTCGGTATTCGATAACCCTCTGTAAGACGTCAAATAATCCCTCGAGTGAGATCTGAGAATATATATCCTCTGTGCTCAGATAGTCTCTCAGGATGTCGACCTGTATATTTTTGTCGCACTCCTCACAAATTCCCCCGGCCATCCGATTGAGATGGATGGTCCTCATCATTTGTCTGTATATTTTTGTCGGATCGTGTTTTGCTGCCGAGCTTCTGTGGCTCTCAATCTCTGCGAGCCAAAATCTCATGTCGTGTATCATGTCGTCTCCTATATAAAATTGTTTATCTCTGCGAGGTATCCGACAGATGCCGACCATCCGCAGGACTTGAGATGTCCACATCGAGCGAGATGGCTATTACGGATGGGGTCAATATAAAAATAACTACAATCCGTCCTCTGACAGGAGGGGCAGGAGAATCCCTGAGCTCGATCTCCCCCTGAGGACATCCGGATCTCACATCCGAGTCTATCTGCGAGTCTCTGTCGCCAGCTCATCTGTGTACTGAGCATATGATAATAATATTTGCGTCTGTCAGAGTGGGAGACTCTGCGTCCCTCGAGATTTTTGAGATGTGCCTCTCTGCGCTCCCTCTCCTCCTCTGCGAGTCTGCGCTTCTCGTCGAGTTTAGCCTCGTATGCGTAGCGGGCTCGATCTGCGTACATCTCCCAATCGACTATCTCTCCTGACTCGTACAATACTCGACGAGAGAGCGGCTTGTGTGTCATCGTATAGTATGCTCGCCCGGGGTCATTTACTGAGGTATCGAGCTTAAGCCATTTCAGATCTTTCCCTTGCAGAGTTCCATATTTAGAGACGATCGGGATGGTGACATGTTCTCTAAACCAGTCCATCATCCCATCAAAATAAAAACGCCACAGCTCCGCAGGGACAGGATCTCTCATAGGAAACACGACTCTAAATTTATCTTTTACTTTCTCGTCGTGAGAGTAGGATGTGTGTATAAAAAACGACAATTTCAAAAATCTGAGAATGTCGTGTACTTCGTCAAATCGATAGTAATCATCTATATCGAGAACCATCAGAGAGATCTCAATTGCGTTTTCATTCCCCTTTTTGGTCCCCTTTTTAAATATGCAAGGGCTCCAACAAACTTGTTGTTTTTTGGGTAATAAAGGCCTTGCCTGAGTGACAATATCATAGACCTGAGTAAATGATAATTTGTGTGTCTCAAATCGCTCAGGTTGGTATATTTTGGGTAATAATGTTATATTAAACATGATGTTTTATCATCTCCTTATTGTTTGTAAGTTGCTTTAGGGGGGGAGAGTGTCACTCCCTCCCTTTTTTTATTGTTTGTGTGGTCGTATTTTGAGCTCGATGTGAGGAGTCTCCTCTGAGCTCGCATAATATTTGCGTGCATATAGTGATGAGATCACCTTGTCGTCTTTCAGAGGGAGCGCATCGAGTAAACTCTTTACGCAGTTATCGAGATCGGGTCTCCTGTCGTGTATCACTCTCCCTCCGTATCGAGGGAGCCTTCCGACTCGATGGAATACAAATACAATCTCGATATGCAGAGGTCCCTCAGGGAGAGAGATCTGAGAGAGGAGGCTCGCACACTCTCTAACCCACTCCTGATATTTTTTGGGATAATACACTCCCCCTCCCCGAGTCACTCGAGGTCTGGGACAGGCTCGAGGCTCAATCATTAGTATCATTTTTTGATCTCCGATAGGACTCTCGTGTGATGCGATTGTGCTCTCTCTCCTCTAAATGATAAAGATGTTTACACATAGACGTATAATAGAATCCTGAGCAATTGCAGGAGCTCCAATCTCTCCCCGAGTATTTTGAGCGATATATGAGACAGCGATAGACTCCCCGGTCTTTTGAGACGACATCCGCAGCTATGACGAGATATAACTCTCCGTTAATCTCCCTCCCCTGAGAGTCGAGATTGATGATCTCGACGTCCTCAGAGGCATCTATAATATGTCGTGAGACGTTACCCATCTCGTCTCCATGCTGTGATTGTGGTCTCGATCTCCTCTTTTATGAGGTCTGCTTTTATGTCGAGATGTCTCTCAAAATAGCGAGCGATTATCCAATAGACGAGATACGAGGGGATATATCCATAAAACCATTTTTTTGCAGTGCTGAGTTTTACTCCGCAGAGCCGAGCGAGCTCAGGATATGAGAATCTGTCTCCGACCTGAGCTCTATAATTACTAAGTATTTTTGCGAGCTCTGGACATCGTTTCGGATCTATCATTTGCCCTCCTCTGATTTGCGCATCTGTGAGACATGCACACTATAGAGGATCTCCCTGACGAGGGAGTGGAATCCATCCTCTCCGAGTGAGACGAGATACTGAGCGATCTGAGTGATAATCTCGCAGGTAGGGAGACGAGATCCTGAGCGATATAGAGAGACGGTCGAGCGATTGACGTCTATTTGACGAGCAAATTCTGACCCGCTTAGATTGTATTTATCGAGTATGTTATTGAGCCATTGAGCAAAGCCGATGGCATCCTGAGGGACATAATCTGTCATAGTGTAATCTCCTGTGTTTTGATTATGTCTCCAAATGATAATATAATTGTTGACGATATGCAATCAATAAAAGGAGATAAAATGAAATTGGTATTTGTAGATATAGAGACGACTCATCTCAATCCTGCGATAGGAGAGATCATCGAGATCTCGATGATCCGATGTCAGGATAATATCGAGATCCGATATACGACCAAAATAAAACCCCAGAGGATCCACCATGCAGATCCCGGAGCTCTGAAAGTTAACGGCTACAATCCTGAGGAGTGGCAGGATGCGCCCGAGGCTAAATATGTCGCTCAGAAGATCTCCTCATTTATGATGAATGCCCATCCTGTGGGACATAACGTGTCATTCGACGTCGAGTATCTGCGAGAATTCTGTCATCAAAACGGAGTCCCCTATTTAGCGAGCCGTAAAAAAATAGACACAGTCGTCCTATCGATGGAACATCTGCCCTTCCTGCCATCTCACTCTCTATCGACTCTGCGAGCCTTTTTTGGATTGTCTCTCATAGGAGCGCACAGAGCCGAGAAGGATTGTGAGGACATGAGATGGATATATAACAGACTCAATCGAGCCAGTGCATTCTCGAGGCTCCTGTGGCGGCTCAAATATTGGTATATCAAAAACAAAAAAACCCTCTCATGAGAGAGGGGAGATTGACTTGAGAGGGAGAGGGTTGTTATTTCTTTACTGTCATGAATGTCCCGATATATCCATCCTCATCGCAGATATAGACATCTATGTCGTAAGTTATACGAGAGCCGAGATTCAAAAAGTATGATTTGAGATTGCTCATATTTTGCATGTCTTGATCTTGATTGTCCTCTGTGTACAGAGTCACGTTAAAGGATGCATCATTGTCTAAGAATCTGATTGAGAAATCGTCTGCTTTGATGTTGAGTTCTTTTGTGAGGATTGATACCATTTTTTGTTCGATTGTCTTTAGTGTCATGATGTAGTCTCCGGTTGTTGTTGATACTTATATATTATCTTATTGTTTTCAGAGTGTCAACATAATAATTAAGAAAAAATAGGAGAGAGAGATTATAATCCCTCTCTGCCGTAACTTTTCATCGGTCCTGAGACGACCTCAGAACATGATAATTATATAGCGGCTTCTCCCTTTATGCTCTCTTTTATCTGCTCTTTTAGCCTCATCTCGTGTATCTGCTCTTTAAGAGGCTCGAGGATAGCAAATAGTTTTTTCTGTCCCTTCTCGAGGGAGTCTATGCGAGAGGAGAATCCGTCAATCAATTGATCTCTGTCTTTATTGAGATCGGAGACGACTCTCTCAAATCTCTCTCTCACTGCGTCCTCATTAGCCCGAGCCTCGAGTCGGATCTCCCTCATCTCTTGTTGTTGTTCTTTATTGGTTTTTCTTTGGTCCCAATATTGATATAGAAGGAAGCCGAGAAAGGGGGCATTTGTAGCCAGATCGAGCCAGATTTGCGTCACTGTTTGCGGATCCATCTCTAGTCCTCCAATAGGGTATAACTAAATTTATCATATCCGGATCCATGTCTCGTCTGCATTATGCACAGAGCAATCAGACGAGCAAAGTCCGCAGGATGTCGGATAGCTGTGCATCCTGCGGAATAATATCTCGTACTGTCGACAATTTTTGTCTCATGAGCTCGATGGATATTTATCCCAAACATGCCCGACTCCTCTCTAATGTGATCTGACGTCCCATCCTCAGTATTATCTCTGTATACTGTGACGACTCCCTCTCTCTGACAGAGGGCGAGATATTTGCCTCTGTGCATATCTAATCTCCAACATCCTCGATATTGGCCTGCCTTTAGGATGGCGACACCTTTTGGATTTGTAGGGTCGAGATGTTGCTCTTTTGAGGGGTCGACTGTGCATATATACGTCTCATGAATCCACAATCCCCCCTCCAAATATACGACATGAAATTTATCGTCAAATTTGCCGGGTCTGCGCTCCGCAGCTCTGACTCCTATGAGGTTTAAATCGTGCTCTTTATCTTCAAATGTTACATATCCGAGATCTCTGACTCTCTGTAATATCGGAGGTCTTTCATCCCGGGGATATACTCTAATCCTCATTATCTCTCCTGTAATATAGGGTTCTCCTGTATGAGTATATCATATAACCATGATGCGCCATCATATCGTTTTCCCACTATCATAACCCTATATCGTGAGAGGGAGATCTCAGAGTCTGAGAGGGAGATGATGTCTCCTATATCTAAATATCCCCATTCGAAGCTCGCTCGGTAGGTCGTGATTTTCTCGGGGAGAGCTCTGCGTATGAGATAATCCATCCCAATCCGGATCGCTGTCTCTCTGTCGTATACATAATCGAGCGAGATGGTCTGCTCTCTGCGTCCGTATCTTTGCTGTGAGACTATCGCATAGGGAGAGACTATCTCATATTGAGCATTTACTCCCTCGAGCCTCTCTGCTCTGATGACTGCGACTCCTCTATAGGCATCCTCTGCGTTTGATGCGGTCCCCTGAGGGGCAAATCTCACAGTCAAATCATTGATAATCTCAGACCTCCGAGGGGAGATCGGCTCAATCCGTCTAAATGTCTCATTTGCTATTATATCGACTCTAGGATTGTTGATTGTGTCGTCTAATCTGTGATCTATGACA
>Ga0255768_10001024_pt1 | contig 29405 bp, 17 predicted proteins | sample 071ome_33_FD_179983 | JGI IMG/M metagenome (GOLD analysis project Ga0255768, IMG submission 179983) | Coastal salt marsh microbial communities from the Groves Creek Marsh, Skidaway Island, Georgia - 071412AT metaG (version 2) | ecosystem: Environmental > Aquatic > Marine > Intertidal zone >...
ATCATCACTGATTACTTCGCAGAGTACGATGTCAACTATGATGGTGAACTTGTGAAGATTTTGTGTGATGCTGTCTGCCGTAATTTCCCTGCTAACTAACAACAATGCAATTCCAAATTACCTACATTGAGTTTGATTTTACTGATGATATTGGTGATGGAGATACAATGGATGATTTCCTTACTGATGATTACAAAAAGGAAATAGTTGACGAAACGATGTCAACAATCTGGGAGGCAGATGATGAAGATGATCTAATTGAAGAGATCACATGTGCAACAGGTTGGTGCATCAATTCTATTGATTACCGTCACATTCTTAACTGAAACTATCATGAATCGTTCCGAACTTCAAACTGCACTCATTGAGCAAATCCTGGATGACATGGACATCAAAACTATGATGGCAATGTTATATGATGTGATGGATGAGAGTTATGATAAGTATTCGGAGAAAGAATTGATCGCAGAGGTAGAAGAATACTATCCTGATTTGTTGGAAGAATGATATAAACCGTGTCGATTCTCAAGTATTTTTACTATTGAGAATCGCAGCCGCGGGTGGACGGTTGAGCAACCTACACACGATTTTGGCACGACCCCCAAAATGCTGTAATGTAGAAGGGTCAAAGGAACACAAGCAATGGCAACTCCGATCTTTCCACTTTCCCCCGAAATGCAAGCAACTTGGGATGACATTATGGGTCAGATGAGTGCATTCGTGAATGACACTAATGCCGACATCGATATGGCATACGATTGGGTGTGTGAGATGCTCGACATTCCCTCCTTCGTTTACAACAATGCCGCATGGGATTCGTTCTACAAAACGTGGGAATCCTGCAACAATCGTAATGACCTCCGATATATCATCGACTGATGTACACTGACCCTTGCACAATCGCACTCCAAACTGACAATCAACTGATGGCAATTCACGAAACCAAGTTCATCATCTCCGGTCGTTTTGAACGTCCTAATGGTCACATTATGCGTGATGAGTTGGCATACATCAGCGCCACTAAAGAGGAGGCAATTGCTACATGCCAGCGCAACAATCCTAACTTTCACATTCACACTGTGAGAGAGGATCATAGTGTGCCTGAGGTTGTGAAATTGCAACCCCTTCGTTAACACTAACTCTTCCGTTCCTTCATTAACATCATTATGCGCTATTCTGTTCACTGCCCATCTGCACCTTACGAAAATTCTTCCTTTGTTGACATCGACGATGCATGGGGTTTGTGTTTAGATCTCTCCGAAGAATTTGGTTATGCCGAAGTTCGTCAGGGTGATCATCTTCTAGGAAGTTACACAAACGGTCAGTGAGTTTCTATCACTAACCGTTTCGATTCTCAAGTATTTTTACTATTGAGAATCGGAGCTGCCAGTGGACGGTTGAGCAACCTACACACGATTTTGGCACGGTGCCCTAGATCGTGTATTGTATAGGAGTGGAGGGGACAGCACCCTCCCAAGTCCCTTCTCTTCTCTCTCATGCGTAAGATCGAATCTGAAATGATTGCCGCAATCAACAACAATCAGGATTGGAAGTGCGATAACACTGAAGTTATCCACACTTGCGACAATGTGAACCCTCCCGTGTCCCATGTATATCTGCACGGGAACAAGATTGCTGAGGTTGGTGATGACTTTCTCAAATTGTTTGATGGTGGTTATCAGTCAAAGACTACAAAATCCCGTCTGAATGCACTTCTTTCTGAGTTTGGTTACACTTGCGGAACCAAGCAAGAGTATATTTTCCAGAAACAATATGAGTGGTTCATTCAAATGTTCGACCTGACTGAAAAGGCAATGCGGACTATTCCTTTCACCGACGGAATGCGTTTGGCAGGATGACAACTTTGGGGGTTAAATTCCCCCTCAATTGTTTTCACTTTACCAACACAACATTATGAAAAACCTTCACATCGAACACCCCGAAGATACCATCCTCACAGGTGATCTTTCTGTCCTAGATTCTTTCCTCTCTGAGTGTTATCTTTCCGTCAAAATTGATGGTGCTCCCGCAATCGTATGGGGCACTAATCCTGCGACTGGAAATTTCTTCGTAGGCACCAAAAGTGTCTTCAACAAAGTTAAAATCAAAATCAACGAATCTCATGAAGAAATTGATGCGAACCACGTCGGTGAAGTTGCAAAAATTCTGCACGATTGTTTTGATTGGTTACCTCGTACAGATGGCATTTTCCAAGGGGATTTTATCGGTTTCGGTGGATCTGACGAATATACTCCCAACACAATCACCTATAAGTTTCCAACAGTAATCGATCAAAATATCATCGTTGCTCCACATACTTTCTACACTGCAGAGAGTGACTTAAGGGATGCAATCGCACACCCGATGAAGTTTACCATCACCGACACAGTTTACTGTAAGTTTGTGAAACCCTGTGCCCGTATCTTCTCTGGCAATTATATCACCTGTGCGGGTTCGTTTGATGATCTTTCTGAGGTCATTCAGTTCGCTAAAGTAATGGCACAGAATGTTCAGTTCGTCGATGATAAGCAAGCAAAGGAAATTAAAAAGCAACTTAACAAGTGCATTCGTGAGAATACACCGATTGATGATAATGCTTTTGACTGTGATTACACTCTGATTGCATTCTGGAAACTGGTGCAATCTATCAAAGATGATGCACTCTTTCTGTGCCGTAATAATGGTCCCGAAGCATACATCGGTCAGGATCGAATTGACTCTGAAGGTTATGTAATGCACAATGAGTTCGGTGCATATAAGTTGGTGAATCGTCGTCTCTTCAGTGCTGCTAACTTTAACAACAATCGTTTCCAGACTGCATCATGAAACATCAAAAAGAACTCACAAAGTACATGGAATCTGAAGGATTTGAGTTGCAACGACAGAAAAATCATTTGGTTTGGAGGCATCATACAGGGGTGAAGATTCATACGGCATCGACACCCTCCTGCCGTCATTCTTTGAATCAGGTTAAACGTGATGTGCGACGCAAGTTGATACAAATAGGCATTCGTTCGTGAATCACCAGTTAGGGGGTATTATGCCCCCTTATATGTTGCCCGCCGTGTATATAAAACCCATGGGTCCCCCTAATCTATAAAGTGTTACACTCGACCTTTAAATTATTCACACACATATATAAAATCAATGGTAGATTTCAAAGAAATGCAAAAAAATCCGGAGGAAAATTTTACCACCGTAGAAGTCGATCCAGTTACTGGAGAGTATTATGTTACGATTCCTGAATGGATTCTGAATGAGTATGGATGGTATGAGGGCACCGAAGTAAACATGGAAGTCGAAGGAGACTGTATTATAATTACGGATATCAAGAAGGATTGACACCGTATAGATAATACTGTATGATATTTGTTGTACGTACAAACTGAAGTAATTACTCTCTATTATGGCTAAAGGATTTACGGTAAAAGCAAAGGCTCCCACACCGTCGCAAAGTGCTCCAGAGTGGGACTATGAGCAAGCAAAAGAGATGATCCGTGGAAAATCGATTGTCTTTTGTCTTCCTGGAAGAGGCGTCTCGTATACGTATCTGAAAAATTTTGTACAATTGTGTTTTGATATTGTACAAGCAGGAGCATCTATCCAGATCTCGCAAGATTATTCATCGATGGTAAATTTTGCAAGATGCAAGTGTTTAGGTGCGAATGTTCTGCGTGGACCAGATCAACTTCCTTGGGATGGAAAACTGAATTATGATTATCAATTATGGATTGATAGTGATATTGTTTTCAACACTGAAAAGTTTTATCAATTGATTTTGATGGACAAAGACATTGCGGCAGGTTGGTACATGACCGAAGATGGTCGCACGACTTCTGTTGCACACTGGTTAGAGGAAGATGATTTCCGCAATAATGGTGGTGTCATGAACCATGAAACTGGTGAAACAATCACCAAGCGTCGTAAACCATTTACAGTTGATTACACTGGATTTGGTTGGTTACTTATTAAGAATGGTGTATTTGAACATCCTGAAATGAAGTATCCTTGGTTTGCTCCCAAGATGCAAGTCTTCGAATCTGGACAGGTTCAGGACATGTGTGGAGAAGATGTATCATTCTGTCTGGACGCAAAGGAAGCAGGATTTGAAATTTGGTGCGATCCTCGCGTTAGAGTCGGTCACGAAAAGTCAAGGGTTATTTGATATGGCTGACGAATCTTACAACATTTATCATAAAGGTAGTAGGATTTATAGTAACTTGACAGAATTAGAATATTTTGATATTATGGAGGACCTGTCGATAGAGTATTATCAGACGGGTTCTCCAAGACCTGAAGATCTTGAAACTGAAATTACTAGGAGATTAAAAAATGGCAATGCGTAAAGGCGGTGGTTATGTTGAAGGCGCACCGAAGAAAACTCGTCAAGGATGTGGTTCTCATACCAAGTATGCCGCGTCTTCTCGCAATAAAGCTCGTAAGAAGTATCGCGGTCAAGGTAAGGGTTAAATAAGACAGTCAATAAAGTCTTATGAGTTGTTTAATCACCAACCTTCCATCAGTTGAAGTATGGGTTCGTAAAGAATATCTTACAGATCATCAAAGTGGACACGGTGAATTTGTTAAAGGCGTTTGGGTTTCGGCAAAGTCGATTCCTGGACGCGCTTTTTATTTTGAAACTTATTTGCCAGAATATGCGGCAATGTATGATAAGTTACCCATAAGCGCGTTTGTCTCGTCGCCGGAAACACCTAGTCCAGACATGAATCTGCCAAACCTACAATTTTGGAACTGTATGGACTATGGTGTGGTGAGTATTGATAAAAAATTCATCGGTAGTATGGACTTTGAGTGCTATACACGCGACTTTGGTATTCAAAAAGGCACTTATATATGCACAATTGACAATTATCACCGTGACCCAGACATGGTTGACTGGGCAACGAGTGAAAATCCTGCCGAACACAAATCTCATAATCTGATTGAACTTGAAAATGGTCAATATGCACTGTACCCGAACAATAGATTACGTATTTTTGACAATAGTTTGACACCTGTCGAACCAAAAATACCAGATTTTAAAGTTTCGACTCAATATTATCAAGTTGAGAATGGTTATGATCGTCTTGGAATGGGGCGCGAGGACGAATATCACTGGAAAACTGCCAAAGAGCGTGAAGAAGAGGAAAATAAATAAGGATAAGGGATAGCAACCCCTCTAAAAGTTCTGTTTTTAACGAAACAGGAGCTAAAATGGGAAAATCGTCTGTAGATAGGAACAAAGATTATATGAAAGAAATGTGGGGAACTACTCATCTTGCCTCTGATTATGGTTCAATGAAGCAAATTGATGTTTATAAGGAAAAACATGAGTTTTTACAGGAAATAATGGATTATGAACAGTCACATGACTTAAAAAAACAAACAAAATTGCATGAAAAAATTCGCAATGATGAAGATTATGATGATTGGGAGTATGGAACAGAGCCAAGTTATGGAAATCCTTGGAAGTAAATATAAATAAAATCAAGAAAACTCTAGTCTAATGGCAGAACAAAGGGTATCGAGATCATTTAAAGACATTAATTTATCCTTTGTTCCTCATCCAGTAACAAAGGATCTACAAATACTGAAAAATGAGAATGCGATTCGTAGATCTGTAAGAAATATTGTAGAGACTATCCCTACAGAAAGATTCTTTAATTCATTGTTAGGATCTGATGTGCGAGGTAGTCTATTTGAATTTGTAGATTTTGGTACTGCATCAACAATTCAAGAACAAGTTGTAACTGCTATACAAAATTTTGAACCAAGAGTTGATAATGTTTTTGTTCAGGTTTATCCAGAACCAGATCAAAATGCTTTTGAAATTGTAGTATTTTTTGACATTATTGGGCAGGAGTTTCCGACACAAGAATATACATTCCTCTTAGAGGCAACAAGATAAAAAATGCCTTTTACTAAATTTACCAATCTAGACTTTGACCAGATAAGAGATTCAATCAAGGACTATCTACGTGCCAATTCTACGTTTACGGACTTTGATTTTGAAGGATCGAACTTTTCTGTATTGATTGATACCCTCGCATATAACACTTATATTACTGCATTTAATAGTAATATGATTGTGAACGAATCTTTCTTGGATTCTGCAACATTGCGCGAGAATGTAGTATCTCTGGCAAGAAATATTGGATATGTTCCTAGATCTAGAACGGCATCAAAGGCATCTATAACCTTCTCTATTGAGAATATAACAGGAACCCTTACTGCCACTCTTAAAAGAGGATTAGTTTGTGTTGGAGAGGCAAATGACGCCACATATACATTCTGTATTCCAGAGGATGTAACCGCAAATGTTATTGATGGAACAGCGACATTTGAAAATCTGGAAGTCTATCAGGGAACATATCTAACGAAAAAATTCTTATATGATGGATCTTTAGATCAAAGATTTATTCTAAACAATTCTTATATCGATACATCAACTCTTTCTGTTTATGTTTCAGAAACAGAAAGCGAATTGGGATTAGAATATAAACTTGTAGATAATATACTCAACGTTGACGCAAATACAAGAATATATTTACTTCAAGAAATTCAAGATGAAAAATATGAACTTATTTTTGGTGATGGAATAATAGGCAAAAAACTTGGAGAAAATGACGATGGAATCTATGTAACGGCAAATTACATCATAACTGATGGAATACAAGGAAACGGAGCCAGAGTATTTTCTTTTGCTGGAAGTGTTATAAAATCTGATGGAACTATATTGGAAACTGGTAATGTTTCTATAACCACCAATAATCCTTCTTCAAATGGATCTGACATAGAATCTATTAATTCAATTAAATATTATTCTCCAAGGATTTACTCCGCACAGAATAGGGCAGTAACATCAAGAGATTATGAGGCAATAATTAAACAAATTTATCCAAATGCAGAATCTGTTGCAGTTGTTGGGGGAGAAGAACTTGATCCTCCAGAATATGGAACTGTTGTTCTAAGCGTTAAACCAAAAAATGGTACATATGTTTCAGATTTTGACAAATCAAGAATTCTTGGTGATTTAAAACAATACACAATATCTGGTATAAATCAAAAGATTATAGATCTTAAGATATTATATGTGGAAATAGATTCTGCTGTGTATTATAATAATTCTCAAGTTTCCAATTCTAATACTCTTAAAACAAGTGTTATTGATTCTTTAACAAAATATTCTGAATCTGTAGATCTCAATAAGTTTGGTGGGAGATTCAAGTATAGTAAAGTACTTCAAACTATTGATAACACTGATGCTGCGATTACATCAAATATTACAAAAGTTAAAATTAGAAGAGATTTAAAAGTAGCATTAAATCAATCTGCACAATATGAACTATGTTTTGGAAATAGATTTCATGTAAATCCTAAAGGTTATAATATTAAATCCACAGGATTCCGTATTTCTGGAGAAGCAGATACGGTATATCTTACTGATGTACCAAATGAAGATCTCAAAACTGGAAATATAGCAGTTGTAAAAACTTTGAGTGATGGAACTATACGTGTTATATCAAAATCTTTTGGGACAGTTGATTATATTAAAGGGGAAATTAAATTAGGATCTTCCGTTATAGTATCTACTGTAAAGGAAAATGGTATTATTGAAATTCAAGCATACCCAGAATCTAATGATGTAATTGGATTAAAAGATTTATATTTGGTGTTTGATATTTCAAAAAGTCAAATAAATATGCTGAGAGACGTAATCGCTTCTGGCGATGAAATAACTGGAAATCTCTTTACAAGAGAATACTATACATCAAGTTACTCAAACGGGAATCTAACAAGAAACTAATATGATACAGACTGGATTTGAATCTAGAGTTAAGGTTCAGCAAATTATTGAGAGCCAACTTCCAAGTTTTATTTTGGATGAAAGTCCAAATGCGTCAGAGTTTTTAAAGCAATATTACATATCACAAGAATATCAAGGTGGTCCAATTGATATTGCAGAAAATTTAGATCAATATTTGAAATTAGATAATTTAACGCCTGAAGTAATTGTTGGGTCAACATCTTTATCTGCAAATATAACAGATTCTGATACTGATATTACGGTAGATAGTACAAAAGGATTTCCAGATCAATATGGTCTATTTAAAATAGACAATGAAATTATTACGTATACTGGAAAAACAGCAACTACATTTACCGGATGTATTCGTGGATTTAGTGGAATTACTGCATATCATCAAAATCTAGATCAAGAAGAATTAGTATTTACGAAAAGCAATAAATTAAACCACACTTCTGGTTCAAAAGTAGAAAACTTAAGTTCTTTATTTTTAAAAGAATTCTATGAAAAAATAAAGTATACTATTGTAAATCAGTTACAAAAAACAGATTTTACTTCTGGATTGAATGTGGGAACATTTCTAAAAGAAGCAAAATCTTTTTACACAGCAAAAGGAACGGATGAATCATTTAGAATTTTATTTAAAGTTCTGTACAATGAAGATCCAAAAGTTATAAATTTAGAAAAATATTTAATTAAACCTTCTTATGCAGATTATGTAAGGAGAGAAATTGCAATAACGGAAGTTATTACAGAAAATGCCGATATTGGGCGATTGGTAGGACAAACTATCAGAAAAACTACAGATGATCAAACCAGTGCATCAGTTTCTTCTGTAGAACCTTTTACTAGAAATAATGATTCTTACTATAAAATTTCGTTGTTTGTTGGATATGACGAACCAAGAGCAGTAGAAGGAAATTTTGTAATTACACCGAATACAAAAACAACTTTATCAGCACCTGCAGGTTCAAATGTAATAACTGTAGATTCTACAATAGGATTTGCAGAATCTGGCACTATAATATCCGAAGGAAATATAATTACCTATACTGAAAAAAGTATAAATCAATTTTTTGGATGTTCTGGTGTAGTTAGTGATATTCAAAAAAATGTATTAGTTAGATCTGACGAAACTTATTATGGATATGAAAATGGCGACTTAACAAAAAAAGTAGAATTTAGGATTCTTGGAGTCTTATCGGATTTTGTTGATGAGACCGTAAAAGTGGCGGAAGGGGATGAAATAGGAATTGCATATCTTGGTGATAACGTTGGCAACCCACAAGAAAATAAAACTTATAAGCAAATATTTGCTAATTCTTGGATCTATAATACAGCAGCAAAATATAGTGTAAATTCTTTAGAATCAAATTATCAACTTGCTAGTAATGTAGACAAATCAAGTCTTAAAGTTGGTGACAGAGTAGAATTGATAGAAAGAGACACTGAAACCATCACAGAATCTTTCAATAGTCCTTATGTTGATGAAATATTAGATGTTGATGTTGTTGGAGTTGCAGGATCTTTTGCAACAAATTCTTCAAAAAAATATGACCTTAGAAGAATTATCAACACTGCTCAAAGCACTGGAGTGTCATTAGAATATAATTCTAATATAACTTCAGATATCTTAAATTTATATACAGATAAGAATGATTATGCTTATGTGGCATCCAATTCTTTACCATCTTCGGAGATATTTGGAGGAGTTAATAATTACAGATATAATATAACAAAACAAACAAACGGATTTACAATTAACTCCGAAGATAATCTTTTTGATTTTGATACAGATTCTCTTTATGCAACTATTGGTAATAGTATAAATGTTCCTTTCATAACAGGCGATGCTGTTTATTATAGTCCTTCAGATGCACCATTAGTTGGTTTAGAAACAGGACTATATTATGTTCAGGTTTTAAATGATCCTAAAAAAATAAGATTATATTTAACTAATGAAATAATAGGTGGTCCAGATTATTTAAAATTTAGTGCTCCTGAACCAGATTTTGGTTCACATTTATTTGTATTATATTCACAAAAATCAAATGAGATTGGTGTTCAAAAAATATTCAAAAAGTTTCCATTAAATACGCAAATAAAGGGTTCTGGAGAATCAACAATTCCAGGAACAACAAGTGGAATGTTAATTAATGGTGTAGAAATTTCCAATTATAAGTCTTTGGATAAAATTTATTATGGTCCTCTAGAATCTATTGATGTATTGAATGGTGGTTCAAATTATGACGTAATTAATCCACCATTTGTCAGTATTTCTACAAGTTTAACAAATGCGCTTGCTCAACCAGTTCTGAGTGGAAAAATTGATTCTGTTTTTGTAGATGCACAGGAATATAATATTGATAAGATACTTTCTGTGGATATTTCTGGTGGAAATGGTAGTGGTGCAGTTTTAGAACCGGTTTTAGTTAAGAGATATAGGGACGTTTCTTTTGATGGACGTTTGAACACAAATTCAGGAGGAATAGGAACTGCAACTGGAACTATTACATTTTTATCAGATCATAATTTCCAAAATGGTCAAGAAGTGATATACAATTCGAATGGAAATTCGAGTTTGGTAATTGGTTCTGGGACAACAACACTTTTAGATAGGACTTCATATTTTGTTAGAGTTGAAAATAATACTACAATTTCATTATTTGAATCTCTTTCAGATTATAACTCTGGATCCAATAAAATAGGATTTTCTACAGGAACTGAAGGAACTCATAAGTTCCAGACAATTACTTTTGAAAATACAATTTCTGATATAAAAGTTATAGATGGTGGATCTGGATATACTAATAGAAAATTAATTGTTTCTCAATCCGGAATTTCTACTGTAAATGATAGTATCAATTTTGTTAATCACGGATTCAAAACTGGAGAATTAATTACTTATAATTTTGAAACCGCAGGATTATCCGGACTTTCAACAAGTAATCAATACTTTGTGATTAAAGTTAATGACGATTCATTTAGAATTTGTGATGCGGGAATTGGTGGGACAATAACAACCAATTTTGATCGAGAGAAGTATATCAAACTCTCTAACACTGGTTCTGGATATCAGTATTTTAGTTATCCAGATATTGTAGTTTCCATTAAATATAATCCTGTAGGTTTTTCAACAACTACACAAGTATATCAAAACATTTTAGCAACACCAAAAGTAAAAGGTAGCATTACAGATTTATATCTGTATGAGAAAGGAACTGGTTATGGATCTTCAATTATCAATTTTGAAAAGAATCCAACGATAGAACTGAAAATTGGTAAAAATGCCTCATTAACTCCACAAATATTAAATGGTATGATTGATTCTGTCGTTGTGCAGAGTGGAGGTGTTGAATATTATTCGATACCAGATTTAATTGTAACTGATCCTTCTGGTGCAGGATCTGGTGCTAATTTAAGAGCTGTAGTAACCAATGGTAGTATTACAGATGTTAAAGTTGTAAACACTGGAATTGGATATTCTACTTCATCTTATATTACCGTAAAACCATCAGGATCTGGAGCATTTTTTAGACCTAAAATTAGATCTTTGACAATAAACAATACAAGTAGATTTGGAAGTGAATTATTAATAGAATCAACCAATAAGTTAAAATATACTGTTTCTGGTTACTTTGAATCATTGAGAAATTCTCTTGGTGAAAGTGATGCAAATTCTATAGAACCAAAACTTTCTGGAATTATTGGATGGGCATATGATGGAAATCCAATATATGGACCATTTGGTTATTCTGATCCAGACGATGAAAATTCTATAATATCTTTGATGTCTTCTGGATATACTTCAAATGTTTCAAATATTGAAGATAGACCAAGTGTATTTGCTGAAGGATTTTTTGTAGAAGACTATAAGTTTACAAATAGCGGCACTCTTGACGATAAAAATGGTAGATTTGCAAAGACAAGAGAGTTTCCAAATGGAATATATGCCTATGTAGCGACTGTAAATTCTGCAGGAGTTCCAGTATTCCCATATTTTATAGGAAATGATTATCAATCAAAAATTTTAGATGAAAATATCGATTTAAATCAATCATTTGATTTCCAATCTTCTAATCTTTTAAGAAATACTTTCCCATATAAAGTTTCTGATGTAGGTGCTGGTTATGATTACTTTACTGAAATTGATGATATATCAAAACAGAGAATTGTCGTAGAGTCTGTATATGCTGGATCAGTAGATGGTTTTGAAATAATAAGTGCTGGATCTGGATATTCTGTAGGAGATAAATTAAACTATTCAGACACTAATACTGGTGGTGGAGGATTAGATGTACAAGTTTCTTCCATCAAAGGAAAACAAATTTTTGATATAAAAACAGATACGGTTTCATATAATGATTCCATATTAGTTTGGAATTATAATCAAGGTGTTGACATATTTACATCTTCAGATCATATATTGGATACTAATAATTATGTCACTATTTCTGGTCTGTCCACAAATTTATCCGAACTGAATGGTATTCATAAGATCACTGTATCAAAAAATACTACAAAAATAATATCTGATATAGAAAGTGCTACTTCTATTGGTGGAACAGAAATTTACGTTTCGACCATTCCAGAGAAATTATATTCTGGAGATAATATTGGCATCGGAACAGAAACATTAAAAGTATTGAACATTTTTAGAAATAAAAATGTATTGAGAGTAGAAAGAGGTGTAACAGGAACATCTCATGCTGTTGGAACTGCGGTTACATACAAATCAAATAGATTTACAATACCACAAAATGTTAATTACTTTGAATCAGAACGGAATCACAAAATCTATTTCAATCCATATGAATCTGTAGGATTTGGCACTATTGCTGGAATATCAACCAGTTCTACTTTCTCATTTGGTCCATCTTTAGAAACTAGAAGTATTCCATCAAAATCAATTTATATTGAAAACCATCCATTTAAGACAAATCAACAAATTGTTTACACTCTTACAGGAAACAATGTTGCAGTATCTACGGATGGTATTAATCTAATACCTGGAGGTTTACCATCAAGTCTTTTTGTTATAAACAAAGGAAGAGACTTAATTGGATTAAAAACTACCATAGACTCTTCAGAACTATTCTTTCATGAAAATTTAAATGTTGATGATGATCGGTACTTGTTTGAAACTTCCGTCAATCAAATAACTGCTAATGTTTCTAGAATAAAATCAACAGTATCTGTTTCCACCTTCCACAATCTTTCTGTTGGAGATTCTGTATCTATTACTGCTATTCCAAATCTTACTATAGGAATTGGAACAACAACATTTATTAAAGTTTCTAGAGATACTCTAACTGAAAAAATTCTTATTGATCCTATTGGTTTTAGTTCCGCTGGAGTAAGCACATCAAATAATTCTATAACCATATTAAATCATGGATTAGTAACTGGCGATAAGATTAACTATTCTGCCGAAGTTATTCCTGAAGGTCTTTATAATGGAGAGTTTTATGTTTATAAGTTGAACGAGGATACCATCAAACTCTGTGAGACTTACATTGATTCTGTAAATAATCCTCCAACGGTAATAGGTATTGGAAGTACTGGTGGAGTAGATCAAACACTATCTAAAATAAATCCTCAACTTAAAATTACAAAAAATAATAATGTAGTATTCAATTTGACAGATTCTTCTGTTTCTGGATATAACTTAAAAATTTATTATGATAGTGAATTTAAAAATGAGTTTGTATCCAGTGGATCCACGGATGTTTTTACTGTTGAGACAGTTGGAACCGCATTAACATTTACATATCTTCCTAATCAAAATATCCCCGATAAATTATATTACTCTTTAGAAAAATCTGGAAGTATATCTACGTCGGATAAAGAAGTAAAAAATTATTCTGAAATATCTTTCAGTGACAGTGACTATAATGGATCTTATAATATTATATCAGTTGGTAATACAACATTCGATTTTGTCTTGAAAGAGAATCCAGAAAGACTTTCATATAGTCTTGACGAATGTGATACTCTGGAGTATACGACCAATTCGAAAACTGCTAATGGACCTATACACAAGCTTAAAGTTCTTTCTGGTGGAGTTGGATATAAAAAATTACCAGCACTTTTGAGCGTTGATTCCGTTAACGGACAAAATGCTGTTGTTATACCGAAATCAAGTGTTATTGGTTCTTTGAAAGATATAAAAATTATAAATGATCAATTTGAATATCCATCAGATCCAACATTAAAACCAGTCCCAAGAATTTCACCATCTATAATTGTTAAAGATGCCAATACAATATCTTCTGTTGATGTTACCTACGGTGGAAACGGTTATTTCTCTTCTCCAGACGTAATTGTCGTAAATGAAAGTACTGGAAAAATAATAGACGCTGGACTTTTGACAGCAGAATTGTCTGGCAGTTCAATTCAATTCATAAATGTAGAATCTGAACCAAAAGGAATACCAGATGAATCTGTAAAAATAGTTACTATCAATAATAGTAATGGAATTACTGTTCAAACTGTTCAATCATCTTCTAGTGGAATATTTACTTGTTCTATAACAAAACCATCAACAGAATATCAATTTAATGCTGGCGATAAGGTTTTTGTTGAAGGAATACAAAGATTTGATCAAATTGGATCTGGATTTAACTCCGAAGATTATGGATATAAACTTTTTGACGTACAAGATTACACCACATCTTCTCCATATGATTTAGTAACAATTAATGTAAGTGGACTGACTACAAATACTGGAATTGCAAAAACTGTTCAAGAAGGATCTGGAACTTTAATTAATGGTGCAGATTATCCAATTTTCAATGTCAATGCAAAAAAATCATCTTTCCTCCAAGACGAAAGACTGTTAAGTTTTACAGGAAATGATCTTGATTTATTGCTCAAAGATTTTGATGGTTTCTATTTGAAAGTGGAGGGTAATTATGATTTACAAGTTGGAGAAATTGTTAAAGGTGGAGATAGTGGATCTTTAGCGACAATAGATTCTATCCAAAGATCTGAAACCGTATGTGACGTTAGTTATTCCACTTTGAGAAACGTTGGTTGGAATGATAATGTAGGAGAATTGAATTTAGATTCTCAAGTAACTCCAGATAATGATTATTACCAAACTTTATCTTATACTATAAAGAGTAGTAAAGAGTATGCCGAATTAGAATCACCAGTTTTTAGTATTCTTCATACTGCCGGACTTAAAAATTTCGCTGATACTGTAGTTCAAAAAACTGCTCCAAAAATTGGAATAGGGTCTGATGACAATACAATTTATTTGTACGATTTGATTGATGAAAAGAGAGTAGATACTATTTACAATTTTGATTTTGCTAGAGATTACAATGTACTGGATGGATCTTCAAAACTTATTCAACTTCAGAATAAGAGACTTGTAGATTATTTCTTCTTTGATTCAACTGCAACAAGAGTATTGACAGTAGATGATTTCACTGACCAATTCTCTTATTTTGAAGACGAACCAAATCCGTTTGTCAATATTCAAAAATTAAATGATGAAACTGATTATTATAATTATTTGATTAGAGTTACTGATAGAAACAATACAGAAATTCAATTTACGGAAATTGTAATATTGAATGATGGTACAAATGATTTCTTTATGCAAAAGGGTGAAGTATTCAATTCCGAATCGTCATATGGAACATATGACATTTATACAGATGATTTTGAAGATTCTTACTTCAGATTTATCCCAAATGATCCTTTTGATACTGATTATGAACTTAAGATTATTACAAATACATTTACATCTTCTTCTGCAGGTGTTGGAACAACTTCTTTAGGATTTATTGATTTAATATCTTCTATTGGAATTGCAACTCCAGGAATTACAACGTCACTATCCAATTTGGACGCTAATAGTATTGGATCTCTATATGCTAATGTTCAAGTTATAGATGATACAAGTGGTGATATGAATTTTGTTGAATTGTATGTTACTCACGATGGAACAAATACTTTCATGTCAGAATACTATGGAGATTCCGAGTTTGAAACTTCTAGTTATTCTGGAAACTTTATCGGAACATTTAATTCCGATATTTCTGGAGGTATTTTATCCTTAAGTTTTACAAATACTGGTTTAAGTAAGAATACTGTAAAAGCAAAATTAGTTGGATTTGGTTCAACAACTATAGTTGGTGTTGGGCAAACTTATAGATTTAAGAGTGGGGATCAGTTTGATGGTTCTGAAAGAAGTGTAATTTACCAATCAAATTATGCTGAAGGAGTAGGAAGTGCAACTTTAGTATCAGTTGATAAGTTAAAGTTTAATGCAATAAAATCTTTAGTTGAAGTTAGTATCGGATCTACTAAAGCTGTTCATAACGTTATGATGATTCAGGATACTAATGATGCATATGTCCAACAAGCTGCATTATTATCTGTCAATGGAACTTCTGTATTCGATGATGCTATTGGTATAGGAACTTTTGGGGTAGATAATTCTGGATCCACTTTTGATCTTACATTTACTTCGGATCCAGAATATGCAGCATATAATTTAGAGATAACATCTTTCAGTCAATGTTTCTACGAAGAAATAGACATAATCAATGATCCACTCCCCTTGGAATATGGTGATGTTAGTGAAGCATCTGTAGATTTGGAATTCTATAATTCCATCAATGGCGATAGGATCAATAGAACTAATTTTGAACTTTTGTCAAATAAAGTTAGAATCTTTAAGAAAGTGTTTAATCCACAAAATTCCAGTATTTTGAATCCTGGCACTGGAACATTCAATATAAAAAACCACTTCTTTAGAAATAACGAAGAATTAGTATATACACCAAAATCATCTGTTGTTGGTCTAGCAACAACTGCAATGACATATGATGATGGATCTATAACCAATCTTCTACCTTCAAAAGTCTTTGCAATTGTCACAAATGAAGATTCTTTCCAAATTTCTACATCTAAAGGTGGATCTGCAATAACATTTACAGATCTTGGTGGAGGAAATATTCACCAGTTTGAAATGCTTAATAAAAACAACAAAACAATTGTTGTTTTGGATGATCTGATTCAACATCCATTAAGTTTTTCTGGATTTAGTCATCAGTTATCTGATACTCTTGGTGCTGGGACATCAATATTTGCATTAAGTGGAATTGCTTCAATTGGACCTGCAGATATTTTAAATATAAATGGCGAATATATGAATGTTGTCAATGTTGGATTGGGAACTTCTTCTATTGGACCTATAACAAATGATGGATCTTTCAGTCTTGTTCAAACAGAAAGAGGATTTGTAGGAACTTCCGCATCATCACATCCAGCATCTTCAAAAGTTGATATCTATCGTGGTGCTTTCAATATAGTAGATAATCAGATTCACTTCACTTTCCCACCAAGAGGAAACCCTCAAATCGATAAAACACCAGCAAATTTAGATTATGAAACTTCCACATTCAATGCAAGAGTGTTCTTAAGATCTGATTATACCAACAATAAAATATATGATGATATATCTAACGATTTTAATGGTATTGGAAGAACTTTCACAATGAAGGTTGGTGGTGGAAATACCTCCGGAATAGGAACAGAAGGATCAAGTGGAATAGTTCTGATTAATGGTATTTTCCAGCAACCATCAACTATTAACAATCCTTTTGGAAACTTTGATGTTATAGAAACTACATCTCCATATCCAGGAATAACTACCTTTGTATTTTCTGGAATAACTAAACCAAATGAAGATCCAATTGTTTACTATTCTTCAGAACAAGACATCAATATAAATGAGACTCCAAGAGGTGGAATAATAATTTCTTATGGATCAACTACTGGTCTTGGATTTGCACCTCTTGTAGGCGCTTCTGTGACCGCAATAGTGGGTGGTGGAGTCATTACTGGAATTACAACAAGTGGTGTTGTTAGAGGATCATATGGTTCTGGTTATAATGGATTGTCTGGTATTGGAATTTCTGTATATGAAGAGGGTCATTCTGGAACAGCAGCAGAAATAACTGCTTCAATTGGCGTTGGAGGAACTTTATCATTTAATATTGTCAATGGTGGAACAGGATATACAAGTCCTTCAATATTTGTTTCACCGCCTTCTTACGAAAATCTGTCAGTTGTTGGTGTTTCTAGATTTGGTATTGGTGCTACAACTACAACTGGAATTGGATTATCAATAAGCCTTAAAGTTGGCCCAATAGTTGGATCTTCCACCACTTATTTTGGAGTCACTGATTTCGATATCACCAAACTTGGATATAGTTTCGAAAGAGGTGATGTGTTCAAACCTGTTGGACTAGTTACAGATGCTTCACTTTCTTCGCCATTAGAAGAGTTTGAAATTACAGTATTGGATACTTATTCCGATAAGTTCTGCGCTTGGGATTTTGGAAAGTTAGATTTCATCGATTCTATCGCAGATTTACAAGATGGTTCAAGAGTGGCATTCCCATTATTTTACAATGGTGAACTACGTAGTTTTGAGAAAGATCTCAATGGAGATTTAAATCTCGCAAATAATCTTTTGATATTCATTAATGGAATATTACAACAACCAGGATTATCTTACACATTTGACGGTGGAACTACATTCCAGTTTACAACACCTCCCAAAAAAGACGACAACATATCAATCTATTTTTATAAAGGACTTGATAGTGATGTTGCAAGTTTTAATGTTAATACAACAATTGAAAAAGGTGATATTGTACAAAAAGATGGTCAAGATCAAAGGACTGTTTCGGATCTCTCCTTCTCTGATAGATTTGAAACAGAAATCTATTCTGGATCTTCTGTAGATGATTCATCTTGGAAAACTTTAGATTGGACCAAGCAAAAAGTAGATAAAAAAGTTAATGGTGAAGTTGTATCTAAATCAAGAGATTCCTTAAAGGCACTGATTTTCCCAACATCTAAACTTATAGGCGATCTTTCAGTTAGCGATACTGAATTGTTTGTAGATAATATTGAGATGTTCCAATATGAAAATCCAGATGAAGACCCATTTGATTTGTTAGTTGTTAGTGGTGTTTCTACAGATCCTTCAGGGAATGTTGAATATATTTCCAACTTGAGATTTATTAATGGATTAACTGGAAATATTATTGGCATTGCATCTACATCTATACCATCACTCGCAATAGAATTTACACTTGAAGATATTTTAACCTCTCCTTTACAGATTGGATATCCAATTTATATTACAGATACTAGAGTTGGAAATGGTGTAAGATCAACCATTTCTACAGATTCTGAAGTAGTGGGAATTGGTACAATATATTTGGACAATATTTACTATATTAGTGATTTGTCGGTTGTAACTGGTAATGTTGGTATTATCACATGTCGTGTCGATACAAATTCCAATTTAGTGGGAATAGATACTACTGGAATTGTTGGAAAGTACTCTTGGGGTAGATTGTCAAATGCTGCTAACATTTCAAGAACAAACCCCATTTCTATTGGAGTTACTGGAAGAGTTGTATCAGGATTATCTACATATCCAACAGTAATGAGAAGACTTGGAGATACTACATTGAGAGCAACTGGTGCAATTTATGAAATTTAAAATTAATAATCTAATATAAATATCTAAAAAACTATCAATATGTCTGCCCTAGTAACGGATCAATTTAGAATATTTAATGCAGGTAATTTTGTAGATTCTGTTTCTAACGAAAGTAACTCATACTACGTATTTCTTGGACTCTCAAATCCAACAGCGGTTGGATTTGGTAGAACCTCTACGTGGAATAATACTAATGGTTCTCCTGATCCTAAAGATAATTTGCAATATCTTTCCCATTATAGAGACACTGGATTATTTGGTAGAAGAATTACTGCTGATAATGTTAGAAGGGTCGTTAGAAAGGTAGAGTGGAAAACTAATACGACATATGAGATGTACAGGCATGACTATAGTGCCGATAATACAGCACCTATTACAAAATCATTGAGGTTATATGAATCAAATTATTATGTAATTAACTCTGATTTTAGAGTCTATGTTTGCATTGATAATGGATCTACTGGAACAAATCCAAATGGAAACAAATCAACAGCTCAACCAAGTTCTATAGATTCTGCACCATTTGCACCAGGATCTGATGGATATGTCTGGAAATATCTATTTACTGTTGCTCCTACAGATATAATCAAATTTGATTCGACAGAATATATTGTTTTACCAAATAATTGGTCAACTTCAACAGATCCAGAAATTTCTAGGATTAGAGATGATGCTGATTCTGAAGTAAACGAAAATCAAATTAAGAAAGTTTATATTCAATCTGGAGGGACTAGTGGTTACTCCGACGGTGTTTATGATATTTTAGGGGATGGTAGTGGAGCAACTGTTCAGATAACTACAGTTAACGGTGTTATTACGGATGTTGATGTAGTAAACGGTGGTAAAGGATATACCTGGGGTGTTGTAGACTTAAGAAGAACTGGAAGTATAGCACAACCAGGAGCAAAACTTATACCAATAATTCCACCATCTCGTGGTCATGGATATGACATTTATAAAGAGTTGGGTGCAGATAGAGTTTTAATTTATGCCAGATTTGATGATTCTACAAGAGATTTTCCAACAGATACAAAATTTTCTCAAGTAGGATTACTACGAAATCCAACGGAATATTCTGGAAACGCAAACTACACAGGTTCAAACTATTCTTCTTTATATTCAATTAAATTGGAAGATAGTTATGCAGATTTTCCTAATGTTGGTGATGAGATCACACAAGATATATCAGCAACTGAAATCGCAAGAGGTTGGGTTGCATCTTATGATTCTACTACAAAAGTTCTAAAATATTATAGAGACAGATCTTTATATTTTAGCAATGGGTATGATCAAAATGATGCTAATAATGTTAGCGTAAAGTCTAAAATTGTTGATTTTAACAATACAGCATCTATAGAATTCTCTGGTGGTGCTACAAGTGCTCAAGTTGCTGCAGGATTTAGTGGAAGTAGTTCAAATGGTGTAAATTTAGGAGTTAGTTTTTCTGGAGGACTTGCAAATCCAGAGATAAATAAAAAGACGGGTGATGTTATTTACATTGACAATAGACCTACTGTAGAAAGAAACATCAGGCAAAAAGAAGACATTAAAATCATTCTGGAATTCTAAAAAAGATGGCACAAAAAACAGATTTAAACGTTAATCCATATTTTGACGACTTTGATCGCGCAAAAAATTTCTACAAGGTCTTATTTAAACCGGGATATCCAGTTCAAGCAAGAGAACTGACCACTCTACAGTCAACATTACAAAATCAAATCCAATCTTTCGGAAGTTATATTTTTAAAGATGGGACAGTAGTAAGTCCAGGTAATATAACTTATGATAATCAATTTTATTCGGTGAAGTTAAATTCATCTCTTTTTGGAATTGATATTTCTACATATATTGATAATTTTGTTGGGAAGAAAATAACTGGACAAACTTCTGGAAGTACAGCAAAACTTCAATATGTTGCATATCCAGATGGTGGTGAAGTAGAAGATATAACGATATATGTAAAATATGTAGATTCCAACGATAATTTTGTCTTCGATCCATTTGAGGATGGAGAATCTTTAATTGCTGATGAAAATATTGTTTATGGAAATACTACAATAACTGCAGGAACTCCATTTGCATCTTTAATTGCATCTGAAGCAACTTCTACAGGTTCTTCTGCATCTATTGGGGCAGGAACATACTTTATTAGAGGATTTTTTGCTGAAGTTTCTCAGCAAACTATAATATTAGATAATTATACAAATACACCATCATATAGAGTTGGTTTAAAAATTGAAGAACTTTTGGTTAATGCAAAAGATGATAATTCTCTTTATGATAATGCTAAAGGATTTTCAAATTACGCTGCTCCAGGAGCAGATAGACTTAAGATAAATTTAACTCTGACCAAGAAAGATATTTCTGATAAAAATGATACTGATTTTGTAGAATTACTTAGAGTAAAAGATGGTAGAATTAATAAAATTGAAGCTAAAACACAATTAAGTAGACTTGGTGATTATATTGCAGAACGAACCTATGAAGAGTCTGGACACTATGCTCTAGAAAATTTTGGCATTACTCTCCACAATTCTTTAAATAATAAACTTGGAAATGATGGATTATTTTTTGATACTCAATTTACCGATGAGCAGAATAGTCCTTCAGACGATTTGATGTGTGTGAAAGTTTCTCCAGGAGAAGCTTATGTTGGTGGTGTAAATATTGAAAAACCAGTAGGAACTATTTTAGATATAGAAAAACCAAGAGATGTTGAGTCTTCAACCTCAAATGTTCCTTTTGAAATGGGAAATCTTTTAAGAGTTAATAATGTATATGGAACAGCACGCCAAAGGGGAGAAATAGAACTTTATGACAAACCATTTGGTTTGGGTGGATCAAAAATTGGAGACGCTAGAGTATATACTTTCAGTTTATCTGGAGATTCTTATCAGGATGCATCTACAAATTGGGATTTATATTTGTATGATGTTCAAACATATACTACTTTAACTTTGAATACTCCAGTTTCTGGTTTAGGTCTAGTTACGTCAACATTTATCAAAGGTAAGAGTAGTGGTGCTAGCGGTTATGCTATAGATTCTGGTACAGGAAATACTGTTTCTATCAGGCAGACATCAGGAACTTTTTCTGCTGGAGAGCAGTTGATAATCTCTGGTATTGATGCTTCTGCTACTGCAGAATCAGTAACGATATATGCAACAAAAGATATTAAATCAGTATTTCAAGCCGCTAGTGGTGATTTTACAGAATTTAGAGCAAATACTGTTTTAGATTCTTTCAATCTTCCAAATGGAATTGTTGGTGGAACTATCAGTGGCGGAAATACACTAGAAAGTCCAGGAAAGATATTTACCGGAGTTAAAGTAGGAGATATTATTAGATATCAAACTACATCTGGAGATGAAACTTTTAATGAAGTGACAGCAGTATCAAATAGTTCACTTACAATTGGGATAGGTACAACTGTTCCTGGTGTTTCTGATGGATCAGTTACCAATGGAACATATGCATCCATTAAATTGGGATATCCTGTTTTAAGAAATCGAGAACAAGCATATCTTTACGTACAACTTCCAGAACAAAATATACAATCTGTAGATCTTTCTGGATCCACTTTAGAAATTTCTGATCAAATAGTACAACAAACTACTAATGCATCTGGGCAATTAACATTCGATTTATCAGCATTGTCTGGAATAACAAGTGCTTTCTACAAATCTTTTGATGAAGAGCGTTATTCTGTTCATTATAGTAATGGTGGAATAGGAACAATAACTTCAGATTCATTTAGTCTTACAAATAATGAAGTAACCATTGAAGGTTTATTGGCAAACCAAACTGGAGACGTTACCGTAAATGTTACACTTATAAAAAATTCTATTCAGAGTAAAATTAAAGAGTATACCAGAAGTACAGTTATTGATGTAATATATTCCAGAAACTCTAATTCTGGATCCGATCCAAATAACTCCATCAATGATGGATTAACATATAACTCTGATGCTTATGGATTGAGAGTTCAAGATGAAGAAATTTCATTAAATTATCCAGACGTTGTAAAAGTTCTTGCTATTTATGAATCACTTGGAACTTCAGAACCAGTATTAGATAGTATACAATTTGCAGATTCTTCTATTGTATCTAATGCTATTATTGGAGAAAATATTATTAGTTCAGCCAATAATGTAGTTGCTAGAGTAGTAACCAAAGGTATCAATACAGTTCAAGTTGTATATTTAAATCAAGATAGATTTATTGCTGGTCAGAATGTAGTATTTGAGGAAAGTAATTCTTCAGCATCTATCTTATCAATAACTCTTGGTTCATATAGAGATATAACCCAAACGTATGTATTAGACAAAGGTCAAAAAGAACAATACTATGATTATTCGAAAATAGTTAGAGGTTTAAATACACCTACACCTTCAAGAAGACTAAAAATTATTTTTGACCATTATGTAGTCCCATCTTCAGATAATGGGGATGTATTTACCATTCTTAGTTATGATGATGATAGATTTTTGGAGGATATTCCAGAAATAGGTTCAATTCAAGTAAGAGCATCCGATACTTTAGATTTTAGACCAAGAGTACCACAGTTTACAGATACTAACAGATCTCCATTCGATTTTGGATCAAGAGTATTTGGAAGCGTACCGAAGTTTATTTTAAAACCTAAAGAAGAATCCATTTTAGGATACACATACTATCTTCCAAGAACTGATAAGATATTTTTAGATCTTTATGGAAACTTTGTAATTGAAAAAGGAATATCTTCGAGAAGGCCAGTAGCACCTGTAAATACAAATCCCGATCAATTGATGGAATTGGGAACTATAGATTTACCACCATATCTTTACGATCCCTCCGAAGCAATTGTTAATACGGTTGATAATAGAAGATATACGATGAGAGATATTGGAAAACTTGAAGATAGAATAGAAACTCTTGAGAATATTACCTCATTATCACTTTTAGAGTTAAATACACAAACTCTTCAAGTTCAAGATGCTCAAGGGAATAATAGATTTAAGACTGGATTTTTTGTAGATGATTTTAAAGATAATTCATTTGTAAATCAAGATTTTTCATCTGTTCAAGTGGATACAGAAAATCAAGAATTGCAAACTATTTCTAGTATTAATACTCTAGAAGCTCAAATTGCTCCCGCACAAAATATTAGTGATGAAGAATTAGATTTAACCACAAACTTTGATCTTTTAGATTCTAATGTACAAAAAAGTGGTAGTGCAGTTACATTAAAATATGACAGTGTTCCGTGGATTGAACAACCATTAGCAACTAGAGTTGAAAATGTTAATCCTTTCAATGTTGTTGTATATAATGGAACTGTAAAACTATCGCCAAAACGTGATACATGGGTTAGAATAATTAGACTTGCTGATCGCACTGTTAGAAGAAACATAGTAAGAACTGTGCAGAGAAGGGTTCAGTTCAGGATCGTTACTCAAACTTTTCAGCGTCCTGGACGATTTGGTGGGGGAACTTGGCAACAAAGAAGACGTGTGCCAGTACCACCTCCAGGTCCGGTTTCAAGTGTAAGTGTATCATCAAGAGATGTCCTTGTTTCTTCTGGAATAGACCGTTTTATGCGTTCCAGAAATACGACTTTCAATGCAAAGAATTTAAAACCATTAACAAGATTCTATCAATTCTTCGATGGTAATGGAAATGTTGATTTTATACCAAAACTCATTGAAATTTCGCCAAATGCATCTCTGACATCTTATGGTGCTTTGGGCACTTTCCGAGTTGGAGAAACAGTAATTGGTTATAAAGGTGGTAGAAAAATTAGTTTTAGGGTTGCACGCGCAAACCATAAAGAAGGTCCATATAATGCACCAGAAAAAGTCTTTAATATAAATCCATATGTTAAAACTGAAAATTTGAGTTCTGCATATAGCCAATCCACAAAAGCTCTCAATGTGGATATATATGCATTATCTGCACAAGCACAAGGAAAATATTCTGGATACCTTGAAAAAGGTATGAAACTTGTTGGTCAAACCAGCGGAGCAGTTGCATATGTTAAAGATCTTAGACTTATTAGTGATAATTATGGAGATCTGATCGGATCATTCTTTTTGAGAAATCCCTTCGTATCACCACCACCTGCTGTAAGAATTGGTACAGGTACAAAAACATTCAAGTTGACAAATAGTCCTACAAATGCCGAACCTTTACCTGGAAGTAAATTACAATCTACTGCAGAAAGAACTTATAGTTCTTTAGGTAGATATGAAGTAAGACAAAGAGTGAGAACTATTACAACTACAACTACTATTACTCGTGTTCGCAGAGGAGACCCTCTTGCACAATCATTCTCCGTTGGCGATGGATCTCTCCCAGATTCAAATGGTCAACCAGAAGATGCAAATGGTGCATTTTTAACAGCAGTAGATTTGTTCTTTGCAAATAAACCAGCTACAAATGATCCTGTAAGAATTGAGGTTAGAACTGTAGAATTGGGAACTCCAACTCTGAATGTTCTTGGAGAACCAGTAATATTAACTCCAGATCAGGTAAATGTTTCCAGAAATGGTGAAGTTGCAACAAAAGTTACTTTTGAGTATCCAATTTATTTGGCACCTGGAGAAGAGTATGCTATTGTTGCGCTTGCAGAAACATCGGATGATTATGAATTATGGATTGCTGAAATGGGAGAAAAAACCATCAATACGCAATCTTTACCAAACGCTGAAGCAGTAATTTATTCTAAACAGTTCTCTCTTGGAAGTTTATTTAAATCTCAAAATGGATCTATATGGACTGCAAACCAATATCAAGATTTGAAATTTAAACTTTACAAGGCAAATTTCACATCTGATACAGGAACTGCATTCTTCTACAATCCAACTCTTGATGAAAGTAACGGATATGTTGAAAATTTAGAACCTAATCCATTAGTAACATTATCAAGAAACATTGCTCTTGGAATAACTACAGATACTGATTATAGTGCAGTTTTATCTGCAGGAAGACAAATTTCAGGATCTAATGGATATGGTTATGGTTTTATTGATGCAGTTGGTGGTGAGGTTTCAAATTGCAATATTACAAATAGTGGAACAAATTATCCAACAGGTACATTCAATAATTTAGAAACAACAACTATTGTAGGAGATGGATCTGGTCTTAGATTGAGTGTAACAGCTTCTGGTGGTTCTATTACTGCAATTGCTGCAACAACAGCAAATGGTAATGGATATGTTGTTGGTGATGTTGTTGGTATAGTAACATCTCTCGGAGCAGGTGCAAGATTTACTATTGGATCTATTAATGGAACTGATACTTTGTACTTAACGAATGTTCAAGGTGAAAGAGGTGCAGGTAAAGCATTCCAAGTAGGTGCTGCTTTAAGTTACTATAATGATTCTGGAGATATTGTTTCTTTGGGTTCTACTACTATTACAGATAGAACTAGTGGCGGAGATAATTTATTCTCTGGAAATTATATTTCCGTCAGTCAATTTGATCATGGAATGTACTCTGGAACTGATAGAGTTGTACTTTCAGATATTGAACCAAATTCTGCAACATCTGCATTAAATTCTCCTTTAACAATAGATGAAGTTTCAACAATAAGCATTGCTAATACCTCCGGTTTTGATATTTTTGAAGGACAGAATGTAAGTGCTAGCTATCCTGGATATGTTTCAGTTGGGGATGAAATAATTGAATACAATGGCGTAGGATCTGGCACATTATCAATTTCTGGATCTGGTAGAGCAAAAGATAACACTATATCTCAACCGCATGAAATTGGTACACAAGTTTACAAATATGAACTTAGTGGTGTATCAATGAGAAGAATTAATAATGTAGAGAGTGCTGTAAGTCTTTTGGAAAATAGTATTGATGGTTATCATGTTGAGATTGATATGTCTACTAATGGAAATGATAGAAGTTCTGATGGAAGTACATCTGGAGCACCAAGACTTGCATTTGAGTCTACCGAATCCGTTGGTGGAAACTCATGTAAATCTACCAAGAATATTCAATTCAATGAGATAGTTCCATATTATGAGGTTATAACCCCATCTTCTTCCACAAGCGTTAGTGCATCTGTAAGAACTATTACTGGAAGAAGTGTTGATGGTTCGGAGATACCATTTATTGATAATGGATTTGAAGCAGTCCAATTGAATCAGACAAATAAATTAAATTCTGTTAGAATGGTTGCATCAAAAGTTAATGAAACTGCTAGATTATCATCTCTCCCAAGAAATAAATCTTTAACAACAGCAATTAGATTAACAACCAAAGATAGCAATTTGTCTCCTATCATCTTCACAGAAGAATCTACAACAGAATTCAGATTAGATAGATTAAACAGACCAGTAACAAATTATGTTACTGACAATCGCTCAAATTCATTCAATTTTGACCCCCATTCGGCGGTTTATGTTTCAAATACTGTCAATCTCACTCAACCAGCAACGTCTCTCAAGGTAATACTTGCAGCATATAGACATGAAAGTGCTGATATTAGAGTTCTTTACAATTTAATCAGAGAGGATTCTAGCGAAGTGGAACAAGAGTTTGAATTATTCCCAGGTTATGATAATTTAACTTTAACTGCAGATGGACTCCAAGTTGTCAATCCAGCAAATAATAGTGGAAGACCAGACACATTTATTCCAGCAAGTTTGGATGACCAATATCTAGAGTATGAATTTACTGCAAATAATTTAGACTTATTTACTGGATATTCAATCAAGATTGTAATGTCTGGAACTAACCAAGCATATGCTCCAAGAATCAAAGACCTTAGAACTATTTCACTGATATGATTAGAGTAGAAGGGCACAAAAGTCTTTATAGAGATGAAATAAGTGGTGCCATAATAAATTGTGACACCACTGCTTATAATAACTATGTGAATTCTATCAAACAAAGAGAGATTCAAAAGAGTGAATTGGACCAAATGAAAAGTGATATTGATGAGATTAAATCTTTACTTAAACAATTTTTGGAGAAAAATGACGTATAGGTATTTGTCGTAATATAAATACCTTTAGAAAACGCATATGCTCATCTGAATAATGGCTGTATTTGTATCCAATATAGTAATCGAGCAAGGTTTTGATTTTGAGACTACTTTTGAGTTGGAAGATACTACTTCTGGTGATTATTTGGATTTGACAGGATATAGTGTTGAAGCACAACTTAGAAAAACCTACACAAGTTCCACTTCAGTATCCTTTGGTTCAACCGTTGTATTACCTGCAAATAGCGGGAAAGTTAAAATTTCTTTAGCTTCTACAGAAACCTCTTCATTGAAACCTGGAAGATATGTTTATGATATAAAATTGACCACCGTTTCTGGGACGTTGACAAAAGCTGTAGAAGGTGCCGCACTTATAAGAGCGGGAGTAACTAGGTAATGGCAATACGCGCACTTACGGTCAACCAATCTCCTATTAAGGCTAGGGTTGGACCACAAAATGCAACTAGAATATTAACTAACGCTACATCACCACCAACAAAATTAATCAGTCTAGATGATGTTGATAATACGTTTCAATCTGATGGATTAATACTTGTATGGGATCTGCCATCAAGGCAGTTTTTAATGACAAGTGTTATTGATTCTGCATCAACAACTATAGAAGGAATTGCATATTTTACAAACACTGAAAATTCTTTCGACTCTACAAGTGGAGCATTAATTGTCAGTGGTGGCGTAGGAATTTCTAAAAACCTGAACGTTGGTTTGGGTTTGACAGTAACTGGAGTATCTGTATTCAAATCTAGTGTAGATATTGAAGGTGCTGTAGAAATATTAAATAATTTATCAGTACTTGGCGTTACCACTTTTACAAATACAGTAAATATTTCTGGTGAAGCCAATATTTCTAATGATACCAGTATAACTGGAACTTTATCCGTCGATGGTTTAATTTCTACCACCGATGGTTTGTATTACGAGACTGCAGACGTAAATGATCCAAATGGGATTGCATATTTTGATACCACTGGAAAATTAATAACTTCACCAAATACTAGTGCTGCTACTAATACAAGTAACTATATATTAACAACAGATCCATCAGATCTACCAATTTGGAC
>Ga0255768_10001033_pt1 | contig 29354 bp, 28 predicted proteins | sample 071ome_33_FD_179983 | JGI IMG/M metagenome (GOLD analysis project Ga0255768, IMG submission 179983) | Coastal salt marsh microbial communities from the Groves Creek Marsh, Skidaway Island, Georgia - 071412AT metaG (version 2) | ecosystem: Environmental > Aquatic > Marine > Intertidal zone >...
TGTCGATGTACCAGGCCGGTCAGCTCAAGCTCGATGAGATGATCACCAACACGTACACCCTCGACCAGGTCAACGAGGGCTACGCCGACATGATGGCGAACAAGAACATCCGCGGCGTCATCACCTTTGACTGACCTGCGGCGACCAATCAGCGCCAGACTGGTTCCATGACGAGCCTCTCCGCACCCGACATCGTCGGCGCCCTCAGTGAGCGTGTCGTCGGTCGACGACGCGAACTCGAGGTGCTCGTCGCCGCGCTCGTCGCCGACCGCCATGTGCTGCTCGAGGGGCCGCCCGGCACCGGCAAGTCGACGATCCTGCGCGAGGTCGCCGCAGCGGCCGGTACCGGATTCGTGTTCGTCGAAGGCAACGCCGAACTCACCCCGGCGCGCCTCGCCGGGCAGTTCGATCCGTCTCGTGTGCTCGAGGACGGCTACACCCCCGACGTCTTCGTCGATGGTCCGCTCGTCGAGGCGCTGCGCCATGGGTCGCTCCTCTATGTCGAGGAACTCAACCGGGTGCCGGAGGAAACGGTCAACCTCCTCATCACCGTGATGTCGGAGGGCGAGCTCACCCTGCCCCGTCTCGGCACGATCCCGGCAGCCGACGGCTTCCGTCTGGTCGCAGCGATGAATCCCTTCGACAACATCGGCACCGCTCGGGTCTCCGGTGCGGTCTATGACCGCATGTGTCGCATCGCGATGGGGTACCAATCCCTCGATGACGAATCCGACATCGTCGTGCGCAACACTTCCAAAGACGATCGAGTCCTGCGGCGTCGGGCCGTCGCCGTCACACGCGGTACTCGCAACCACCCCGATGTGCGCGTCGGTTCATCCGTGCGCGGGGCGATCGATCTGGTCGAGGTAGGCCACGCGCTCGCGTCGATGCGCAGCGCCCAGGTGACTGACCCCAGCGTCGGCCTTGACGCAGCACTCACCGCACTGTCGGGACGCATCCGCCTGCACGAGGGCGGGAGTTCCACGCCCGAGTCGGTCATCACTGACCTGTGGGACGCGGTGCTCGCGCAGGAGCACCCCCGTGACGACGACGACTCGTCGTCGGGAAAAGCGACCGCCCCGGACGGGGCGACTCCGGCGTCCCCCTGACCTTGGAGGGCGACGACGCCCGCCAGGCCATCCAGGACGACAACCGTCGCACCACCCCACGACCTCAACTCGCTCGCGATCCGAAGTTCGAAGAGATCAGCCCCGAGGTGGGAGAGATCGACGACGACGCCCTTGCTGATCTCGTCGACGAAGATCCCGACCACGCAATGTCGTTGCTCGCCCAGATGCGAGGGGCCACCGATCAGAAGCTTGCCGCCCTAGCGGCCCGCCTCGCCGGTCGGCTTGTGCTCGACGTAGCGAAGGCGGGCTCGGTTCAGGCCCGTGGCGTGGGTGCAATGGCGTCGTCCCCGGCCGACCGAGTCGCCGGCGACCTCGACCTCGACGCGAGCCTCGACGGCCTCGTCCACGCACGGGCCACCGGTGAGCTTATCGATGCCGGCGACCTCCGGGTTCGGCACTGGACCCAGCCGGCGACAGCCCTCGCGCTCGTCATCGACCGCAGCGGCTCGATGAGCGGGAAGCGGCTCGCCACGGCCGCGGTCGCCGCTGCGGCGTGCGCCCACCGGGCCCCGGTCGACTGGTCGGTGCTGGCGTTCGCCGACCGGGTCATCGCCGTCAAGAGTCAAGACGACTCGCGGTCATCGCTGGCCGTCGTCGACGACCTGTTGCGGCTTCGAGGCCAGGGCACCACCGATCTGGCCGGCGCGCTCACGGCGGCCGCTCGCCAACTCGATCGGTCGCGTGCCAAGCGGCGGGTCACCATCCTGATGTCCGATTGCCGGGCCACGACCGGCGCCGACGCCATCCCTGTCGCCCGCGGCCTCGACGAACTGTGCGTGATCGCCCCGACCGACGACGCGGACGACGCCGCCGACTTCGCCAAGGCGGTCGGTGCGCAGTTGGCGACGGTCGACGAGCCGACCGACATCCCCGCAGCGTTCCTCAAGGTCCTCGAGCGGTGAGACGTCTCGGTCTTGTCGTGGTGCTTGCCATCGTGATGTCGGCATGCGCCGACGCCACCGATGAGACGCAGCGTGCTGTGGTCGTGCGCCCGCCGACCGCCCCCCAGGCGTGGGTTGTGATCGAGGCGACACAGACCGAGTGTTGCTACGACGAAGGCTCGACTGGCGTGCTCGAGATCACGAACCGCGACGGGTTCCGGATGGCGGAGCTGTCGTTTGCGAACCCTGTGCCGCTGCCCGACGAGCAGTTTGTCAGTCGGTTCGATCGGCTTCCCGTCGGGCTGGGGCCACATACGGTGATGCTCTGGCAGGAAGACTGCGGTGGTGGCTGTCCGTGGGACGAAGGCGGCGACAACACGCACCTGGTCGCCGCCGCCGAGGGCGCTCCCCGACGGGATCTCTGCGCCATCACGATCGACATCGTGCCCGGTGAGACCGTGGTGGAGGCTCGCTGGTCGCCGTTCGTCGGGTGTCAGTCGATCGAGGTCCGCTCGGCTCCCTGATCGGCGGCACGGCTCGTACGTCTCGGACGCTGCCCGACCGAACTACGCTCACCGTCATGAGCAAGCCCGTCGGTCCGTACACGCCCATCGTCCGCGGAGGCGATCTCCTCTTCACGGCCGGCCAGGTCGGCATCGCCGATGGCGCGATCGTCGAGGGCGGTCTTGCGGCCGAACTCCGGCAGGTCTTCGTCAACCTCCGTTCGGTGCTGTCGAGCGCCGATGCCTCGCTCAACGATGTGGTGAAGACCACCGTGTTCCTCACCGACATGGGTGACTACGCCGCCATGAACGAGATCTATATGGAGGAGTTCGGGGACCACCGTCCTGCCCGCTCGGCGGTCGCCGTGAAGGAACTGCCGCTCGGCGCCAAGATCGAGATCGAGGCCATCGCCGCCGTCTGAGCGGCGAACTGATGATCCGAGCCGCAGATCTGACAGACTGACGGCCATGGACGTCGGAACGATCATCTTCATCGTCGTGCTCGTCATCGTGATGCCCGTCGGCATCTTGATGAGCATGGCTGGGCTTGCGGGCGTGATCGGCAGCCTGATCGGACGCAACAGCGACCTCGGCAACGTCACCGACGACGGCGACCCCAACGAGTACCTGCAGTTGTCGGACGCCAATCCCTACGACGGCCCCGAGTCCGACTGATCGACCTCGCGGCGGCGCCCACGCCGCCGGTTACGGAGTTCGACCCGGATCAGCGACGAGGCACCACGACCTGGCAGTGCCCAGGTGTGAGCGCGAGCGTTCCCCGATCGCCAACAGCGGGCGCATCGAGGTGCCCGACCGTGAAGTACACGTCGACACCGTCGTGAACGCGTGCGTGCAGGTGCCAGCCACTGCCGTGGTAGGCCGCGCCGACAATTTCGGCCTCACCCGTCGCCGAGGCGGTGAATACGATGTCGTCGGGCCGCACCATGGCGACCGCATCGGCTGGAGCGGCACCGTCGAGGTCGATCGGCCCCAGCACGGTCGTGGCGTCATTCGCGATGGGGAGGAAGCTCGCCGTGCCCATGAAGGCCGCCACGAAGTCATCGACCGGCTGGTGGTACACCTCGGCTGGCGTCCCCAGTTGCCGGATCCGTCCGTTCCGCATCACGGCGATGCGATCACCGATCGCCAACGCCTCCTGCTGGTCGTGGGTGACGAACACGGCCGGTGTGCCGGTTGCCTTCAATGCTGCGGCCACATCGTGACGGAGCTTGATGCGCAGATTGTGATCGAGGCTGGCGAAGGGCTCGTCGAACAGCATGAGCGCCGGCGATGGCGCAAGCGCTCGGGCGAGCGCCACTCGCTGGCGTTCACCGCCGGAGAGCTCGTGTGGGAAGCGATCACCGAAGCCGGCGAGATCGACGAGCTCGAGGAGCTCATCGATGCGGGTCTGACGCTGGTCGGTGCGGAGATCGCGCAGCCCGAAGCCGATGTTGTCGGCGACGGTGAGGTGCGGGAAGAGCGCGTGCTCTTGGAACACCAGCCCGGCGGCCCGGCGCTCCGGCGGGAGATGGTCACGGCCATCGTCGACGAGCGCCCCGGCGAGATGGATCGTGCCCGTGTCGATCGCCACCAACCCGGCGATCGAACGCAGCAACGTCGACTTACCGCAGCCGCTCGGACCGACCAGAGCGAGCAGTTCGCCGGGTGCGAGTTCGAGGTGGACACCGTTGACCGCGAGCACGTCCTCGTAGGTCTTGACGACGGCGTCGAGCCGAAGCGGCGTGACGGTCATGCGCGTTCGGCCCCTCGGGACAGCCGACGCGACAGCAAGGCGACCGGGATCATCGCCACGACGATAATGGCGAGCGCAGGCAGCGCGGCTTGTTCGAAGCGTGACTCGGTCGCCAGGTTGAAGGTCCAGATCGGCAAGGTGTTGAAGCCGATCGGCCGAAGAAGCAGCGCGATCGGCAGCTCCTTCAGCGCATCGACGGCGACGAGAACGGCGCCGGTGGCGACGCTCGTGCGGGCGAGGGGAGTGTGGATCCGACGCACGATCGTGGCCGGCCGAGCACCGAGGCTTCGAGCCGAGGCGGTGATCTCCTCGGGCACCTGGGCCATGCCGGCCTCAATGGCGTTGAGCCCCGGTGCCAGGAACCGGATGCTGTAGGCGTAGACGAGACCGACGAGGGAACCGGTGGCGACCGTGCCGGGGAGACCCAGGCCGATGCCCTCGAGCACGTCGTCGAGCGCAACCAGGCTGAGCACGACACCCATCGCCACGACCGGTCCCGGGACGGCATAGCCGACAGCGGTGAGCCGCGCCGCAAGGCCGGTCGTTCGACCGGAGACGAACCGTGACCCGTTGGCGATGAAGATCGAGGCGAGCACGCACACGACGGCGGTGAGCAGTGCGAGTTGCAGGGAGTTGCCGAGAAACTCAAGGAAGCGTTCGGTGTTCGGGGTGCCCCTCGGCCCGGTGATCTCTTGGAAGGCCCACGACACGAGCTGGAGGGTCGGGGCCAGGAACGCAAGGAGCAGCACGATGCCGCAGACGGCAAAGGCGGCCCACGCTCGCCCGCCCTCGAGGCGACGGGGCCCGAGCCCGGCTGCGGCGCCGGCGGCCTCACCGAATCGGGCCCGGCCGCGCATGATGCGCTCGAGCCCGATGATCATCAGCGCAACCACCAGCACGAGGGTTGCGAACTCCGATGCGGCGTCACGATCGAAGGTGCCGCGCCAGATGCGGAAGACGCCGACCGTCACGGTGTCAACGCCGAAATACTGAACGGTCGCGAAGTCGGTGATCGTCTCCATCATCACGACGGCCACACCGGCGGCGAGTGCTGGCCGAAGCATCGGGATCACGACACGACGCGCTGCCTCGAGCGGTCCGGCGCCGAGGCTCCTCGCAACGTTGTAGGCCGACCCGGCCTGGTCGGCGAGCGCAGCGCGAGCCAACAAGAAAACGTACGGGTAGAGCACGAGCGTGAAGACCACGATCGCGCCACCAATCGACTCGACTTCGGGAAACCATGTGTCGCGACCGAACCAGTCGCGCCACTGGTTCTGCACCGGACCGGTGAAACCGAAGACCGACATGGTCACGAACCCGAGCACGTACGACGGCATCGCAAGGGGTGCGACCAGCAACCAGCCGAAGGCTTTTGACCCTGGGAAGCGGTAGGCGCTAACGAGCCAAGCGAGGCTGCTGCCGAGGAAAAGGGCGCCGAAGCTCACCCCGACCAGGAGCACTGCGGTGTCGACAAGTTGGCCGGGTAGGCGCGTGTCCCACTGCTGACGCCAGACCTCGGTCTCGGGATCCAGGATGCCGATGGCGAGGAAGCCGATCGGGACGACGACGAGCGCGGCGAGCACGAGCGCGCCACCGGGCCAGCCTCGGCGGCTGGCCCGGTCGGCGGCGGTCGTCTCGACCCGATCGCTCCCCGTCTCGGTGACGGGTGCTGAAGCGGTCACGTCACTCGTAGCCGGCCTCGTCGAGCAGACGGACCGCCTCGGCGTTGAGCAGACCCCATTCGGATGCGTTGGTGCGGTCGCCCTCGAAGGTCACGCCGAACTCGGTGGCGATCAAGGTCTCGGGGGCAACGTCGGGATTCACGGGGTATTCGTTGTTTCCATCGACGAAGAGGTTCTGCCCGTCGGTGGCGAGCCACTCCAGCAGTTGCTGGGCGAGTTCGGGGTCGTCGGCGTTGGCCAACACGCCGGCGCCGGAGAGGTTGACATGGACGCCTCGGTCGTTCTGGTTGGCCCAGACAAGGCCGACCGGATAGTCCGGATCTTCAGCGAGCTTCCGGGCCAGGTAGTAGTGGTTGGCGATGCCGACGTCGCAGCGGCCGTCGCGAATCGAGTCCAACAAGATGCCGTCCTTCGCCATGATGTGGGCGTTATCGGCCCATCCGTTCGCCACCTCGAGTGTGGCGTCGTAGCCGAGGTTGGCGATCAGGCTGGCGACGAGCGACTGGGTGTACGTGTTCGACGATGTGCGGAGACAGACCCGGTCTTTCCACTGGGGCTCAGCGAGCTCCTCGTAGGTCGTCGGGATGTCGTCGGGAGCGAGCCGCTCCGTCGAGTAGACGATCGTCCGCACTCGGGCGCTGAGGGCGTACCACGAGCCGCCAGGATCGCGGAGCTCTGCTGGGATTGCTGCGTCGAGCACCGGCGAGTCGAGTGAGGCGAAGAGCCCCTGCTCTGCTGCCGTCGCCAGATTGCCGGCGTCGACGGTCATATAGATGTCGGCCGAGGAGTCATCGCCTTCGGCCTGCAGGCGTTCACGGAGTTCGGCATCGGAACCCTCGAGGAACTCGATGTCGATGCCGAACTCGCTCTCAAAGGCCTCGAAAGCAGCTTCGAGGTCGTAGTGACGACCGGTGTAGATCTGGATCGTGCCTTCGGAGTCGGTGCCGCAGGCCGACAGGAGCAGGGATCCGACCGAGGCGGCGAAACCGAAGAGAACCAGACGAAGCGTTGTGCTGTTCACAGGTCGGCACGCTACCGATGGTTCACAGAAAGTAACAACCTGAATCAAGGATGCTTAACAACGACCGTGTCGGTCGCTCAGACCCAGCGGCTGGTCCCGAAGCTGTACCCCACCGAGCGCACGGTCTGGATCAGATTGGCGTGCTCTTCGCCGAGCTTGGAGCGCAGGCGTCGCACGTGGACATCGACCGTTCGGGCGCCGCCGTAGTAGTCGTAGCCCCAGACCCGGCTCAGCAGGGTCTCCCGGGTGAACACCTTGCCGGGGTGCGAGGCGAGGAACTTCAACAGCTCGTACTCCATATAGGTGAGGTCGAGCGGCTTGCCGTCGATGGCGGCCTGGTACGTCTCGAGGTTCATCCCGAGCGGGCCGTACTCGATGACCTCGGCCCGGGCGACCTGGCCACTGCGACGGAAAAGGTGCTTGAGGCGAGCCTCGAGCTCGACCGGCTGGAACGGGTTGAGGCAGAAGTCGTCGAAGAGATCTTCGCGGAAGTCGAGCGAGGCGAGATGGCCGCCACCGATCAACAACAGCACCGAACCGACGTGGATGTCGCCGCTGCGGATCGACCGGCACAGGCGAAAGGCCTCGTCGGGTTCATCGCCGGCCACGACGACCGCGCCGACCCAGCCGTCGGCGGGCTGCTCGCTGCGCGCCGTGTCGAGATCGGCCGCTGCCTTCCACGCCCAGCCACCCAGGTCGAGAGCCTGGGCGAGCTCGGGAGGGGCGGGGGATGGGAAGACGAGAAGCGGATCCATCGAGGTCACCAGTTGCCGAGGTAGCGCTCGAGCTCGAAGGGCGTGACCTTCGACTGGAATTCGGCCCACTCGGCCCGCTTGTTGCGGAGGAACCACTCGAAGACGTGTTCGCCGAGTGTGTCGCGGGCGAGCTTGGACTCTTCCATCACGTCGAGCGCTTCGTTGAGTGAACGGGGGAGCGGCTCGACTCCAAGGGTGCGGCGGTCACTGTCGGAGAGTTCGAAGAGGTTGGCGTCGGTCTCGGGAGGAAGCTCGTAGCCCTCGTCGATGCCGCGAAGGCCGGCGGCCAGGATCAGCGAGAAGGCGAGGTACGGGTTGGCGGCACCGTCGAGCGCCCGGTACTCGATGCGGGCCGACTCGGGCTTGCCCTTCTTGCGGACCGGCACCCGGATCATCGCCGAGCGGTTGTTGCGGGCCCAGGCAACATACGGCGGCGCTTCGGAGGTCTCGGCCAGGCGCTTGTAGCTGTTGACCAGCTGGTTGGTGACGGCGGTGATCTCCCGAGCGTGCTTCAGCACACCGGCGGTGAACTGCTTGCCGACGACGGAGAGGCCCCCCTCATCGTCGGCGTCGTGGAAGGCGTTGGTCTCGCCCTCGAAAAGCGAAAGGTGCGTGTGCATGCCGGAGCCCTGCACGCCGTTGAGGGGTTTCGGCATGAACGTCGCGTACACGCCGCGATCCATGGCGATCTTCTTCACGACCAGCCGAAGCGTCATGATGTTGTCCGCCATGCTGAGTGCCTCGGTGTAGCGGAGGTCGATCTCGTGCTGGCTCGGCGAGTCCTCATGGAACGAGTACTCGACCGGGATACCCATCGCCTCGAGCATGTGGATCGTGGTCTTGCGCAGATCGCTCGATACGTCGGCGGTCGTGAGATCGAAATACGAGGCGTGGTCGATCGGCTTGGGAGCACCACCCCCGGTCTCGCCCGATTCGAAGTAGAAAAACTCGGCCTCCGGAGCGGCGAAGAAGGTGTACCCCTTCTCTCGGGCCGAGTCGAGGTTGCGCTGCAGGATCTGTCGGGGATCGCCCTCGAACGGGGTGTCATCAAGGCTCTCGATGTTGCAGAACATCCGGCCCGACGGCTCGTCGGCTTTGGCCCACGGCAACAGTTCGAAGGTGGTGGCGTCAGGGCGGGCGAGGACGTCGGCCTCGTGGACTCGGCTGAAGCCGTCGATGGCGGTGCCGTCGAACTGCACACCCTCGTTGAACACCTGCTCGAGTTCGGCCGGTGAGATCGCCACCGACTTGAGCTGACCGAGCACGTCGGTGAACCACAGGCGGATGAGGCGGACACCGCGTTCTTCGACGGTGCGAAGGACGTACTCCTGCTCTCGGCTCATGACGGCTCCTCGTGGACAAGTCCGACACCTCCATGGTGCCGGATTTTCGGCGCAACGCCGATGTGGCGACTGCGTTGGTTTCCTCAGGGTGCCGGGTTCCTGACAGCACCGCCAGCGCGAAAAGTGCTCATTCACACTCCGTTCACAATTGGGCAACAGGTCGGAAATTGGCGGGTGGAACGCTCTTCTCCGGGTAACGCTCGCGTCGCCCATCTCGCCGGTCCTGCCAGGCCGACGAAGCCTGAGTGCGGTGGAATCGTCAACACAGATGTGACGTCCGATCGCACCCAATCGACACCACCCCAACCCAGAACACAAGGAAATCCCACATGGCCTACCGGGCTGAATACCTGTGGATCGACGGCTCCGAGCCGACTCGTGAGATCCGCTCCAAGACCAAGATCCTCGCTGATGGCGCCGAGCCCGGGATCTGGGGCTACGACGGCTCCAGCACCAACCAAGCCACCGGCGACAATTCCGACGTCGTCCTGAAGCCTGTCTTCCAGTGCCCGGACCCGATCCGCGGTGGCGACAACATCCTCGTGCTTTGCGAGACGTTGCTCACCGCCGACATGTCGCCGCACCCCACCAACACCCGTGCCGCCGCCGTTGAGGCGATGGAGAAGTACGGCGACCAGGAGCCCTGGTTCGGTCTCGAGCAGGAGTACACCCTCCTTGACCCGATCACCGGTTGGCCGGCCGGCTTCCCCGCCGGCGGTTTCCCCGCTCCGCAGGGCCCGTACTACTGCGGTGTCGGTGCCGTGAAGATCCACGGCCGTGACCTCATCGAAGCGCACACCACCGCCTGTATCGAGGCGGGCCTGGCCATCTCCGGCACCAACGCCGAAGTCATGCCCGGCCAGTGGGAATTCCAGATCGGCCCGGCTGACACCGTCACCGTCGGCGACCACCTGTGGGTCGCCCGCTACCTCCTCTTCCGTCTGGCCGAGGATCACGGCGTTGAGGTCTCGATTGAGGCCAAGCCGATGAAGGGCGACTGGAACGGCGCAGGCATGCACACCAACTTCTCGACCAAGGCCATGCGTGAGGGCTACGACCCGATCATCACCGCCTGTGAGGCAATGGGTGCCGAGGGTGTTCCCGAGAAGCACCTCGAGGGCTACGGCGTGGGCATTGAGGATCGACTCACCGGTGCGCACGAGACCCAGCGCTTCGATCAGTTCAGCTACGGCGTCTCCGACCGCGGCGCATCGATCCGCATCCCGTGGCAGGTCGCGCAGGACCAGAAGGGCTACATCGAGGATCGTCGCCCCAACGCCAATGCTGACCCGTACGTGGTCACCACCCTGCTGACCAACACGATTGGCGCCGCCCTGGCGTAAGCGAACGGTGGCGGGATGTCTTCCTGCCCGGCAGCAGCGCGTGAACGGAGCCGCACCCACGGGTGCGGCTCCGCCGCGTTCGGGGCCGTGAGTCAGCGCCCGTCCGAGAACCTCGACAAAACTGTCCACGGGGTCGGTGTCGGTGATCTGGACGGTATCGACACCACCTGATGGGAGAATCCTGATGAACCGAATCACGCGACTGCTTGTCTCGATTACCGCTCTTGCCGTGTTGGCGTCGGCGTGTGGAGGCGCTGACGACGAGGCGGCGGAGGCTCCGTCCACGACCGAGGCGCCGGTGGCCAGCGACGCCGACGGCGATGGCGAGTCGACCGAGACCGGTGATGCGCCGACGACATCGGCTGCTCCGACGACCACAGAGGCGCCCGCTGCGACGACCACCGAACCACCGCCGCCCGCCACCGGCGTTTTGGTGGCTTCCGAGGGAGTGCTTGGTTGGGTCGTCGACGGTGTCCTCTTCGCGAACGACAACGGTGTCGCTCCGGCTGCTGCGGGCGACGAGTACCGCCTTCTGCGACCCGAAGGTGTCACCGGCACAGCCGTCGGCCCCGCACCCGAACTCGGCTGTCTTGGCACGACGCCGTTTATCGATCTCGGCGTGACCGCCGATTCGTGGCCGTACGACTTCCCGATCGGTGTCTCCGGCACCTGGGATCTGTTCCCCCAGGCGGTCGAGGTCATGGCGACCGAGAACCAGACCTACAAGGACATCACCCGCGATCTCATCGCCGAGTTCGGCATCGACGATCCGGATCCGCAACTCCTGCAGGTGCTGCGAGTCGATCTCGAAGGCGACGGCGTCGATGAGGTCCTTGTCGTCGCCGAGCGGCTCCAAGCTGGTGGACTGGCCGGAGCGCAAGCCGGCGACTACAGCATCGTCTATCTCCGAAAGGTGATCGGGAACGAGGTGCAGCAGCTGGTGCTTCACCACTCCACGCTTCAGAACCTGGCGCCGGATGAGTTCGGCTACGTCGAGGCGTTCCGTGTGCCGACCGTGGCCGACCTCGATGGCGACGGTCACATGGAGATCGTCACGCAGGGCTTCTACTACGAGGGCTCGTGGACCGAGATGTGGGAGTACGTGGAGAACGGCCAGGGCGAAGCGGTGGTCACACTCTCCGTCGGCTGCGGCGTCTAGAGGAGCTCGACGTCGAACGGCCAGGGCGAAGCAGTCGGTGGTCGGTCTGCGCCGTAGGGTGAAGGCGTGGCCGACACGCTTCGCATTGCGATCGCCCAGCTCAATCCGACCGTCGGAGATCTCGACGGCAACGTCGCCAAGGCCCTCGCCATGGTCGAGCAGGCTGAGGCGGCCGACGCCGATCTCGTCCTGCTGCCCGAGATGACGATCACGGGCTATCCGCCCGAGGATCTCGTGTTCAAGCCTGGCTTCATTGGCGATGTGCGTGCGTCGCTCGAGAAGTTCGCCGCCGGAACCGGGCGCTGTGCGGCGGTCGTCGGGTTCGCCGATGGCCCGAGCGACGGCGGGGCCGACGGCGTCTGGAACGCAGCGGCCGTGTGTGCGGGCGGCAAGATCCACGGCACCTATCACAAGCGCCACCTTCCCAATTACGACGTGTTCGACGAGATGCGGCACTTCCGTGCCGGCGATGGGCCGTTCGAGCTCTTCGAGATCGCTGGTGTGCCGGTCGGCGTCACGATCTGCGAGGACTCGTGGATCCCCGACGGTCCGGTCAACCAACTCGCCCATGGAGGTGCCCGCATCGTCGTGAACGTCAACGGTTCGCCGTTCCGGGTCGGCAAGCAGCACATCCGTGAGGACGTCATGGCGCAGCGGGTCGAGGAGACAGGTATTCCGGTCGTCTACGCCAACCTCGTCGGCGGGCAGGACGAACTCGTCTTCGACGGTGGGTCCTTTGCCGTATCGCCCTCGGCTGACGGGCCGGTCGTCACCGCTCGCTGCGCGAGCTTCGTCGAGTCGCTCGACGTCTTCGACATCGCCGTGCCGGATCGCGGCCCCACGCACGACCGCTATCCGACGATCTCGGTCACGCCGGCGGTCACCCACAGCCGGACCCCGATGGCTGCTTCCATCGCAGAGCCGCTCGACGAACTCGCCGAGATCTGGGAAACCCTCGTCCTCGGCGCCCGCGACTATGTGCGCAAGTCCGGGTTCACCAAGGCCTGCCTCGGGCTCTCCGGTGGTGTCGATTCCTCGATCGTCGCCGCCGTCGCTGCGGAAGCGCTCGGCCCCGAGAACCTCTTCGGCGTGCTGATGCCCTCTCGCTACTCGAGCGACCACTCGATCTCCGACGCCGAACAACTCGCGACGAATCTCGGTATCGCCACCTACACCGTCCCGATCGAACCGGCCCATACGGCCTTCACCGGGATGCTCGCCCCGAACCTCGCCGATCAGCAGATCAACATCGGCGATCTCACCGATCAGAACCTGCAGTCTCGTATTCGCGGTGTCATCTTGATGGCGATGGCCAATGAGCACGGGTGGCTCGTGCTCACGACCGGCAACAAGTCCGAGGCAGCGGTCGGCTACTCCACGCTCTACGGCGACACCGCCGGCGCCTACGCCGTCATCCGCGATGTCTGGAAACTCACCGTCTACGACCTGTGCACCTGGCGCAATGAGGTCGCCGGCCGAGCGATCATCCCGACCAATGTGCTCACCAAGCCGCCGTCGGCCGAACTCAAGCCCGACCAGCGCGACGATCAGTCACTCCCCGACTACGAGATCCTCGATCCGATCCTGCGGGCATACGTCGAAGGCGACCACACCGTCGCCGAGATCCTGGCGATGAACATCACGGGCGCTGATCCGGAGACCGTGCAGCGGGTGTGTCGCCTCGTCGACATCGCCGAATTCAAGCGCCGCCAGACCCCGCTCGGCACCCGGGTCACCGGCAAGGCATTCGGACGGGACCGGCGGGTCCCCATCATCAATCGGTACCGCGGATGATTGGCTCGGCCCACGTCGTCGAAAACACGTGCCCGCCCGACAGTTGTTCGCAGCCGCGCGATGGGTACGCTGCCCAACGGCGGAAGCGCGAGGAGGTCTTCGGTGGCGAAGGAACGTGTTGAACGAGACGAAGAAGACCTCGTTCGGCTCTACCTGACCGACATCGGCCAGTACCCCCTGCTGACGAAGGAAGACGAGGTCCGCCTCGCTCAGGCCATCGAAGCAGGCGCCGAGGCGCGCGCCGAGTTCGAGAGCATCGACACCGAACTGACCCCCGCCAAGAAGCGTGAACTCCGTCGTGCCATGCAGAAGGGCGAGCAGGCCGAGCGCACGTTCGTGCAGTCGAACCTGCGCCTCGTCGTCTCGATTGCCAAGAAATACCAGGCCTCTGGTCTGCCGCTGCTCGACCTGATCCAAGAGGGCAACCTCGGCCTGATGCACGCCGTCGAGAAGTTCGACTGGCGCAAGGGCTTCAAGTTCTCCACCTACGCCACCTGGTGGATCCGTCAGGCGATCACCCGTGGCATCGCCAACACCGGCCGCACCATCCGCCTGCCCGTGCACGCCGGCGACACTCTTGCTCGGCTCCAGAAGGCCCGCGCCCGCCTCGAGCTGAAGTACGGCCGTCCGGCCACGCTTTCCGAGCTCGCCGCCGAGGTCGAGATGCCGGAGGAGAAGGTCACCGAGGCGCTTCGCTTCGCCGCCGAGCCGCTGTCGCTCTCGGAGCCGCTGCGCGAAGACGGCGACGCCGAACTCGGCGATGTGGTCGAGGACCGCGGTGCCGACTCGCCTTTCGAAGTGGCCGCCACGGCGCTCCTCCCCGAGGAAATTGCTCGCCTGCTCGCTCCGCTCGACGAGCGAGAGCGCGAGATCCTGAAGCTCCGCTTCGGTCTCGACCGCGGTGAGCCCCGCACGCTCGAAGAGGTCGGCGAGCACTTCAACCTCACCCGTGAGCGCATTCGCCAGATCGAGGCCCGGGCGATGTCGAAGCTGCGTCACCCGTCGTCTGACACGGGTGCCCGCGACCTCCTGAGCGTCTGATCCCCGTGGGGGTCCAAGCCGCGCTCGGCTACCAGCACAAGGCGGGCAATCCCCTTCACCGTGCCGTGCGTTCGGTGGCGGGCTCGAAGCCCGGAGCGGTCTTCTTTTCGAAGACGATCCAACCGATCGACGGTGCCGTTCACAAGCTCACGGGCAACATGTCGACCGCCACCGAGTTGCTGGCCGGTCTGCCCGTCGTCTACCTCACGACGGTTGGCCGCAAGTCCGGACAGCCACGCCGTACACCCTTGATTGCCGTGCCGATCGGCGATGACCTCTCCCTGCTCGGCACCAACTTCGGCGGCAAGCGCACACCGGGCTGGGTCTTCAACCTCGAGGCCGAACCGCGCGTCAAGATCGGTTACCGCACCACCGAGATCGATGTGGTGGCCCGCTCCGCCACCGCGGATGAGTTCGAAGCGGTGTTTGCGGCCGGTGGCTCGATTTACGGCGGCTACACGAAGTATCGCGAGCGGGTCGACGGGCGCGACATTCGCGTTTTTGTGCTCGAACAGGCCTGAACGCACACGGTCACCCCGACCCCGAACTCGGCGTGTGACGCTCCGGCGACTCACGCCGGGACGGGAGCGTGAGTGGCGGAGGTGGACGGGAATCGAACCCGCCGGACAGGGATCACCCATCCCACCCGCTTTGAAGGCGGGGGAGCCCACCAGGCGCTCGGACACCTCCGGCGATGACGTTATCGGCGTGCCTGACGTCACCGACACCGTGCAGAGGCATCGGGGGTCGTGGTGGCTAGCGTCAGACACATGTCGAAGAACCGCACGCTCCTCTTCGTTGTCCTCGCCGTCCTGCTCGCCGTCCTGGCGCGCAAGGTCCGCGACGTCTGACCGGTCCCGCCTCGGCCGACTGATCGTCGCCGGCGTCACCACGTCGATCGGCCGCTACCCCTCGCGGTGCTCGGGCCCGAAGTCCTCCCAGCGCGGCGCCGGTTCCTCGGCGGGGCCGATGTCCGAGGACGGGAGCGTGGGGGACGCAGCCCCGGTGACGACGAGTGCGGCCATCGCCGTGGTGAGAGGTACCGCAGCCACGAGGCCGATCGAACCACAGAGGGTGCGGACGATTTCGACGGCGACGACCTCGGTGTTGGCCACATTGGCGAGCGACTGATCCGAGACCGAGAACAGCAAAAGGATCGGCAGGCTGGCGCCGGCGTACGCCAACAGCAAGGTGTTGACTGTCGACGCGATGTGCTCGCGGCCGACCCGGATGCCTGAAGCCACGAGTTCCGAAACGGTGAGATCGGGCCGTCGTTCATGGATCTCCGACACGGCGGCCACCTGTGTGACCGTGATGTCGTCAAGCGCACCGAGCGTGCCGATCACCGCACCACCGAGGAGGAGGCCGGCGAGATCGATGTCGCCGGCCAGGAAGGGGAGGAGGAGGTTCTCCTCGGCGCCGAAACCGGTGATGCGGGTCAGATCGAAGAAGACCCACGAAAGCACCAAGGTCAGGAACAACGCACCCAGCGTGCCGGCCAACGCCACCGTCGTGGTGGGGGAGACGCCGTGCGTGAGGTAGAGCGTGACGAAGGCGATCACGGCCGCGGCGACGACGGCGACCGCAACCGGGTCGTTGCCGTCGAGGACCGACGGGGCGATGAAGATCACCAAGACGAAGACGGTGACGGCCATCGAGGCGAGCGCCATGAGGCCCCGGCGGCGGCCGAGCGCGAAGACGACAATCGCGAACAGGATCGCCAGCCACACCAGCGGCGCCTGCCGATCAAGGTCGGCATAGAAGTAGGCGTTGGTGGCCGGCTCGAAGCCGAGAATGATCGTGTCGCCAGGGCTGAGGTCCGGGATGCCGCTCTGAAACTCGGTGTTGATCTCGGGAAGAACGATGAGCGCACCGTCCTCTGGCCCGCTGGTGAGCATCGCCGTGATCTCGCGACACTCCTGCGGGTTCTCAGCCGAGGAGTAGCTGCACGGGCCGACGGTCTGTTCTTCGACGGTGGCACCCACCCGCTCGGTGACGAGTCCGAGATCGGCGGCGTTCGAGATTGCCGCATCCCGGCCCTCGCCGGTGGGCCAGAGCACGATCACCCCGACGATGGTGGCAACGGCGGCGAGTGTGACGGCGGCGAGCACGGCGCGAAGCGTCGGGACGGCGATCCAGCGTTCCCAGCCACCCGCCATTCCGTGACGATGCGCGTGCGTGTGTCCGTCGTTCATCGGCGTCGCCCCATCGGCTTGCGGGTTTTCCACCACAGCAGACCACCGGCCAGCGTGGCGGCGCCGAGTGCGCCGAGCGTCATCGGCTTCGAAGGTCGAGCGCCTCGACCCTCGACGAGGGGTTGCGGGCGTTCGAACACCCGAATCTCCCAGCCCCGGCTGGTGGCCTCCTTGAGCAGGGCCCGGTCGGGGTTGACGACGACGGGGTGGCCGACCGTCTCGAGCATCGGGAGGTCGGTGACCGAGTCGGAGTAGGCGAACGAACCGCCGAGGTCGAGGTCGTAGCGTTCGGCTTCTTCGAGGATGGCGGCGACCTTGTGCTCGCCCGCGGCGTAGAACTCGACCTCGCCCGTGTAGCGACCCTCGGCGTCGATCTGGGCCCGGCTCGCGATCGCAGCATCGACGCCGAGGTGTCGAGCCAGTGGCATCACGATCTCTTCCGGTGAGGCGGACACGAGGTACACCCGGCGTCCGGCCTCTTGATGGGATTCGATGAGCTCGACCGCTTCGGTGTACACGAGCGGATCGATGACATCGGTCAGTGCGCCGTCGACCAGGTTGGAGATCTTCTCCTTCTCCCACCCGGCGGCAACCTTGAGCGCCGTCTCGCGCAACTTCACCATGCGGCCTTCGTCGGCACCGAGGTAGCGGAACACGATCTGGCCCCACAACGCCCGAACGACTAGCCAGCGGTTGAGCATCCCCTCCTGGTGCAGGCGCGGACCGAACGCCAGCATCGCCGCTTTGGCGATGACGGTCTTGTCGAGATCGAAGAAGGCGGCCTCGGTCACGTTGGCATCGTAGAAGGCCATGCCTAGGGTCGACTCGCGACTTCCCCGTCGAGCCCCCGTTCCGGGAGAGATGTCGTGTTCATTATCTGTCGATCGCCGAAGGGCGGCGTCGGCACGTCCGTCGTGGCCGCTGCGCTTGCGCTCCGCCACGCCCATGCCGGTCACCCAACAGTCCTTGTCGATCTTGCCGGTGACCAACCCGATCTCCTCGGTGTGACGCCGTCGTCGTCGCTCGGGATCGGCGACTGGGCCGCAGGAGGCGACGACGTGCCGGTCGAGGCTCTCACTGCGCTTGAGGTCGAGGTCGGCGGCGGGCTGTCGCTGCTGCCTCGAGGGTCGGTGTTGTCGTCCGATCGGCTCGGTGTCGCGGCCGCCGTGCTCGGTGCTGGCCATCGGTCGGTCGTGATCGATGGCGGCGTCACGGCCCGACCGGCGTGGGCCCCGCCCGATGCCGTCGACGTGGTCGTGTTGCGGGCGTGCTACCTCGGCGTGCGCCGGGCCGGCCGGCTTGCGGCCGGCACTCGGCTGGTCCTGCTCGAAGAACCGGGTCGGGCCTTGCGGGTCGCCGACGTAGAGGCAGCGCTCGGTGTCGAGGTCTGGCGGCGTGTCGTCGTCGACCCCGCCGTTGCTCGGGCGGTCGACGCCGGCCTGCTTTCGGTTCGCTTGCCGCGCTCGCTTCGCGGACTGGATCTCGCATCGTGAGTTCGCTCGCCGACCGACTCCAACATCACCTGCTCGATCATCCCGACGCCGATCCGGCGCGCGTGTTGGCCGAACTCGCGCCGCTGCTCTCGCGGAGTGAACGCAGCGACGTGCTCCGGCAGGTCACCGCTCGGCGCGAGGGACTCGGCGCGATCGACGTCCTGCGCGCCGACCCGACGGTCAGCGAGATCATGATCAACGGCCCCGGCCCGGTATGGGTCGAACGCCACGGAGCGCTCGCTCCGAGCGATATTCGCCTCGATGCGGTTGAACTCGACCATCTGGTCGAGCGGCTCGTCATTCCGATCGGTCGCCGCGTCGACCAACGCACGCCGTGTGTCGACGGCCGTCTTGCCGACGGAAGCCGGGTGCATGTGGCCGTTCCGCCGGTCGCACTCGATGGCCCCTACGTCACCATTCGCCGATTCGTGCTGCTCGATGTCGAACTCGGTGCCTTCCTCCCTCCCGATGGCGTGGCGGTGCTCGACGACGCGATCCGTCGGCACGCCTCGATCGTGGTGAGCGGCAGCACCGGATCCGGCAAGACCACACTGCTCAACGCGATCGCCGGTCGAGTCGATCCGGGTGAGCGACTGATCTCGGTCGAGGACGCCGCCGAACTGCGGCTGGTCCACCCCCATGTCGTGCGGCTGGAGACCCGCCCGTCGTCGGCCGAGGGCACGGGTGAGGTGCCGATGCGCGAGCTTGTCCGCAACGCGTTGCGGATGCGACCCGATCGGTTGGTGCTCGGCGAGGTCCGAGGAGGTGAGGCGTATGACCTCATGCAGGCGCTGAATACGGGCCACCGAGGATCACTCTCGACGGTTCACGCCAATTCGTCCTCGGATGCGCTGCGTCGACTCGAACTGCTGGCGTTACAGGGCAGCGATGCCATCCCGCTCCAGGTCGTCCGTCACCAGATGGCAGCCGCGATCGATCTGATTGCGCACGTCGAACGTCACGGGTCCGCTCGCCGGGTGGTCGAGCTCGCCGCCGTCCAAGCCGACGGGTCGACCGAGCGGCAGTGGGGGGTGAGGTGAGCCTCCTGGTTTCGATCGTGGCGTTCGTCGGGTGTGTGGGCGTGATCGGCCGCCCGGCTCCTCGGTCGCTCGTCCCCATCGGTGCCGCTCCTCGTCCACCGGTCCTCCGGTGGCGTCGACGGCGTGATGATCGGGCCGCTCTTCCGCTCGCTCTGGAGCTCCTCGCTCGCGAGCTGCGGGCCGGTGCCACCGTCCCGCACGCCGTGCGGGCGGTCGCGGCGGACGAGGCGTGCGGGCGATCGCTGGTTTCGGTTGTCGAACGCATCGAGCGGGGCGGGCGTGTCATCGACGAACTCGACCGCTGGGCTGCAGCGTCGCCGTCGCCCGATGCCCATCTCGCTCGAGCGGTCCTCCAGCTCGGGTTTACGACCGGTGCTGCGCTTGCGGACTCACTCGACCGGGTTGGTGCGACCATGCGTGACCGTCTCGAACTCGACGACGAACTACGGGCGCTCACCGCCCAGAGCCGAGCGTCGGCGACGGTGCTCGCCGTTGCTCCCGCTGCGTTCCTCCTGGTGCTCGGACTCGCCGCTCCTGAGCTCGTTGCGCCGCTGGTCACGACCCGTCTCGGCTGGATCTGCCTCCTCGCCGGGATCGGCCTCGACGCCGTGGGCTTCTGGTGGATGCGGCGCCTCGTGGCCGGGGTTGATCGATGAGCGGCCCATGGCTCGGCGTCGCCCCTCGACCGCTGGTCGACACGCAGTCGGTGTCGCGGCTCGTGCGCCTCGGCGCAGCGATCCGACGACGACTCGAAGTCCGAATGCCGTCGATCGTTCACGTCGGCGATCGCGCCCTCGGAGTCGCCGCCGTGGTGAGCCCGATGCTGGTGCTGCTCACCCCACCTCTGGTGCTCGCCCCGATGCTGGCGGTGGCCGGCACTTCGGTGCGTCGAGCCCGGCGGGTCGAGAAGCTTCGCCGGCGTGCGCTCACCGCCGGCCTCCCCGATGTTCTCGATCTCCTCGCTGTCGCCGTCGGTGCCGGTCTCCCGCTGGTGGCTGCGCTCAGGGCGGTCGCCTCGTTCTCGCCACCCGCTTATCACGTGCTCCTCGCTGACGCGCTTCGCCGTCTCGATGAGGGTGCACCGGTCACCGATGTGCTCACCGGGCTCGGTGATCGCATCCCGGCATCTGGTCGCCGCTCGATATCGGTCCTCGGTTCGGCTGTGCGTGATGGCACGCCGGTCGGGGCGAGCCTCGGGCGTGCGGCAGCGGAGGCTCGTCGGGCCCGCCGGCGAGCCGTCGAGACGGAGGTCCGCCGTCTGCCAGTGCTGCTGCTCGTGCCGTTGATCACGTGCGTTCTGCCTGCCTTTGTCCTCCTCACTCTCGTCCCGCTGCTCCTCGGCTCGCTCGAGGAGCTGCAGCTTCCCGGTTCGTGACTTCCCCGCTGATTCCCGTCTCCAAAGGAGCTGTCATGCCCGCTTTGTTTCCGTCCCGTTCCCGCCGTCACCGTGACCGCGGCCAAGCCACCGCCGAGTACGCGCTCGTGATCCTCGGTGCTGCTGCGCTTGCGTTGCTGGTCATCGGGTGGGCCGCCAACACCTCAGCGGTGGGCGACCTGTTCGATGCGGTCATCGATTCCGTCGCCCGCCGGGTCGGATGAGGCGGCCGGGCGATCGCGGTCAGGCCACGGTGGAGGCCGCGCTTCTTCTGCCGGTTGTCGCGGTCGCCCTGCTCGCTGTCATCCAGGTGGGGTTGCTCGTGCACGCTCGGGTCATGGTCACCCACGCCGCCCGCGAGGGCGTCCGTGTCGCAGCGACCGGCGGTGACCACGGCGAGGTCACCGAGGCGGTCGTTGCGTCGGGTCGGCTGCCGCCGCAGCGCCTTGAGGTCGAGGTGGTGCCCGGCGGTGGCCGAGTCACCGTGGTGGTGCGTTTCGACGCGCCGACCAACGTGCCCATCGTCGGGGCGCTGGTGGGCGATCTCGTCCTCGACGCCGAGGCGACGATGCGCCTGGAACGGTGATGGCTCGACATGAAGCCCCGGGGGGTTGGTCGAGGCCGGGAGACTGCGTTGGCTTAGGTCACGGAATGCGCTGGGGAATCGGGTTCCAGCACCCGCTTCAGCAATGTGATCGCGCCGGCTTTGTCGAGCGGATCGTTGCCGTTGCCACATTTCGGGGATTGCACGCATGACGGACAGCCGTCGGTGCACTCGCACGAATCGATCGCCTCAAGGGTGGCGGCCAGGTGGTCGGTGCCGGCCTCCCAGCCGAGTTCGGCAATGCCCGCACCACCGGCGTAGGCGTCGTAGACGAAGACGGTAGCGCCGTCGGTGTCGACATGGTGGGCGGTGGAGACGCCGCCGACGTCCCAGCGGTCGCAGATCGTGAACAGTGGCAGCATCGCGATCGCAGCGTGCTCGGCTGCGTGCAGCGTGCCGCGGGGATCGCCCCCGGTGTCGACGACCGTGTCGATCACGTCGTCGTCGACGACGTACCAAAAGGCCCGGGTGACGAGGCGCTGCTCGGGAAGGTCGAGTGTCTCGTTGGCGAGGATCTTGCGGCTGAAACGATCGCGAAGTTGGTAGCCGAGCACCTGGGTGGTGACGTCGACCTCGCCGACGTGGAGCGTGGTGCGTCCGACTCGGCGCTGGTCGACAACCCGCAGGACCCGGATGTCCTTGTCGGTCCGGGGCTGGGTGTAGGTCGTGTTGTCGCACTCGACGACACGAGCGCGCTTGTCGTGCAGGTCGAGCTCGACAACCTCATAGCTCTGACCGCGGTGCAGATAGATCGCGCCCTGGTGCACGGCCGTGTAGGCCCGAGCCTCATCGACGGTGCCGATGAGGCGCTCGGTGTGATGATCGATGATCGTGATCTCGCTCGATGATCCCGAACGCAGGCCGATGCCTCGAGATGGATAGCCCGTGCCGCACCAATGGGCGAATGGTTCCTCGTGCCCGTTGCGTCGCCGTCGCTGCAACCGCAGCTGGCCCTCGCGGACCAGATCACGGATGCCGTCGTGGAGTTCCTCGTCGTTCCACCAGCGAACATCGTCGTACGACAGCGGCAGTTCGTAGGCCGCACATGCGAGATGTGGACCGAGGATGTGGGGGTTCGCGGTATTGATCACCGATGGCTCCGGCTGTCGCTCGAAGACCTCGTGGGGGTGACGCATCAGGTAGCGGTCGAGTTGGTCATCGCCGGCAACGAGCACCGAGACGCTTGGCGCGTTACGTCGCCCGGCGCGCCCCGCCTGCTGCCACATGGACGCGATCGTGCCGGGGAACCCGTTGATCACACAGGCATCGAGGTCACCGATGTCGACGCCGAGTTCGAGCGCCGAGGTGGCGACGATGCCGCGCAGCGTGCCGTCGCTCATCTGCTCCTCGATCGCCCGACGTTCCTCGGCGAGGTAGCCGGCCCGATACGACATCACCGCGCGTTTCAGGTGCGGCGATACCCGGCGGGAGATGTCGGCGGCGATGAGTTCGGTGCCCTTTCGGCTCTGGCAGAAGGTGATCGTTCGGTGGCCGGACTCGACCAGCGCAGCGCTGACCGCCGCCACCTCGCTGTTGGCCGAGGCGCGCACGCCGGTCTCGTCATCGATGACCGGTGGGTCGAGCAGTGCGAACCGGCGTGAACCCGTGGGGGAGCCGTCGTCGGTGATGGCGGTGACCGGTGCCGCACACAATGACGATGCCAGCCGCTCGGGCTGGCCGATCGTGGCCGACGTGAAGACGAAGACCGGATCGGAGCCGTAGTGGCGACAGATCCGGCGGAGTCGTCGCAGGATGTGGGCGACGTGTGTGCCGAAGACGCCGCGCAGAACGTGGAGTTCGTCGATCACCACCACCCGCAGTCGCATGAAGAAGGTGTCCCACTTCTCGTGCCGGGGGAGGAACCCACCGTGCAGCATTTCCGGGTTGGTGAGGATGACGTTCGCGTTGTCGCGGATCCAGGCCTTCTCTTCCGGGGTGGCGTCACCGTCGTAGGCGCCGGCCACGAGGCGGGGGAAGTCGAGGGTGGAGAGCGAACGCAGCTGGTCGTGGGCGAGCGCTTTGGTGGGATAGAGGAGAAGTGCGGTGCCGGGCGTGATCGGATCGGCGACGGCCTCGGCGATCGGGATCTGAAAGCATCGGGACTTGCCCGACGCCGTGCCGGTGGCGATCACGACATGTTCGCCGCGTCGGATCGCATCGATCGCCTCGGCTTGGTGATGCCACAGGTGTTGCGTGTCGGGCCGCTCGGCAAGGCCGGGGGGCAGGGGCCGCTCGAGCTCGCGGTGGCGTTCGGCGCGGGGTTCGAGGTGCTCCACGTGCACCAGGCGTCCGTCGGCGTCGAGTTCGTCGAGCAGCGTCTCGAACGGGGTGGCCGGGTCCGGCGCGAGGGCCATCATCCGATGCTACGGCAGCCCTGTGACCGAATCATCCGCATGTGGTCCGATACCGTGCCCCGGGTGGACATCGTCGTGCACACCCACGTCGCCGACCCGTGGTCGGTGCTCACCGTGGCTGGTGAACTCGATGTCGTCGGCGCGCCCGAACTGCGTCAGCACGTGATCCAGGTCGTGCGCAACGGTCATCATCGTCTTGTGCTCGACCTCACCGGTGTCGCGTTCGTCGACTCGTTCGGCCTCGGCGTGCTCGTCGGCGCACTGAAGCGGGTCCGGTTACTCGACGGCGACCTGCGGCTCGTCATCAGTGAGCCACGGGTGCGTCGGGTACTCGAGGTGTGTGATCTCGATCGAGTGTTCGCGATTCACACCGATCTCGATTCGGCGGTCGCTGCGGCGTGAGCACGGGCGCCGAATCGGATCCGGGGGTTGTGGTCGGCCCCGGATCGATCGCGATCGAGATCCCGGCTCGATCCGACTTCGTGTCCTTCGTCCGTGTCGTGGTCGCCGCAGCCGCCGAACTGCGATCCGATATCGCGATCGAACGCATCGAAGATCTCAAACTCGCCGTCTCGGAGGCCGTCACCAACGCGATCAACGCCCAGGAGCGCGTCGGGACGATCGACCGGATCCGTATCGAATGTGAGGTCACCGACGACGAGATCACGGTCTTCATCCATGACCGGGGTCAGGGCTTCGATCAGGGCGAGGTTCCCGAACTTCCCGAGCCCGATCACCCCGATCGCTTGCTGCACGAGTCGGGGCTCGGCCTCCATCTGATGGCCATGCTGACCGACGAGACCGAGGTCTCGTCCGACGATGACGGCACCGACGTCAAACTGGTGGTCTATTCCTCCAACCGTCGTCGCTTGGGGTGATGCGGCGGTAGGTTCCCCACGTCATGACAGCGGAGAACCTCGAACCTTCGCCACTCACGTGGCTCGGCGGCGACCGTCGCTTGGCGCGCTCGCTCGGTCGCCCGGTTCGTGATTTTTTGCAGATCGAGGCGTCCGGTGGGCTGCTCCTGATCCTTGCCACCGTCGTTGCGCTGGTGTGGGCCAACTCGCCATGGCAGGAGTCCTACGAGTCCTTCATCCACTTCCACATCAGCCTCGAATTCGGCTCGTTGCTCACGATCGACGAGCCGCTCGAGGCGTGGGTCAACGATGCCTTGATGGTCGTCTTCTTCTTCGTCGTCGGGCTCGAGATCAAGAAGGAACTCGTTAGCGGCGAACTCGCCAACCCGCGCGCTGCGGCACTCCCGGCGATGGCTGCGCTTGGCGGTATGATCGTGCCTGCGTTGATCTTCGTCGCCTTCAACGCTGGCGGGGTTGGCGCCGACGGGTGGGGCATCCCGATGGCCACCGACATTGCGTTCGCCATCGGCATCATTTCCCTGCTCGGTGATCGTGTCCCGAAGGCGATGAAGGTCTTCCTCTTGACCCTTGCCATCGTCGACGACGTCGGCGCGATCGTCGTGATCGCGATCTTCTACACCTCCGACCTCTCGATTGGCTGGTCGCTTACCGCCGTCGGACTCGTCGCCCTGGTGCTGCTGATGAAGCTCGCCCGCATCTGGTACATCCCGCTCTACGTGCTCGTGGGTGTCGTCCTGTGGTTGGCGGTTTTCGAGTCGGGCATCCACGCCACGATCGCCGGCGTCGTCCTCGGGCTCATCTGCCCTGCGCATCCGCTGCGTGCCTACGCCGCCGACCCGTGCGTCGACGCCGCCGAAAACCCCCATGTCGGATCGGCGATCGCCGGCGAGGCGAACCCGAGGGTGATTCGACGAGCCAACTTCGAGATCCGGGAGCAGTTGTCGGTGGCCGAGCGTCTCGCCGACCTCCTCCACCCGTTCAGCTCGTACCTGATCATCCCATTGTTCGCCCTGGTCAACGCCGGGATCGAGATCTCCTCGGAAACCCTGAAGGATGCAGTCACGAGCGATATCACGCTCGGTGTGGTGTTTGGCCTCATCGTCGGCAAATTCGTCGGTGTCTCGCTGTTCACCTGGCTCGGTGTGCGGCTCGGTCTTGCCGGTCTACCGGGGGGCGCAACCTTCCGGCACGTTGTCGGCCTCGCCCTCATCGCAGGCATCGGTTTCACCGTGTCGTTGTTCATCACCGGTCTGGCGTTCGACGACCCGATGGTTGTCGACGAGGCGAAACTCGGCATCCTGGGAGCGTCGGTGATCGCCGCAACCCTCGGTTCGCTTGTGCTTCTCTGGGCCAAGCCGGCTGCGGGCGCCGAAGCGTCCGACCCCGACGAGCCCCTCTACCCCGAACCCGCGGAGACCCACTGATGGCCAATGCGCTCGTCATCGTCGAGAGCCCTGCCAAGGCCAAGAAGATCCAGGAGTACCTGGGCGCCGAGTTCACGGTCGAGTCGTCGATCGGCCACGTCCGCGACCTGCCGCGCAATGCCGCCGACGTGCCGAAGGCCTACAAGGGTGAACCTTGGGCCCGCACTGGCATCGACGTCGACAACGGGTTCAAGCCGCTGTACGTGGAGAACCGCGACAAGAAGGATCACATTCGTCTTCTGAAGACGCTGCTGAAGGAGGCCGATGAGCTCTATCTCGCGACCGATGAGGATCGTGAGGGCGAGGCGATCGCCTGGCACCTGATCGAGGTGCTCAACCCCGGCCCCGACGTGCCCGTCAAGCGGATGGTGTTCCACGAGATCACCAAGGACGCCATCCAACTTGCCGTGCAGTCGCCGCGCGAACTCGACCGCAAGATGGTCGATGCCCAGGAGGCCCGCCGCATCCTCGACCGCCTTTACGGCTACGAGGTCAGCCCGGTGCTCTGGAAGAAGGTGATGCCGCAGTTGTCGGCCGGCCGTGTGCAGTCGGTCGCTACCCGCATCGTCGTCGAGCGTGAACGCGAACGGATGGCGGTCATCGAGGCCAGCTACTGGGATGTGAAGGGCACGTTCGCCGCAGCGCAGGGCGCCGACCAGCGCGAGTTCTCTGCGGCGCTCAGCACGATCGACGGGGTTCGGTTGGCGAGCGGTCGCGACTTCGGTGATGACGGTCGCCTCGCTCGCGACGACGTCACCGTGCTCGACGAGGCCGGGGCTCAGGCGTTGGTCGGCGCGCTCGACGGCGTGCCCTACGAGGTCCGCGCTCGTGAGACGAAGCCCTACCGTCGTCGTCCCGCCGCACCGTTCATCACCTCGACCTACCAGCAAGAGGCGGGCCGCAAGCTCGGGATGAGCGCGCAGATGGCGATGCGGGCTGCCCAGGGCCTCTACGAAAAGGGCTACATCACCTATATGCGAACCGACAGCACCACGCTGTCGGACACGGCTCTGCAGGCCGCCCGCACGATGATCTCGGAGCGCTACGGCAAGGACTTCCTTCCCGACGCGCCCCGCCACTACGCCACGAAGTCGAAGAACGCGCAGGAAGCCCACGAGGCGATCCGGCCGGCGGGCGACACGTTCCGGCCCCCTGCGGAGGTCGCCCAAGAGGTGCCCCAGTCCGAAGCGCGGGCGTACGAGCTGATTTGGCAACGTGCCGTCGCGTCGCAGATGACCGACTGCACCGGCGAGACCGTCACCTTGAAACTCGGTGCAACCGCGCACGACGGCCGCGACGTCGAGTTCGCAGCGTCAGGCACCGTGATCGCCCACATGGGCTTCCGTGAGGTCTACGAAGAGACCAAGGTTCAGGATCGTGACAGCGAGGACGATGCCGACGAACGTCGCCTCCCCCCACTCGTCGAAGGCGACGCTGCTCGCGCTGCCGGCCCGCTCGAGTTTGAGGGGCACACCACGTCTCCGCCGAGCCGCTTCACGGAGGCATCGCTCGTCAAACGCCTCGAGGAACTCGGCGTTGGGCGTCCGTCGACCTACGCATCGATCATCGGCACCATCCAGGACCGCGGCTACGTCTGGAAGAAGGGTTCGGCCCTCGTGCCGTCGTTCACCGCCTTCTCGGTGGTCAACGTCATGGAAGGCCACTTCCCCAACCTCGTCGACTACGCCTTCACCGCCAAGATGGAGGACGACCTCGACAAGATCGCCACCGGCACCGAGGAGGCCGAGCCGTGGCTCAGCCGCTTCTACTTCGGTGAGGGTGAAGGTGGCGAGCCGGGCCTGAAGGAGAAGGTGTCGACCCGTCTCCCCGACATCGACGCCCGCATGGTTAACACCATCCCGCTCGGCATGAGCGACGAGGGCAAACCGGTCGTGGCCCGCGTCGGCCGGTACGGCCCCTACGTCCAGATGGGCGACAGCGATACTGCCGACGACAACCAGACGGCGTCGATCCCCGACGACCTTCCGCCCGACGAACTCACCCTCGACAAAGCGATCGAATACCTCGCGATCCCGAAGGAAGGGCGCATCATCGGTATGCACCCCGAGCACGGCCTTGAGATCTATGCGAAGGCGGGCCGCTTCGGCCCCTACGTCCAGGTCGGCACCCACGAGGATTGGGAGGAACGGGGGGAGGAGAAGCCACCCACCGGTTCGCTCTTCTCGACGATGTCGGTCGAGACGTTGACGTTCGAGGAAGCGCTCCACGTCCTGTCGCTGCCGCGCACCGTCGGCGCCCACCCCGAGACGGGTGAGGTCATCACCGTGCAGAACGGCCGCTACGGCCCGTACCTCAAGATGGGAACCGACAGCCGCAGCCTCGAGACAGAGGCCCAGCTGCTCACCGTCACGCTCGAGGAGTGCCTGGCGATCCTTGCCCAGCCGAAGCGCCGCCGTGGCCAGGCCGCACCGAAGCCGCCGCTGCGCGACATGGGGCCCGACCCTGAGACCGGCAACCCGATGATCGTCAAGGACGGCCGCTTCGGGCCGTACGTCACCGACGGCGAGTACAACGCCTCGTTGCGCAAGGGCGACACGGTCGAGGAGCTCACCGTCGAACGGGCTGCCGAACTTCTCGCCGACCGTCGGGCCAAGGGCCCCGCCAAGAAGAAGGCGACGAAGAAGAAGGCCGCCAAGAAGAAGTCGGCCAAAAAGGCGACGAAGAAGAAGGCGACCAAGAAGAAGGCCGCCGCTTCCAGCGACGACGAGTGATCGAGCCGCTGCTCGTGGTCCCCTAAGGTCGTCGGCGTGAGCGCCCCCGGTTCCAGTGCGGATCGCCTGCAGGATGCGGTTGGGGCCACGCGCCCGGGCGGCCGCATCCACTCGGTCTTTGGATCGTGGGAGTTCTTCAAGCTCTGGGTCGCCCAAGTCATCTCGGCGACGGGTGACTGGCTCGGCCTGATCGCGATCATCTCGCTCGCCGAACGCATCAGCGACGGGTCGGAGGGAACCGCGATTGCGTTGGTCCTCGCGGCCCGTATCGCTCCCGGATTCTTCCTCGCCACTGCGGCAGGTGTGATCGTTGACCGCCTCGATCGCAAGCGGGTGATGTTGTTCTGCGATGTCGGTCGGGCGCTCGTGTTCTTCGCGTTGCCGTTCGTCGACAGCCTGCTCGGTTTGATCCTCGCTTCGTTCGTTCTCGAGATCCTCACGATGCTCTGGTCGCCGGCGAAGGAAGCGGTCGTCCCGAACATCGTGCCGAAGGAGAAGCTCACCACCGCCAACTCGCTCAATGTGGCGGCGGCGTACGGCATGTTCCCCGTGGCGGCCGGCATCGCTGCGCTCCTCGCCAAGCTTTCCGAGGGCTTCGCTGACGAGGGTTGGGTCAACACGTGGCAGTTCAACGAGGAGGGGTTGGCCTTCTATGTCAACGGCCTGTCGTTCCTGGCCACCGCCGCCATCATCGGGCGTATCCACTGGACCCGCCGCACCCGCGAGGAGCGACTCGGCACGGAGCGGGGGAACTGGGATCTGGGCGGGGCGTTCCGCGAACTCCGCGAGGGCTGGGAGTTCATCGCGGTCAACCCGATCGTCCGGGCGGTCAACATCGGCCTGGCCACGGGGGT
>Ga0255768_10001042_pt1 | contig 29077 bp, 69 predicted proteins | sample 071ome_33_FD_179983 | JGI IMG/M metagenome (GOLD analysis project Ga0255768, IMG submission 179983) | Coastal salt marsh microbial communities from the Groves Creek Marsh, Skidaway Island, Georgia - 071412AT metaG (version 2) | ecosystem: Environmental > Aquatic > Marine > Intertidal zone >...
AGCCTAGCATGGGGGTCTGACATTGGGCCTCGCTAGAATACCTACAAACACTACCAATTCGGACATTTGCGAATGTCACAGTATTGTCGCAAAGATATCCACAAAGTTATCAACAGTTGTGGACAAGGTTGTGGATAACGCCGCGCCCCGTTTTTCACTCTTTTACGAAGGGTTACGAAGTTCCCGAAGTTTCCAAATACAATCTGAAAGGTCTGACATGATTGCAATTGTTTCGTGGTCATGCATTTCGAACAACGCTTTGATTGCTTCATCAACGTGATTGATTGCTAATCTTATATTTGCGTCCCTGTTTATTTCTTTCATAGTTGACTAATCGCCTCCACAAAAAACAAAATAAAAATAATGCTAGACGGTATCGCAACAAGCGCGTAGATAAAAAAGTTTGGATCGTTGTTCATGTGTTCACCTTATACATACATTGGAGGGCTTCTGCTAAACAATTTTCTACCCTGTTGTAATCCCCGTCATAGATTGCAAGTGCAGCACGCTTGATGTTGTTCATTGCAATAAACTCATAGTCGTTTAGTTCTAGGTTAGATCTCATCTGGTAATTCCTCCTGACACTTTGAGCAATACACGTTGTCCCCTTGCCAATACGCTGGCCTTCCGCAATGTTGCCATGAAACATCGCCGTCAATCATTTGCCATTTAGTCATGCGTCCCCTCCACATTCGATACAAACTTTCACTTCACATTCTACCCCATGCTCCTGACAGTCAAGGAACCTAACGGGTGCGTCATGACACCATGACAGATAATCTAACATTAGTCCTCCAGAAAGTTGGTCATGTTGTCGTTGTCTAGCATGTAGCCCTTGTGAAACTGTGGTGCTACTTGTACCCCTTGCTCAAGTTCATCTAGGGTTTCCTCATCAAGAACATCAACATCAACAAGGTAGACGGGATCACGCAAACTAATAACTGTGCCCGTGCCAGGGTGGTAGATAAGTAGATCTTTCATTAGTTATCCCTCACAATCGTTACAGAGTGGCCCTGTTTCACCAAAGCCTAGGTCAAAGTGTTCCTGGTCTTGCAGCAGGGGGTAGTTGCAGGACTCGCAGCGGTCAAGTGTGTAGATCATTAGAACGGAACCTCCGCATAGGTGACCATCTTGGAACCATTCCACAGTTGGATAGTTCCATCGTTGTCGTTGTAGAACGGCGCACCCACATAGTCGAATGCATTGTCCTGAAATGTAGAATAAACAGACAGCCAAACATCGGTGAGAGTCATTAGCCCATCTCCATCATTCGCTCGTAGTTGCACTCACCACAGAGGGGTTGCCCTGCGGTAGAAACTGACCATGCCTTGCGGCCCTCCGCACGCATACGCTCGCGGGTGTCACACACAATGCAGTCATTGACCAGCACCGTGTCGGTGGTGAGAGTGTCAGCCATTTTAGCCATGTTGAGCCTCGCTTTCATCTGATGAGGAAACATTAGCACAGGGGTCTGACACTAGGCCAAACGTGTTGTCCACGGTGCGAACGTAGTTCGCCATGGCAAGGGCGATGGGGTTAGACCGCATGAAGATCAGCCTCCCCCAAGGTCTGAACGTCAAGGACGCGACCAGCAAAGGCAGGGTGATCGGTAGGATCGCCTGCGGTAGTGACACGGGTTTCGTACCCGTCTGTCGTGGTAACGAGGTAAACAAACATTTCGTTACTCCTTTCTAACTTGCCCCAAGGCTATCATGGGGGTCTGACATTCGGGGGTCTGGAAATGTGGGCAAATCGGACAGGTTTTATAACGAATATGTCACGAAGATATTCACAAGTTATCCACAGGCGGGGCGCGGCCTGAAGCTCTTGCGTTACGAACCTTACGAAGAAACCCTGGAAATTGTCAGACCCATATGGTATGTTCATGGCATCAACCAACGAAGGGAACAAAGTGAACTACAACGTCACCACCACGCTAGACCGCAAGTACGGGCACGCCCCACACTTCATGGAAGACCCCTACACCGAAGAGCGTCATGGGTGCCTGTACCTCGTGTCCCGGGGTGAGTTTAAAACCGCTATCCGCCTTGACGGTATCGTAGACGTAGAGGAGGCATAGGCAGCGGGGCGCGGCCCTTCAGCTCGTGTTACGAAGCTTTAAGAATTACCCTGGAATGTCAGAGGGGTGTGGTATGGTTTGGCTACCAACAACGAGAGGACACCTCATGGCCCGATGCGAAGACTACCCCTGCTGCGGTCACACCGATGGCCTTGGCTGCAACTACGTCCCTGACATGGACTACTACTATGCCCGTGCTGCTCGCATGGACTATGACGACTACTATGACGAGCCGTGAGGGGCCGCGCCCCCGTTACCACCTTGTTACGAACCTTTAAGAATTACCCTGGAATATTCCAAGAAAAAATGAGCAGTTTGTTCTCATGCTCAGGAGATGTGGTAGCAGTTTATCTTGTCAAGACGTAGCACTCTGATTCGATTCTGCTTTTACCTAGTGCTAGACCACGCAAAACCCCTATTTATTTATTGTGAGAGTGTTAGACGGTTGTAAACCTTTCCATACCGTCCACATCAAGCCGAAGGACGTAGCCGAACGGCTTTTCGATAATCTCCTGCACAACTCCCGTCACGCCAGACTTGGCGGTGGTGTAGGTGTCTCCAACTGTGATCTGCATAATGTTACCTTTCGTTGTTGTTATTAGAACCTTATCATGGTGGGGGCACAGAGTCAAGTCATATACCCCCACCGTTATCAAACTGTTACCAGGAAGAAGAGTAATAAAATGAAGTAAAGTTACCGTCGTGCGTATCTTGGGGGTACAGGGTGAGAATATTGTTGATCATATAAACTGTCTTTTTGATATCTGCCATGTACCAATCATCATAGTCATAGGAGCCAAAGAAGAAACCCTGCGTGGGTGCTAGACCTTCCCTCTCTGCCACATCTTCCAAAACATGACCCACAGGAAGCATGAGCACGCTATTACATGCGGCACGCAACGCAATCAGTTTCTCACGGGACACAAAGTATTGCCCACAATCATCTACGCCATTTTGCACATTCTCAACGAACCAACCATGAATGGCATTAGCCTTACGCCAATACCCTACGGGAAAGACTAACTGAATACCCGCAAAGTCTGAGTAGTCATCAAAGCCCTCGGGGGCGTACTTGGCAATCGCGGCATATCTGTCTGTCACGACAGGCTCATGATCTGGGGTGTAAGAATACTTACTTACATATTGGCGTGCTTCTAAATACTGATCTAGTCCCATTATTCCATCTCTCCAGCGTAGGTTACTGATTTGATTACACATTCTGTTAGGACAACATTGGCGGTATCCAATGCGTCATCCTCTGTTTCTGCATACACCCCGAACTCAATGCCAGGGATGTTAGTTTTGATCACCCATTCTTTGTCAACCATTGTTCCACCCTCCCTTTGATCAAAACCTATCACACTTCGGCAAGATTGTCAACAACCACGAGAGGAATTTTTTTATCCTCCTGTACCTCAATCTTTGCCCGATCTCCATTCTTATCTACAAGGTAGAAGAAAAAGCTATCGGGAGCCTGATCAGAGATATCGTAGATCTTGTAGATCTCGCCCTGAAGCATGATCTCATCGTGAACCTCCAGGCAGTACGCCTCCATGAGAACAGTCTTCATGCTACATTCACCCATTCCATGCAAGTACGCAGAAGATTGTCATAGTCGCCAGACATGGCCTCATCTTGGAAGGCAATAACGTCTGACTTTTCGCCCCCTGCCTCACGGATGCCCTTTGACACCTTGCTCATGATAGCAAAGGCATTGCCGTCTGTGCCCGTCAGTTGCACATTCACATCGAACTTAGCCATTTCTGACCTCCCTTTTCCATTCCCGCTTTTCACGGGTTCGAATAATCTTAGCAGACTCACGGGGGTAGCAGCAATAGCATCCCCTGTGTCCATTTCTTGCAATGTTTCTATTTGATCTAATCATGGCTTGACTCTAGCATACCACTATGACATTGTAAAGCCCACTTGATAACAGAATGATAACAGGATGGTTACAGGATGGTTGCAGCCGCGCCCCGCCGTTATCATATCGTTACGAACACCCCTTGACATTCCTGGAATATTAGGATAGATTATCATCATGAATAGTTCACGACGTAGCAATGGTCATCAGCGTAGGGTCATGGACCTGCGACGCAGCAATGCTGCACAGCCTCACAAGAATAAGTCTAAGTATTCCCGCAAGCGCAAGCACGCTAGCAAGGGGTGGCAATGATGGAATTTCTTACTTATGTAGGGGTAGTTATATTTCTATTCCTTGGCCTCATGTTTATTCTTGACAAATAATCTCTACTCTGATAGGTTTCTCTCATGACAAATATTACTGACACCCTTACCCCCGCCACCGACACCATCGCCGCCTACAACTTCTTTGTGTTGCAAGCCACGCTAGGTCAAGTAGAGCAAGCCTCTGTGTGGTATCACGAGGCACAAGAGGTAGCCGAAGATGTTGCAGAGTTGCTAGAAAAGTCATTAGAGGTCGGTGCGTCTGTCGTTAGCGCATTCTCTCCCCGTGAGCGTTGGTCATCTAATGTTGCTAAGGCTTTCGCATTTGCTAGTGGCAAGCCTGTCACGGGTCTGACTAACAATCTCAAAATGGCAAACAAGGCACTAGAACTAGGCTTTGACGCACTGAAAGGTGACAAGACTAACGCCTTTGCTCGTGCTATTGCAGGCGATACTAACGCGGTAGTCATAGATACATGGATGATAAAGGCCGCAGGCATGGACTCATCTAAGGGTGTAAATAAAACACAATACCGTGAACTCACTGACGCGGTTCGCGTTGTTTCATTTGACCACGGTCTAACTCCCCGTACATGTCAAGCCCTTATCTGGATTGTGAAGCGAGGTAGTGCACAATAATGGAACACATTGATCAAGCACCTATCAAACCACTATTGCAATATAAATACCTATGTCAAGAGTGTGGCGACATAGTTACCCTGACAGAATCTAAATACCTTTTTGATGTTCGATGTAAATGGTGTGGGTGAGCTAGGGCCGCGCCCCGCGACCCCTCTTTTACGAAGCGAAGTAGGAATTCCTGGAAATTTCTGTCTTAAAACTCTTGACAAGTGTCAGACCTAACTGATAAAGTAGGCACATCAAATCAACTAGTTAGGAGAAACACATGGGTCACATGTTGGAACAGTACGGCGACATGGCTTCCTTTGCCTCCCTGCGGGAACCCGCTTGGCATGGCTTGGGTACAGTCATTGACGAGGAAGTTAGCACGCAAGAGATGTTGGAACTTGCACACCTCGCAAATTGGGACGTTCGCCTAGAGGCTGTAGACCTTCCCGCCCGTTCGCATAAGGAGTTCTTTGCAACGGTTCGCACTAACCCCTTTGATGGTGAGTCCGATGTTCTGGGCATTGTCGGTGAGCGTTACCGCCCACTTCAGAACGAGGAACTGTTCACCTTTGGCGACAACCTTCTTGACGGTGGTCGTTGGGAGACTGCTGGCTCTATCAAGAACGGCACCGTGGTTTTCGGCTCTCTTGCCCTCAACCGCACTAGCGAGTTCGACCCCAAGGGCCGACAGGACAAGGTGAACAACTACCTTCTGGTTCACACTTCACACGACGGTTCGCTTGCTATTCAGGCTAGCGTTACCCCTGTCCGTGTTGTTTGCCAGAACACCCTCAACGCCGCTGTTGGTCGTAAGGGTCGTGGTGCAAAGCAGTCATTCCGTATTCGTCACACGCAGACTTTGCAGGGCAAGGTTTCTGCTGCTCGTGAGGCTCTGGGTCTTGCAAGCAAGTACCTTGACGAGTTCGACAAAATGGCTAATGAAATGATCTCTAAGGAAATCAACGATAAGCAATTCTTTGAGATTATCACCGCCGTCTACCCCAAGCCTGAGCAGGACGCGAAGGGTGCAATGACCAAGTGGGAGAACAAGATTGACGTTCTCAACGATATCTACAACGGCCCTACCTGCGAGAACATCAAGGGTACTGCGTGGGGTGCATACAACGCACTTACTGAGCGTCTGGATTGGTACCGCAACCCTCGCGGTGGCAATGCTGAGTCTGTGCTCGCTGCTGCTAGTGGCCTTGACGCTACTACCACAACCGCAAAGAATAACATTCTAAGTGTTGTGCGTACTGCCACTGTCGCATAATAAAATATCCTGGGCATGATATAAAACTGCCCTTTGGCCCTGTAGAGCAGCGGAGTGCTCGCCACCCTGTCACGGTGGAGGCCGTGGGTTCAAATCCCATCAGGGTCGCGGTTAGTGGAAGGAGGCATCTAGGCAGATGCGATCACCAAAACCACAGTCCTGGGCATGACACTAAACTGCCCAACCCCTGCGGGGCGCGGTGAAGGAAGCTCTTTTACGAACGCGCCCCCAAATTCCTGGATTTACGAAGGACCAAAAATATTCCTGGAAACTCTTGACACCTTTTACATTCTGTTATAGGATCAGGTCTATCAACTAGTGAAGGGTATGTCATGGAAACAACTGATTATATTTCTACCCCCGATCTTACCACCAAGCCCAATGCTAATTATGGCGAACTGGTAGATTTTTGGAATAAGGGTAATGCCAAGATTTCTCAACTGGAGGAATCTGCACAAATCCGTGAGAATATTCTTTCTAAGTCTTTAGAGAAGAGTAGATTACAGGAAGCATATATTGATAACTTCATGGAAGCCCTTGTCGAATACATCAGGAGTAATGATATAGATAAAGAGGTTGCCGCTGATCTTGCTGGTTGCTTTAATCGTGATCTGACTCGCAAGGTATATGGTCGTATTCGTATTGAGGGTGATGTGGAACTTGTTATCCCCCTTGATCTTGACCTAGATAACATTGCCCAGGAACTTGACATTCACATTGGCGAAGCATATACTTCCGATGTAAAGGTAGAATACAGCGACGTTTCTGAGGTAGAGGTAAAGGAGAACTAAGATGAATACATATGAGGTAGAGGTACAAGGTCATTACTGTGCCGTGATGGTGGTGGAAGCGTCTTCCCCCGAAGAGGCAGAGAATGAGGCTATCAGGGCTTTTGAGTCTGACTATGATGTTTGCGACCGCTCGGGTGCCGACTCCTGGGATCACACTTCTATCGTTTCTTCTGAATTGGTGGTGGACTAAAGATGGAGTTTCACTATACAGTTATGTATAACACCGACAGCAAAGCATGGTCGGTAGAACCTGATTCTTACATGTATTATCCAGATGGTCATATGTATGACGAGGGAGTATGGCCTGGTTGGTCTGTACCCATGGAGGGTAGTCCAGAGGAAGCACTTGACGTAGACTTGCTTCATACACTAAAATCCATTGTTTGTACCTTTCCCGTACCCCAGGAGGAATAATGCATAACGGTAGAGTTCTAGACCATGATGGTGAGATGTATGTGTCCATGGAGGACTATCTGAACATGATGATTGACAAGGTTACTGCTCTTGGCATGGAACTAGATGTTTACATGGATGACTTCACACCCGAACAGTATCAAACTAATGTAGACTTCATCAAGGGGTTTACTGCTGCAACACGAATGCTGGCGGTTGATCTTGCGTCCTTGACAGATGACCCTAATCGTAGTAGATTCTTCCATGCACTTGCAGACAAGATGGTAGATATCCAGGAGGCATCATGACCCAACTACCCGAACGTATCAACGTTATTAGGACTGTTACTTATCATGTACCGTCGATTATTCAGGACATGAATCAGAATAATATAGAATGGTTGCCACAAGATGTGAACGATGTTCTAGAATTCATTGAGGATTGGGTGTATGAGGATATGTCTGCACCACCTTCCCGTCATGATCTTGTTTATCAAGATGAGAATGGGAATGAACTGTGATCAAACTATATGAGATTGATTGGGGAGCAGAGCCTTTCTATTGGGACGTATATGATTCACAAGATGAATTCTTGATGGTAGTTGAGGCAGATGAATTTGATGACTACCTTGACACCCTGCGGTATGATGGTGTAGACTTCCTGGTCTACACGCAAGACTGGTATCAACACAATCTAGCCCTAGGAGGCGCAGTATCGTGAAGTCTCATGTTTACTGGAATCTGCACAAGAATATCTGGTCTATTAGACAGGATGGAAGGGTGACACAACACAGAGACTTTGTGGTTCTGGAAGATGTTTCCTTTCATGTGCAGCCAGCAGGCCGTGAGCGTGTCAGGAAAGAGGGCAAAAAGAATGTCCATGCCTACGCCTCTGGTAACTTTACCTATGATAAGCCCAAGGGTTGGTCAAAGGGTAGGCAGATAACCTACAACCCATACAAGTTTGATTCGTTTGTCTATGCAGATGACTTGACTCCCGTTCATCACTCTGGTAGGGTTGCTATGTTTGATCGTAAGGTCTATGAATTGGAGAAAGCATGAGTGCATGGGAAGTGCCACACGCCACTATTCATACCCTGGCGTATTGGATCACTAAAGAAGGAATTAGCAAGCAGTCACCGCAAGCCGTGGGGCAGCAGTTGGTTGCAGAGAACTTTCGCAGTCTGCGTGCTCGCTATGGAGTAAAGCCGTGGGGTGATATTCCCAGGAAGGCTCCAAGGTACAAGTACCGTGACCCGCAGCCGTTCAAGACTATTCGCAGCAACTATGACCCCTACAACCCTGAACAAGTTTATTTAGATACTCGCTTCCATGACTATCAGTCTTGTGAGCACAGAGAATACATGGGTGCGCCTGACAAGAATTGGACGGTAGAGAACTGGGTCAATAAGTTGGGTGAAGTCATGGTTGACAAATATGGTGTAGACAAGGATAATGTATCTAGCATTGACAACTCAGAACTATGCTGGGGAGCGTACTAATGACTACTGACTATTGGACATTCCGACCCGCCAAGCGGCCCAAGGTTGCACAGGTTAGCCGTTGGGACAAGTTGTATGAGAATTGGAACACTACCTGGAAGGGTCAAGAGGTGTGGGCCATGGTGGAGGGTGGCTATCCCTTCCCTGACTTTTTCCGTGTTACCTATGCAATAGATGGAATAAGAAAGTCTAAACTATTTTATGGCGAGACTGCCCACAATGATGTTGAGCGTTTCGTCTATGATGTAGGACTATTTGATGTATTGGGGAAGATATAATGATTGATGATATCAAGCAGGGCAAGTATGACAATGATCTGGACACGATTGCTAAGGCTGTTCAGGCTCGCAAGCAGGCTCTACTCCCTCAGATTTGGGAGTTTTCTGTTGGTGATCTTGTTCAACTAAATGGGAATACCCGACCTAAGTACCTACAAGGCAAGCAGGCAAAGGTAGTCAAGGTAAACAGGACAAAGATTGTTGTCGATATAGATGGTATAGAATATCCTTCCAAGTATTCAGGGAATGTCACTGTCCCCCTTGAATTGGTAGACAAGATTTAGACAGTGGTGGGAGGTAGCTCAGACGGTTAGAGCACCAGTCTTATAAGCTGGCGGTCGTGGGTTCAAGTCCCACCCTCCCAACGGCAGCCGCGCCCCCCAAATCCCTCTTTTACGAACACTTGATATTTTTCCTGGGATCTGATAGGGTATGTCTAACAACTAATGGATGGAGTGGTTATGCCTAACTGGGTCTACAACAGTTTACATGCCTACGGCAGCGACGCTGACCTTGACAGGTTGCAAGAGTTCCTGCGTGTGGAAATCAGGATCAACAAATGGGATAAAGAGACAAGGACTGATTACTATGAGATTGAGCCTGTTGAGTTTACATACATGGCTATTCGTAATCCCTTTCTTCCCCCCTACAATGTTAGTCAAGATGAATACTATGGCACTAATGGAACTATCAACGGTGAGCGTGTTGGTGATACCGCTGGCAACTGGTACAACTGGAACGTTACTCATTGGGGCGTGAAGTGGGACGCTTGTAGGGTAGACATGGAGAGGTGTCCAGACGGAGAGGGCAGAGGGCAACTCACTTATCATTTTGAGTCCCCGTGGGGGCCACCGTGGGTTGAGATGTTGTTGGAATTGTCAGAGAAGTTCCCTGAACTTGGCTTTAGTCATCGCTACGATGAAGAGCAGGGCTGGGGTGGAGACTATGAATTCCGCAACGGAGAAGTAACTGCCTGGGAAGAATGGGATATTCCAGAAAGCCATGCAGAGCACAAGGCAGTAGATCAAAGTTGTCCGTGTGAAATGTGGACAGATGAGCCGGAAACGTGGTATGATGACTGCCCTCCAAAGATTGAGCACAATGCTAAGGAGTTAGCAAATGCATAACTATTTAGTTAATTATCGTACATACTCTGAGTGGCAAGTATCTATTGCTGCTGAAAGTGAAGAGCAAGCCAAGGAACTAATTGGAAACTCTGCTACCCCGACTTCCTACATAACAGATGGGGAAGGTTTCGATTCCGAGCCTCATTGGTTCCTGTCCGATGTTGATTGGGATTCCATTGATGTTTTAGAAACCGAATAAGTTTCTACCCGAAACACTTGACAAGCGGGTAGACAATACAATAGAATATCACCTGTAAGTAATTACTACACAAAGGAGAAAGATATGTCAAAGCGCAACAACAAGAACACCTACGCCTACCTGGAGAAGTGGGACACCCGCTTCGGTTCGTCTGATCGCGTTGTGATCCGCAGCCAGGGACGCTTCGTGGACAATGTTTCGCTTACTGCTCTGCGGAAGGCTCCCAAGATCTCTTCCAAGTAGGAGAGGCATCATCTGGGGGTCGGCCTTGATGGTTCGGCCCCCTTGGTGTATCATCTACTTAGGAGGTGGGTCTATGGCAACATGGATAAATGCCAAGTCTATTGCATACAAGTTGATAGACATATTCGCAGACAATCGGGTAATGCCAAGTGAATGGAAATATCAGATACCGCTATTCATTGTGCAGCAACCCCAGCAGGTAGTATGGAATGCAAGAAACCTAGCAGACGGGATAGATCACAACATGGAACTCTATGATGTGGAAATACCTGCCGACAAGGTAGCGTTCGACCCATACAGCAAAGACTATCTGCTAGACTAACAATAGAGTGTCCCCCACGGAGTATGGGCCGTGGGGGGCATTCACCAGGGGAGTAATAATGGTGATGGTAACAGCAAGAGGAACAGCAGGGGTGTCAGTAGAAATTGGCCCCATAGATCTAGATATGCTCAACAAGCAATACATACAACTAATCAAGTTGATAGAGCATGATGAAGATCATGAATTGTGGGGAGTGGCTATGATGATTAATGATATTCTGTGGGAGTCAAATTTGGACTCGTCTTGCTCTTGTGGATTCCCCTTCGGGTGAGGCTGAAGGGCGGGGCGCGGCACCCCAAATAGAACTATTACGAAGAATGTTCAAAATTCCTGGAAAGTTCTACGCGCCCCAATATACAAAAGGGTATTACGAAGGACTTGTAAAAATGCTGGAAAGCTGGTAGAATTTGCTAGGGAGGATATATGCAAAAAGGCGATGATATTATTACTACATTTATAGCAGGCGCGTTATTCTTTTTTCTATTTATTATTACGATGGTGCTTAGTTTATCCTGGGCCTTTTCATGACTTGTATAGTAGCTATAGTATCAGAGGGTAAGGTATATATAGGAGGGGAAAGAGGACATAGTGATAGTCATACTATTGTTTCTTCTACCCGCCCAAAAATATTTGAATGTGGTCCATACCTTGTAGGATATGCTGGTAATAGTGGTATAGGTCAAGCTGTTGTATATAATTTTGAATTCCCCGCCGTTGGCAAAACTAATAATATAGATAGACATATGGGCCAGGTATTTATACCAAGACTAAGATCATTCTTTATAGATAATAATATAAAACTACCAGAAGATGATGATCAAAATGCATCATTTATTGTAGGGGTAAGAGGCAGGGTATACGAAGTAGACCTCTCTGATTTCCAATGTATAGAATATAGTGAAATAGCAATAGGATCAGGGTCTTCATATGCCTATGGTGCTCTATATATTAATAAGGATTACGAACCCCTTGATAGAATTCGCCAGGGTATAGAAGCAGCCATACTATATTCCCCTACATGTACTGGCCCTATAGATGTATTATCAAAATAGCTCAAAAAGTATTACGAATGAGCTAAAAACATGCTGGAATATATGACAAAATAGGACAAATGGGCCACAATAATGTATTATGAATTAGTTTTAAATCCACAATCACCCATTTCCCTCCACACTAAACCATTGATGCAAATAAATCAGTCTCAATAAACATTTATTTATTTATTTTATCTTTTTCAAAGGTGAATCTGACTTATCTGAATAATAAACATAAGGACTATCTCTATATATGCTTATGTCTTTATCTACTGGGAATAGTGATTTACTTTTATCTACCCCGTGGTTTTGTCTGGCATGATCCATGACCTGATCTTGTATATAGTCTAGTATTACTTGGTGGTCATCGAACTTATTCCAAACGGCTTTTTCTACATGCAAGGACCAGTCACATTCGGTACAATCATAATCTTCTACTTCAGTATAATCATCCATCAAAGTTCTCAATCAAATAGATAATATCTTCATAGGCACTTGCCCTATAGTTATCTCCCACGGTAGAAAATACTTCTTCTAGTTTTCTTACATTAGCTAGTAATGAGGCTTTGTATTCCTCTACCCCGCGTTTTTCCATTTCGGTTCCACAGTTCCAACACTTCACCATCATAGTAAATCATCCCCTATCCATTCAACAAGATCATCGTGGTACTTTCCAGAACGTGTAGCACCATCATAATAGCCCTTCATATAGGAATCACCATATCCATCTTTATACCCATTATTATAGGCTCGCATAGCATTATCTTCCCATTCTTTTTCTAATACACCACGCCAATATTTCTCCGTTTGCTTGCGTATTCCATCTTGCCATGCGATTCGCATGTGTGCAATGAAAGGTTCGCTAGAAAGGTCGGAGAAGATGTTGAGGTTCATACTAGTTCACCCGCCGCCGAATTTTGCGACAATTCAAAAGACATAGGAACATTCTACCCTATTGTGGATATGAAAGCAATAGCAAATAGACAGCCAACAAAAACAATAAATGGGTAGAATAGCCACCTATCATTAGGATCAAACATTACATTACTACCTGCCCGTCGTGCTGCTTTTTAATTGTTTTCCATTTATACGCATTACGCAAATAAACAGCACCAAAGATAAGGGCAAAGAAGCTAAAGCCCCATTGTTGTGTTTGCCAACCATAGGCAAGCCACATGCACTCAGCAGATACGCCAACAAGCCACGCCCACCACAACTTTCTGCCTGCCAAAATCATAGCGGTAAGATTGACAGACATAAGAATCCATGACCAATACCAAGCGATCATAGATCCTCTTCTTGTAGAATAAGAAAGCCCTCGTAATCCCCGACTTCTCCGTGACCCTGGCAATAATCTATGGGATCAAGGCAAACGGGACATTGATCGTAAGGAACAGGATCATCCATCATAATCTTCCCTTGCATCCTCGTATCCATCTTCATATCCACTTGCGTAGGCATTACGAATGTCCTTGCAATGTTCGCAGGTACAAATCTCTACTTTATGTCTGTTGTTCTCCACATTTTTCACAAACATACCAGGAACGCCAAAAAGCCCAAACGTGTTCGCAATCTTCTTCAACATTATTCTCGCTCACCTTCTATTGCCTTCCGTAGATTCTTTATTTCCTCAATGAGTACCATAGTAGCATAATAACTAGCATGGTCCATAAATCCTATGGAAGCAAAGTGTGCAGCTTTTTCTTCATTGTTTTGTACTATTACGCTCATGCCAAAGTCACTTCAAGTCCTGAAACTTCTGCTCAAAGTAATCGTCAATACTGTCAGTGTAATCCTTCACATCAAACTCCATTGTATCTCCTAACAATGTCTAGTATTTTTTGCTTACGAGTAAAAGTATAGTCGAAAAGCGTGCGAGAGTCAAGAGCTTTTTCTAATTCTTTTGCTATTTTATTCCGCCATTTATATTCATTAATACGACACTCTCTACATAAGTCATAGTTTTCTTCTGGGGCCATTGCAATATATTTATCACATACGGTACAGGGCTTTAACATTGTTTTAGCACCATATATTAATTATAGTCCCGTTTTTCTTCTGTCAATTCTGTCCGATAAGATTCAACTAGTATTTTTATCAAATGGTGTGTCTTGTCAAACGGGTAAATGTTGCGACCAAAATTTGCAAATCTACAACATATAACAAGATTATCTCTCGTATAGTTTCCTGCTTCATCTATCTTGTCTACTGATGGTGCGAGTGGATGTTTTGGATACCAATCTGGGTGATCCTTATATAGAAGGTTTAGGTCAAGTGGTATGTTAAACCAGTAACATCTTCCGCCCTGCAAGTCCCATATTTCTTTTAGATCTGTTTCATCAATCATTAATTTTGAAGGGTTCCATGGCCTTGATTGTGGACCCGCCGCACCACCAACAGATGATCCAGTCTTTTCTAATCTTCTTCTGTTTGTTGATGAATTAATTTTTGTCCATTGTCCATTCCCGTCTTGACTAACGGCATTCATTTTGCAATTAGACAAAAGTTTTTTGAATGGATCTCTAGCCATGGCTACCTTGTGGTTTTACACCAATACAATTTATACTGCTTAAGACCCATTCGATAACACTTCTGATATGCCTCTGCATACTTGGCTTCTAAAGATTCGCCAGCCTTACCGCCAGCACCTTTACGAATATTTTCTATCGCCTTTTCAAGATCACGAACGGCACGCTTATCTTCTTCGGTGTAGTCTTCTACCTTTTTCACTCTGTTGGAACTCCTATTCCCCATAGATTCATTTCTACTTCTTCAAAACAGTCTTTGCAAATGTCAATTGTAGAGGTGTGTTTTGCGAACATTTGATCACACTGCAAACACATATCAAAGTACGGAAACTTGCTCATGCAGAACATCCTCCATTTCAAGATTATAGTATAGCGTATGTGTGGGCCAAAAGTAGTTGCAGTCTTTACAACAGGTAATGCGATTGGCATTACGAAACTCTGCATAAAACTCTGGATCTTTGACATACAGGTTGTTGCGATGTGATTCGTGAACTCTTTCATCACCCCACCATGGAGGCATTATGACGTTGCTCCCACGATCCCAATTCCAATCATGCATTTCAGAGATGGCATTCCAGTTTTTCTCAGTTGAGATACCACGCTCATCACAAGCATTCTTGACTGCAACAAGGTACTCATAAAGTGCATTGTCATGATTGCGCCACATCTTTACTGCTGGATGATTGACCCAACCACCAGTGGTTCTGTTGCTGCTGATAATAGAATAAACTTGACGGCCCTCTAGCAATTGTTTGTTAAGTCTTTTAGTATCTAGAATAGTTGCAGACTCTGCAAGGTCGGGCCAGGGCACAAATGTTTGCATATTAATCCATTTCTATAAGGTCCAACGGTGTTGGAGCAGTTAGCTTAGTATGACAGTAAGCGCACTCACAGTCAAGTAGATAAGAGGTAATTTCGTATGCCTCATCAAACTGTACTTGCACAGTAAAAAGGCTAGAGCCACAATTTATACATTCCCTGGTTGGAATACCCCTGCAATCAAGCATTTATTCTCCTTAGATATGACTTATCCACGCCCCAATAATACAGGAAGCGTGGATAGCTGTCAAGGACTAGAGTCCATTGCGAGAAAAGATTGCATCAATCTCCTGGACATGGTGAGGGCCAAATCTTGCTGCGGCCTCTCTCTGCTTTGTCCATTCGCGGTTCATTGCACGGATAGCCTTTTCTTCTTCGCTTGTGGCGTTTGTGAAAAGATTCTCAATCTTACGCATGAGTGTTTTCATGTAAATTCCTCCTTTTGGGATTGTTGGGATATCTCAATTATATCAGGACTTTGTATTGTTGTCGAACAAATGTGTCGTGATAGTCATCACAAAGAGTTGTGGTGTATAATATTCGTATGGCAAAATCACTAAATGGCTGGCCCGTTATTAAAAAGTGGGCAGACCCAAGACTAAGAGCAATAAAAATTCCAGGAACAAAAAGAACAGTTAGGTTGCGACGGGGAGCTGCCCCTGTTTTTGCTGCCTTTCTCGCAGATTGGAATGCTGAAATGCCAGAAAGACTTAAATTAAACGAGGGTCCAGTAGACGGTTGGACCTTTAGGAAGTCTCGCTTTGTAAACAAGTATTCTAATCATGCGTCTGGAACAGCAGTAGATCTTAGGTACGACGTTCTTAAACCAGACGGCAAGCCACATATGAATCAAAGAGAAAAGAAAATTCTAAACAAAATCCTTGATCGTTATAAGACAAAAGATGGTCACAGAATTTTTGCAAATGGTGAATGGTGGAGAAAGCCAGACGGTATGCACACAGAGCTTTCTCAGTCATGGGATCGTGGTGCTAAAAGAAATACTACCTTTAAAGATGTTAAGGAAGTACAAAGGCTACTTGGCATTAAAAAGAATGGCAAGAGAACTAAATAATTCTATTAGGTATTTTTCTTTTCTCTACCCCTACCAACTGTCCCTTGTGATCTGACTTTATATCTTTTCTTACCCAGGTCATTCCATAGGTATTAAATAGATTACCTTCAGCATCACGTTCTGGCAATCTTTCTGCCAATGATTGGAAGGTTGGATCATCACTAAGATTTAAGTATGCATTATGATACCAGGGCAGATCATAATAGGCTGGAGAATTAACCAACAACATACCAGCAGTTGTCCAATGTTCTTGTATCTTAGGATTATTAGATATTTCTTTGCCTTGTAATCCATAAGCAGGAACATCTACACCAACAAGTGGTCTATCAATTTCAAACATCTTTTCTATAATCTCTGCAGTTAATGTAGTATCGGAATCAACGTATAATACAGCATCATAATTTACAACTTCATCTTGTGAAGTCTGCTCTCCCCAATGATGCCCCGACATTGCTCTTCTTCTTTGTGCAAACTCTCTAACTAGATTACGACCAGTTTCAATTCTTATCCATCTATTTGATGATGTAACCTCTTGTTCGTAATCATTTATTGTGTAGGTCCAATACTTTCCGTGTACCTCGTTTAGTGCATCAATAACCTTGGCAAAAGGATCTAGACCACGATGATCTAATTCTAATGCTGCAAAAAAGGTAGCATTATTAAACCTATTCATAATGTCAATTCTATTTTGCAACCATGTCATATCTTCATTACGATCACACTTCCAGCCAACCAGCGGTGTTCCAATAACAAAGTGCTTGCTGTAATCAACTTCTTTAAACATAATTCCTCACATAATCTGAACATATACCTGCAACGCCTGAAAAGCTAGTAACATTATCCCACTCTGGCATTACACTTATAAAGTCTTGACCCACTATATCAGATCCTGGATACCCCCAGACATACCCAGAACTGGTTAGTGTGTATTCGTCTGACACATGAAAAAAGCAATGCATTTCAAGATGTAGGCAAGTCTCAAGAGCCTTTCCATTTTTACAATGAACCCACAAATAATTTTCTCTATCTAGCAAATAGTCTTTAGTAATCAAATAATCAGGGCTATCATGCCCAAGATATAATTTATTTTTTTGTACCCAAAGATCTACTTCAACATCAAATCCTGATTCTATTGCAGCATCGACATACTCTGGAGAGTTTTCTAAATCTAAATTTGGTCCATCAATATTTCCGCGATGTGCAATAAGAATCATTTATGCCTCTTAAAATGAACATCTGCTTCCTTGCCAACATTGTCTGGAACTATTTTGCAGGTAAAACCACGTTCACAAAGCCAATCACATATGTCATTAACATTGTTGCTTGTATTTTGATAGAGATCAACCGTATAAGATCCCTCGCACTTTCCTTCTTGGACAATATCTATTTTATCTCCAAGACTTTTGAGAACTCTAAAGTCGTTGCCTTGTGCATCTATCCATATATAATCTATAGAATCAATTTCATTATCAATAATAAAATTATCTAATCTAACCTTGTTTACAATACAGGTTTCAGTAACATGAAAGTCTGGCCTATCTAACCATTTTTCATGAATATCATCTGTAAAATCATATAAAGATGAGCATCCCCAATCTCTTGTGCCTGCTATATTAAACTTAGCTTCGCCCTCTTCTTCATCAACTGCGGCATCAACAATATGTACATTAGTATTATTTTTAAACTTATCTTTTAGGTGATCAACCAGTTGTGGTGTAGGCTCAAATGCATAAACCGTTGTGTTTTTGGTTGCAAGTCTTTCTGTATCTGTGCCCCAATTTGCTCCTACTTCTATAACCGTTCTCATTTATAATTCTCCAGGTAGTAATTTAAATCTTCGGGCGTTCCCATGCCCCACATTTTATCAATGTTTTTAATCCTTATTCTTTTATTATCAAGCACCGCTTCATTGAAAACGGGGCATACATAAAACTCGTTATTAGTTCTAATATTCTTGTCAATCATTTGCTCTGCGTACTTTACATAGTCAGATCCGTGCTTCCAATAGTAAACTCCAACGGTAGCAATATCTGAAATAGGATTCTTTTCTGCCACCTCAATAACAAATCCATCATCTCCTAGCTTTGCATAAGACCACTTAGGATGAGTAGACTTAAATGTCATTATTCCACCGTCAACTTCCGATGCTGTAAAAGCATACATAGCCTCATTAGCATCCCATTCCATAACCTGATCAGAGTTAGCAATCATGAGAGGTTTGTCATCATTAATAAGTTCTTTTGCAAGAAGTGTTGTACATGCTGCACCTTCTGTTACACCCTCAACCTGAATGATATCGCAACCTGGGGCTATAAGATTAAGAACCTGTTTTAGATTGTATTTCTCATAGTGTTCTTTCTGCACCAAGAAAATATAATGTGCATCTATGTTAAGATTTTCTACAACAACCTGAATCATTGGCTTACCATGAGCCTCAATCAAGGGCTTGGGGAATGTGTACCCTGCCTGTGCGAATCTTGAGCCTGCACCAGCCATTGGAATAAGGACATTCATTTCTTTATTAATCCATGGTATGGTCATGTGACCGTCTACCTCATCTATCATAGCCATAAACCTTTCATATTTAAGATCGTGAGAATCTTTTACTGGATATAGTGTAGCACCAGATGACTTCGCTGCCTCTCTTCCAACATGCGAATCCTCAACTATAATTGTATCTCTGGGATATGCATCAAGTGCCACCATGCATTTCCAATACATTTCTGGAAAAGGCTTAGGATATTTTACATCTTCATTGCTAACAACATAATCGACCATATGTAAAACTCCGATAGCATTAAGAGCCGTTCTTACTGTATCTCTAATGCTATTGCTTGCTACCGCTACTTTGTATCCTCGTATTTTTAATTCTGAAATAATAGCGATTGCAGTTTTGTTATATGGAAAGTCTTCTACAAGTCTGAGCGTTTCTCTTTGCTTTTCTTGCCAGATAGTTTCATGAGTAGTCTCTGGTAAACCCTTATGATCTGTTAGCATTTGTAACTTTTTGTTTGTGCTTAGACCGTCGTATTTAGAATGATGCTCTTCTGTAGATATACAATATTTTTTATCTATCATAGCAAGAGCGTTATTCAGAGCATCAAAATGAAGTTCCCTGGAATCTAAAAGAACACCATCTAAGTCAAATATAACTAGCTTATTCATCTTTGTGGCCCCGCATGTCTATGCCATTTATTATGTCTAACAATAGCTTTGCCGTTACACTTCATTTCATACTTATTACGAACCCGCATTGACCATTCAACATCTTCTTCTTCATTCCAAACCCGTGACTCGTCTAATGGTTCTTCTAACATCACATGACGCTTAACAATAAAAAATCCTCCAGAAATATACATATACTGTGTCTGTGACCAGTCATCGTATTTTAATGACCATGCTCTGCCATAACCAGGCTTATCCCACAAAGACCAGTCCATAGGATTACGAGATCCAGTAATTAAGTATTGTGGACAAGAACAAATATCCCAATCTGTTCCAAAGGATTTAAAAGATTCGTACCAATTTGGATCAAAGATATGATAATCATGCATCAAAACGATATTGTCGTACTTGGCATTTTGAACAAGAATATTCTTTTTACGAGTAATCCACTTGGGCTTTACCTCTTCATCAAAATCTATTTTACGAATGTTGTCGCCTTCAATTCCCTGGCTGTCTCCACCACCAACAAAAAGAATTTCATATTCTGGAATATTGAGATTACGAATAGACTGAATTATTTCTTGAAGACGGTTTTTGTCTTCATATACTGTGATAATGCCAAAGGTAAAGGGTATGTCAGTCATCGTCTTCCGAATCTAATTCATATATGTCTATCATTTCATCAAGAGATAGGTATTCTTCTAGTGGATCAAGATCTAGTAGATCACATAGGTTATGCCATGTTTCTTCAATTACTCTTGTGCCCTCTTCTGTAAGATCAGCTAATTTGTATACTACTGACTGCGCTAATGGCAACCCTAAGTCATTATAAATTACAAGGTCAGAGAAGAATTCTCTATCTAGTTCTCCAACTGTAAAGTCTCTAGAAAACTCTTCCAATATCATGCACTTAAGTTCAAGATCCATTTTTTATCTCCCTGTCTATTCTACCAAGTAATTCAGAGAATATTACCACAAATTCTTCTTTTGTGAGGAATCCATCTAATGGGTCCCCGACTGGCCCTACTTCATAAAAGTCTTTATTTGCTACTGGATCTTCTTTAGATAAAGATAGGGAGGCGGTTCCCCATCTATACCTAAAATAAAAATTGTAATCTTTGTATTTACCTTCCGCTTGTACAGGACAAGCACCGCCTGCGGAAAAAAATGAAACGCCAGGAACAGAAACATCGTCTACTCCCCAAGAAATAAATTCTCTAAGAGAAAAGATATTAATAAGGTCTTTTATTGCTTCCTCGCGTTCAGACATTTTACCAAGGGTTGTCTAGGTCTGGCTCTACTTTTGTAGAATTGCTGCCATTAAACATAATTGATGCACCAATATCAGATGCTTCAATCTCGTAGGCATAGCCCTTAGAGCCGTCATTACGCTCAAAAGAGCGTCCCTTGAGCTTTCCATGGACAATTACCTTCTGACCCTTCTTAAGAGACTCAGATCCCTCTGCAAGCCTACGCCAGCAGGCAACGTCAATGTAGGTGGTGTCTCCGTCCTTCCATTGACCACTACCATCCTTGATGCGTTCATTACTAGCAATACGCAACTTAGATAGCTTGTGTCCAGCAACTGTCTTAAGTTCTGGATCAGCAACCAAATTTCCAACTACCGTAATCATACTCATGTTATTCCTTTTCCTCGTACTTTCTTATTAGTGGGCAGGTTGTTACCCGTATCAATGACAGGATCAAGTGTGACCCTGACACCAAACCTTTCTATTATAGACTTAATCTTGTCTAAATGCAAGATGCAATCAAGTCTTTCTTTTTCATTGTAGTACTCCCATTGGCTTTCATAGAATCTAATGCCAATGAATTGGTGACCACCCATATCATATTCAACAATGTCTATTACAAACTCATGCGGTGGCTTTATTGACTTTACCGCAGACTTCATTTGTGGGGTATATATCATTCTACCTCCATTGTTAGGAATTTCCAAATATCAAACCATTCTTCTTGTTTTTTGTGATTATTAAATTCTTTTGATATTTTTCCTTTTTCAAAGTACACCCCGCCCCAAACACCCCACTCTTGCCTGCTTACGCCAGAAGCTAGACACTCCCTTTGGACGGGGCAAGATTTACATAAGGAGTCTATACCATTACGAAACTCAATATCCTCTTCATATCTATCAAAGAAGTAGTTTGTGTTCATGTCTAGGCATCTAGCCCTATTTTGCCATTGCTTACTCATGATACCATCGAATCTGGAATGTTCCATCCATCAGGTTCACAAGCAAAAATAAGTCTTTTATACCATTTTTGAGTTGTTTGATCAAAAACCCCTATATGTAAAAACTCTGCATAATCGTCTTGAACAAGACACTGTATGTCCCATCCATCCCAGGATAGGTGGGAACTTTCTTCTACTATTCTTTCTGCTTCACTTAGGCTCGTTACTATCATAATATTTCATCTTTCCTGTTACTGTGTATACGAACATTATCATTGCTATTTCAAGAAAGAATATCAAAACAAAGCCTATCTGCCCTGTAGACATTCCATATATTAAAGTTACAAACAATTGAACAAACCATAAAAATGTAGCAAAAATAAACTTCAGCATATTTGGAGGGGTGCTAAACATTGCAAAATAAATACTAAGATAAAGTAGGGCTTGAGAACCAAAAAATATTAAAGACCATGAATTTAGTGACATGTTTCCTCCACAGTATAAATAACCTTTTTTATCCCAGAATTCTTTATGATATCTGCACATATTTTGCAGGGCTTGCTATTCCTATCTATTCCTTGCCTATTTACTCTTGCAACATAAAGAATCGCTCCCTTTGCATTTTGTCCAGCGGTTTTAATTGCAACTTCTTCTGCATGTCGTGAACAATGAATCTTAATTAGTTCCTCTGGAAACAGGTCTGTATGATTTTTAAACTTATTAAAACCATAGCCAACGACCCTTCCAGATTTGATTACGACAGCACCATGCCTTTTATTTTCCTCAGATCTTTCTGCCAAGGATCGTGCAAGATTAAGATAAGAAACATCTTTATTGCTCAACATATTAATCCCTGTAAATTCCAACTTCAATGTCTGCCAGTTCTGCAATGCTCACAAGCTTAGATTGATTCTCATTCTTTTTACTAAAGAAGGCAAGGTAAGAAACATAGTCGATATTTTCTTCTATGTAATCTTCTGGCAACTTTTTAAATAGCACTCTATATCCCTTTTGCTTGAGATAATTTTCTGCAGAATTACAAAAGGCAGCAGTAAAGGAATTAATCTTGTATGGGCCAGCAGACCAGACCTCAATTATGTCCTCATTGTTTGGTTGAGATAATGCTACGCCCATAGCACGCATAAAAGTATCATAATCTTGAAATCTTTTTGTACCCTGAACCGCAATAATCATTTTTGTTCCCTTATAGTTTCTACTATGTAGATAACCTCTACTGGAGATAGATCTTTTGTATTCACCTGATCTATTCTTTCAGCAGATTTTTTATCTATTTTATTATTTTCTTGCAATCTATATAGACCAGTTTCTTCTAGCCAATAGTTGTATCCATTATAGTTACAAATGGGAATTATGTCAATAGATTCTTCAATTATTTTTTGATCATGTTTTGATAATTTCCCAAGGTAGAATGAAAATAAAACTACTTGGACAATAGCAATAGCAACCCAAATAAAAAACATATAGTCGTTCATGATATTAAGAAATGCTATCTAATATCTCAAGCAACTCATTGAATTGCTTTCTTGAAAGATTGTGGGCATCAATTGGTCGTGCAGAGTCTCTATCAATCTCTCCATCAACAACGTCAGTTTCATAAAAAATATTTTGATGAACCCAATATGCTTTTTCGCCTACAATAGCAATGGTCACAGTATTATTTTTTCTAATCTTCTGAGACTGAGTTTCCATTTGATTCTTCCGTGGAATCCTGGTCAGACCTTGGCGAATTTGTATTGATTGATTTAATGATTTTCTCAGCGTTGATTTTATAGATAAGAAAATCATGCTCAAGTTTATTACATTTGTTACGATAATACTCAACCATAGTCTGTAGAGCTTGTTCATTCTCATTCATTATCTCTCCTTCTTTAGAGGTAAAGAATACACCATGCTTTATTCGTTGTCAATTGTTTTTTGAAAAGAAAATGGTGAGTCTGTCCAAATGTGCTTCTTTGCTTCTCTTTGTACGATCTTTCTTGACCATGAAAAGCCAGCGTCACCGCCCCATGCGTCCCACATAATTCTTCCGTTTGAAGGGTTAGATGTGTTATAGAAGTCCTTACCCTTCTTGTCAACTTCGTGCCTTGAAAAAAATGAATACATGCGCTTTACAACAGACAAAGACATTGATCTTCCTGCCACAATATCGGATGCTCTGCCCCAACCAACGGGAGTTCCAGCACCCTTTGCCTTGCCCTCTTCTTTCCATCTAAGGGCACGCTTAGCAGCAGTCACCATGCCAGCAGTTGGCTTATATGTTTCTGCCATTATTTATCTCCTTGCAAAAATGTAAAGTCTACTTTTTCTCTTCCAGTCCTATTGGCCTTATTAGCAGTTTTTGGCATATTTGAGAAGATTGCAGATAGGTCTGCTGGTACTTCGCCCTGAATTGAACTATCATAGTCAATAGCGGCATCTACAGACTTTTCTTTCTTCTTGTCGTGCATTGCCTTCTCTTCGTCTTCTTCGTCTTCATACATTGCCTTTTCCTTCTTCTTGCCGTTATAGCTCTTCTCCTCTTCTTCCTCGTCCATGTTGTGGGCCTTTGCCTCTTCCTTCATGTCGTGGTGAGCCTTCTCTAAAGACTTGAGAATTTCCTTTGCGTTTTCTAGATCTTCATTCATAGCTTTTCCTACCCTCCTCAATGTGCTCATTTTGTGACCAACAATTGTATCCGTTGGTTCTCCATCTCTGTAAACTCTAATGGCTACAGCGGGATCTTCTGAGGTTCCTGTGATTGTAAAATCAGAACCAGGGACGTTATATTTACCATTACGAATAATTCTCGTAACCTTTCCTGTCGCTCTTCCTCCGCTAGAATTCCAAGACACCATCTGCCCTACACGAACATTTTCTGCCTTACCAATTCTTTCCATCATATCATCAACAAATTCTTGTTGCTCGTCTCTGTTCATAGTTGGTTGCTCCATTCCTGTATTTACTAACCCGTCTGGGATTGCCGCCAATCTACACTTAGCGTTTTCTTGTACCAAGTAGGATAGCAGCGAGCAACCCAACTTGTCATCATCCGTGTGATAATGAAAGACACAGTTTATACACTTTACACCAATAGCGGCATCTTCATTTTCTTGTGGTGGCTCATAGCCTACCCAAATTCCAGATCCTTGCTTATCAAAGGGTCCGTATTCTTCTGCGATACCCGATAATGCATCTGCATATGCTTTTTCTTGCCTAGACAGCATGTCGTACAGTTGCTGTTGATGTTTTGTTATTTTTTGAGTGTCAATAAACTGTCTCTTCTTTTTCTTCTTTTCATCTTCATATCCAGAACCAATAGACTGTGGATAAAGATTAGGGGTAGTTTCGCTTGTTACAACGTCCTTCTCCGCTGATTCCGATTCAGAGGCGTACAAGGCACGCAATTGCGCTCTAGCCGATTCTCTCGTTGTATGGCATCCAGAAACAGAGTTATCTGGTAGTTTAACAACAGCGTAGCCACTACAGCCACCGTAATTGCGTCTAATTTCCCATGGCATAGATAGATTATACCATTATTTGGTAGTTCCGCTACCCCCGAACTTCTCACCAAATATTAAAAGTATGCCAAGCATGGCCTTTTTTAACTCTTCGTCCTCTATGTTGCCCACCTCATCTAGCTTTGTACTATTTTCATTTAAACCAACAAGAACTTGTCCGTCATCATTAAAAACTACCTCTAAAAAGCCCAATTGCCAAAGCTTAAATACCGCATCGTTTACAAACTTTTCTTGTTGTTCAAGTAATTGTGGAAAAGCCTCTTGTGCCTTATCTGTAACGTAAAACAATTCGTCCTGCGTTCCCTCGCCAATTCCCATTGGCTCTATGATTCCCATGTCTATTAAGAACTTTATTAGCTCGTCATCATCTTCATCCATATATCTATTTTAACCCTTATTAGTATGTGGATGTGATTCGGTAATTGATGCCTGAGAGACAATCCTGTATTCTGAACTATAGAAAAGCGTTGAAAGTTCCTCTACTCCAGAATACGAGCAACCGCTGCCAAGACCTCCACGAATATCAGAAAGTAGGTTTCTTATTGGTCCAGTCCCTTGAACAAAAGTAGAAATGCCCTCTGCCACAGAAACCTTTCCATTAGCGTCCTTTTGTGCAGATGCTGATGCCATTCCTCTTACAACCTTCCAAGGCTGCCCATTCCTGGTTGTCCACTTTCCTGGTGCCTCTTTTGATCCCGCAATCATAGATCCAACCATTACTGCATCTGCTCCTGCGGCAAAGCATTTAACCATGTCTCCGCTATTACGAATGCCACCATCAGCGATTATGGAGCAGTCTGTAAAGTTTCTTTCGGAAACATCCAATATTGATTGCAAAGTTGGCACGCCATGACCACTAACAATCCTAGTTGTACAAAGACCACCACCGCCGATTCCAACCCTAATTGAGTCAGCACCAGCTTCAGCGAGTCTAATAAATCCTTCGGATGTGGCAACATTTCCAGCCATAATATGTACATCACTAAAGGACAGCCGTAATTGATCCACTGCCCGTACTGCATAGTCACCGTGACCATTTGCTGTATCGACCAAAAACATTCTTACGCCAATATCGTAAAGTCTCTTTGCCTGTGCAAGATATCCATTGTTAGATGCAATGGCAACACCAAAATTAATTTTATTAGATATCAGATCTTTACACTTAGTTATTTGATCATCGTGAGACATATATCTATGAAGAATTCCAATTGCACCCTCTTCATGCAAAGCAATACACATTTCAGTATCACATACAGTGTCCATGGGGGCAGCGATTAGTGGAAGTTTTAAATCTATTTTTCTTTTTCCATGTCCTATGCTCATAGACAAATCTACATCGTGCCTTGAAGATATCGAACTTCTTTGTGGAACAAGAAGAATGTCATCAAAACAAAGAGCCTTGCCGTTATATTTCATTTTTCTCCTATATCAGTTTGTAATTAGAAAGATAGTCTTTTATGTCTGGTGTCATCTGAGGCTTTTCTTTTTCTTCTATCAACTCTCTGTTTCTATCTGCCTTAAATGATGACCAAGTATGTACCTCTATCTCTCCAAAGGTATCTTTCTTGGAATGAGATATAGCATTATAAACTGAACCACACATAGCATCTGCTAGATCCTTAGATTTTTTTCTAGGGTGATCAACTTTATTATTAGAAACAATTCTAAGTTCTAAAAGCTCTTCTAAAAGTATTTCAATATGTGGGGCAACTACACGTTCTTCATAAAAAAGCATGGCTAAGTCTTCATAGTGTTTCTTAGCAACAGAAAGAGTCTCTGTGTTAATCCCTACACTCTTTAGATCCCGCTGAATATCAAATGATTGCCAGCGGTCGAATGTCACTAGGCCAAGATTAAATCCGTTTCTTCTCAGATCAATAATCCAGTTTTTTACTTCAGAGAGGTCTACTGGGCCTTCTCTGTGAGGCTCCCACCATGCAATCATATCTACAACAACAAATGGAACTACTTGAGTATAATCATTAAATGTTTGTACCTCTACCCATTTCTCAACGTGACTTAATGCTACCGCACACTTGTCGTGCTTCTGTGCTAAATCTGCATGAACAAAGTATGATGTATCTGGGTCTGGTTTGAAACTAGGATCTATCCTTCTAAAATTATCAAGCGGGTTACGAATACTTAGTGACTTTTCTATCTTGTCCCGCGATTTAAAAAATGCATCTGAAGATACACTAGGCATACAGGCAAAGCGCATCATTGCGTCTGCTGGATCTGTATAAAATGCAAGCTTAAAGTCTTCAATACTTCTTGTTGGGTTTACTTCCCATGTAGGTCTTTTGAGTGCATAAACTCCAGGGAACTTATAGGACTCTATCCTATCTTCTTCCCACTCAATATCAAAGGTATTTCCCGGATCATCTTCTGGTAAAGCAGGATTAAGAACAAAAGTATGTTTTTTAAATTCAGTTTCTTTATCAGCAACAACGTCGTCGTATCTTTTAGAAATAAAGTCTCCCTTGTAGCGTGGGAATGAAAGAAGAACTACTTTTCCATAGTCTGGGAAACGTGAATCTACTGAACCACGGAAAGCTTTATAAATAGCCTCGCCCGTCTTTGCATTTTCATTACCACTACTTGATTCTTGGGCAAAACCAGAAATCTCATCAAGGACGGCAAGCATAAGGTTTAGACCCTCATGGCTCTCTCTTTCTGAGTGACCAGAATAAACAGTAACAGCCTTATCAAACTCAACATTGTCTACTTTAGCATCATACTTTCCAGCAAACCATGGAGATTTATCAATCTTGTTTTTGAATCCTTTAAAGAAAACATTCTTTGCTTGCTGTGCGTTTACAGCAATATTAATAATATCAATGGCATCACCAGGAGGTTTACCAAAATATGCAGCGGGATCTTTTAGGCAAAGAAGCTTATAAACAAGATAAGCACAGCCCACAGTAGAAGTGTGATCCTTACCTGATCCTTTGCCAAGTTGCAATATAACTTCTGACTTAGTATATTTCTTGTAGTGCTCACTACCCTCTTCCTTCCCCATAAATCTTTGCAGATCTTTTTCTTTGTATATCTGACTCATGCACTCTACAAGAACATACTGATAGTGAGACAACTCTGGCTGTCCTAAAAAGTCTGACGACTTTACAAAAGTTTCTACATCTACTGGCTCTTCCTGAAATGGATTGTCATCAAGAGCCTCCATAAAGTCAGAGAAATCAATTGTCAACTATGATCACTCCGTCAGTTGCTTCAGAAAGCCTTGACATAATTTCATTACGAATTTCTGGATGCTTTGTGGCAACATCTTTAAGAATGTTTATAAGAATTTGATGCTTTTCTTCCATGCGAGCAAGTTCTTCTGCTACTTCTTTATTGTCAAGCAAGCCTGCTCTATGAAGCATGTCAAGTCTTTTTGCTTCAATGTCTGCAATAAGTTTGATTGATGTTGTTTTAGCATTAAGATTTGCCGTTTGATCTGCTGTTTCAATAACCTCATATGCTTTTTTAATTAGACTAGAATAATGTTGGTCTGCACCAGCCAATGCCTCTCTTGCCCTAGCATGAATAGCCTCATTATTGGCAGCCATTTTACGCCAGTCGTTAAGAAGGGCCATGACGCGAGTACGAGGTATGTCTAAATCTTTTGATATTTGTGCTGTGTCTGTTCCTTTAAGGTATTCAGATGCAACCTTGTTTACTTCATCAAGATGCTTGACTAGATCTATTTCTTTTGACACGCTTTCCTCGT
>Ga0255768_10001048_pt1 | contig 28961 bp, 45 predicted proteins | sample 071ome_33_FD_179983 | JGI IMG/M metagenome (GOLD analysis project Ga0255768, IMG submission 179983) | Coastal salt marsh microbial communities from the Groves Creek Marsh, Skidaway Island, Georgia - 071412AT metaG (version 2) | ecosystem: Environmental > Aquatic > Marine > Intertidal zone >...
TCAGACGACCCACTGGGGAGACAGGGACAGGTAGTAGACCAGATACCGGAGACAGTCGGCCAGGTGGTCGTCCTTCTTGTGGATGCTTCCGTCCGGCTTCCGTCTGTAGAGGTTCAGCTCCCGCAGCAGCTCGGTACAGCTGGGGTCAATGACCAGACGCGGATGACCCTGGGCGCAGACCGCCAGCCGCTCCCCGACGGCGTCCAGTCCTGCCTCGATGTCCTTCCGGGCTGGGGTCGTGTATATGTCGTGATCCCTTGCCAGCGACTCCCGCCCATCTCGGTCGGCGGGGTCGGCCACGGTCCATTCGTAGAGCTCGGCGCCGGACAGGTTGCGGATCTGGCGAGCATTGCCGGAGAGCTTTACGTCCTGGGTCAGCAGCTCCCGGTAGACCACCAGCTGGTCCCGGTCCACATCGAGCGCAGCCCACAAGCAAGCAAAGTTGAAGCCGAAGTCAATGGCCCGATACTTCGGCCAGTCTTCGGGGATCTGGCCGGCCGGCCGGACGTGGACCGCTCTGGACAGGGAAGGGTAGATCAGGCCCCGTGCGCGTGCAAATTTCCCGTACAGTCGGGCGTCCCGTTTGTGGGGCTCCAAGTGCTGGAAGCGGGCCAGCAGCCCTCTGGACCGGACGTGCGGATTGTCCAGCCCAGTGATCCGGCTGTAGAGGTGACCCGGCGGTGGGTCGTGGACGAAGCGACTGTAAGCCCAGGTCAGCCCCTTCAGCGGTGTCATACTCAGGATGGCCGGGCCATCCGTTTCTGCAAGTCCCCGGCTTATCTCTTCGTAGACGTCCTCTGGATGCTCTTCGTCCAGGATGGCCGCTCGAGGAGCATTGCCCTGGAATTTTTCGCGCCCCTGGGCAGCAGCTTTACAGACAATCCGCCCGCCGTTGGGGAGGATGACCTCCGCTTGGTCCTGCGCTTTCCATTTGCGACGACGGGAGCCAGCCGGTAGCCATCGGTCCAGCTTCGGCCGGTGATACTCCAGAGAGTCGTTGAAGGTCAGAGCGGAGACAATCACGGCCCGGTCTGCTGTCGCTGGACTCGCTGGGATGGCGTCCTCTGGTATGCCATTGATCGACAGCCAGCGCCGGACCCACCATTCCCCAGACCCCGCAGCCAGGGCCACGGCCAGCTGGATGGCAGACTCACTCTTCCCGGCTCGGTTTGCTCCGCCAATCATGTAGGCGACCAGGCGCCGACTGGTCAGCAGCTCCCGGATCGTGTCCCGCTGGCTGGTCCGCTCTTCGGGCTGTCCATGCTGGGCGCAGTCAGGATTGACGCAGACGAAGACACCGCGCTGGTCCTCGACGGGCTCCAGCTCCAGTCCGCATCCCCGTGGACGGTCCGGGTCCAGGTTCCAGCGGGTGCAATGCGGACGCCAGAGACGACCGAACGCCAGCGGGAAGTCCTGCTCGAGCTGGATCAGCTCCCCAGCAGCCCGCCGAAGGGCGTGGACGTCGACCCGGCTGGCTGGCTGGGCTGTCATTCTTCGTCTTCGTGGACGACCAGGGACGACAGTTGGCCCCGGATCTCTTCGGCGCGCCCCAGTGTCGATAGCAGCTCATCTAGATCCGCCCCGGTCTGGATCGGTCGGCGGTCCGCTTCTTTGTACTCCGCCCGGACGTCCAGCTGACGGTGGTATCCGAAGCGCCTCTCCATAATCCAAGCCGCAGCCCTCCAGTCTTCGGCGCTGGCCTGCTGGATGCGATGCAGGTTCAGCGCTGCACACTGGCTGCGTCCCCGCGAGACGGCGTCCGAAAACTCCCGGTAGATGCTTCCCGGCTCTTCTGATCCACGGCGTATCCACTCGAACACCGTCGAACGGGCAACACCGATGTAATCGGACAGCAGGTCTATACTCATGCCCATTTGTGAAGCGGCCAGCGCATCCCGGATCAGGTCTTTGTCCAGTTTTGTTGGTCTTCCCATAGCTCTATCCATAGCCTATTAGCGATCCAGACCCCGGACACGCCCTTCCCCGATAGGCCGGAGCTGGTCCCGGTCTGCGTCCAGGATGGCCTCCATCCGCCAGGCGCCCGCATCCGCTGGACGGCGCGGGAGGACGTCGGCGGGCGCTGGGGTCGTCTCGATGGGCGCAGCGCTGGACCGGCCGGCCGGCCTGTACCAGTACCAGAAGAGCAGGAGCAGGACGCAGGACGTCCAGACCAGCCCCAGCAGCCCGCAGGCTATCAGGATGTCAGTCTGTGTCAGGGTCATCTTCCCGGACCTGCTTGGCGTGGTTGTAGACGGAGCGGACCGACAAGCCGTACCGGGCGCCCAGCTGCGCGGCGTGTGCTCGGGACAGCTCCCCGGACTCTTCCAGCCGGCTGCGGATGGTGTCGTGCAGCCGGGACTTCTCAAACGGCTGGAGGATACGCCGGACACGTCCTCTGCCGATCCAGGGTGGTGGGCTCATCCTCTGCCCGTCCCGGGTTCGTGGTTTGGGATCGTGACATCGTGAATCCAGCCGGACAGCCGGACTAAGCCGACCAGATACAGCGCTTCCGATATCGGATGGGCGATCATGTTGTGGATGGTCCACATATCGGGCCTGTTAAACCTCACGACGAACCCCGCACGATGTAGAGGACCGGGACTTCCGGGGCGTTGGATGTCGTCAGGGTCACCGTCTCGACCAGGGGGATGGTACTGTGCCGGGTGGCCTGGACGCAGACGACCAGGTGGGAGCTGGTCCCCGGCGGGCCAGAGGGGAAGCGGGCGGGGACGGTCAAGACGTCGGCGCAGTCTGTACTGGAGCTGACCCAGACCGCCGTGGATGCGTACTGAACAGACACTGAACAGAGAAACCCGGGGTCATCCGGTTTTGACAGCAGGGTTAGCGTGTGTACGCCGTAGGGACTCGACGGGTCCAGGGACGGGCCGGACGGCGTCTGGACGGTCTGGATCTCTGGACACGCCGGAGGGACCACGGCTGGAAGGTCACCGGCCAGGGCGCCCAGGACATCCAGCGGGTCGGCGGTGTCGGCGCCCAGCAGGGCCAGGAGGGGGATCAGCAGGAAGCGCACGGGGATCTCCTAAAGTGCGGGCGCTGGGGTTAGTGACTATGAACCGGTGATTTACTTGACTTATTGTACCCCAGCGCCCGCAATAGTCAGGAAGAGACAGGAAGCCAGCATCCGACAGCATCCCCACGACGGGAGCGGGACACGGTCAGGGTTGTCTGGAAGGTCGTGGCAGATGGACGCCAGCATCCGACCCCGTCCCCGGGGTTGGCCTGTCGGCGGTCGAACGCACGCCCCACAGTCGTCTGGTCCTCTGCGGAATAGTGGACGGTCAGATCCAGCCGGCCGTCCTCGAGGCGGTCCGCCACCATTGCCAGTCTCCAGCGCTGGGCGCCGTCCGGCCCGTCGTCCAGCCGATACTCAACATGCCTGGAGCTGGCCGCGATGAGCTCCCGGTGCTCTGGGTCGGTCGGATGGAGCAGGACGGACAGGTCCACAGAGACGCCGTCGTGCTGGGTCGTGACCAGGGCGGTACGCCAGCGGGGTCGGCGGGTGTTGGGGTCGTCGGTCAGTCTGTACTGGACGGCGGAGTAGTTGAGCATGACAGCGGATAGCTCCAGGATCGTGGGAGGGGAGGGAAGACCGGGAAGGGGACGGAGGACCAGGACCAGCTGGCCGGAGCAGTAGCCGCAGACCAGATACCCCCAGCCAGGAGGCGGACGTGCTGCGGCGCGCTGTCGGTCGTCGACCAGGCTGGCCGGATCGGGGACGTCCTGCGGGTCGTCCAGCGGGCGGACAGCCGGACGGCGTGGACGGACACGGAGATACCGGTCCACGGGAAGGGTCCAGTGCTGCGGCTTTCCGCAGAGCGGACAGGGGAGGGGACCGGATGGCATCTCATACCACCAGGACGTCCGATTGTACCGCAGCCCGTCCAGCGTGGACGGGTCGGGGATGGGCTCATCAGTCCGGGGATAGGTCAAGTTAGTCACGGTCGTCCGCTGCTACGGGAGAGGAGTATAGCGCGTCCAGATGGCCAGGAGCGCCAGCTCCAGCGCCAGCACCGCAGGATGGAAGCCCAGCCCCGCCCCGGCGATCAGGATCAGAAGCGAGATGGACGCCCGTGCCAGATAGATCGTCTCCGTCGGGATCACCCAGCGCAGGGTGGGCACTGTCTTCCGCGTCCGTGTCTTCGGTCCAGTCGACACCGTCCACCCCCAGAGCAGCCGCCACGACATCCGGCCGGCTGGCCTGTCCTGTACTATAGCGATCTATCTCCGTCGGACCGAAGAGCGGGATAACGTGGCCGCGTCCGGTGCCCTGGGGCACGTCGTTGGCGTGCTGCCGGACTTCGTCCAGGGCGATGGCGCCCTGACGGAAGCAGACGGAGCAGATCCAGTGCCCTGCAATGCTGTCCGGGGTCGGCTCGCTGGAGCTGTCGGCGTAGTCCTCCAGCGTGTCCAGCCCAGTGTCCAGGAGTGCGTCTTTGTAGGTCGTCCGGCGTCCGTGGCAGTCGTCGTCCGTGCAGCGGGAGCCCTCCCCAGTCCAGGCGGGCCAGGATGGGGTCAGGTGCGTCCGGGCGTGTCTCCAGACATCGGTCCCGGGGTGTGTCCCCCTTAGATACCAGTCGCGTTCAGGTAGCAAGTCGGAAGGTTTCATGGCGTGTTCCTCGGTTATAGTCTAATCGTCAACAAAAGGAGAAAGGTATGGATTTACTGCTGATTTGGGACGCGGTCTTCGGCTGGATCTGGATCAGTCCGCCGGACAATCCGACCGGCCCAGCCTGAGTCAAGACAGGACACGGGCCAGCTCTACAGCCTGATCAATGTGGCCTGCGTCACACAGTCGCCGGAGCGTGTCGTGATGTTGCGGTGGGGTTGCCCGGAGCAGGTCCACGGCTGCGACCAGCTCCCGGATAATCCTGTCCCGGTCCGTCCGGATCTCGATGGACGTCCGCCGAAGGAACCAGCCAGGACTGACCCCGTCCCCATAGTGGTGGACGGTCAGCCCGTAGCGCTCTGGAAGGCGCCCGCCCCGGGTCCAGTGCTCCCACACTTCGATGTCATCCCGGTCCAGCTGGACCGGCGCCGTCCGGTCCGCGTTGGGGTGGACTTCGTAGGTGTAGACACGACGGGAACGCACGCCCCTCGGGAGCCCGCCGTAGCGCTTCGGCATTATTGGCCCCTCCAGAGGTAGGTCTGACCGCCGGACAGGGCGTGGAATACAGCTGCGACCATTGCCGGAGAGTAGAACCAGACCGGCCACGCCCGCCCGACGGGGACGCGCTGCTCTGAGTAGCCCGGAAGCCCCTCTCCCCAGACCCCGCCGGACTCCTGCTTCTCAATCTCCCGGGCGATTTGATGGACCTCCGACTCCGTGACCGTGCGGAATAGCTGGCGAGATACGAGCGTAGCCGCACGGCTTGCAGTCAGGGTGCATCGGTGATCGTTGCCCCGGCTGGCTGGCTGGCTGAGTGCGGGGACAATCTGCGCGATGGCCTCCCGGACGGCGACGGCGACCACGTCCCGGACCATTGCCTCCATGTCTGCGCGTAGCTCTGCGCGTAGCTGGGACCGCAGCTGATCCGTCGTCAGTGCTGCGGCGAAGCGGTCCCCGTCTTGGGTAAGGACTGCGGCGCCGATCTCCTGCATAAAGTTGGAGCGGGACAGGGCGTTGCGGATCTCAGCGCAGACAGGGGACCGGGACTTCATCAGGGCCAGGGCGACACCGGCCGGTGTCAGACAGGACAGCTGGCTGGTTGTCTGAATCCAGGAGGGTGACACAAAATTTGTGTCACCCTCAGCCCTCAGTGACGCCAGCTCACTTCCACGCAGGACGACCAGATGGACACCGGCCCGGTATTCTCTGGACTGCATGATCTGACTCCGGAGTGATCTCGGGGACATCCCCAGCAGCTCCTCCAGCAGCCGGACCGGGATCAGCTCCTGACCATCCAGACGCGCCCCCAGCAGCTCCCGCCCGCCGACGTCAATCGGGACCAGGTCGCAGGAGTGTTGCGGCGCTGGAGCTGGGGCCGGATCTCCGGACCGTCTGCGGTGACGGGTGGGGCGGTGATTGGGCGCCCGCAGGACGAAGTCCCGGCAGGACTCCAGGCTGACCAGACGGCGCCGGCCCTGCTTGCAGGACACCACCTTCCCGTCGATGATCCAGCCCCGGACCTGGGTTGGTCGGCGCTGGACTGCTCGAGCAGCTTCTTTGAGGGTGACCCAGTCCGTCCGGCTTAGGTACGGCTCTTCGTTGTAGTTGCTCATGTTGCTTGCCTCCGTTCAGATTGTAGACCGGCCGGCCGGCCGGACGTCTCTCCAATAGATCCAGCCCTTCCGGGAGCACTTTGAGCACGCCCAGCGCCCCACGCTGTCGCCGTCGGTCATGCCCTTCCCTTCCACCGCTCTGGTGTCCACGACGTCCGCGATGGACGGGAGCCGGAGCGGGCGCCGGTCTGCTTCCGCAGACGGCTGGACCCGGACCTGGTGGGTCTGACCCGTGCAGAGTCGGCGGGCACAGTCGCGGCCCTCTCCGGTCCAGCGGTAGTCCGTATACAGGATCATGCTCCCTTCCTCTGGGCCAGTCGGCGCCGGACGTGGTCGGCGGGGTCAATCGCGCCGGAGAGGACACCGTCCACGATCCGCCGGGCATTGTGGGCGGTCGGGGTCGGTCCCTCCAGCTCTTCGGGGCTGGGGCGGCTGAAGAACGGGCTACGCGGGTCGGCGTCCCGTTCGTTCCAGCGGGCTCTGGTACCGGTCAGGTACACCTTGACGTCACCGGGGCGGCCGTAGTGCTCCCAGGCTCCCCGAAGGTCCAGAGTCGGACGCCAGCCGGCCGGCCGGCTTGTCTTCTGGCCTTTCTCCGGCTGGGCTTGCGCGTAGAGCTTCTGTTGGGCGTGGATCTTCCGGCCCTTCTCACAGTCGCAGAGGACGCGGACGGACCCGATCTTGATGGGCGCAGCATCGAAGAGAACACGCCCGTCCACGGTGGGGAATCGGTGCTGGATCAGCGTCCGGAAGCCGGTCCCGTGTTCCCGCACGGTCCCGTCGTCCTCCAGGACCTCCCCGCAATGGTGACAGCCCCGGGACTGCTCCCGGCGTTCGCTGCGGAGCTGCGCCTCTACCGTCAGGCAGAGCCCCAGGAGCTCGGGCGCAGCTGGGAACCATGCGCCCCGGTCGGGGTCACTCATCCAGGAGCGGGTGGCCGCTTCCAGGACTTCGGTGGCGATGTTCTGGAGGACGTCGCTGTATGCGCGTTCTGCTGCGATGTCCCCGGGGCGGGGTACCTTTTTCAAGCCGGCGGACCGGCAATAGTCGAAGAGGTCAATGATATCGTCTGGGCTTGCCATTCTACACCTCCCACGGTGCTGGGGTTTCGTTTGCTTGCGAGGGTTCTGGGGTAGGTTCTGGGCGCTGGATTCGTCGGCGGGTTGCCCAGGTTGGGATGCGCTGGTCCGTGTCCTTGACGGCGGGTCTGGACGCCCGGGGAAGCTCCTCCAGCCAGGAGGTCTTGATCCCCTTCCACCCGCTTTCAATGGCCCGCTCCAGCCCCTGGACCACGTCCTTCCCTTCGCTGTAGGCTTGCAGGAGCTTCCGGTGTGTGCGCTCGATTTGTGCGGGCGACTGTCTCCAAGTCGACCCCGGCCGGACTTCGCACCACGTTGTAAAGGCGTCCGCGTAGCCAGCCGGAAGCCCATCCGGGATCGGGAGCGCTGCGGCTTGCTGACGGGTCAGGCAACGGGTCTTCTTTTTAGCCGGTGTGACTTTCTTAGATCTGTTCACAGATGGAGAAGTCTTGATCTCCTTCAAGTGATCTCCTTCCTGATCTCCTTCTTGATCTCCTTTGGGTACCTCTGTGGTACGGGTGGGGTACCTCTGTGGTACTGGGGTAGTACCAGGGTGGTACGGGTACCCGTCCCTCTGTGGTACTGGTACCTCTGTGGTACTGGTACCAGGGTGGTACTGGTTGACCCGCAGCCAGTCCAGGTCCAGGGTGTAGACGTTGGAGCGACCAGGCGCCCGGGTGATCTGGATGGCCCCCAGCTGCTCCAGCTCTGCCAGCGCTCGGAGGACTGACATCCGACTGTAGCCGGTCCGGAGCTGGAGCCGGGGGACCGACGGGTAGCAGCTCGCATTGCTGCCCAGGTGATCAGACAGCGCCAGCAGGACCAGCTTACAAGCCGGGGACATCTCGGCGCCGAAGACCAGGCGGGCGCGCTGCCAGTACAGGTCCCTCACTGACTCACCACATAGACGACGGAGATGACGACGGAGGGGATCAGGACGGTCAGCGCCCAGTCCAGGGCGACGGCGACCAGCTCCAGCCCGAAGTCCGGCCAGATCAGCCCGGGGACGGTCAGGGCCAGCCCGCAGAGTCCAGTGCCCAGGACGGCGTACCAGATTGTCACGCGGCCAGCCGGCCGGCCTGTGTTATAGTGCATTTGCGTTCTCCTTGTAGTGGGGCTCTTGCTTGCGTCCCTACCCCGCCGACCAGCTCAGAGGTCGGCGGGGTTTTCTCTATCGCCAGGGCGGGACTTTCAGGGCGATACGCTCCAGCAGGAAGATGCTGGACTCGTAGAGGTTCAGCAGGGTCAGGACGTGACCTCTGGAGATTGTTCCGGTGTATTCCCAGTAGCGCAGGGTCAGCGGGGACACGCCCAGGACCCGGGCGGCGTCCTCCAGCTCTACCTGGGCGGCTTCCCGCTCCCGCCGAAGCAGGAGGGCGACCCGTGACGGGATCACGGGTCAACCCGGGCTGCGGAGGGGGTAGCGCCCAGGACAGGGCGCCGGAGGGGAAGCTGGACCGCTCCAGTCTCAGCGTCAGCATCATGTCTTGTCAGGAGATTAGCTGCGGAGCGATCCAACGTCATCAGTCTACCCGCTCCAGCTGGGCGGTGGCAGTCTCTGGAAGGATAGCAGGCGCGTCCGGCTCAATGCGGACATCCAGCTCTACCTCCAGCGCGTTGACCAGCTTCTGGAGGGTGGACAGGCGCGGGTCGCGGCCCTTCCGGATGTTCTGGAGGGTGTACGGCGCAAGCCCAGCCCGCCGGCATATCTCCCGACTGGACAGGCCCGCGTCATCCGCTGCGGACAGGATGTAGTTGAGTATTTTTTCCATAGTCCATTGATACTTCAATGAGTCAGGGGAAGCAATTATAAATGTTCACTATTTTAGTCGGATAGTGTTGTATGCGTGGTTGTTGTTAGATATAATAGTCAGGTAACCAACGGAGGTTAACGTGGAACGCAAGCCCGAAGACGTGACTATCGACACCTACACCGAAGAGGACCTGGGCGCCGTCCTGGAAGACCACGCCGACGACGCCGTCCCCTACTGCGACCCGCACGCCGAAGAGCGGACCGCCCTCGAGCAGCTCTACTATCTGGCGATCCAGTCCCGTGACTGGGCACGCGCGTTCGACCTGGCCGCTCAGATTGAGTCCCTGTCCCCTTCCGTCTACTAAGGAGCCCGCACAATGACCGCTATCGACCTCTCCACTATCCTGTCCGTTCTCCAGGATGAGCTCCGGCAGCTGGCCGGCGGATACCATCCCGCTCTGGCCCACGCCCGCCCGGACGACGTCCTGGCCACGATCGTCTCCGGCGCGTACCGGGCTGGCCTGGGCGCCGACGACCTCAACCGGGCGCTCCTGGCATCCGGCGTAGAGCTGCGCGGACTGGCTACCCTCCGGCGTGTCACCCTGACCCCCCTGGCCCTCCGGTCTGACGGCTGGGTCCGGCTCTGGGCAAACCGGCTCCCGCGTGTCCTGATCGCTGCTGGTCGGGGCGCTGTCCCCTACACCGCAGCCGGACGCAAGTACACCCGTACCGAAGTCAACGAAGTCGTCCACTGGTGTGTCGTCGCCCAGTGTGAAGCCAACGGTCTGGAGACGACCCCGGCAAACTTCCTCCAGCTGGCCAACTGGGGACTGGATCAGCTGTATCCGGAGTATCAGCGGCGGACAGGCAAGGTCCACCCCTGTCAGGAGCGTGTCCGGGACCTTCTCAGCCACCTCAACGTCCAGACCTGGCCCCTGTAGCCGGCCGGCCGGCTGGCCTGACTTCCCCTTCATCCATGCCCCAGGGTCCGACGCCCTGGGGTTCTTCGTTGTGTGACTAAAATAAATATCAGAAACCCCTTGACCGTCCGTACTGGCTAATATAAATAACAAACATCGGGGCGGACAAATAGCCCGACCCGGTCCCAGAGAGCTGGCGATAACGGCCAGCGTCAGTCCAAATGGGCGGGCGCATAGCGAAGACGAAGGGACACAGCACGACACGCCCCGCAGGGGCACGCAAGCAAGCAAGCAAGGAGCACACCATGACACACGAAGAGACTGAGGCATTGGAAGAGCTGCTGGGCGACCTCGCACCGCAGCACGACAGCCCCGAAGCGGTGGACGCTATGCTCTGGGACCTCGACGCCGACGAAGACGACGAAGAGTATCTGGAGTATCTGGCAGCTCAGGAAGTCCTCCACGCCACACACGGCGCGGACGCTTCCCACTACTGACACCGAACCAGGGCGCCCTCCCCAGCTGGAGGGCGCCCGCATAGGAGGACACACCAATGACCGAAGCAGAGAAGATCGCAGAGCGCTACGGCGACGACGGACAGCGCTGGGAAGATGACGACGGCGTCAACATTGTTGACCTGCTGAACGACGTCAAGACCAGCCGGTGGGACCGGCGGGACGGGATGGACGTCTGGGAGCTGGAGGACGGATCGCTGATTGTCACTTGTGACGGCTGGTGGGACGTGGTCACCGTCAACGGCTCCCGCTGGGAGGACTCCAACGGGGAGCCCCTGGCAGACCTCTACGACTGCGGGACGCCGAAGGGCTGGGGGTACCGGGCATGAGGACGGACTTCGAAGACCTGTTCTGGGAGCTGGAGGGCGCCGGCCTGGCTGTCGCCCTCTACCACGACCCGCCGGAGATTGTCTGTCACAAAGGAGCGGTCATCACTCCGGAGCCCGACGGACACGGATGGAGACTGACCCTGGGCACTGTCCCGCTCGACTTTACAGCGCACACAAGCACCAAAATGGTTTACCTACTGAGGAGATACAACCGATGACACCACATTATCCTGACCTCTCCAACGCTACCCGGGAAGAGCTGCTGGTTCGGCTCCAGGAGGTCCGCTACATCAACACGGTCCTGCATCAACAGATTGTAGCGGAGCGGGAGCGCGTTAAGGAGATGGCGACTCAGCTGCACGCCATGAAGAAAGCAGCGGCAGAGTAAGCCAACCACGGCGACGAAGACGAAGACGAAGACGGCCCCGGGGCAAACACCCCGGGGCCTTTTTTGTTTGCTGAATCCACAAGAAACCCAGGACCAGACTACCGGCCGGCCGGCCGGCCTGTCAAGCCCCAGCAGCGATCAAGGCATCCAAGACCAGGCGGGCGATCTGGCGTGATGTCGCTTCGCTGGGGGAGCTGGAGGAGCTGGGGGAGTAGGAAGCCAGGAGCGTGGACACCTCAGACTCCGACAGGACCACGGGGATCTGGTAGCCCTCGACGACGAAGTATGCGCCGACGGTGGATTGACCGCTGACGGACATGGACTGGACTTCGTCTTGATTGACTTGCATTGTGGACCTCTCAGATCGTGACGTTCAGTGACAGGGCTTGGAGCCGGACGGAAAAACGCTGCTGGTCGTCTTCGGCGACAGTAACGGAGCCCTCGGTCCCGACGCCGACGAAGAGGTATTGGTTCGCAGTGCTCGCCAGCGCTTCGTCCTGTCTTTTGGCGTAGTGAAGAGTCGAGTTGACCAGGCCGGCGGACGTCAGGTTAGCCGCCTGTCCGCCCAGCATATTGCGCCCACCCCGGAAGACGTTCCCGCTCAGGGTGTCATTGCTGGCGCTATCTGCGGCGTTACGGGTATTTTCGCAGAATACGCCCCCGCCCGGGTTGCCCGTCGTGGTCTGGTAGACGATCCCGCCGGAGGCGTCTATCGTGGACGCGGTGACGCTGGTTGGATCAGTGCAGACACCGAAGACAAATTGATGGTTGAAGTCCTTGACGGTCGTGTCCGTCTTCCCCAGGAAGAAGGCGTTGATGAGGTTGTCCGATGTGATCTGGTTTCCGTCGATGCTTAGGAGCTTGTACCAGCGGGGTGCTCTGATCGTGGCTCCAGAGTGCCAGACATTATTGGTGCTTGCAGACGCCGCGTACCAGGTGACGGTATTGTATCCGCCGGAGTGCGACACGCCCTTGACCAGGCTGTCCGGGTCGTACAATGCCCAGCTGCCGTCCGTCAGGTCTACCAGATCCGGCGACACGTTGTAAAAGCTGGTCCCAGCAGCCGCCCCAGCTGGGCGTCCAGCCATCGGATACATACTCACGCGGTCACCCGGTAGAAGATGTTCTGTGTCCCACGTCCGGAGCCGGTCGCAAAATACACGACCTTATCCCCGGTGTTATCGGTGTTTTCACGCCGGTAGACCTCAACCCAGACGCTATTGGGGAGCGTGACGGCGTCCGTGCTGTTCCCAATGCTGAAGGTTCCGTCCGTGTTGTCGCTGAGGTAGACGTTCAGCGCTTGGGCACGGTCCCCGATTGTGATTGAGTTTGCGGACATCGTCTCTGTTGTGGACAGTGTCCCCGTTCCTTCCAGGTCTACGGTTGCAGTAGCCATTTATTTGTCCTCCCCAGCCGGCCGGCCGGTCAGTCTGTGTAGTGTGCGGGCGACCAGCTCCCGGACGGCGCGTAGTCTCCAGGTCAGGTGCGCAAACGGCGTCCACTCTGCGGGCAGCTCTGCGTCAGGGCGGACCCGGGCGCCTGGTTGGGGCGTCCAGCCTCCGGCCGGTGTCACGGTGACCCGCTCCCGCTTCCAGGTTGCTCTATCCACGGCCGCCTCCCTTGCGCTCAGTGACTTCAATGGCCCGGTCCAGTCTGCTATGGAGCTGTTGGAGCGGTGCCAGCAGGCGCTCCAGAGACTGGTCCCGCTTGTGGTTGTGGAGCTCGGACTGGAGCCGGGACACGTCCTCTTTTGCGCTCGTCGCGATTGCCCGGACCAGCGTGACGTCGTTGGACAGCTTGTCCAGCTTGGACTCCAGGCGGTCCACGGTGCTCTGGTAGTGCTCCAGTCGGTCCTGAAGGATCTGGTCCGCGTTGTCGCGGGCGATAGCAGCGGCCGCCTTCGCGGTCAGATGCTCCCGCCCTTCCAGCCCGGTCCGGTGCCTCTGGTACCAGATCCCGGTCCCGCCCAGGGCGGTGATCAATGCGGCGACGATGGCGCCGACGGCGTTGGGGTCCACGCCAGGAGCAGCCCAGGCCGTCGAAGGGACGGCCAGCAGGACGGCCACGACGACAGCCTGGATCAGCATCAGATCCCCCCGTCCATCCCCCATCCGCCCGGGTCGCTGGTGACCTCGAGGGCGGACGGGCGGGACTCGGGGACGTCCACGACGGACACCGAAGCGGCGACCGGCTGGCCGGCTGGCCTGCGATTGTCCACGATCCTGGGGAAGCGGCCCCGGACTTCGCCCAGGGTGGGGATGTCACCACGGCGACGACGGCGCCGACGTGCAGCCCGGACGAAGAGCCGGAGCAGCTGCTCTATTGCCAGCCCGTCCAGCAGCTCCACGATCTGACCAGCCAGCCCCGGGAGGACTTTCTCCCAGTCCACCGCGTCGTCCAGCTTTCCGGCCAGGAGCGGGACGGAGTCCACATAGCGGTCCCGGATCTCCTCATAGACCAGCTCTTCGTCCAGGCCCATCTCGAAGAGGTCCAGCGCTTCCTGGACGATCTTGGGGCGTGCTTTCTGGATTGCTGCTTTTAGCTGTCGCAGTCGCTCCTGGGCGGCTTGTAGGATCTTCGTCTTCATAGGGGTGGGCTCCATTAGGTGGGGTTGACGTACAGGGCGTCCTTTGCCAGTGATAGCAGCGCCTTTCGGTCGTTGATACCGTTTGTTCCGCCGTTGATCGCACGGGTGACGGCCCGCAGGTCGTCCCGGTCGGCGTTGGCGTTTATGTTGCGGTCCAGCCAGTAGAACGCCGCCAGCCTGTAGGCGACCTCTGGAAGCGCGGCCAGCTCCGGCTGACGCTCCAGATCCAGACCCAGATAAGCGCCGGCCCGCCGATAGTTGGCCCGCCCGGTCAGCTGGATGACTCCGCGTCCCTTGTAGCGGCGACCGTCGCCCGGTTCGGTGTTGCCCAGGTCCTTCCGGCCCTCGTAGGCGTCCCCGCTGGCATACTCCGTAAGGGCCTTAAAACGGTCGCTTTCATGCGCGATTTGAGCGATAAAATGCGCCGTTCTAAGGGGTGTGGCCGCTATTTCGTATGTAGCAGCCTGTAAAAGCCTTAAATGCTCGGCGGGGAAGGTCTTCGCAATCTTCCGAAGGTCCCCCAGCTCCAGCCAGTTGACGCCGGAGATGACCCTGGCCAGTCTGCGGTCCAGATCAGCGACCAGGACGCCGGATATCTGGCCCGTCGGACGCAGTCCTGCGGCCCGCTCTGCGGCTTTGATTGCAGATGCAGTCCTGCGGCCCGCGACACCGTCCAGCGGTCCCGGCTCATAGCCCAGGCGGGCCAGGGTATGCTGGACCCGCAGGATCACGACTGCCCACCGATGGACGCAGCAACGATCCGATAAAGAAGCGGCCGACCGTCCGGCCCGTTCCGGGCTGCATAGGCGCTGATCGACTCGATGTAGATTGGCCCGGTCAGTCCTTCCCGAAGCAGGGCGGGGAAGTCTGCGGCGTCCGCGTTGGGACGGAGCGGGGACGACGTCGGCGCCCTCCAGCTCTGACCCTGGAAGGGCTCGGGGACGTGGTCAACAACAAAGGTCTGGAGCTTGGGCAATGTGGTTTCTCCTTAGACTCTGTATACCGTAACTGCGACCGATAGCGAAACGCTCCCGGCGGTCGTTGCCATCGTGATCCCTACCGTGACAACCCCTTTCGCGCTGACCCACGCTGCTGGAGCGCTGCGGACGGTGCTGGGGGCGTTCTGTGCCAGCCCCACCACGACCAGGTCCCCGACTCGGGCGTCCGCCACATTGATGGTATCCGTTAGCCATGCGTTGGGGATGCCCGGGTTGTCCACGTTGATCGTGTCCGTCTTCAGTGCTCGCAGACGGGGACCGCCGACGGGCTCCGGGAGCAGACGGAGCCGGCGGGAGCCCAGGGCCAGGACCAGCTGCTCCGAAGCAGCGTCAAGATACAGGACCGGCCGGCCGGCCGGCGGGTCGGGGATCTCCCGCAGTCTGGGGAGCGCCAGGCAGGACGCCAGGATTCCGCGTAGTCTGCTCATGTCCCGCCGTCCTCCGTGATGTCCAGCGGAAGCACGGCCAGGGTCAGGCGCGTCCTGTTGGCCCGTAGGTCCATTTGTTCCCGGATGACGAAGACCGGCCGGCCGGCGTAGCCGTCCCGCGTCCCATCCAGCCGTCCATACGCGGCAGAGCTGGTCAGGTGGATGACGTCCCCAGGGGCATAGGAGCGCAGACCCCAGACCGTAACCTCCACATACTCCGGGCATAGGTGGCCCCAGGGCGCCAGCCGGTCCCGGGTCTCCACGGCGATGTCTGCCGCATTGGACCGGGCTATCGTCTGATCGACCAGATCATAGGGCAGCTCCTCCCGGCTGGGGAGGGTCGTGGTGTTGCTGACGGAGCTGGACACGCTGGTTCCGTGGTAGACCCGGACGGCGGTGAAGGTTTCCGGGACGTCGGCGGGGTACCAAGTGACGCTGGGGACTTCGGCCAGGTCGTCGTCTGATAGGTCCGCTACCTGCCGGTTCAAGCCGGCCGCGTTGGGGTCACGGGCGACCCTGGGCACGATCATGCCCTCCCGGACGCAGATCCAGATCCCAGCAGCGCCCCAGGTCTGGGCGATCCACGCGGCGGGGTCGTCTATTTCCTGCTCTACAATCAGTCTCCAATGGTAGCTGCCGGAAGACAGGGCCAGTATCCGCTCCGCTTGCGCCCAGGCGCCCAGGTCGAAGAGCTCCGCAGGGATGGCCAGCCCCCACTGCTGGGGGTAGATGTCGGCGGGTCCATTGGACCCGGTCCCGGTGCTGGTCAGGACACGCCGTAGAATGTCCAGCGGATGGCCCTCGAGCAGCACCGCGCTGGACACCCGGTTGCCAGCTGCGGCGTCCCCTTCGGTCGTGCCATACTGTCCGGAGCTGGACAGCCCGGACAGGGTGGACACGGACTGTCCGGTGAAGCTCAGATAGAAGTCATCCCCGCTGTCCGGTGTGACCCGGACCGCGCCTTCCTGTCCAATCTCTGTCAGGAAGCGGCCGGCGGTGCTTCCGGTGATGGTCAGGCTGCTGTCCCCGGCGGTGTAGTCGCTGGCCAGTGTGTCCTGCTGACCGGCGCAGCCATAGAAGAGCCGCTGGCGGACGTCCGACCCGCTCCCGACGGTGGACGGGCGTGTCCGAAGTCCGGTCTGGAGGTCCCAAATATCCACCCGGAAGGTAGACGGGTGCCCATCTTGCCGCACGCTGTATACCCGCCCCAGACGAAGGGGCTGATAGTCGCTCCGACTGTAGCCCGTCTCTCCGATACTCAGCCGGACGAAGGCGCCCCGACGAAGGGCCTGGGCAGCAAGGGCCAGATAGGACCGGCCGGCACTGGTCCCGCTGGGCGTCCCGTCGGGGATCTGGATCGTGACCGACCAGGCGCCTTCAACGTAGCTCCACGACTGCGGACGGACTGCGGACGCGCCCAGGGCAGGCTCGTAGCCCCTCTTTTGAAGAAGATAGGCGAAGGGCTGGAGGCTTGGGTCCGTGCAAGCGAACCAGCGGTCCAGGCCAACACCTTCCCCGGTCGCCGGTATCCAGACGTCCAGTATCAGCGACTGGTGGACGCGCTGACCGCTGTAGAGCTGCTGTCTAAAGGAAACGGGCCAGGGCATTAGAAGACCCGGAAGCTGGAGGACTGGACCGTTTCACTGGTCGCCTGTCTGGTGTCCTGGAAGCTGCTGGACTGGACCTGCTCTTCGATGGTCAGCCCGCCGGCTTCGCGCTGATTGTTCGCCGTTGCCAGAAGTCCCTGCGCTTGCGCCTCGACTTCGTGAGGCAGCTCGACCAGCGTCAGGTCCAGCTCGTAGATCACCCCAGGGAAGCGGGAGTCATCCAGCCAGCGGGCGCCGCTGTTGGCCCCGGCTGCGTCCAGGTAGAGGACTGGGAAGGTGTACTGGGGACGGATCAGGGCGCCGGATGGGGCTGTATAGAATAGGTTGGTACTGAAGGTCAGCTTGTGACCCGTCCCGCTGGCTACCTGTCCGGTGCTCATCTTGACCCGCTCGTACCGGAGGGGCTGGGTCGTCTGGATGGTCAGCTCGGTGTCTGCTTGGAGGACTACGCCGGAGGTATAGGGCAATAGGTTGGAGTCCGTGTATACAACATTGACCCCGGACAGCGAAGAGCGGACCAGGACGGACAGGTACGCCAGGTCGGAGTCCAGACAGAAGGCGATCCGCCCGCCGTACCGGAGATGACTATCCAACGTGTGCAGGTCCCGGATCGTGTTGGGATGGTTCGCTGTCGTATAGCGTCCGCGAATTGTGACCAGGCGCCCACCGCCCCGGTCCAGTCTGGTCATGGTCAGCCCTTCGGCGTCGACGACGTCCCGGAACTGCGAAACGTGGACGGCGGACACGTGCGGCAGATTGATCGTGCGGAAGGAGCTGGAGCCGTCCGGATACCAGAAGATTTTGGGGGTTCCCATCAGTTACGGCCCCTCAACCCGGTGTCCGGGTCTGTAAACTGGGCGAACCTTCGCAGGAAGGCGTCCTGTGTTCCATCGTCGACGCCCAGAGCATTGACCACGACGGAAGCTTGCGACTGGGACGCCGTCGGCGCCCTGCTGATTGCCAGCCGTGTTGCCCCATCTGCACGGGCCAGCCGGCCGGCGGTCGCGGCCCTTGCGGAGCTGGAGGACCGGCTCCGTCCTGTCGCCCGTCGGATCAGTCCCGCCGTGATTGCTGCGGATGGGCTGGAGGTGGCCAGGAAGTCCCCAGCCTGGGACAGTATCTCTCCAGTATCTAAGCCCAAGCCTATCCCGTCGTCCGTCCGCTCTGCGGACAGTCCCGGGATGCGGTCCAGTAGACGGGCGAAGACCTCCGCCATGGCGTCCGCGATGGCGTCCGGGAGCACTTCGGCCAGCTGGACGACGAACTCTGGGAAGACATCCAGCAGGACCTCCGGAAGTGCTTGCAGTCCGGCGATCAGCTGCTGACCCAGCTGGTCCAGCTTGTCCTCCACACCCTGGGCGCCCAGCGCCCCCAGTGCAGACAGTCCGGAGATGATGGCCCCGGCCGGCCCCAGTGCCCCCAGTGCAGCGGTCGGACTCGACAGCAGCCCGATAGCCTGTCCAGCGCCCGCCCCGATACCGGACAAGCCAGCCTGGAAAGCGCCCGCCCGGGGATCTGGACCGACGACGGCCCCAGCGCCCTGGAGCGCGGCCAGCCGTTGGCGGACTTCTATCTGACGCTGGAGCAGGTCCACGCGCTCCTGGAGTGCTGCGGACCGCTCTGCAAACGGCGCGTCCAGGTCCACGCCCAGCCCCGTGGCGCCCGGACCAGTCCGGAAGCCTGCAGCCTCGAAAGCTTCGGCCAGAGACATGACCGCTTCCGCCTGCTGCTCGATTGCTTCGGTGACTTGCGTGGTCGTCGTGACGGCGCCGGTTTGAATGTCGGACACCGTCCGCAGATTTTCGGCGTAGCGCTCCTGGGCGATCCGGAGGTTGGACAGGGCGTTGGCTTCCCGGTCCACGATGGACGCCAGCCGGTCCCGCTCGTCGCGGATCAGCTTCAGCTGGACCAGCTCCGTCTGACTCGACTCCCGGAAGGCTTCGTCCCCCATCCGCTCCCGCGTCCGCTGGAGCCGCTGCTGTTCCTTCTCGAATAGCTCTTGCTGGGCTTGGGCTTCCTGCTCTGCCAGCCGGACCGACTCCTGCTGCTGTTGGATCTGCTCCCGGTACAGGTCGGCCGCAGTCTGGGCGGCACTGTTGGCATTGAATTGCGCTTGTGTGATCTCGCCAGTCGCCAGCGCAGCCAGGAGCGCAGCCTCCTTTACCCGGGTATGGAGCTGGGCCATTGTGGTGGCACGCTGGGCGCTGACCTCCATAGCCTGGTTTGCGGCGTCCAGACGCTGCTTGAGGATCAGATACGCACCGCCCAGCGCTCCCGCAGCCACGGCGACCGGACCCAGGACGCGGAGCAGCGACCCGGACAGCCCGCCCGCAACCTCCAGACCGTCTGCAAAGTCGTTGACGACCCGGGCGCCCTCCTCGAGCGCTGGATTGATGCGCCCCAGGACTCCGCCCAGTCGTCCAGCTGCGGTCCCCACCTTCCCGGCCCGGTCCTCCATGCGACGGAGTCCGCGCTCCGTTCTGTCGGCCTGGTCCTCCAGTACCCGCAAATTCGGGACGCTGTCGGCGGTGTCCGTGCGGACAGTGTGGGTATAGACCGCCACTACATCCCCCCAGTCAGCGGGATATTGAAGGCAATCAGCGCCTTCTTTTGTTGCAGGTTCGTTACTGCATCATCGAAGAGGGCCAGCCCGGACAGCCTGCACGCCGTATCTACAAGCGCAGCCGCCCAGGTCCCTGGGGTGATCCCCAGCATCCCAGACGGGCTTGTCGAATATCTGCGGGCTTGTCGGTCCATATGCGCGCATTGCTCCTCATCAGCGACGAAACGGGCCCCAGAGTCCGGCTACCTCCTGAGCCGGCGCCAGAGCTGCGGACATGATCGCGGCCAGTCCATCAATACGCAGGACACGCTCCAGGCAGAGCCGGACGCCGTCTTCGTCGTCGCCCTCTTCGTCGTCGGTGTCTACCCAGGTGATCGGGTGCCAGGTGTCTGGGTCGTCCAGATCCTGGACGTGCGTAACGACAGCCCGGACGACCCGCTGGCTCTTCTGCAGGGTGTCGGCCAGCGTGTCCAGCCGTTCCTGCTCCGACTGCTTCCGGGCCTCCAGCTCCGCAGCGGCCAGTCCGTCCAGGTCCTCCGGCGCCGGCTTCCGGGCGCTGTCGATAAAGCTGTAAAGCGTGGTCAGCAGGATACCCAGGCGGGCAGCTTCCGCAACCCCGATATAGCGGACCTTGAAGGCAAGCCGGACGGAGCCCAGGTCCTGATACGCCACGGCGCTGGATGCGTCCTGGATGCGGCTGAACATCGACGAGCCGGCCGGCCGGCTGGCCTGTTGTCCTGGGTCAGTTTGCATCATGACTGGAGCTCGCGTTCTGGACGGCGATTGTGATGGCTGCGTCTACGGCGTCATCGTGTAGCGTCCACGTCGGGCGGACGATCACGCGACCAGACCCGGACAGGGGTGGCGCGGGCATATCGGTTAGCTTGGCGTTGCGACAGGTGAAGGCATAGTCCTGGTTCGCGCTGTCGCCCGTTGCGCTAAATGTCAGGTCGCTGGAAGTTTCCGACAGGTGGGCAGTATAGAGGGCGTCCGTAGCGGTCCCGACGTGACGGAGTCCGACCTGGACCGTAACCAGGCGCTCGTTGCCCTGGTCCACGTCGGTCGCGTAGTAAGAGCCCATGTCCCCGACGTCGGAGACGGCGTTATCAAAGCTGACCGTCACTTCCTGGGCGGTGTAGTTGGCGCTGTTCCAAGTGAACTCAAACGGGATGCCGGACGCGCTGTTGTCCAGGTGTCTGGAGTAGACGGCCCGGGTCACCACGGAAGCGCCGAAGGTGGGAGTTGCAGCAGCGCCGAAGCCGTCCGACTTGTAGCCGATAATATCCAGCTCGAGGAAGGCGACGGCGGACCGACGGAAGCGGATACGGCCCCCGGCGATGGCGCAGCCGGTCAGCAGCTCCCGCTGGCCGGAAGTGCCGATAATCTTTTCAATCGTCAAATACTCCGGCGGGACGGTCCCCAGGGTGTATGTGTGCGTGTATGGAGCAGACCCGCCCGTGGTGGCGACGGCGCCCAGGAGCCCCTTCAGAAGTATCCCCACCCCGGTGTATTGGAGCGGGACCACGATTGTCCCGGTGACCTGCTTGGCGCTGATATGCGACACTTGACGGGAGCCGCCCCAGACCGCTTGAAGGACCGGGAATCGCTCGTAAGTCGCCGTTTCTGTGAACTCAGCGCTCTGGACCTCCAACCAGTTGGTCCGGGATACGGCGGTCCCTCTTGTGGACTCGACGCCGATCCCAATTGCTGTCTTGAATGGAAGAGTGGAAGCCATCTCGGGATCTCCTATGCGTCGTCCTGGTCACGGACCTGGATCAATAGTCTACCCTCTACGACTTGGCGCGTTGTGGTCGTGCTGTCGTCGGGGAGCTTAGTTGTTGCTTTTACGATCAGGGTGTAGTCCGTCGCGTCGGTCCCGCCGGACACCACGACCCGGACGAAGGCGGTACCAGCGAAGCGGGTTGCCGCCTCGACTTCGATGGACGCCCCAGACCCGCCGGACACGCTGGACACCTCGACGAAGTCCAGCTCTTCGAACTCCAGGCGGTCGTTGTACCGGCGCTGCATCCGGCGGAGGACCGGGCTGAAGTCGAACCAGTAGGCGCGGCGGGAGCTGCTGGACTTGGAGCGCCGGTTGTCCGGGGTCGTCCGGTCCGGGGTAGGGTCACCGACCACCACCACCTCCGCTTGCTGCTCTGCGGTCAGGTAGCCGGACAGCGGGGACGTTGTGGACGCGGTGATGGATGCGTCTGCGGCGTCTGCATCCCCGACGTAGATCCAGAGCAGATTGATACTGGACGCTTCCGCTTCCCAGGTGTTGGTCCCGCCCTGGCCGTATATCTCCAGCGTTCCGGTCCGGCTGGCGTAGGTAAAGGACGCCCAGTCATAGTCCACAAGGGTGATCCCATCGGAGTCTGTGACCCGGATGTCATTGCCGGAGGACTGGATCAGCGACCAGAACAGATCCAGCGTCTTCGGGATCGTCACGGTGACGTCTTTGTCTGTAGATGCGCCCAGGGCGGACGCATCCACGGCGATGGGAAACCGTGCTGCAAAGGGAAGGGTGCTGCCGGACAGCTTCAGCCAGGCCATCTTATCGACCTCTGATGTATCGAAGGGTGATCAGGACGTCCAGGCTACACGGCTGGGACTGGGCGTTGGGCTGGGAGGCGAAGCGGGGGATAAACTGGACGTCGGTGACGTCCAGCACATTGACCGCGCCCAGGGCGCCCCCAGGCAGGAGCGCAGCGTCCAGGGCAGTCATTACGTCCGCCTCGATGGTGTCCAGCTGCGTCTCCCGGGAGCTGTTGGTCCGGTCGGCGCTGTCAGCGTAGACAGTCAGCGCATAGGTCCGCTCCGACAACCATCCGCCCAGGGTGGCCTGATCCGCACGGGCATAGCTGGCCTGTCCTCTCCAGACATAGGCCTGTTGGCCGGCCGGCCGGCTGCCCAGGGGCTCCATTCCGTGAAAGGTGCTCCCGGACAGGTCCAGGGCATAGGGGACGACGCCGTTGATGCTCTGGAGCATAGACACCAGCGCCCCGCGTACCTGGGCCGGGGTCGTCATCGAACATCCAGAGACAGCAGCGGGCGCAGCTCTGCGGCCAGGGCGTTATCCAGCTGGTCCAGGGCGTCTTCCAGTGCTGGCTGAAGGTATGGGCGTTTGGGGATGCGGACGCGGCGGACCTTGCGCCAGCCTCCGTCCGGCAGCTGGAAGACCAGCCACGGCCGGCCCTCGATGACCCCGCCGATCTCATGGATGCGGGCATAGGGAACCCCGCCCTTCCCGGCGCCCAGGGTGCCCGTTACCCGGCTTCCCGTCGTGTCCACAGTGTGGAAGATTGAGCGGGCCAGCCGGCCGGTCCTGCGCTGGAGGACGGCGCCGGTCGCATTGCGGACTGCACGGCGCTCCGCATCGGCCAGGACGTGCTCCACGGCGTCGGTCACCGCTTCCTGGAAGTGTCGGCGGGCATACCCCAGATCCAGGGGAAACTGCTGGATAGGACGGCTCACGGGATGTAGCTCCCGGGCAGTCTGTAGGGCTCCAGCAGCTGGGCAACGTGCGCCGGGACGGTTTCATCCCGATAGGCAGTATTGAGTCCGTCCGGCGTGGATGCGGTCGACACACCACGACGGTCCCGCAGGTCCAGGAGATGGAGGACCATCTCAATAGCCGCTGTCTCCAGATCCGCAGGGACGGAGCTGAAGCCGGCGGTACAGATGACCCGGACGGCGCGGTCCGTGTGACTCCATCCGCCGTGGACGGCGTCGACCTTCAAGACGATCCGCTCCCCGTGGTCACCGCGCTGGACGTAGTCGCTGGAAGCGACCAGCTCCGCCGACGTATAGACTTCGTCGGGGTCGTCGTGGATGGATGCAATCGCGGTCACCGGGTAGGGGTCGATCTCCAGCACACGACCGGAGATGACGCGCAACGACGGCGTCCCGCTGTAGAGGGTATAGGATGCACTCTCCAGCGATGGAGCAGCCCCAGCGGACGCTGGGGGGTATCCACAGAACCGGGCCAGGGCGACGTCTGCACGGGCGATCAACGCTGACAGCACCGACTCCGATGCTGTCAGGTTGGGTGCCATTGCTGCGACGTTGGCCGCGCTGGTGAGTGCCACGGTCAGACCTCAGTTCAGAAGCTTGTAGACCAGAACAACAGACAGCTCGTAAGCCGGACCCGTGCCAGCCTTTGCCACGGCGAAAGTTACAGCGTCCCCGGTGTCCAGCTCCCGCTCTTCGCCGTCCAGCGCGGTCAGGATCGTCTGGGCCTCAGAAGCGCTTGCAGACAGCGCACCGCCGGCCACATTGGTCTGACGGGTGAAGATGTCCTGGCTGTTCTGGGTCGCGGTGACCGTGATGTTGTTGCTGTTGTCAGCAGACACAGCGGTCAGGTTGGCGATGTAGGCGCGGACAATCGTTCCCTTTTCAGTGTAGGGCCAGATCACGACAGCGCTGTCCGTGGCGTCGGTGCCGGACATGACTGGACTGACCAGAACACGCTCTTGAATACTCATGGTGATACTCCAATGTGTGCGACACCCCGGCCGGCCGGCCGGCTGGTCAGGGTGTCAGGATTGATCAGGACAGCCAGTTGTAGCCGAAGCGGGCGACAGCTTCCGAAGAGCCGGACACCGTCTTGAAGCAGCGACGGAGGGTAGCCACGACGTGGGTCCCGCCCGTCTTGATGTCCCGCTCCATCTCCACCAGGTTGCCCCGGCGCTGGTAGTGGAAGAATGCGGAGCGGTCCACGGCGATGGCACCGGAGAGGGCGCCGGAGCCGGTGTAAAGACCCGTCGCGGCCAGGTCAGCGGACAGGAAGCGGGACACGATGATGGGGTGCCCGAAGACGGACGCCAGCTGGCCGGACAGGAGGGTTGCGCCCTGTCCCAGCTTGTCCAGGGTCAGGACGTTGGAGTCTGCCAGGAGCTTCTGGTAGAAGACCTCCGGGCTAACGATGATTGCCAGCTGCGATGCAGCGCGCTCCCCCATCCCGCCGATCAGGTCGGTCATCAGTCCGGTGACGGTCTGAGCGCTGCCCATGTCCACGGTCTGGGAGCGGTCCGCAGCCAGGGCACGAAGACCCAGGAAGATGCGGCGGTGATCCGCAGCCCCGCCCAGTCCGGAGGCGCCCCAGCGGGAGCGGATGTTCCAGGAGCTGATCGCGTCCTGGTGTGTCGCGGCGGTGTCACCGTTGATCATGGCGTCTTCATAGCCGTCATTCAGGGCGTCCACGACCAGACGGCGGACCAGGGGCTCCATTGCAACAACGGCGTCCTCTGCATCCATCTCGTCGTACACGACGCGCACGGCCCAGTTGGTGACCGTGATCGTGGTTTCAGAGGTCACCGGGGTGGAGCCGGTGTAGTTGGTCGGGTCGTCGCTGGAGATGGCGTTTCGCTTGTAGGGACGAACGCCGGTCGTCAGCTTGGGCTGGAGCATCGTCGCGTTCGGCATATCGACGATCCCGAAGAGCTGGGCGACCGCGTTGGGGACCTGGAACTCTTCGTAGATGCTGGGGAAGGTTCCGTCTGGAATCCACTCCGCACCGCTTCCGGCGGTGTCGGTGATCGCCTTCTCGATTGCGCCCCGGATGCCCTGGGGAGCACGATGGAGCAAGGACAGGATCTCGGCGTCCGTGCGGGGGGTGGCCGGGTTCTTTGCGACCAGGCGGACCAGGGACCGACGCTCAACGGCGCTCTGGAGCTCGCGGTGCCAGTCGGTCAGGACGGTTTTGTCGTCCAGCAGCCCGGGCTGGTCAATCTCAGCGACACGCCCGCCGAACTTAATCCGACGGACACCGCTCTTGAGATGGACCCGGCCGCTGTCGTCGGTGTAGCGCTGGATCAGCTCCCGGTCTGGGGTGCCGACTGCGGTACGCTGGGCGGGACGGGCCTGACCTTCCAGGACGCTCTGGAGCTTTGCAGACAGGTCAGACACGGCGCGCTGGGTCGCCACCTGGTCGCCAGCGGTCCGGGTCAGGACGGCGCTTGCTTCTTTCAGGTGCTCCCGGAGCGTGGACTCCGTGATCTTGTCTGGAACGGACAGGCTCTTGGTTTCTTCATTGCCGAACATACCGGCTTACTCCTTCAGAAAGGGCAGACCGGTGGCCTGCGTTGGGGACTCTTGAAGCCATGACAGGGCGTCAGGCTCCGGGGGAGAAGTTACGCCCAGCAGCGCCCGCAGGCGTCGTCTGTTTGTGGCGTTGGCAAGCAGCGCCCGCAGCTCTTCGTCTGCGGCGGTTGCACTGGCAGCAATCAGGGCGGACCCGTTGGCGGGGACCGGGGTAATGGAGAACTCCACCAGCTCATTGTCTGAGGCGACGATCCCGAAGGACTTGGGATCGTAGCGTGGATCGTCCTTCGGCAGCTCGGACCGGTACTGGACCGCCCCAGGGAAGAAACCGACGGAGCCCGCATTGATGAAGCCCCGTTGGATCTTGCCGGCGACCTCTGCGGCAAACGGGTCAGCCAGGTCAAACTCCATCTCAATCTCCAGCTGGCCGTCCACGACTTCGACGGCGGTTGCTCGAGCAATCGGCGGGCGGGTGCTGTCGTGGTTCCAGAGGATCACGGGGTTCCGCTTGTAGCTGTCCAGGTGCCAGGACTGCTCCACGACGTCGCCCATCCGGTCTACCTCTGCGGTAGATGCGACGAAGCGGAAGACGGACTGGATCAAGGGCTCTTCTTCGTCTGCGGCCAGCTGTAGGCGCTTCAAAGTGACCCCGACATTGTGGCGCACGTCGGCCTCCTTTGCGGCGACGTGGCGCCGGCTCTGTTCTTTCTCTTCTTCGTCGGCCGCGTCCATTTGGCGCCCGATTTTATCCGCCCAGCTCCGGCCAGGGTCACCGAACCAGGCTGCCCAGGCGACCCGCCCCGGGCTGGGGTATCCAGGCTCCCCAGGGTTGAAGCCTTCCCCTTCCTGGTCGGACTCATGGCGGGCAAACCACGCCCGCATCCGGCGCGCTTTCTCGAAGGTGATGTCCTCGCCGTTGGCGACCTTGCGCGCCCAGACCTTCGTGGACTGGACCATGCCATCCCCGGCCAGTCCCTCTTCAATCCATCGGACGGCGCGCTCTGCTTCTTCGACCATGCCAGCGGTTGGCGTAAAGTCAATGTGATCGTATTTGGTCGGCGTCGGGCGGGTGATCAGGCTCTTAAGGTCCTCTTCGGTGACAGCCCGATAGAAGCAGCGGCATTGCGGATGCCTGGGCAGCTCGGGACCGTCGTGGCTTCCGTCTGGGGCGACCAGATAGACCTCGTCGTGCTCTGGGCCGCATATCTCGCAGACCCGTTCATCCACGGCGGTCTGGTACCGGACAGCATAGGGAACGGCCCGCTGCTGGAAGGGTAGGACGTTGCGGACCTCCGGCTCCGGCTCCGCAGCTGCGGCCGGCTGGCTGGCCGGCTGGAGCATGGTTTCGTCTATTTCGGTGAAACCCTCAACCTGTAGCGCCGCGATGGGCTCCAGGCCGAACTTTTCAACCAGTAGAGCCGCCCGTGTCATCCGGTCCGTCCGGGACTCCTGGAGGGCTTCGACGTTGCTGGTATCGTGTGCGACCCGGTCCGATACCCGGCCCATCCTGACGGCGACGACAGATAGCGCGTCCTCGACCAGTGCGATCAAGCCAAGCAGGTTCTGCCAGTAGATTCTGTTCTGTTGCTTCGCCGTGGCGAAGTTGGCGCTGGGCAGGAAGAGGCGGACGTAAGCCACGCCGACAACGGCCAGGATGGACGCCCGCGTCCAGTCCCGGGCAGCGCTGAACTCCATGTCCCGGGCGTTGAAGGGCAGCTGGGTAATATCGACCGGCCCGCCGATGGGGACGATGCCGGTTCGGTTGGCGTGCCTCTGGATGGATGCAACCAGCTTTTCCAGCACGTCGGGACGGATGCTTGCGCCGTCCTTCGGGCTGATCGTCATCGTAGGCTGACCGCGTCCGGCTTCGTCTCTCCAGCGCTGGCTGGCCGCATACTCCCCGGTCAGCTCCGTCTCCAGGACTTCAATGACACCCTGTCCGTAAAGACTCTGCGGCCCGTCCCGGTAGCTGGTCTGCCGGACGTGGACCACGTCGTCCGGGCTGTAGTCTGTAGAGACGCCCTCTTCGGTGTAGCGGTACGCAGCGACCCCGCCGGAGCTGGAGGGGATGATCTGGACGTGCTCTGGATGGAGCCGGACCAGACTGGTCACCGACGAACCCCGCCCCAGGATCAGCGCAAAATAGTTGCCGGTCAAGAGCAGGTCCACGATCATCTGCCGGCGCCACAGTGTCGGTCCGGTATTCGAGGTCGGGCGCTCCATCAGCCGCAGGAAGGGGTGACGCTGCACGGCCCGGTTCCGGTCACCGACCAGGCGCCGGACCTGAAGCGGTAGACCGGCGATGTCCGTGGCTACGGCTTCCACGGCCGCATAGATCCAGGGGAACTTGCCGAACGCGCTCATGGAGTTGACGGCCGGATAGGGCTGCTGGACGCCGACTTCCTGACTCCATGCGTGTCCGTACCTGATCTGTTCCGGCTCTTCGACCACTTGGAGCCGGCGGATGATCCAGCGCCAGCCCTCTGCGATGCGGTCCGCGATTGTTCGGGATTGACTCACAGTAGACCGGATAGCCCAAACAAACCCGGATAGTCAAGGGGCTGTCTCTGCCCTCTTCGCCGTATTCGTCGGGGTATCCGGCCGGCCGGCCGGTGATGTTCAGCGATAACGGTCGGGGCCCCCTACACGCCAGTCAAAGAGCGCCCCGACCGGGGAACATCCCCAGTCAGTCTATCACGGCCGCCCGCTGGAGTAGCGACTGGAGCCGGTCGTGTGCTTTGCTGTACCCGACCCGGGCGCCGTCCACCTCTTCGTCTGAGCCCATGAAGAGCGCATTAACGTACTGTCTATGCATCTCTTCGCTGGAGTATCGGGCGGCTAGGATGTCCAGCCACAACCAGCCCACGTCATTGTCCAGCGCTGCGGCGACCTCGGACAGCTGCTGGAAGTGTCCGGCGTCATACAGGGACCGGAGGGCTGCGGACATCGTGGACTCCTGGGGTGACTAAAATAAATATCAGAAAGTGATGACGGCTCGTTTAGTGACTGTTATAAATATCAGGCAAGCAAGCAAACCCAAACAGGAGCAAACCATGTCCGACCAGACCACCGACCTCACACAGAAAGCGCTGGACACCCTGCAGTTTTTCGGCTGGGTAGTCGTCGAAGAGAAAGAGCACACGCTGACCGTAGCAGATGACCACTCTGGTCCCTACATCACCAGCTACTCTTCTCTGAACTCCGCAGCCCTCAGTGCTGACCAGCGCCAGGACATCCTGGACAGCGACGACCCTGAAGCCAGATACGACGCGCACTGCGACTGGTGTAGCGACTGGGACGCCTGGGAGCAGTAGAGCCCACCCCGACAGCCCCACCCTGACAGCCCGCCCCGCCCCGCCCTCCCCGGCGGGGTTTCCTGCGTTCAGACGACCCACTGGGGAGACAGGGACAGGTAGTAGACCAGATACCGGAGACAGTCGGCCAGGTGGTCGTCCTTCTTGTGGATGCTTCCGTCCGGCTTCCGTCTGTAGAGGTTCAGCTCCCGCAGTAGC
>Ga0255768_10001051_pt1 | contig 28901 bp, 48 predicted proteins | sample 071ome_33_FD_179983 | JGI IMG/M metagenome (GOLD analysis project Ga0255768, IMG submission 179983) | Coastal salt marsh microbial communities from the Groves Creek Marsh, Skidaway Island, Georgia - 071412AT metaG (version 2) | ecosystem: Environmental > Aquatic > Marine > Intertidal zone >...
GCGAACAGAGACTAACCAGAACTTGTCCGGGTCAACGCGGTAGAACTCTTCCCACCCCGCCCTGTTCTTAATCTTCGACCAGTCCACGTCACGGTTAACGAACATGACAGCAAACGGCGATTGATCATAGTCGTTTGATATTAGACGAACACCAAGTTCAGTGAACTCATCATAATATTCCAATCGCTGCGACTCCGCGTCGATCGGCGGCGAACTAAAGCCCTTTGCGAACGCCCGGTCACGAAAGTCTATCTCAAAGGTTTGTACCTTTTTCCAATCGCCGCCGAACAGATCCGACATTACTATGCCTCCTCGAACATCTCGACGATGCTCTCGACCTCAAGCCAATGTGCCACGAACTCATTGACACGCTCCGCGCTCGCATCAGCAAGCCGCTCCAGATGAAACTCCAGATCATCCATACCATTTACCTCGTTCATCAAAAGAAACCCGACTAAACGTCGAAGGCCTTCGACTAAACGTCGAAGGGCTCATGAAAGAAACCCCGCCTCGTAAGGGAACCCAAAACCTTACGGGGCGGGGGAGCCTGCGCGCGTCGAGCGCGCGGCTCGATGATTAGAAGGGAACCTCCGAGGACTCGCTGCCGTCGGGGGCCGCGTGTCGCTCCGCAGCCTCGATCGGCTCGTCACCGACGACCTTGTCGTAGAGGTCAATGAAGGCCTCCTTGGTCTCGGCATCGAAGCGATTGAGCGAAAGCTCGACAGCCTTGCGCTTGTCACCGAAGATGGCGAAAGCCTGGGCGATCTTCTCAAGCCGTCGAGTGGCGATCAACTCGTCAACCGCACCTTCAGCGAAGGACGCGCGAGTGATGCCAGCCCAAGTCACGAGCTGCTTCGCCCACTCCTTATCGTCCACACCGAGCTTGGCGAGAGTCCCAGAGATGATCTTGGTCTCGACCGGAGCGGACGGATAGTCCCACTCGAACGTGATCGCGAATCGCTCAAGGAACGCATCGTTCAGCACGTTGGTCCCAACGTAGCGACCATCGTCGGACCCCTTGCCCTTCGTGTTCGCCGTCGCGACGATCGTGAAGCCATCAGCAGGAGTGATGATCTCATTGATCTTCTTCAGCAGCACAGGCTTGCCTTCGAGGACAGGCTGGAGGCACATGATCCGATTAGACGCAAGGTCAATCTCGTCGAGGAGCAGGATCGCTCCGCGTCGCATGGCCTCGACGACGGGACCATCGAACCATCGCGTCTCGCCATCGACGAGGCGGAAGCCACCGAGGAGGTCATCCTCGTCCGTCTCGACGGTCACGTTGACGCGAAACAACTCGCGACCCGAGCGAGCCGCAGCCTGCTCGACAGCGAACGTCTTGCCGTTGCCGGACATTCCGGTGATGAAGGCGGGATAGAAGAAGCCAGAGTCGAAGACCTGCTTCAGATCGGAGAAGTGTCCGAACGGAACGAAGTTGTCCGACTTGGAAGGAACAGCCGAGTAGGAAACCGAGCTGACCTTCATAATCGGAGCAACAACAGGCTCGACCGCAGCAGGAGCCGCGACCGGAGCAGGAGCCGCAGCGCGCTTCGGAGCAGGAGCGCGCTTGGGCGCGGGCTTCGGAGCAGCCGCAACCGCACCGCCGATCGCGGGCAGAAGAAACTTGCCGCGACCAGCGCGATGCTCGATCGCGTTGATCAGCCACCACGGGCGAGTAGCGTCGCCGATGATGGAGTCAATCTCGGCGTAGCCGACGATGGAGCCAGCGGGAAAGCCAGCCGCGTCAGCCGCGCGCAGGAACGCATCCTGCTTGGGCTTGCCGGAGTAGGGTGCCTGTGCCATGATGAAAATACCTCACTTTGGGTTTTGGGTTCGCTCGCAACTCTCGCGAGCTTTGGAAAATATAAGCGCAGAGGAGTGAGTGTCAACTATCCCTGCGGGGGAAGAAGATGACTCGCGGTCACTTTCTGACGGCGCGCTCGACCTTGACCGCAGCCCGGATCGCCATCTCCCGACCGCGACACTTGGTCGAGCCGACGCGGACGCCGGTGGTCAGGGAAGCAAAGCCGTTCGCCTTGCGGGTTTTCCCTCGGGTGATCTTTCCCCCACGGGAAAGGAACTCGGCAACGGTCTCTCTGGAATCGGTCATGCGACACACCTCTTTTTTGTTACTGCGTAAAGGTAGCAACCTGAGGTCGGAAGTCAATGGGTTTCCCCTCGGGGAATGTCGATTTTTCGTGACCGGGAGTCATTTTTCATAAACCGAAAACATAAACAAAATCAAGCACTTACGGCAGATGCCGAAAAGCGTAATAAAATCAAGGGGTTGCGGCGGCCCCCGACGCGAGCCGACCGCGAGCCGTCTTGCGCGGCTCGTCGATCGGTAGGGCTCTCCGGGGTACGCCGGGGATCAACCTTCTTCGGCGTAGAGCGCCAGCACCTCAGCCACGATTGGCGCGCGCTCGACATCACCGGAATCAAATGCCACAACGGCAATATGATCCGAGCCGTATGCTCGCAACCGATCGGCAAAGTCTCCAAGCCCATTCCTCGCATAACCTCGATCGTATTGATCGCCATCGCCCGTAATAAACAAGCGACAGTTATCGCCGAGGCGAGTGGTAATCATTTTCATTTGGGATGGGGTTGTGTTCTGGGCTTCGTCGAGAATGACGATGGCATCCTTGAAGGTTCGTCCACGCATGTACGCGAGCGGAGCAACCTCGATGACCTTATCCTTGATCATCTGTTTGACCTGTTCTGGATGATAATACTCCTCGAACACGTCGATGATTGGCATGAGCCATGGCATCATTTTGTCATTGATGTCGCCGGGGAGGAAGCCATGTTGTTCCTCAACCGATACGGCGGGGCGCGTGATCACGATCTTTCGGATCGTCTTCTCTTGAAGCGCCTTAATGGCGTGCAATGTCGCCAGGAGGGTTTTGCCGGTTCCAGCAGGACCGGTCGCGAGGACGATTGAATTGTCCTCGTTGTTCAGCGCAGCGAGCAGTCGCCGCTGCCTGAAGTTCCGTGGTTTGATTTCCACTTTCTTTGATCTTCTTTGTGGCTTTTCCTTTTCTAATGGTTCTACTGATCCTACGAGTTGCAGTTGACGTTCAGCTTTTCGCATTCGCCGGCGCTCACGTTTGGTCACTATCCAACCTCCCATAGTGGTGTATATTGGTATTTAGATTTTCTCCTCACTCACGCATTCCGAAAAACAACAGCAGCGTAAACAACAATGAAGATCCAAATGGCATGGATCAAAAGTGCTTCTTCGCTCATTTACCTATCCTCTGTTTCCAAATCGTCATCGTCGTCATCGTCTTCGTATTCAGCCGGAGGTATTCCGAACATAGAATACACACCCCACGCTGATGCTTCGGACTCGACCATGGCAGCACGATTTGCCAGTATTGCTCTGTATCTCTCAAGGAACTCGTTATGGGATGCGATTGCCTCAGCATCCACACTGCTGACGTAAGGTCTGCTACGACGCTCTCTCTCTGTTTTTGCTTCTGTCACACGCCGTTCGACACGCTTGAGTATTTTCCGCCACTTCTCTTCAGTCAACCCTTCCATGTCAATCCTGATGTCCTTCATTACTGCCATAAACCGCCTCCGCTAAAACTGCATCTGAACCATCGCATTGTTGCCGTCCGTACAAACGCGGACATCTTCGTATATCTCATAATTGATGCAGTCATCGCGAACCCATTTTGCGGTTCTTCCATTCAACTCAGCACAACCAAAGAGAAAAAGACAACCAAGCATCATTGTAGCTTGAGCTGCCTTTCGACACGTCTTCGTATTATATATCGAATGGTCGTATTCTGGCACGCGAACCAAAGCGTCACGCCCACGTTTTGTGCTGATGATATTGGAACATCGAATAGAGGATAGACGATGAATTGAGCGGTAAAGAAAGTTAGACATAATAGAAATACGGTTGCTCCCGCTTGCTCAAAAAACGATTCGAGTTTTGTCTGCCCTCTTCTAACTGCAACATCTTCATTTACTACAACCGACAAACCCACCTCTCATCTTCAATATGCAAAACCACCGAGGTCAATCCTCGGTGGGCTCCTACTGCGTTTTTCAATCCGAACGCAATCAAGTCATTGTATGGAGTATTGGTAGCATCAATGGGGTCAGAGCCGGAGCGTGTTTTGGGACCATCGTTGATGATCCAGCGCACGCATTCAGGGCAAATGGTCAAAAAGACCTCTCTCACATTGAAGCTCCTTTTGCTCTCGTGCCTATTTAGCATAATCACCTCCCCACATCGAGAGCCATTCGTCGGCTCGTAACATACATATACGCACCCTTGTTGAACGCAGGAGCAGACGATCGAGCCTTGCGAGCGCGCTCTTGCTCAGCAACCCTGCCGCCACATTCGAGGCAGGTCTTGTATCCGAGAGCAACCCGGCGCGGGTCAACATCTTCTTCGCAGATCACGCAATCGAAAAAATCATTATCGCTCATCATTTACCTTCTTGTGTTTGGGCTTGCGAGTATAGCCACGCTTGCCCTTTTTCGTTCCGTGCCGACCACCAGCCGGCATATCCTTGTGAAGCTCACGAGCAGCACGCTTGATCGCCTTGATTGTGTCATTGGTCGTGTTGCTCGTGAGCTTCATCTGATCACCAACTCTGAACGTGCGCGATCATTCGCGCAACCTCGTCAGCCGTGAGATTCGCGGCTACATCGTCACCGGGATCATATCCCAGAACCTCGTAGACCGCTTCGCGCGTACCCCATCCTCCGCTTTCCAGAATGACCGCAAGCTCCACGCCTTCACGCTCAGGGTTCAATCCCTGCTGCGTGCGCGGAGAGCAGTAGTGAAAAGCAGACACGCCGAGTGAAACAGAGTGCCCGTTGTCGAACGTGAACCGAACATTACTCACCTCGCCTCGATTCGGAAATTCATTTGAACGTACTGAAATCATTTCTCAATCCTCTTCTGTTGGAACGGTATAGTCTTCACCATACCAGTAACGATTCTCTGCTTGCCGAAGCTCACGCAGAACCGTCGAGTTGTAGCCACCCATATGCGGAGCAGCGTGGAGACGCATCGGAGTCTCCTCGTCGTAATCGTGATACTGACTCAACCACAGACCGATTGCCACCGATCGAGATTGACCAGCATCGCAGTGAACCACGAACCGGCGACCTCCCTTCTCAACGAAATCGACAACCCGATCTGCCATCTTCGCATCGAAGACCACCATCTCCGGGGAAGACTGTTGAAGCACGTCGTGAAACTCCAGAACCAGAGTATCACCCCAGCCATTCGGGATCTCGGAAAGAGTCCCCTCTCCCCACGTCGTCGGAGGAGTCTGGCAGGAAATCACGCACATATCGGGATCGGGCACGAGCATCCGAAACTGCTCTCGATTGTAAACGTCGATCGTCCTCATCCCTTACCTTCCATAATTCTGCCCATTCGAGCAGCCCACTGTTCCTTCGTTTCCAGATTCCGTATCACCCACTCAGCGAACGGAGCAGCGCGCCACTTCTGATAACCCAGCTTGTAGAACGCGAACCCGATCGCTCGACCCAGAGTCAGGTCGTCGTAGACGTTCGCGCGCAGTTCTCGCTCGATCTTCGCGTGAACCGTCTCGTTCTCGGGACACGTCGCAGTCCAGTTGGGAATGTCCATCTCTCAATCCTCCACAAACTCAAGGTTGAAGTTGGGATCGTTGTTTTCTGCAACCCACCGCATATCATCGGAACCGTTTGCTGGTCGCAGAAACAGAAATGGACCATTTGCTCCCGGTCGAGCAATCAATGTCGCGCACTCTGCTTCGACATTCCACAACTCGCCATGTTCACGAACACGGTTTTTGCCGTGTCTCGATTTGCCGATCAATCGAACTTTCATTTCTCCCTCAGTCATTTCCGCGAGGATCAGCCGCAAACAGCGGCTCGTCATTCCACTCGCGCGCGAGCTTTTTGGCAAACGCAACCTCACCTTCAGTGAGATACGCAGCGTCAGCGATCAGGCTCCAGTCAGTCTCGTCGAGCGCATTGACCCACTCAGCCTCGCAGTTCTCCAAAGGAGTGCCGAGACAAGGATCGAAGATCACATGCCCATTGGGTTCGACGGGGTAAACGTGAAGCGTCGAACGAACCAAAGCAGATCCGACACTATTCAGAAAAATCACATCATCACTCATTTCAGTTTTCCTCTTTCCCCTGCCCGCAGGCATCGCAAAACGATCAAGCACACCCAGAATCCGCTCGCGTTCTTCGCGAAGATCCTTGACGATTCCTTTCAGTTCTTCAATCATTCTCAGCCGTTCTCCTCACTGTAGCCGGGAGCGATTGCCAGCAGACCTCGTTTACTCTTCGGAACCCTAAGCCGCTCGATGGCAATCTGCTCCGCGCCCCAGAGACTATCGGTTTCGTCCAAGCGAATCTCGATCCGCTTTCCCTTATAAATTGCGATCCATCCTTCCATTTTCCATCCATCACTCATTCTCAGTTTTCCTCACTGTTGCAGGCACCATGATTCTTGGCACACCAGTTTACGAAACGAGCAAGCTCATTCAGAAGCCACTCGCGCTCTTCACGAAGAGCCTCGACGGTTCGTTTCAACTCTTCCAGCTCTTCACTCATTCTCAGTGTTCTCCTCGTTGTAGGCCGGAGCAATGGCCAGCAGCCCTCGCCCAGACTTGGGCACGTTCAGCAACTCGATCGCGCGGAGCTTGACTGCCCAAAGATCGGGCAAGCTATCGTCGCGCGGAATCTCGACGCTCTTTCCTTTGTAGAACGCAATCCAACCGTCAACCATTCTCGGGAACTCCTTTTTTCTCACTACACTTATATTATCGGACAGTTCAGCCAAAAAGTAAAGCCTTGTCCCCTCGGGAACCCCTTGATTTTAAAGGGGTTTTAGACTATTTTTTGTGGACCCCGTAGAACCGGCGAGGGCGAAAAATAGTTTGAACCGGCTAACTCCCTGTTTTCGCTACGTTTTTTCGGTTTCACTTCCCTCGGGGAAGGAACGGCTCCGCTTCGATGTTGGCCTTCGGCCCAGCCTCCCAGCTCTCGGCTAGCCGAACGAGATCCTTGGCAAACTCAGCCCTCGGCTTGTCGAAGCTCAGCAGAACCTCGCTCGACCTCGGCAGCTCGCTCTTCTCGTCCAGCCCGCCATAGACGCTCAGAGTAGAAAGCACCGACTCAGCCACCTTCAATGCGCGAACATGCGTCTTGACCAAAGGCGATCGAATAACATAGACGCCATGCGGAATGCCATGCTGGTTCACATCACCCAAACTCTCATCACGAACAATGGCTGTGGCTGAATAGGTTCGATCCGCAGGAGCAAAATCAAACTCAACACGAACCTCGTTGAACATCTCTGGATTGCCAGAGAAACTTCCTTCCTCCGATTCGACGAACCCCTCCTCTCGACAACTCGGGCAATAGAACTCCCCCGGATTGTTCAGAAGAAACACTCCGCGATGCTTCTGCACACAGTCACTATTTTCGCAGTATCCAACCGCCCTATGGTATCGACGCCCTGCCGCCATTTTTCTCAGTCCTCCTCAAACATCTTTGCAAACAACCTCAAAAGGTCCGAACGCACCTGATCGAGAGCCTCCTCCAACGGAGCCAAGATTTCTTTGACCACTTCATTTTCCATCGCTATCGACCCTCCTGAACCATCCTTGCAGCCTCACTCGCAAACTCAAACAATCGACTTTCCGAGCGAAGCCTCTCATCCTCGTTGATGCTCATCTCCAGGTCCGAGACCAGCTCGCACATGCGAACCAGAACCTCCTCCAGAGATTCTGCATGATCAGCCAGTTCTTCAAAGATTTCGAGCCTGCTGTCACTCATCGTCATCCTCCTCCACAATCTCATCGAGAAACTCTGAACCAGACTCAACGAACAGATCGCTGCGCCACAGCTCCTCCACCACAGATTCCATCTCGGCTGCGGACACCAAGTCGCCATCATCATCGACAATCATTGCCTCCGCTTCCTCGATCGAGTCTGCTTCGATCACCGCTTCGCAATCTCGATATTCTCTCCACACCACAGAAAACCTTCGTTTCTCGCCCATAGCCATCACTCCTCCTCTCCTACTACATCATAGTAATCAGAATTTCTTTTCAAAAGCCCACCGATGAAAACACCGAAGACAAGTGAAAGAACAAACCACGAAACAACACCAAGAAAAATGTAAAGGTCCATTCTCAATCAACTCCTTTGATGATCAAACAACATGCAACCAACCTCTGTCACCAGATCGTCAACCAAAGCCTCGTCTTCCTCTGACAGACAATTCCACGGCCATGCAGAGCCAGGCTCTCCGGGGGTGTAGCCAAACTCGACAGGCTCCGCTGAAAATCCGCCATCGAGCCGAAGTGGCCACCATGCTCCACTATCATATTGCGGAGGGTTCGTAGCCGTATTTACGATAACCATCAGAGCAGAGTTGATGCTCTTCAGCTTTACCGTAATCGCGAGCGATCCCGACTCGTGAAGGGAGTATTCCTTCGAGCCCTCTTTCCACATCTTTCGTTTTGCCATTTTTCAGAAGTCTTCCGACGAAAGACTACCGCAGAAATTTTCCGAGGTAAAATTATATTTGTATTCGAGAAACGCGACAGCCTGTTCAAGGTCGAGCAGAGCCTCGGTGGGAGCCAGTTCAGTCTCAGCGAGCGTCTTGAGCGCGAGGTGGAGAGCTTGCTTGTATGCTTTCAGTTCGTTCATAACGATGTGTTTCCTTTGTGGGAAGGTGGGAAGGTGAAGGGTAAGGTAAGGAACTTCGTTAATGTAGCGCGCGCAGCGCGCGTAAAGGTCTGGGGGTGTGCTGGGGTGCCGGAAAAAATTTTGATTCCGGCATTCACGCTAACCCTCTCCCCCATTGTATTGGGGGGGTCTAGCGGCTAGGAGTCCCAGGCGGTATTATAACAATATACTGCCGAAAGCCGTTCTACGCGCGCAGAGCGCGCTACGACTAACAAGTATACCGAAAGCCGTCAGAACCCCTCTGCCGTCTCGCCAGCAGCCCTCAGCCGATGTGCTTCGATCAGCTCGCCCAGAACCTCCGAGAAGGCTTCCATCGTCTCAGCCGCGAAACCCGTCTCGAACTCCAGAATGCCTTGAACGAGCCGAATCTCAGCCAGCAGCTCTTCAGCCGTCATTTCATCATACTCACCCATCACCATGCTCCATCGTAGTTGACACCAGCGTAGCCCGCACCGTGCGGGCCCACAGCAGAGATGCCCAGATCGTCGTCGAACAGCGAGGCCCGAGCGCCCTTCGCAGGGGCCTTGTAGGACGCAGCCTTCAGCAGGTCGCCGTTGTCGAGGTCTACGAAGAAGTAGACCGATTCGCCACGCCCAGCACCGGTCCGCACGATCTTGGCGTAGCGGCGCCCCAGACGGACCCGCAGCTCGGGCGGCTCAACGAAGTCATAGGTTTTCGCGTAATAGGCGACGAGCTTCTCGTCAATACGACCGATCAGGACCGCGAGGCGACCGAGGATTTCTTCTTTCATCATGTTAGTTGAGTTCCTTTCGGACGGCGTTGATCGCCTTGTTGAGTTCCTTGCGAAGCGCGATGGCTTCTTCGAGCGACAGTTTCGCCATCATCGAGGTTTCGACCGAATCGACATTGATGAGGACGCTGGTTCCGAACGAGTTCGTAGCCGCCGAGACCATGTTCTCGGGTTCCCACGGGCGAAAGAGATCGCTGGGTCTGACGACCGACGAACACTCCCATTTCAGCTCGCCAGCTTCGCGATTGAAGGTAGATACGGTGATTGCTTTGGGCATTTGGGTTTCCTTTAGAGAAGGGTGAAAACGGGAGCGAGGAAGATCGCGACAGCGACGGCGATCATCTCAAATTGGAAGGTTTCGACGTGACCCTCAAGGAAGGGGACTCGGGCTTGGGTTTCGATCATCTCTCTTTTCTCCTCACTCACTACACCCATATTATAGCCCAGATGGGTCAGAAATCAAATATTTGCGCCGCCGCAACCCCTTGATTTTAAAGGGGTTTTAGACTATTTTTTGTAGGTGCGATAGGACCGGCTAGGGCTGAAAATAATTCAGAGCCATACGCCGCTGTAGTCGAGCTGGGCGTCGTCCCCACGGGGGAATCTCATCGGCGCAATCGACACAGAGGGGGCTCAGGTCATCCCAGACAACCGTGTCGCCAGCCGCGGCCTCTAGAACAGTGGTGCATACTTCACAGGCGATCAATGACATTTCAAACCTCCGTCAGCTCGTAGGCAGCCCCTCGCGCCCAGTTCGACACGCACTCGAACACAGCCTCAGCCGAAACCCACTTCGAGAAGAAGGCCATGTTGTAGGCTTTGGCTGCGGCCTTCAGGTTCCGCAGGTGCATGGCATTCGTAGCGGCTGAGACAGCCTCGTTCTCGGTAAAGATCAGACGAGTGATGGCTGAGGCTCCTACGTCTTTACGCGCAGCCAAGGCTGGCGCGATAGCAGCCTCCCGCGCAAAGACTTCCTCAGCCTCGCCCGAAACGGGAAAGTAGAGTTCGAGACGAGTAATAGAGATGGGGAAAGCATGGACGTTCATTAGAAAGGAAGCTCCTCTTCAGGGACACCGATCAAAGCGGCTCGGAGTCGTTCATTCTCTCGCCGCAGCTCGGCGCAGAGTTCAATCAAAAAGGCTCGTTCAGCTCGAACGGTTTCGAGAGCCTCTTCAGTGGTGGGTGTATAGTGTGCTGTTTCTAAGTGCATTAGTGTGCAGGCTCCAATGTGATGACGAGAAGGCCTCCAGTGGCGAAAGCCAGGATCGAGATGCCGATGCAGTCGATCCAGTGGACTCGTTTATAGGACGCGACGCATCCCGCGAGGGCAGCCATTCCAGCCGCGAAACAGAAACCAGTCAGAGTCATGGGATCACCTTTCCGCCGGGAACTCCCCCCAGCATCCAAAAGGTAGCTCCCTGCGAGCCCGTGTCAAGGGGTAAAAGATGACTCGGGGTCACGTTCGGCTGAAAAGCGGAGCAAAATCAAGGGGTTGCGGCTGATTCTGCGGATTTTCCCCGCAGGGGAAGGGCGTGCAGCCGCCCTTGACACGCGGGCTGAGATGACTGATTAGCACACCTTTACGCGCGCTTCGCGCGCTACATCGGCTGTTCTTCTGTCCTTCCGCGCGCTACATCGGCTGTTCCTGGCTGCTGTTCCTGACCTCTTCCTACACGATTTGGCTTCTTTTCTATCTCTTTTGAATAGCTTTTTTGACCTTTTGACGCAACGTGTCATGGTTTCGGCTAAACTAACATGCATAAATAGGGGGAACCTAACAAGGAGAAGGTAATGTCAGAAGAGATCGTTCACACCATCCATGATGTGTTAGTTGAATATGACATCGCTATTGTATTGGCTACAGCAACAGCATTGTTGGTTGGGCTGATTTCCACAATACGGAAGATGAATCAGAGGTAGACTGGAATGGATGCAATAGCAAAGTTTACCAAAGACCTTTTGAAGACTGTAGAGAGAGTAATCGACACAGGCCTTGACTTTCTTATTAGTCACGAGTATGCGGTGGTTGTGGTTGTCTTTGCGGTGATTGGGTATCGTATTGTGGTTCGGAGGTTGCGAAGATAGTGATGTTGTTAGTCGAGGGGCGACGCAGCTATGATCACCTTTCCTTCTGGGATATTGACGACACGATTTTTAGGACTCGTGCGCGGGTGAATGTTATGCGGGGCTCGCGTGTGGTTCGGGCTTTGAGTAATGCAGAATACAATAGTTACCGATTGGGTCCGGGTGAGACTTTTGACTATGGCCAGTTTCGTAATGCTGCTTTCTTTCGTGCGACATCGGAGGCTATTTCGGGATCGTTGGAGCGAGTGAAAAAACAGCTAAGGGCTTCGAATACGATGGTTGTGTTGTTGACAGCGCGGGCCTCGTTTGACAGCAATCGGTTGTTCAAGGATGCTCTGTTGGATCATAGCCTTCGTGTCAATGCACCGAACTTGAGGCTTGAGCTTTCGGGCAATTTGAAGCGTGGAACAGTCGAGGAGCGAAAGGCTTATATCATACGCAAGTTCATTGGGCGATTTTCTCCCTCGGTGGTGAGCATCTATGATGATCATGCTCCCAACGTGAATATACTGGATGAGCTGGCCAAGGAGTTCACGAGCATTGAGTTTCGCAAGCATTTGGTGGTGAATGGAGCCATTCGGAGGGTGGGGCGATGAAACGGTTTGGATGTTATGTGTTGACTGAAAAACGGCGCGACCTGATGTATATTCGTATGCCGGGTGCACCTGCTCGAACTGTGGATGGGCTAATCAATCCGACACGACGAGAGCTTGAAGCGGCTATCAAAAAATATGACGAGCTGCGGTTCATTATTAGCCCGGCTGGTGATTTCTATGCTTGGAATGCGAGTTCTGCTCTACACGCACAAGTCGCTGCTGGCGAACTTGGATTGAAGTTGGATCGTGGTGGAATGGCAATCGCAGATGGTGATGACTTTGGGCAAGGGACGGTTTCTTATGGTGCGAATACGCCCGTAAGTGTATTCTTCACCAATGACGTGATGACAAAGGGCAACAACAAGAAATGGTTGAACAAGTCTCGCACGCTGAAGGCTTTAGCCAAAGACGATCAGGTCAAGATTTTCTACTAGGAGAACTACCCATGAAGGGATTTAATGAGTATCTGGAAGAAGCGCCAGCGTGGACAAAGAAAGTCACCGAGTTTATCTTTACTTCCTCTTTGTTTGTGCCTGTTAGTTCGACGATTATGAAACGTGTCATGGGCAATGTTCCTCGTGATCGCGTGCGACACTTGATGGATGCTTCAAAAATGAAGGAGTTTTTCAAGCTCCAAGGCAAGAGAAAGAGCATCAGCGCGTTCACTCATATGGGTGCGACATCTCTGGTGAGTGGTGTTCAGACGAGAGGTGGTGTCGTTGCGGACATTGATGCGGACATTTTGATCGACTACCCAGAGGACATTATGTCGCAGCCGGATGGTAATGGCAGACGATGGGTAGCTGCACAGAACGTGTTTAGTTGGGATGGTCCGGGGCGTGACGTGATTGACAAGATTTTGAGTCTGCGACTCGAACTACTTGCGAAGTATGCAGGCATGGACGCAAGTGCGTGGAATGTGGCTGACACTCGGGATCGTCGAGAAATCAACAATCGGTGGAAGGACATTGAAGGCGCTGTTTATGGCTGGAACATGAAGGTTGGAAACCAATCAACAAACGTCAAGACTATCAAGGGGCGGATCGTTAGAGAATACATTGATGGGCTCGAAGCACTCATGAAGAAGCACAAAAAGATCGTCGCGAGAGAGCTTATGCAAGCTGCGTATGATAGAAATCCAGACGAATACGATGAGAGTTGGGATGAGCTTGTGGTCAACAACTTCGACATCAAGCACCTCTACATCTATCGAAACCATAGTTTCTACAGTGACTTTATCACTGCGTTCTTTCCCCGTGAGAAGACATGGGTGAGTGAGATTGAAACGAACCCTGACGTGCTACTTAGCATCAATCGCATGATGTTCGCATTGGCCAAGAAATATAAGTTTACATTCAGTTATCACGACACAGCATCCGAGTTCACACGAGCAGTAGGTGATGCTCGACGCCGTGGTGAGATTCGAGGATCGGTGCGTTAGTCGTTTTTTGGTGATGTGCCGCTATCCATTCTCGCACAATTTCCGCGTGCGATGGTATCCAGCACATTGCGTGACATATCTTCGATGCCGTCTTGGCGCCCGCGTACAAAGCCAAGCTCTTCGCGAATGTCAGACATCTCTTGCTTTGTCAGACTATGCTCATCAAGACACTTCTGAAGTTCGACCTTTGTGACTTTGTGGTCATGGTCAACACGCTGCCATAGACGATAGATTGCTCCTGCGAACACCGTTCCAACTGCGGCCACTCCCTCCAAGTAGTATGGAGCCATTGCTATTTGTGCAGTTACATAGTTGACGGGTTCGGCATCCATTTTTTGATCCTTGCGTGAGAGTTTCGAGCAGCAGCATTAGGAGTTTTCCCTAAATGCTGCTTCTATTTAGTCGATTCTCACGTTGGGGTATCATTAGAAATTACAAACGGAAATCTCGTCAGTCACCCATGTTTTTCCTTGATTTCCATCATTGTTACTGAATGCTGATAGCAAGAAGCCGTCAATATCGGGTGATAAATTCACTCCTTGTGTAGAGTTCGTTCCTACAGCTCCGGTACACCATTCACCATCAACAGCATCAACATAAACTGTGAACAGGTCGGTTGGATTGTTAAAATCTATACACACTTTGTAAGTTGTGTTAAGGCTTATGTTTGCGACTACCACAATTTGTGAATCTCCACCAAGATCAAAAATTCGCATCGTGCCTGTGCCTGCGCCAACGCCTGGATACTGATAGATATAAGGCCATTGACCTATCGTTCCCTTTGTGAAGTTGAAAAATTGTCTGGCTGAGAGAGGCCAGTTCTCTACATGATAATAGAACGCTGCTCTTATATTGCCATTCTGTGCAGAAAACGATTGAGTTGCGTTTATAGAGGACCATAAGTTAGTTCCATCACTGTTAATTTGTGCTGATTCAGATCCTTGCAACACGACCCCAGTGTAATCACAGTTTGTTCCAGTACCGGTGACAGTGGATATTGCAGCTTCTTGGGAAACACAAGTTCCGGTTCCTTCAAACGTCATAGGGAAGTTGGTGAATGGTGATGCACATGCTGGGGTTTCTGTGACAAAACTAACACCATAGAAAGTGCCAGCAGATGATTGAACAGGAGCATTTGGCCCTAATGGTGATCGTTTGCCTCCCATTTGGACTACATGCTCAGTCAGAACCTTACCGCCTTGCTCTACCTTAACAGCTTGCGAAGGGCCCACGAAAAGCAATACAGCCACGATTGTAAAAATGATACGATACATTAGTATCTCCTTAAAATGTGTTATGGAGCATCACAAGCTGTGATCTCATCAACAATAGCTTCATATAGATTGGCACCAAAATCTGCTGTGATACCAAATGCGTTAAAGTCGGTGACAGCGACATTTGCGCCATTCCCTGCCCAGTTCAAAGAAGCATAGGCTCCAGCGCACCATTCTCCGTCTACCTCATCAACGAAGAACCAAGATGTATCAACCGATGGATCATATTCATAGCACATTAGATACGTTGTTCCAGTTACGAGTGAACTACCTGTGCTAGTCGAGCTGAAGTAAGGAGGGGCGCCTTCAGTATCATAAAATCTATATTGTATGTTCGGGCTACTAACAAGACTGTATAGTTTCATACAATGACTTGAGGTACATGAAACTGGAGTCACGGTAGCTCCATTCATGGGCTGAACGAAAAGACGATTATTATTGGGTTCAGTGACATATCTATATCTCCATGCCATTCGAGTCTTAGCCGATTTATAGTCAGTTGCCACTCCTCCAAGTAGCATTCTAAGTTCTTGTCCATTTAGATAAGCAGACTCCGATCCCTCCAGCACAGTTGTTGTGTAGTCACAATCGGTGCCGCTCGTGGCGAATGTGATTTGGGCCTCTTGAGCAGCACAAGTTCCAGATCCCTCAAAATCAATCGGAAATCCGCTATATGGTGATGCACATGCAGGTGTGTAAGCTGGAGCAAAACTAACACCATAGAAAGTGCCAGCAGATGATTGAACAGGAGCATTTGACCCTAATGGTGATCGCTTGCCACCGATCTGAACTGCATGTTCGTTCAGAACCTTACCACCCTGATCTACCTTAACAGCCTGTGATGGTGACACGAAAAGCAATACAGCCACGATTGTAATGATGATACGATACATTGTTGTCTCCTCAGAGCAGATACTTTCCGATGGCCATGCCACCACCTAACACGAAGAACCAAGAGATGGTTTCCCCTACACGATACTCCCACGAGTCGTTGAGTGTGTCCATCACTCTTTCTTTTGACCAGTATTCCTTGCCACCATATGCGGAGCCACGAAACGCTTTACACCAGTCCCAGTTCTTCTCTCCGATGTATGGTATCCATAACACAGGGTTCTTGTCGTTCTCGGGTGGCAGTTGTTTTAGTTCACGCATGTTAAGTAGCAGCCGAAGGTTCACCAGCCCAGCACCAAATCCCATCATCACATGAGCAAAGCTCTCAAGTCTCTTCATTATCATCCTCTCACCAGTCGAGTTATTAGTTTGTCTATTGTGCGTGGTACATCATAGAATATGAAATACGGAATATATATGATCAGAAGCGCAAGCCCGATAGCAAATCCAAACATACCGAGAATGAAACTCTCGCTCAAATCGCTTTTGAACTTGCTCCAAGTCATGTCATCTCTCCATTAGAATACTACGATGTTGGCGTTCTTGGGTGGTGCTTTAGAAATGACGATGCGGCGATTCACTTCTCGCTTCGGCTTCGCATTCCACTCTTTCTTGCCCTCTGTTCCATACTTCTTCTCGTTGAACTTCATTTTACCCGTCTTTGGATCTTTGACTTCGATGTCCTGTGGTGTTGCGAGTAGCGAGTAATAACCACGTCGATCCTTGGATTCAAGGTCGAGTCGCATATGCTTGCGTCGGCGGCGAATGCGGTAATGGATCTCGTACTTCGCAGCGTATGTCTTGGATGGGGTCATTCTACCATTGACGGTCAGCTCGCCTGCTTCACCATCCCAGTCAGACTTTACGTCCATTGGTCCAACGTACATATAGTGAATGGGCCCGCCCATCTTCTTGGTGCCGATGATGATCTTCTCCTTGTCGTCCTCATTGACTTTCGCGAACAGATCAACGCCATAGTCTCCCGTCTTATATCCGTTGGCTTTATACCACTTCCGCGCTGCTGCACAGAGATTCTTGGTGATCCCAGGTACAATCTCTTCAAGGCCTTCGATTCCACCACCAGCCACAGATGGTGCGCTGTCTCCCTTGTTCGACAGGTTGATCTTGCGACCCGTGCTTGTGATGAGCTGGACATCAGTATATGGCTCATGTCCTGTGGTAACCTTATCATCGAACTTCTTTGCGTCAACGATGTTCTTTAGGCGCTTACCTTCCTTGTCCACCAGCGTAAATGGTCGTCTACCATTCTTCTTGTAAGCTGCCTTGATGGATCGGATTAGTTCATTCTCTTGACGCTCATAGTTTGCGCCGGCCTCGGTAATGAAAGTTTTGAAAGACTTCATACCTACTCCTCTACTATATACTTCCGTGTAATGGCTAGAATGCGTTGCATTTGATTCTTGACCTGATCTTGTCGATTGGGCCACTTAATGTATTCTTGATCCCCTTTGGATAGCTTGACTAACAAAGGCATAATGAGCTGTTCGAGAGACTTCATGTCTCTCTGATATTCTGGTGTTGCACCCTCAAGGTGAGATTGCATGGAATCCAGTCGATCGTTCAGTTGACCGATCATGTCCTCAAGGTGTTCGGTAGACATGGGGGGAGCAGCAATAAATGGCTCACGATCTTCGATTTCTGGAGGATCAGGCAGGTCGATAGCCTCAAACGAAAAGTCGCCGTCGTCATAGCCAGCCAGAATGTCATCAATCTTGTTCTTCATCGGTGATCTCCAGTATATTATCTTCTGCTATGTCAAGTTGATCCATGATCTTATCTCGAACAGGAACGATCTCAATCTCTTTCTCGGTAAGAATGGACTCTCGTATACGATTTGTCTTAGGCATACTCGGCTCTCTGTTCGCATAAATAGGGACAGCACTTTTACGCAAGGAGATTTCAAACATGAGACGAACGATGCCTCTGGCACTTGCGCTTCTGACAGTATTTAGTCTACTCCCCGGACTGGCTTTTGCAACTGTTATTTGGGATGGGTTTGATGGGAGACCGAACGGATTTAATCGAGGTGACCGCATCACATCCACACACATGAATCAGATTGATACTGTTCTTAATTCCATAAAAACTGATGTTAATTCGCTAACTTCTGGTGGTGGTGATGCTGTTCAAATTAATGGTACTGTCACACCCGATTCCACCGTGAACTTCTTGGATGGTAATGGTATTGAGCTTGATCTTGATACGGTTCCAAACCCGGACACCGTTACGCTCAACATCACACTCCATAGCACAGGCCCTGGTCTGGAGTTCGATGCTACTAATCTGTCTCTACTGCGAACCTGCTTCGATAATGATGTCCTCCAATGGGACACAACGAATGGGTGGGAGTGTCAACCTGTAGCGGCTGGTGGATCGACGGTTAGCGTTGACCCGGGTGCCGCCGGCTCGGACGGCGGGGCCGCGGCGGAAGTCGCAGATCCGATTTTCCAGACTGGTGTGCTTACATCACCTAATATCAACATCGGCTTCGATTCCAGTGGTAGTGCTGTCACAGCATTTTTCGACTCAAATAGCATTGTTGAAGTGGGAACACTAACATCCATAACATCGAGCGGATTGCTTACACTGAGCGGGGCTGGTATTGCGATTTCGGCAGGGGTCCCAGGCTTCACCTGCGGCACTAACACAGGGGCGGGCGAAATAGTGGCTGGCATTTGGTATGACGGCACGAACATGAAGAAGTGCGAAGCCGGGGTCGCGACGAATATGGAAGCAGGCAATGTCAACGCTGATGAAATTTATGTTGAAGGTGTTGCAACAGGAGATGGAAACAACCGACTGGATCTGAGAGGCGGAGATGGTGTTACTATCAGCCTCAATACGACGGCCGACCCAGACACAGCAACCTTTGCTGTTGATCTTAATGGAGCAGTAGACGGGGTCGGATCAAACTCCAATCTATCTGGGCTTGAGTTCACACAGTCAGGCGAATTAGCAATACTTCAAGGTTGTTCTAACGGAGACACTATCGCGTGGAATGAGACCAGTTCGTTGTGGCAGTGTGGAGCGCGAACTGTAGGATCATCCTCTATTCAAGTGGACTCAAGCGGAACAATCATCCAATCCGCTGATCTTCAAGATACATCCACAGTCAATGTCACGGACACTTCTGGTGTTGTAACATTTGATGTGATCGGCACAGGTATTACAAGTCTCGGTTCACTGACAACAGAGCTTGTCGTTTCTAACTTGGGAGCAGAGTTTGTCGCAGGAGAACTAACGAACTGTAACACATTCGACAACGCGAATGGCGGCATTTTCTATAATGACAGCGAAGGGAAGTTCAAGAAGTGTGAAGACAATGTTCTCAGCGATCTCGCACCTGATGTGAATAACATCTCAGCAGCAGTGAACATAACAGGAACAACAACAAGTGCTACTTCTCTGTTGGACCTGATCCCATCGCTTGACAGTGGCGGCAGCGGTGCTGCTGGACAGCCTGCCTTCAGAATATATGGATTTAATCCCGTAAGTGGTGGTGGTGGCGCGACGGTTGATACCACCAACACAGTGTTTGATGTATTTCATAATGGTAGCGTGCGAGTCACAAACAATCTTACTGGGTTTCCAGACCCAACCAAAGGTGTAGGTACATCAAACTGGGTCATTCCTCCCAGCGGCGCAGCTCAGTTTCAATCTCTTTCAGATACGGACGGACCAGGTGATAACTGGAGCATCGCTCCGGGCGGAACAGCAATCTTTCAAGGAACCACGGTATCATCGTTAACTGTTTTAGGAGTATCCGATATTGACTCTGCTGTCGTCGGAGGAGCAGATTTTACAGATAGATTCTTTACACCAACGGTAGAGATATATTCAGGAGTGGCCAATGAAGTTGGCTTGGTTGTGGCATCACGCGAAGGTACTGATGCCAATCCAGTATTTGTAATATCAGAAGATCGCACAGACCCGGCCTCCACCGGCAATCCAATTCAAATGTTCGATACTGGTCTTATTTACGCAGAAGCTCTGAGAGATCGCAGTAACGCTTATGCAAGTGGTGGTAATTGGGAAATAACAGCCGGCGGAGAAGGTAAGTTCAAAGACATTACAAATACTGGTGCGCTGACAAATACTGGTGCGCTGACGCAGAACGGTGGAAACGCAACGCTGACATCTGGAGCAACGGAGCTGTTCACTATTGGTGATGGCACGGCGCTTGCTGGTAAGGCAGAGATTGGTGGCACACAAGATCAACCACAGCTCGTCGTTCAGGGACATAGCACACAGACAGATTCCGTCTTTGTTGTTGAGGACAACGCAGGAACAGAGCTGTTCAATGTGGATGCTGATGGTGCGGTATACGCTCAGTCCATCGGTGACATCGATGTTCCTAGCACTAACTGGAGTATCAGTAGTGGTGGTGTCGGCTCATTAAAATCCCTCACAGATATTGATTCACCAGTGGAGTGGTCGATCAGCGATAATGGTTCTGCTGCTTTTGATGGGACACTTTCCGTAGGGGATGACATCGCAGGTCGTACCGGAAAGGTTGAGATTGGAGGACAATCCACAGTCACACAACTTATCGTCCGTGGTGCCGATGGACAACCTGGAGTTGCTGGTAATCCTCTGCTCGATTTGATTACATTTGCAGGTGCTTCTGTGTTCAAAGCCTGGGCTGATGGTGAAGTTCGAACTCAAGCTATTCAAGACCTTGACGGACCAGGCACCAACTGGGGTATCACAAGTGCTGGGGCCATCACAGGAACGTCGGTAAATACACCATCACTAACAAGCACACAAACCATCACACATAGCGGAGGAAATGCGTCTCTTGCTACAGCCGCCACAAATAGACTTATCGTTGGTGCAGGAACATCAACGGATGGTAAAGTAAAGATAAAGGGAGATGATAGAACCATAGCATCATTGCTCGTTGAAGCGCCTCCGGTCGGTGTAGATATGGCTCCCGTTGTTCATGTTCAACGCGATGGAGGATCGTTAGACCTCTTACGATTGGATCAAAGTGGTCAACTTTTCGTTGAAGCGATTAAAGATGAAGACACTGCTAGTTCAAACTGGAGCGTTGATGTCAATGGAAATGCTCTATTCAACAATATCGACGTAACAAGTAAGTTAACTGCTGCTGGATCACTTAACTATGACATTGATACGTTCGATGGTGCCACTGATTATGCTGGTGACCCTGGATCTGGATCTACAACACTAGATGCTAGTTTCTCTACACTCTGCACGGGAGTGAGTGATCCAGATTACTGTCAGTTGACTATTGGTGTTGGGCGAGATGTTTCCACATTTCCAGAGATTAAAATCTATGATGGTGTTAGTACGGACGGAAGCACATCAACACATTATATTGAGTTCAACGGTGGAACTGCTGGCCCTGTCACATTGCGAGCAGGAAGCAACGGAGCAAATCTGGATCTTGGTTCGGGAACAATCAGGGGTAATGTTGATGTTCGTTATTTGGACTACGGCGACGGGAGTGAAGACATTCCCATTCCATTTGCGAACGGGCAGTGGTATTTTATTGATACTCGCGGCTCCGGCCCGTTTGTGCTTCCTGATTCTTCAACTTTAAGTGACGGTGCTAATCTTTGTATTCATGGTTTATATGCTACGGACTTTACTATTCAGACCGGAGCCAGCCATGCTCCGATATTCTTTAACGGAACACTATTTGAAACGCCGGGTGGAGGGACGGTTTCACCTACAATTTCAGGTCAGGCTGGACTCTCCAGTTTCATTTGTATGATGTTGATAAATCCAACATCATTGCAACCTACATGGTATGTGCTTGGGCGCGACGGCACATATATCGGAGCGAACGGATCATAGCATGAATGAAGCAAGATCGGAAAAGGCAGAACGATTCATTATGAAGAACAAGGCAGCTTTCAAGAAGCGATATGGTGCTGATTGGGAGCGTGTGCTATACGCAACAGCAAATAAGCAGTTCAAAGAAGAACATGGTGCTGGTGAGTGGGGCACAAACAAACTAACAGATAAATACAAAAACGATACCCCCGGACAGGAGGACGCTAAGGTGAGAACAAAGAAGGTCGTATTGAAAAAGAGAATCAACGAGGCAACTCCTCCGTCTGGTCCGAAGAATCCCGACAAGCCTTATGTTGGAAAGACAGCACACGAGAAGAAGGTTGAACGATACCAACAGTATCTCGCGAAGAAGAAGCGCGATCGTGAGCAGCATCTTCGTAACAATCCCGGGCTGACACAAAATCGAAGACGACCTGTTAGTCAAAATGCTTTCTATTCAAAGCGTGCGTTCAGAAATCAGGAGATCAATGCTTCTTATGATCCTGATGTCGAACAGGTTGATGAGTCAAGTTACAAAGTAAGCGTCGAAGGAATCGGAACCATCATTGTTGATGGATCAGGAGAAGCTGAAGTAAAAATGAAACTCCGCAAGTTAGTTAAGAAGCCCGACATGATCGGTGACATAGAGCGTGTCACCCCATCAAAGAAGCGCAAGCACTTTATGATGAAGGCAAAGGGAGAGGAAGAAGAAATCGAAGAGGCTCGTGGCTCAGACTATAAACTATATCACAAGTCATACACTGATGCCGTAAAGCACGCATTTGCTCACCACGCAAAGAGTGGACTACGTTCATCTGATGATGACAAAATGCACCACATTGGTCTAAACTCCAAAAAGCCTGGCGAAGGTAAGACTACTTCAGTAAGTGTTCCTGCTACTCATAAATCCGGTAAGAAGCACCAGATACACATTCAAGTATACAACAAAGGTGGTTCACATCCATATGAGTTGAATACTTACTCAAGCACTCACCGTAGTATGCAGGAAGCCAAGGGAGATTCCACATCTGCGACTATTAAAGTTAGTGGTGGAGATGCCGTTGAGATTGGAATGGTGAAGCGCGGAGGAAGGATTCAATACTACTGGAAAGCCAAGAGTGGTTTGAAGAATGTGTTTGATTCACCCGAGAAGCTACGTTATTCATTACGCAACACCGCTAACTTCTCTGGAGCAGAGAAGGCAGTGGCACAGCTTCAGAAGCTCTATCCGGTCAATGAATCCAAGTCTGAATACAACAAGCTGATGGACAAGTATGGTGACATGCCGATGTCCAAGGTTCCCATGAAGGCACGACTGCGTATCCGAGAGCTTGGTCGCAGTGTCCGTGGAGACAAGGGTGGACCAACAGCAGGTGATCTCGTCAAGAGCATGAAGCGTCGTCGAATGGGTGAAGAGGTCGAGCAGGTTGATGAGAACCGAGCGCAATCAATGACTAATCGCGCTCTTGATAAGGTGTCGCGGGAAAAGAGTTCTCGGTCTGACGATGAGTTTGAAGTCAAGTACGCCAAGTCAAAGCGCGGACCCATTCAGGTGTCAAAGTTTGGCACACTAAACGCAGCGAAGGGATTCCTAGCCGCAGTTGAAAAGAAGGGAATGAAGGGTATCATCTCCAAGGATGGCAAGCCTGTTCGCGAAGAGGTCGAGCAGGTTGATGAAGCCAAGTATGGTGGTCTTCTTCATAAGATCCGAAAGGGTGGAAAGCCCGGTGGTCTTCGCGACAAGTTGGATCAACGTGGAGTAGGATTGGACACAATGCTTCTTCATCCCGATAAGATGCGTAAGTCAAAGGTGGGGCGCGCTCAGAGAATGGCAGATCGTAGACCATCTCTGAAGGGAACGGGTCCGATTGATGATCCTGATAACTATGCTCTCAAGTCTGCTGGTGCTGACAAGGCTGGTCTTTATTTCAGCAAGAGTGACAAAAGCGGTGCTGCTAAACTGTTTCGTCAGATTAGCAAAGAGCGATCAGCGAAGATCAAGAACAGTCGCAACTACAAGAGATTGTTCCCAAACGAAGAGGTCGAGGTAGCGGAAGCTGGAATGATCGGTCGCACGAAGCCATCGCGTGAGCTGAATGTTCAGAAGTTCGAGAAGAAGTATCTTGGCACGAAATCCCTCAAGGACGCGAAGCGTGCTGCTCACAAGGCTGAACGTAAGAAGGGGAAGGCTGATGTGAAGATCAACCCTGCCGTGGATGAGAATGTTGATGCAGCCAAGGAGCGTGTCGCTCAAGCAAAGCAGCGTGTCATGGTTGCCAAGCAGCGACTAGCACGAACTAAGGCTCGTGATTATGGTAACAAAGTTCGTGGAATGCGAAGTGAAGGGATGACCGGAAATCAATTAGTAAGAAACGTCTCAAGTAAAAATTATCAAGCCTCTGTATCTTCCACAAAACATAGATACGATGCAAACAGACAAAAACGCAAAGCCGCAGCCTCCCAGCAACATGCTGATGTTTTAAGACGCAGAGCTATTGCTCGGGCCCGAAGTAAAAGAAGGGTAATACGAAGACCGATGTAAACAACTGAACCGATGACAAAGAAACGCCCCGGACCAGCCCGGGGCGTTTTCGTTATAGATATTGCCCGGTGGCAGCATCTTCAACCTTTTTCGGTTTCTTTTCCTCTGCTTCCTTCTTTTGAATAAGCGATCGGATCTTAACAATCTCTTCACCGTTGTTACGCCCAGTGATTGCTTGCCAATCAGACACATCACTCGTATTTGGCAAATCTCGTGTTGCATGGAACTCTTGATCCACAGCAGTAATCATGTCTTCTGTAGTGATACCTGTTGTTTCACCTTCTATTCGACGAAGAACTGCGAGTTTCTTAGCCCGAGCAACAATGTTTTCCAACATCGCTCCTGATAAGAAATCCTTGAAGTATAAAGTTTCTCTCGTCCCCTTATTATACACCAGCTCAAGGAACTCTTTATTAGGTGCTTCTTCAAATAGATAGTCGATAGTTTTATCCAGAATAGAATCCAGATCACCCTCAATAGGCAGCCCAGAATGTAAATACACACTAAGGATTTTCTTTGAAGCATCTCGATCAGGTCGTGACAATCTGATCTTGACATCAATGCGCCCAGGTCGAAGAACAGCAGGATCAATCAAATCTTGTCTGTTGGATGCGAAGATGACTAACACGTTCTCAAGCCCTTCAACACCATCCAACTGAGCCAATAGTGTAGGAACGATCGTGCTTTCCATGTCAGATGACTTGCCTGATCCGCGCATACGAAACAAGCTCTCTGCCTCATCAAAGAAGATCACAACAGGGCTTTCAGGTGTCGCAGCCTCTCGCGCTTTGTTGAACACCTCTCTGATACGTCGCTCCGACTCACCCACCCACTTGGTGAGAAGTTGAGGCCCGCTGATGTTGATGAACTGTGATACACCACCCTTCTTCGCCAGACTGTTTGCGATAGCCTTTGCGATCAACGTCTTTCCGCATCCAGGCGGACCATACAAAAGGATGCCTTTGGGTGCATTAAGCTCAAACTCCTTGAACACATCAGGATGCTTGTATGGTAGTTCGACGCTATGATGAACGATTTCAATCGCATCGTCAATTCCACCAATCTTATCATATGTCACATCAGGAACGCTTTCGAGTAGAGTGTCTTTCTCGTCAACCTTATACACATATTCCATAGCAACTGCGCTTGTGGGATCAACGAGAACTTCATCACCCGGCTTGAGTGGACGCTCCTCTACCTTGAGCCCATCCCTCAAGTAAATGATCTTCCTCTCGTCGAGACGCCCTTCAATAACAAGTCGTCGATCGTCAAGTACCTCAAGCACCTTACAGATTTCACCCGCATCAGCGTAGGGGCCAATGGCAATAGCAACCATTTGCTCGTTCATAATCAAATAACGCCCACGATGCAACTCGTCGATCGGTATGTGATTTGAAATGGTACACCTCATTCGTCTACCATTTGCGATTACTTCAGCCGACCCATCATCGTTCATGTGAAGGAATGAAGCATACACATTCGGAGGATTACTCAATCGCTCAAGTTCATCCTTCATCTCCGCCAGCTTGACTTTTGCTTGCTGAAGCAGATACTCAAGTCTCTGATTCATGGCAACACTTTGCGCGTGTTCTTGATGCAACTCTCTGAGTTCTTCAGCGTTCACCGTGATAGTGTCTTGGATTTCCTCAGTCAACTTATTGCTCCTTATGGCTTGCGATACACAAATATGGGTTCATACTTGCGATACATCTCTCCTCCACCAACCTTCCGTATACGAACGAAACTCTCGGTGCGAGGCTTACCTTCTTCATCCACTCTATTACCACCTGGCATGGTGGATAGAGTCATCTTCAATGTCTCTACATACTCCATTCCCAGTTCTTCAAGTATTGCTCGACTGTCATCCTCAAGTGGTAGGTTGATATTATCAAAAACACAGTTGGCTATGTTCCATAACAAATAGCGATCCGATTTCAGATACTCAACAGCAGTTGTTAGTGTTGGGCGAAGAAATCCATCTCGCCAGGTCTTGTATGTAGTAAATTTGTGAGCGGACTGTTCAGGATCTTCAGAGTAAATCTCTTTGGCAAAGTATGGAGGGCTGGTGAATACCATATCCAACTTTCCACGATACTTCTGAAAACGCTCATCGTCTCCTATCACTTCCGACCCACGTTGAAATATATCATATGTGTGCGTATGTGGAAATAGGGAGTTTGCTCTATTTGTGCGTGTATTATAGAAGTCAGCGAGATTGGCATACTTTGTTGTACCATCAGGCAGATTATGATCTGTGTTAGGATCGGTGCCAATGTAGTGAATGTTACGATCGTCCTTGACTGCCATCGCTCCAAGAATACGACCACCCCAACCCATCGACGGATCGTAGATATTGATTACATCCTGATCCTTGATGTGTTCGGTGTATCGTTCGTAAAGATACCGAGCTGTCAGCGGAGGATAGTTGACCGCATACTGGCAGAAGGAAACACGAAACGTCTTCAGCCCCAGCGGGAAGATACGCTGCCCCAGCTTGTAGTATCGGATTTGGTATCCATCGCAATCATCAGGGTTCCCCATGTTATATTTGGATGTTTCGGGGATCGGGAGGTCTGCGATATGCTCCTTGGGAATAAAAAGCTGATGATGGATTTCCTCGTCCTCAGCAGCGCCCGTATATGCTTTATTCAAGCACTTGGGCGCAAGCCAATAGTCATCTTCCAAATAATGTCTTCTATTCGCTTCAAACCATTTCACCCACTCCTCACCGCTCTCTGTATGAAAAAGGAAATCTTTTGCATTATTCCGACGCACAGGCATAGAGTAGTGATAGAAACCATCTCGCTGATAGTGTCGGCGAACATACTTCATAAATCGCTCATGGAGACTATCATCAGCGAACCAGTCATATACCGACTTGGCATCGTTCAGCTTGGATGTGTATGCGATGCGCGTAGCCAGCATGGACGGGAACCATTGATTGGCAGCATTACCAAGATTAGTTTCGTTGCGAATGACGTTCTTTTCACCAGTCAGTAGATCCTCAAGCAGAAACTCGTGGACAGGGTGGATTGTCATGCGATCAAACTGATCAATGATACCCTGCTCGTCGAGCCCGTTGCGAGGAGGAATACCCTGATCCCATAACTTGACTATCAATTTACGGAGATTCCATGCCCAGTCGGAAAACTCCTTGTCTGACATTGCCATAGCATCTTCAAATAGAAGATTGACCGATGGGTCGTCGATCAAGGCAGCGTTACGAGAATAGAATGCGGGTGTCATCATGTGTATATTATAATCCCATCCAATCATCTGTCAAGTCTTTTTCCGCATGTTTTACATTCAGTAAACATCTGGGTGATGCCGTTTACCCGTTTCACTTGGGTAACGTAGAAACAAACGTGAAATCCTAAAATGCGCTTCCACAGATTATGTAGGCGCTGTAGCATATGTGTGTCCTCATGCGACATTCCATAACAAGATCGTATTAGGTTTCTCGTTCTCTTTGTAGTATTCTCGGACCACACTCCACAGTTTTGCGTCGTATTCTGGTACCGATGGATATGGAGGGGCATCCATATCCTTCACCTTCTGATTGAACTTGTATGGCGATCTAAAGTGTGTCGCTCTACCTATCTCTCGATCATCCATACCATGACCAACACCAACCACAAAACAGTCAGCATCAGGCCATGCGAGCTGAAGGCTTCGATTCAATGTACCGCTGCTTCCAACTGACCAGACATGATCTGGTTGAATATTTAGGTTTCTCGCAACCTTTATCAGAGATCCAATGACAGTAGGATGTTCCAATCCCAAAGGGAACTCCATGCGATGTTCAGGATCTTCTGCGACATATTCACGACATCTTGCTTTAGTCACATTCAGCATACCATTAGGTATCCAATGATAGTTAGCACCAAGCTCAATTCCCATCTTTTGATTTGGGTGTAGCTTGTCCATGTTGCGCTTCGCCATAAAGAGGTGCGCTTCCTTACCATAGCGATTACAAAGATACGGTAGACTAATTTGTGCGTATCCAACAGCAGGACAAGCACCGAAGCACCACTTGTCAACATTAGCATACTCTGGCGCATGTCCGATCATGTAGTCGAGCCCACGGATCTTTGATCCATACCCAAGCATATCATCACGCACCACGAGCAGCCCATCGTGTTCCACGACCTCGGGCGCAGGATTAGGATCTACCCACCCCTCAACTTCTTTCAGATAGTCCTCTGCTGTCATATCAAACAGACCCATCATCATTATCCTTCACGTCATAGAACATTCTATCAGAGTTCTCTGTTGTCACATACTTAGATTTAGTAGATTCACAAATCCATTCGTGTGTGTTGATTAGATAATCTGGTTTATCCGTTCCTTCATACGGGTTTGCCACGAACGCAGGATCGTACCAGAGTATTCTATTATTAGGCTGAATGCTAAAATTGCCGTCATCGAGCCTAAGAAAATGACCGCACTTCCAGCCCAAATCACCGACGCCATCAGCATGACAACCATTTGTCCAATCGAATGTAAATAAGTAAGTGGCACTAACCACCTCCGAATCTTTGAGTAGAACACGACATCTCTTCCTTGCCAGCAGACCATATTCGTGAACTGAAACGTCATCGGAAAACGAGTCCCACAACTGTAGAGCATCTAATGGTCTGGTTGGTGCATCCTTCTTCCATGCGAGTGAATGTATCGGTAGTCTTCCAACTTGTGCGCCACGTTCGGTCATCACATGAAAACCAGTTGCCCATCCTGCTCTTGAACACACACCAAACACTGCTACTGG
>Ga0255768_10001052_pt1 | contig 28895 bp, 26 predicted proteins | sample 071ome_33_FD_179983 | JGI IMG/M metagenome (GOLD analysis project Ga0255768, IMG submission 179983) | Coastal salt marsh microbial communities from the Groves Creek Marsh, Skidaway Island, Georgia - 071412AT metaG (version 2) | ecosystem: Environmental > Aquatic > Marine > Intertidal zone >...
TGGGTCATCATCAATGTTGATAGTGATAACTCCACTTGAACTTGCATCATTGAAATTATCTTTATAAGTTGCATCATATTTATATGAATCAAAAATATCACTATTTAAATATTGTCCTGCTTTTAATTGTAATACTCCTGCACTTGTTACTTGGAATGGATTATTTGAGATATCAGTTTGTGAACTATTTCCACCACCACTTCCACTCGTTAATGATAAACCTGTAAATGTTACGGTATCACCCTCGTTATCATTAGTTACAATAGTACCAACAGTCGTTAATGAATTAGAATTACTTCCTAATCCGTTATTATCATCATTACTTCCACTACTTTCATTTATATTGAAAACTTGACTTGCCATTGTGGGTGCTTGGTTTTGTGTAACATTAACCTCAATAGGTAATGATGTTATAAACCCACTTGAACTTGGTGTTGAACCAAAGTGTTGGTCTGATGCACTTACAAACATTTTGTATTGTGATTTATCATCAAAATCAAAACTTGAAGTTGCAGTTTGTAATAAAATTTGTTTTCCACCCACTACATCTGATGTACTTATTGTAAAATGGTTATCTACACTTTGTGATAATGGTGATACCGTAATTGTATCACTTTCTGTATCTGTAACAAACATAGTTAATACAGTTGTTCCACTTGTTGTATTCTCATTCACACTACCTGTTTGTGCAGTTATTTGTGTTCCACTTACACTTGTAGTTCTGAAAATTGGTGCAGTATTTGGTGTTACTCTAATGTAAATTGTTGCATTGGATGATGTGATTCCATCTTCAACACCAATTAAGAATGGATGTGAATCACCACCTGCGTGATTTCCACTATCGGTGTTGAAACTTGCACTTGATAATGTATTTAATGTTATTGCTCCACTTCCACTATGAATCTTAAAGAAATCATCTGAATATCCACTTTGAGTAACGAATGTTAAGGTTTGGTTTGCAGATTCCGCATCAGTTGCAGTGATTGTTCCTACTGAAGAACCACTTACTTCAAATTCATTGATTGTAAATTGACTTGATGATACACTTGGTGCAGTATTTGGAAAGAATACAGCATCTAAAAATTCAGAAACACTACCTGTGGTTCCTGCATTAAACTGATTAGTGAATAAATCTCCTAAATCAGAGTTTAGTACAACTTTATTACCATCATAAGTAGTAGTGATACCTGTTACATCACTTGCATCACCTAATAATTTACCAAATGAAGCAGTAGTATTGGAATCACCAATAAAACTACCACTTAAGGTAAACGAACCCGTAAATCTTGGGTTTAACTGACTACTTCGGATTAATGCCATATCTCAAATCTTCTTGTTTCTTCTCCACCCACCAAGTAGTTATAGATTTTGAAATCTTCTTCTTGTGTTGAGTAGATTTTGGTTGTTTCATCTTCTCTATGGTTTCCATCGTGAATTTTCTATCTTGTTGAGCACAAGATTTACAAACACTATTGTTACCAACTGCTCTATCAAAAGCATCTTTTCTTGTATAGGTTAATATCTTACTACAAGATGGACACTTTCTATTTTTTCTATCTTTCCAATGTCTTTTTCTCATACTTATAAATATCAAAAAGTTAAAAATGGTAATACCAATGTGGTACTTTTTTTAACTTTTATGAATTAAATTTACCCCAGGCAACTATTTCATCATCACTCTCTAAAGTGTATCCCAATGAATTAGTATTTATATGTAATTCAAAATCATTTGATGGATTTTGTTGTATTGTTAATGCATCATATTCCATTAACATCCCATTTAAAAAGAATTGAAAATCTTGTACTGAAGTAGTGGTCATACCTGTTGATATGGATGCCGTTGTTGCAGCGAAACTTGCTGTGGCATCACTAATTGTATCTGCTTTTTTTGCATAAATCTTTCTTAAATATTCATTTTCAGTAATGGTATCTCCACCCAATACAATATAGGCAACTCTTTCCGTTACCACTACACCTTGTCTAGCTAAAGAAACATCTGAATTATCCGATACACTAATTGAAGTTCCATTTAAACTCCAACTACCATTAACATTCATACTACCTGTTATTGTGTGTGTATCATCTAATGAATCTCCAAACTTTGTACTACCAGAACTTTCTATTGATATTGTGTTTTGTTGTTCTGCATTCAAACTTCCAAAATTAATATTACCATTGATTGAAATATCATCTTCGTGTGTGTAGTTTTCACTTATACCTTGTTCATCGACTGTGAATTGAAGATTTGAACCACTAATAAATCCATACCCCAATACCATATTATCAGAATCAGTTCCAATAACGGCAGTTTCTGATTCTGGTTGTGTAACACCATCAAAAGTAACTGCAGAATCCGTTTCTACTTCCTGTCCAATACTAAAAACATTAATTGTAGATACAGTTCCATCTTGGTCAAGAATAGAAGCTTGAAAACCATTTGAACCTGATGTTCGTAGTGGATTTTTAAATTTAAAATTTGGCATCTTATTCCCTACGAGTTAAATTTACCTACTGCAATAATTTCATCATCACTTTCTAAATCATATCCAATACCTGAATTATCTACTTTTAATAAAAATACAGAACCACTCTGTTCTATTTCTAATGCATCGTGTTCCATATATTGTCCATTGATAAAGAATAAGAAATCATCTTCATTGGTTGCAGTATATCCAGCAGGTGCAGATGCAGTAACTGCTGCGAAACTTGCAGTTGGGTTAGTGATACTATTTGATGTTTTATAAAATTGTTTTCTCAAGTAAGTTTGTACATCTCCAACATTTGTTTGTGAAAAACTACTTAATGCATATTCACTAACTAATGCAGTAGTACTTGCATCACCTAATGTGGTATCTTGAGATATTTCATTTATTGTAGTTCCATTTAAAATCCAACTACCTGTAATTTGTAAACTACCTGTTCTTTCGTGTGTATCATCTGTAGTATCACCAAATCTTGTACTACCACTTTCAAATATAATACTTGATGATACATAAGTGGTTTTGATTTCTTGAGCAGTTAGTGTTCCTAATACAGTCATATCACCATTGACTGTAACATTACCACTTGTGGTTAAACTACCTGTAATGTTTACACTACCACTAATACCTGTATATGAATATGTTGTTGGATTACCAAAGACTAATGTGTTTGTACTTACTTGATTGAATGTTACATTAGATGTTGTACTTACATCCTGTCCTATAGAAATATTTTGAGTAACTGGTTGTGAACCATCAAACCCAACACCATCACTACTTAAGGTAACACCTGTTCCTGCAGTAAATGTTAATGGCTTAGAAACCGATATACTATATACATCTTGTGTTGGTGTATTTATAGAAACCCCGCCACCTACTTCTGATTTAACAAATTCTTCTGCAGGTCTTTCGGTATCCATGTTGATAATAACCTTTTTAGGTGTTAGATATTTTCTTGTAGTGGTATACCTATTAAATTCTTCAGGTATAATATATCCCATCATCTCAACTGTAAAATTAGTTTTTACTAATCGTTCACCTTGTGTATCCATTTCACTTGCATCACTAAATGATTCAATTTTACTTCTGAACCTCATCTTACCAGGTTCACCCCAATAACTTCCATTAGTGTAATTAATTCTTTCTACAAGTTTGTTCATTTGTTCAATGTAAGATGTCCATATAGTGAACTCATAATTCAGTATCACATAATCTGGCATCACTACATTGTAATAAGTTTTATTTGGTGTTAATCCTATTTGTTTTGAAAAGGCATCGTATCTATTTTGTTGATTATAATTCTGTTCTATAGTTACAAATTGTTGTGGATTATTTGCATCAATTTTATTTTGTGGTAAGTTTTCATTCTTACTCATACCAGTTCTTCTAAACACTATCACTGGCGTAATTAATTGTTGGCGTTTATCTCTCATGAAACCCATCTTTTGTATACTTACCCATCTTTCAGGTGATGCATACATTACAGGTACCTTGACTGTTTCTTTATTTTCTGTGACTGTCGGTTTGATAACTTCATTGAAATAGTACATGATTGCACTATCCATATCGATAATTTGATTACTGATATTTTTTATGTCATCTTTATCTCTTCGTAACTCACGACCTCTGTTATAATCTTCTCTTTGTGATAAATTACGAAAATCCCTACGAGCCTTTCTCGATAGTGGTTTCTGTCTTGCCATTAAAACGCCCTTGTTTGTTCTATGTTAAGTGAACTAATTCTTGTTAAGTTTGCAGTACAACTTATTGTCCAATTTTTATTATAATCACCTGCAACTAATTGGTTTTCATTGGTTTTAGTGATTTCAAAGTATCCTAAATTCCAACTCACAATATCACCGATATCTGGTCTAAAGTTTACATCAATTAACATATCTCGTTGAAAAGAAAATGTAGCCTCTTGTCTTGCATCTGGTCCAAATTCATTTGTTTCAAAATCAAAATCTTGTGCATCAATAATACAACTTAACTTCACACCAGCCTCATATACTTTACCACCACCTGATTCACCATACATATTTGTTTTGGTTTCATATGTGGATACTCTGTAAAGTATAACTTCTTGTCCAATGATTCCACATTTTCCTTTATCAAGATTACCAACTAATTCATCGTTGAATCGTTTGGCTAAGTTTGTATCTCGTGTTGGCCAATATCTACTTGCCATGTGATTAGCCTATGTATAAAGGTATCGGAACCTTACCTAATTTTTCTTGTAATGATTCTGCTGATTCTTTATCAGCTTCCATTAATGCCCTATTACTTGTTTGGTCTAACATTTCTCTTAATTGTTCTATTAACTGGTCTTTTTCTGCAGTTGCTTCAGCTCTTAAGGTATCACCATCAAGTGAAACTTCTGCATTTGGAATAGGAATAGTTCCGTATTTAGAACGAACTATACCCAATAACTCTTTTGATAATGCCAACCCATATTTGCGAATCCATTGTTTACCCACATCATTGATAAAATTATACTCCATATTATCATAGGGAGCATTACTAATATCTGATATTGTATCTGCAGAACCACTATATCGTGTACCAAGTGCATTATCTCTATCATTCACTTTAACCCATTCAATCCATAGTTTACCTGGTGCTGAATTATTATATGTAGGGAAAATTCTCAATTTATTATTAACAATTTCAAAAGTATATGATGATTTTCTTACTTGGTCATTCATTTCAATAGCCTGAACTCGTAACAAATCTGCATATATAGGTTGTAACACAAATGAAATTGCTGGTGATGAACCACCAAACCCAAATGCATCTAACATATTATTAGTTTGTTGTCCTGTACCTGCATAAGGGTCAAAGTATCTTGAAATAGATGGTATTCCGTGAAAGAATACTCGTTTTACTTCAATAGGACCACTTCCACTTACTGCATTACCATCTACAAGTAATTCATTTAAATCATAATCTTGTGAACCACTTGTTATTGTGATGTAATCTTTATATACTTCTGTTTGTCCACCTACACCTGCCTCTGAACCATAAGTTTCGGATATAAAAATCTGTTCACCCATAGTATGTCTAATTCTTTTATGAGTTAGATTTGAACTTGTAGATTGTCCTTTTAAACTTAATAAGTTATCTTTTATATTGAATTGATTAACTTGTGCAGAATACTCACTAATACTTTCTTCAAAACACGCGTAAAATTGAGTATCTTGTAGTTCAACTTCAGTTATAGGATACCCTAATCTCTTTGCACACCATGATGCAAATTTAGGAGCATCATTCTGAAAATCTGTTTCGTCATCGTAAAACCCAAATGGTGTTGAACCACTTGCAGCGGAACCACTTCCTGGCCATATTGCTTCTTGAGCCATTAAAATTCTCCTTTAATAGTCTATTTGTATATACATTAATAAATATCAATTATTGATTTTTTCTTATATTTTGATAAAAAAATTAAAAAAAAATACTTGACTTTTACCAAAATATGGCTTATATTATAGTATGATTGAAAACAATAATAAAGGAAACAAAAAAATGGAAAATAAACCTACTTTTATAGAATTATATGAAACTAATACTAATGAACCAAGATTAAATATTATGAATTATGCTAATACTAATCTTGATGAATACGCTATGTATAAAGGTATTCCTATGGAATTTAGGTGGAATCCGGTTATTAGAGAAATGATGATGACTGGTAATTATAGAATTAGGTATCGTGGTGGTAGTAAGCCACAATATGGTTATGTAAGAAATCCTTTCAATACCATAGCAGAATATGCCGATACTTTTGCAATTTATCCTAAATAGGTGTTAATATCGTAATCCGTTTGGAACCTAATTTGTTTTCATAAATGAAAAAACCCCTAAATTAATAGGGGTTTTTTCTTACTACTTATGTAGTTAGCAATTAAATTCTAAAAGAATTAACTACTCATTACACATAGTTTACATCAGCAACTACGACTTTACCGTAGAACTCACTTCTAACCATCTTCTTAGCGTATCTGGTCATTACACCTTTTCTTGGTGTGAAGTTCTTAGGGTCGTATACTAATGGTGTCATGATTAACGGCACATATGGAGCATAAACCGCACCTGTTTCAAGGAAGTTACTTCCTCTGAAACCTGCTAGGATTACATTGTCCTGTGCGTAAGGGTTCTTGTAAACAGTAAATCTGTTGTTAAGAGCACCTACTTTTTGTACACCCATTGCGAATGATGATTTAGTTGAATCACCATCAGAATCTGCTGCGTATCCAGGAATAGACTCTATGATTGTTGCAGTCTCAGGACTTACAACGATGAAGTTAGCTCCACCTCTTAGAGTTTTTTGATGAATAGCGTTACTTACTGATTGTAGTTTGTTTCCAAGTGTTTGGAACCAAGTACCTTTTACATATGCATTTGAATTTGCAGATGATTCAGAAAATAGACCTGTTGCTGAGTCATACTCATATCCGACTCTTGCTGACCATCTTTCTGTCTTAGCAGATGCATTTGCATACAACATGTCTAAGATTTCTAAATCAATTTCCATTGAAATGTACTCAGAAAGAAGAGCAGTTAATTCAGCTTCCGCATCAACACTATGGTACGCGTTCAAGTCTTGAGCAAGTTCTGGTGTCCAGACTGCTTTTAACTTACGAGTTTTAGCGATGATTGGAATGCTTTTTAATGCGATATCCAATTCTGGAATATCGATATCTGTTTCAGGGTTTGCATCAATTTGATTTGCAGTTGCCTCAAAGTCTGTACGAGCATAATTGGTGCTCTTAACTTTGTGGTAAGATACTACTAAATCTCCAGGTGCACCTGCAGTTGATTTCAATACATAGAAATTAATTGCAGAATTCGCTGAATCGTATGATGTATGTGCTGGATAGAAAGCATCAAATCCAGAACCTGAAATTGAGAAAGCTCTAACACCATCTGGGTCAAAATCAGTTATTGCACCAGTGTGTACAGAGATTTTCAATAGACCGTCATCTGCAACTTGTCCTGTAGATACAGAAGCAGATAGGTCTGGCTCAAAATTAACATCTGACCAGTTTACAGATGCAGTTGTGTATGCACCACTTGAAAGTGATGAAGCAATACTTACTGCAGATGAATCTGTGTCGTTAATTGAGTAGCCAAATTTACCAGCACCGTACAAACCGCCAGTAGCATCACCAGAACCTGATGTATTACCATATACATCTGAGTTGTTGGTGTGATTGTCAGTTTGAGCAGTACCATATTTGAAGTCAAGATAGAAAATCAGACCTGAAGGTAAGTTCATTGGTTGAACAGAAACAAATTCCTGTGCAGCCAACTCACCAAAGATTCTACGAACTAAAGGAAGTGCAACACCTGACCACTCTTCAGCGTTTGCAGATGTACCTGTTCTTGAAGCTTCATCAATTAATTGACGAGCTTGGTTTTCAAGAAGAACAGCCATTCCGTTTACTTCATGTTCTTTGTTAAGACCTTCTAAAAGACCTGTTGGTTCCCATTTCTTGACTAACTTACGAGTTTGTTCCAATAGTTGTCTTTGTGGATTATATCCATCCATTAAAGACTCTATTGATTTAAATTTATCACTCATTTTTAGTCTCCTAATTATAGTATGTTAGCTAATTTCTTGAATCTATTTTTAATCTCAGTACCCTCGTTTAAAACATCTTCTTTAGCTGGTTTAGTAGAAGCAACTGGTTTTGAACTTGAACCTTTTGATTCTCTAATTGGTTTTACATTTACACCTTTAAAAGATTCTGCAAGTGTAGAGTAAACCAATTTGATTTCTCTTAGGTTTTTAGTTCTATCAAAAGTTTCAACAACTTTTAATTTTTGTTCGTTACTTAGACCAAACGCTCTAAATAGTTTGTTTGAGAATAAGAGTTTAGCATTCAATAAATTAACTTCGTTTAATTTTCCACGAAGATATTTTACAACATCTCTGTGCTCTTTAATTTCTGCTTGAAGTGTAGCAATTTCATCTACTCCGTCCTCGTTATCATCTTCCTCTTCGGTTAATGCTTTAAGAACTTCTTCTAAATCGATTTCTTCATCAACACTATCATCGCTGTCGGAATCTTCTCCCTCTTTAACCACTTCATGGTCATCAAGTTCTTTTCCAGCTTCTTTATCACTACCTTGTGATTCAGGGCCTTGTCCAACTTTTGATGAATCACCAGCTTCACCTGGTTCTTTGTTATCTGAAGCACCAATGCCTGAAGATACATCGTTTTCATCAACAGTTTCGTCAACGTCTTCTTTATCGTCGTCTTCTTCTACTGTTTCTTCAACTCCGTCTTCATCAGCTTCTTCTTCTAGCTCAGCAAGAATAGACTCAAGGTCGAGCTCTTCTTCCATTTCATCACCATCTTCTTCTTCATGATAGGTTTCATCAGCAGGTTCATCAGCCTCTTCTTCTTCACCATACATAGCTTCATCAGAAGGTTCACCTTCTTCTTCTTCATCAGTTGGTTCTTCGTGAGAGTCTTCGTCTGCTGGCTCATCTTCGCCACCATGCATTTCGTCTTCATGTGAATCTATTTCATCAGATGCAATGTCTTCAACCTCTTTCTCTTCTTCATCATCAAGTTCTTCTGTTTCAGGTTCTTCAATCTCTTCGACTTCATCACCATCTTCTTCTTCGATTTCTTGTTGAATCTTTTGAGCTAACATTGATTTCAATTTAGGTGTAAATGCTTCTTCAAGTGCCATCTTTGCATTAGCTAAAGCTGTTTCACGAACTGCTTTCGCATCTGCAATGGCTTCTTTAAGTAAATCATCCATTTTAATCTCCTAAAAAATTCGGATTCAATATAGTTATTAGGAACTATAATATAGTTTAATTCAAGATTACACTTTATGATGTGCGAATGCACGAAAGTGTTTTTAGTTTTATATAAATATATAAACTTTGAAAAAAATACACACTAAGTGAGTATTTTTTTAATTATCTTGTTCTTTTTCTTTAAGAACTTTGTATTTGTTTCGTAGAATTGCTTTATTTTTCTTTTCTCGTTTGATTGCCGATGGTTTTTCGTAAAATTGTCTATCACGATATTCCATTAATATACCACTATCTTTTACTTTTCGTTTAAAGATTGATATAGCCTTTTCTACAGATTGTCCTTTTCGGACCTCTACTTTAATCAAATTAACCTCTACTTTTTAACTTCTGTTTTTGCTTGGAAATTCTTATCAACATAATTAAAGAACTTCTTTTTAGCCTCATCATCAAGTTCTGCTGGTGATTTTATTCCAAATTTTTTCATTGCATTTGCAAAGAATTCTTGATAATCACCCTCATCAATACTATGACCTGATGGTGTTTGATTATCCTTTACTGGTATATCTTCTAATCCAAGTCTTACCAATTCATCATGGTCTTCATCACCCTCTATTTCAAAATATCTACCAAGAACATGGCCCATATCTTCATATAAACCACTCATTCTTTGTTGTAGTACTTGTGATTCTTGTGCAATCTTTCCAAATGATTTTGATAAGTTTGTTAATTCTTTCATGTTACGATTTACCGTAACTTTATCAAACCAATCTTCGGTTTCACTTAGAGTATAATTTTTTCCCATTTCTGCAATTGATGATAATCTTTCTGCAATCTTTTTAAGGTCTATTTCTTTCTGTAATACTTTACCGAAACTTGCAAATTCCTTAACTGCCGCTCTTACTTCTTTTGCAGATATCTTTTCTTCTTTCTTACCATAAATATCCTCAACCATACTTGTTAAAGATGTATTGGTATTTCCGATTGGTGGTGTAGATACTACTCCACCCAATACTGAAAAGTTTTCTTTTACTAAATCTTTTAATTTTGCCATTTGTATCTCCTTATACTCTAATAAATATCATTATCTTCGTTTTTTACCGCCAAGATAACTACGAAATCTTTTATCTACTTTTGTCCATAGTACACCCAACATCTCTCTAACACCCATACTGGTATCACCTGTTGGACCTGTTTTAATACCACGAATTAAATCCATAGCATCATACTTACCATTTTTCACACCATTCATCATTACTTTGATGGTTTGTTGTGATGCCTTGTTGAAAAACTTACCCATTTCTTTTATATCTTTTTCAACAAATTGTTTGGCCTCTGGTGATGAATATTTTGACATTGGAAAACTATTCACCCCTTTACCCTTTAATGAACCTGGTACATACATCTCTGCTTCATCTAAACCAGATTTACCATCAAGATAAGTGTGTACACTTTGTAAATTTTCTAATGCGATAGTAAGAGCAGATTGTAACCATGCAGGTAACTCTACTTCACCATCTTCATCTTTTTTCATATTATCAATAATCTCATAATTCATACGAGCTAATTTTATACTTCTCTTTAATTGAGATTTTGCCATCTGACCTTCATGGTCGCCTTTCTTCTCATTAAGACGAAAATCTTTCCATTGAGACCACATTTTATGTGTCATATCACTCATTAACCTCTCCTATATAACCAACCACCATGAACATCAAAACGAGCATATGATTTAGGTTCAAAGATATTACCTCTTACACCTTTTGCTCTTCCATTGTATCCTGCAGGTTTATAAATATCGCCTGTTTCTTTATCTACAAAGAAATGAACACTTAATCCATTCTTTGGCTCTGATGCACGAACATTAACTATTCTATCAAATTTTGGTCCTTTTTTCAAAAGTGTTGGATACTCCCAATTTTTTTGTTCCCATGTAGATGGAAATGATTTTTTAAATTGTTTTTCTGCAGATTTCTTCATAAAATCTAACATCTTTTTCATTGCTCTATCATATCCAGCCTTTGCCTCATTCATTGCATGAATTTCTTTAGCAATATCTTTTGCAATATCCTCACCAATAATATCTTTTAACTTAATCATTAGTAATACCCTCTGAATTTGTTTTTAAGAATTAGATTAACTATTTCAGCAACTTCCTTACCATATCTTGGTGCATTTCTATATGATTTAGGATGTTCAGGGTTTCTTTTTTCATAATCAATATCATCTTTAACTGCATTATTATAATAAGTAACCTTATCATATAATCTATCCATTGCATCAGTTATATTTCTCATTAATTCCATTGCTTGCATTTCAGGTGCTCGAGTACTACTTAAACCTTTTAGTAATTTTTTGGCAGCTGCATTTGGTTTACCACCAATCAAACCTGTAATTAATCCATCTGTATAATCTTTTGCTCTTTTAACTTTTGCTTTAACTTTTTCTGGGTCATCATACATTGCCTTAATAGCATCTTCGTATTTTTCTTTATTTTGTCTTTTGAAAGATTCATCATCTCTCCATTTCCAAGAACCAACTTGTATATCTGACCTTAAGTTTCTAACTTCTTTACCACCCATGTATGGCATGCTTTCCTCAAGTGATATTTTGTAAAACTCAACTCCGTTAATTTTCTTTACTGATGCTGCGTTTTGATATCCAAATTGATTTAAACCAAAGGTACGATTTTCAGATGTAGAGAATCCATATCCTTTTGTATCTGCAACTCGTATATCTTTTTTTCTATTCTTATCGGATTCTCTCCAAGATTTTGTCCACCAAACTGCCTTACCATCTTTGAAAACACTCAAGACAACACCTTTATCAACTTCTAAATCACTTCTCCAATAAGATTTTCCTTTAGCTGGTAAACTTACTTTTTTACCAGTTACTGCAATCACAACACCTTTACCAGATAGTTTTGCAGTTTTTTCAATCATATCATCAGTTACTTTATCTGCTCGTACACCTAATCTAGCCAACCATCCATAGAAATCATTATCTAATTTGAAATCTTGTCTATTGGTGAATTTTCTTAATAATTTACTTTGTAATGCCTCTACTAAATAAGATACTTTTGATTCTCTCATTACATCTTTTAATTTTATTATACCTTCCTTTGTTTCTTTTGTTATATCGGTTTCAAGGTCTAATGCTGCTTGTTTAATTTTATCTTGAATTTGTTTATCAAGTTTTTCATCTTTTGGATTTCCGTCGTCATCTAAATTATCTCTAAATTCTTTTCCTAAATCTTTAAATACTTTTGCATCTGGATTACCTAATTTTTCTAAATTGTCTGCTGCCATATCAACATAGTAAGGTTCAATACCACCAGCCATTTGTGGATTTTTTATATTTCTGATAGCGTCGTTGTAATCATCTTGTGCTCTTTGTTTTTGTTTAGGGTCTAACTTTGGTTTACCTAATGTTGAATATTTTTTATGAAAATCAATAAGTATTTTTGTCTTTTTTTCTAATTCTTCTCGTGGAACTTCTGATAAGGCTTCATCATCTAAATCCATTACATTTACCTCCGCAGAATAGAGTTTATCTATATCTTCTTGTGGAATTTGTCCTTCTAATTCACTAGCTACATTATATATCTGTTGATTAAATTCATCTACATTATCATCTAAATCGTTGATTACTTTAGTTACATTAGTTATTCCCTTATCATCATACCTATTCCAATCCATACCGTCGATTGCTTCTTGAGCATCATCATCAAGTTCTACTGGTTCATCTGATTTAGGTTTTTCTTTAACATCAATACCAATATTATTACCATCCCCATCAAAAGCATCTTGATAATAAAAATCTTCTATATCATCTGAATCCATTTCATTACCATCAGCATCAAACATTTTTCCGTCTTTTATTTTCATCCCACCATCTAAATCAAATTCACCTTTCATATTTTTAACATCATCTGCGAATTGTTGTGGGCCTGATGATTTAAGTTTTCCGTCTTTAACTTTAGTTCCTACTTCTGGTTCATCATGTATTGGGTCAAAATCACTTAAATCAGATGGTTCCATACCATCATCATCTGATGGTAGTTCTCTATCGAAATCACTACCACTCAATCCTTTAGATTTAGGGTCTTCTTTTCCACCATCTTTACCAATCTTTACAAGTTTACCACCATCATTTTTATGTGTGATACCATCTTGGCCTTCTTTACCATAACCTTTACCTTTCCAAACTAAACCAAGTTTTTTGGCTTTTTCTTTTTCGGTATCTTTTAACTTTGGAGCATCTGCTTCCATTAATAATGTTTTTAATTTAATCATCATAGTCTCACTTGTTTACCGAACCTACTCCACAATTTAGCCATAAATACATATAATTGTTTTTCGTTCATTTTGTTAATTTTTTCTTTTTGTTTATCATTTGCTTTTTCATACACTTGTTTAAATAAATTAGCAGTCATAGCATCTACGGTTCTACCACCGAGTTTTCCAAATGAATGGTCATCTGCCATCTTCATAATTTTTTCTACACCCTTACCTTCATTTACTGATTCATTCATAAACTCATTGTCTAAAAATGAATGAATATCACGAGTGGTTTTAGGTAGTTTTTTACCTGTTACTTGGTTAAATATTGCGATTGAGTATGGTTGGTTGTGTCGTAATTTAGATTTTAATGCTCTGATATCTTTTTTCTTTATTGCCTTTACCAACTCATCATAAGTTCGTTTTGCATTCGCTTTATTTTGTGCAGTAACAGCTTTGATTATATCTTGTTTTTTATATTTTTGTGCACCTTTATCACCTTTTTTAAGAGCTATCTCCCAATTTCCCAACATTCTTTTTATTGAACTTTTTAGGTGGAAATAATCTTTTTTTGAAAATAACTTATACAATTTTTCAAAATCTCTATTTTCGTTTATTGATTCTTTTACTGATTCTTTCTTTGAATAATCTGGGTCAAGTTTTCTTAACTTGATTAAAATATCTCTTAACATCTCTCTATCTGTAGAATCAAATCCAATTTCAAAATTTGGTTTCTTCTTTAATAATACTGAGTAGGCCATTCCGATTTCTTTTTGTCCTAATGTTCTTTTCTTTTTATCAGGGTAAACTCCTTTAGGCCCATAGAAATCATTCATATATTTAATAAATCCTCTGTAATCCATTTCATTCAATATACTCTCACCTAAATCTTTGGTTTGTTTTTTCATCCCTTTTGGATTCACTAAACTTACACCTAATGTTTCAGTAGATAATAAATCTTTAGTTTTCAACATAAACTCTATCCAATGTTTCTTATATAAATTCATCAATTCCATACCTCGTTTTCTATCTTTACGAGCAACATCTTTGATTTTACTTTTAATAAGTTTATCTATTTCTGACATTTTCATTTCATTTAAACCATATGCTTCATTTACTGATTCTGCCTTTACACAATTTGGATATTTTTTACCAAACAATTCTTTTGTTTTTTGAGTAGGATGTATTTTATATCCTTTCCAACATTTCTCACATAAACACCCACCCATCTTTTCTGCCAACTCTTTTAATTTTTTATCAACTTTACCTGTACCACCTGGTGATTTTAATTTATAATTAGGGTCGACAGCAGAAGTAGTGTAACCACATGCTTCCATTTCGGTGTTGGTTAACTCTTTAATTGTTTTAACTATCCACTCTTTGTTCACTTTTTCTGGTTTCCCTTTATGTTTTGTTGAAGCATACTTTTCAGTAGACTTCGTATCCATTGATTTTGCTGCCTTCTTTACTGCGGGTGAGGCATCACTTGGTTTCATTTCTCCTTTATTAAGAGCATGAACCATACCCATAAATCTTTGTTGAGCTTTAGATTTGGATGGCATTATTTCGCCAAACCATCACCATTCCACTCGGTGTTGATTCTTCCACTTGTAGGTATTTTTAATTGTTCTAATCCACTATCACCACCTAAAGAATCGTTGCCTGTTTTGGTGAATGGTGATTTATATTTTTCTAAACCATCATCTCCTGCCAAACTATCGTTTTTCTTTGGTATATTTGGTAATTTTCTATCTTCTAAACCTGGCATCTTATTCTCCTCTTATAATCTTGTTGATTAAATCTTCTGCTTTACAATACTGACCACAAGTTCTTCCTTGTGTTGGTGTTCTTTCAACACCCTCTTGTAGTGGATACATGAAGGCACCATGTGTAGATGGATTACTTACAAAATCAAAAGCTATTAATTCAAAATCATTTCCAACTTTTGTTGTTGGTGTACCATCTGCTTCAGTAACAGTCTCTACTGAACCCATACCACGAGAACTGATACCTAATTTGATACCATTCTTAAATAATTCTCTTAAAATGTTTCCACTTGGTGTGGTTAGGATTTCAACTGTTCCTAATAAGTTGTCACCTTCCCAATGCATTTCAGTAATATTATGTGATACATTTTGTAAGTTCACTACTGAAGAATCTGGATGGTCAAGTTCACCTAATGCTCTCTTTTGAGAAATAAAGTTTTCTGTATAGTTTTTTGCTTCTCTCTGAAGAATGTTTGTTGGATATACTCTTCCATTTTGATTTTTTGCATTTGCTCTTTGTAATACACCTTTTACAATCAACTTTCCGTTGTTTTCTTTTAGTGATTCAGTTATCTGTTCCGCAGATAACTCAAAAGGTATATAATCTACTAATAAGTTTCTCATTATTTCATCCTATTCACTAAACCTACAGCTTCTCTCATGAATTTAGTTACATTATCTTTGTAGGCCTTGTTAATCTGTTTTGCTAAATCTTTATTTTCACTATCTTCTTTGAAAACTTTTTCTAACTTTATTAATCTTTTTCTCAACACACCTTCTTCTTTTATAAACATCTGTAATTGTTTTTTTGCCTTTGCCTTTTCTTCACGACCTTCACTTATGTTGTCGTTTCCTTTCCAATCACTAGCTTGATTCTCTTGATGTTTTTCCATTACTGATTGAAGTGTTGGTAATGGTTGACCAAATTCTCTATCTAATAAACTAATACTTTCTGTTAGGTACTTATCGTTTGTTTTACTCATTATATTTTATCCATTAATCGTTTAATTTGTTTTAGTGTTTTTGAAGTGAATTGTGCACTTTGAAACACTTTATAATCTTCACCTATTTTAACTAACTCATCGATTTGGTCTCTTAAATCATATTTCATTTTTCTCCAAACCTTACTATCGATTTTGTTAGCTGGTATAACTTTAATGTTTTCATTAATTCTTACTTCAATCACTTGTTCTTTAGTGGAACAACATCCCCCACCACATTCACAAGTATCTTCTTTTATTAAATTTTTTAACCTAATCATTTTAAATTCCCTACTCTACTTGCTAATTTAACTAATCTCTCAGATATACTACTAAGAGCCTTGTGTGTGTTTTTCCAATAACTTCTTGAATCAACATTTAATTCATTTTTCAATCTTAAACTCATTTTGATTGTTTTATCTAATTCATTTAATGAGTTACGAACTTCACGAATTGATTTACCAATTTTTTGTTTTGGTGTTAAAGATTCGTCATTTCTCCAATCGTGATACTTACCCTCATTTATACTTTCATAAAAATAATCATCCATTGGTTCTTTAACTTGAAAACTAATATAAGACCATACATTACCCTTTAGTTTTTTCAAAACTTCTTCAAAGTTAAATGCCATTTCTCTTGCTTTGTTCTTTTTAGCAAACTTCAACATCATTTCAGTTTCTTTTTCTAATTTTTTCCAATTGTTTGTGTATCGTTTAAGTAATGCAGCAGCTTGTTTTTTTACTTTAGGGTCAACTGCCTCATCTACGGTTATTGATTCGTTTCTTATATGACCCTTTAAAATTTGACGAAGTGTAGTTATTTCTTTTGTAGCCTTTAAGATAGTTTCATAATACTTATTAAATTTTCTATCTTTAAGTGTTTTATCACCTATTTTAGCAATATTCCAATAATCTTTTTGTAGTTTTTCTAAACTGTTTTGAAGTTTTCGTAATGCATCAACTTCTTTTTTAGTAACTTCGTTTACATTTTCAATCTTTTTATCTACTTGTTTGCCAAGTGCTGGTTGTACACGAGATACACTTATAACTCCTTTTAAACCTTGTTTTAATTTTTTGGCAACCATTGTTTTTGCCATACCTTTTGAACCTGCATCCACAAGAACTTTACCTTGACCTAATTTACCCATATCAACAGTTACAGCAAATTTTACTTCACTTACTTGTTTTAAACCAGATTGATTTGCAATATCATCTCGTTTCTTTTTATCTTTTTTTCTACCACCATCGAATGCCATTGGTGTCATGTATCCAGGTGTTGCTGCAGAAGTAGAGACTTCTTCAATCTCTTTCTTGATTAAGTTTCTTAAAGCTTCAATAAATTTTGCTTTATTTATCTTTGTGGACATTATCTAACTCCTTGATTAATTCATAGTATCTCATCAAAGACACAACATGAGAATCTTTTACAAACTTCCCACCTACTGCGTTATCTGTGTGTTTAATGGCTTCAGTTAATTTAATCTTAGTGATTTTATCATTTACTTTTGATAAATGATTTTTTAACTTAGATTTTACTTTTGTAACTTCAGAATCTATGAATTCTCTCAAAGAATTAGTGTTTGATAGGTTATTGATGTATTCCCTTAATAGATTTTTTTGAGATTCATTCAAAGTGCTGTATTTTTTGTTGAATTTATCTACTAACAACTGATAAGTAAGTAATCTTACATCAGTATCTTGTGTTGAGTAGTTTTCAACTACTTTATTTTGTGATTTTTTATTTTTTGTGTTTGTAAATGTGATATTTTCTAAAATAGTGATTTTTGAATCTGTTTCTTCAATAGCATCAACTACATCTTTAATAGATTCGTTCTCAAATAGAGTATATACTGATGCCAATACTTTATAATTTGGTATTCTTGCATTAAAAAACGCATTTACATCATAATTCTCTTTAATTGTTTTAATTAAATTGAATTTTTCATTTTTTAACTTACGATTTGATAATTTTCTACGATTTTTAATTACTGCCTCAATCAAAATGTTTGCTTGTTCAGTAGTTTTGTATTTTTTCTCAATCAATACTTTATAAAGTTCATTTTCTTTACCTAATTGAGTATGTTCGTTAAAAAATTCTTTAATGATTTTAACAGAAGGCGAGTTTTTTGAATCATTCATCACATCAACTGCGATTTGTCTTGTTAGTAATTCAAAAAGTATACCCGTATTCTTAATTTTATTATGTTTTTTTCGATTCGACATCAAACACTCCATTTTTAACTATTATATCACATATATAAATATAAAACTTTTAAGAAATCGCTATTTCTTACCCTTAAAATCTTCATATTCTTTACTTATTTCTTCACTCTCAGTAGTTTCTTTTAAGATTTCTTTAGCTTTTGAACCCATTGATTTCTTTAAAGCATCATAATGTGCTAATGCCAAAGGAACACCAGTTCTACCTAATGGGTCTCTACCTCGAGCACTACCTTGTTTCCCATATTTTGGATTTTCTTTTGGTCTTCCTGCACCATCCCATCCATCTTCAGGTACTTCTACTTCTTTTTTAAAGATTGAACCTGATTTAGATTCTTGGTCAAATTCACCACCATTTGCTGATGATTGCATTTCACTTGGTGTTCCAACTGATTCACCTGTATCTGCTGGGTCATTACCCTCTACAGATATTTGTTCAAATCTAAACTTAGTTTTTTGGTCATGAACAATTTGTGAATCCATTTCTTTAATTTGGTCATCAGAGAAATTAAATAAGTTTTTATAAATCCATTCACTACTCATCATTTGATTATCTTTCATATCACGAGCAAGATTTATTTTATTATTCCACAATTCAATCTTTTCTTGTTCATAAATTGTAGATGGATTTGTTAATTCTAATTCAAAGTTTGTTAATTCTGCATCTTGATATCCTTGTGAATACAAGTGAACTACTGCAATCTTTGTTAACTCACTTACAATAATTCTTTGTATTCTCTCAATAGTACGAGCAAATCTAACATCCTCAGCTGCCAATGTTGCTTTACTACCAAGTGATTCCTCATATCCTAAGAATGCCTTTGGAATATGTAATGCAGCTAATAAACGATTCTTTAAGTATTCAATATCTTCTGTAGTTTCATAAGTCATACCTGGTAAGGTATCAATACCTGTACCACTATCACCACCACGAACTGGCAAGAAGAAATCTTCCGTTAAGTTCTGAATATTAAACTTCAAGTTATAATCACCAGTCTCGTTATCGATGTATGGTGTTTTCTTCATCTTGTTGATAATTCTTTGCATGTAGTTATCAACTTCATTTGGTGGTATGTTTCCAATATCCACTTTGAAGATTCTTTTTTCTGGTGCTCTCATGATTCTATGAATCAACATAGCATCTTCCATCAATGTAACTTGTTTCCAAACCTTACGAGCACTTTCTAACATTGATTTACCATAAGGTAAAAGATTACTATCACTTGCCAATCTAAAGTGTGCAATTTGGAAATTCTCAAACTCAATCTTTTTACCTGTTGTGGAACGAGCAAAATAAGGATGAGTTGTGTTTTGTGCCTCCATTCTAAATTTTACCATATAAGGATTTTCTGGGTCTTCTCCCTCTACACGAAGTAACTCATAAGAAGAAACAGGTACAACATTAGTAATACCATACTTATCTTCGATATCCAAATATAAAAAGAAATCACCATATTTACATAGATTTCTTGTCCATGGCCATAAGTTAAATTCGATATTTAAAATATCATAAAATAAATTATGTAGGATTTCTTTAATGTTGTTATTATCAGTTATGATATTCAGTACCTGTCCATATGGATTTTTCATAGTGGATTCATCGGCATAAATATCAAGAGCAGATGAGATAATACTATCACTATCCATACTTTCGTAATCTTTAAACAACCCTAATCTCGCTGCCTGTAATTGTGCGAAGGTGGAATAACCAGTATTTACCAAATCTAATCCACTATGTAGTTTAGAATATCTATCCACTAAGTGTGATTTAGTAGTTGCTTGAATTTGTGCAGTATCTGCGACTTTTAATTTCTTACCACCAACATTTCTTACAATAACATTGGTACTGAATAATCGCCTCAGTCTACTATATAATGATTTATCTGCCATTTTTTACCTCTTTGTTATAAGAGCCATTCTAAAGACTCTTTTTTCTTATCTTTACCAACATCCCATTGCCAAGAATCATTTTCATTCTCGTCTGCAGTGTATAAACCATCTACATCTTGGAGTCGGTTTAATGTTTTCTTCGTTAACTCAATTCCCTCAGTTCGTAATCTTAACGCAGTATCACGAACCCACAATCCGATAGCAAACGACATAACCAAATCATCATTGTATCCTGCCATTGCTTCGGCTCTATTATTATTATAGATGAAAGTAAATAATTCATCGATTAAACGATTACTACGAACCACTACACTTTCCTCTCTAAAAAATTCTTCTAACTTAGCTATAATTAGTGGACGACTCTTCATTGTCGTTGAAAATCCTGCCACCATATTCTTTTCTTGAGCTCTGTATTTATTTGTCATCTGATGTTGTACATCGATGTATTGTAAATCTTTACTTGTATAAAATAGATTAGGATAATCCCTATCTATCACTTGTTGGATGGTTGCCCAACCAATATTATTGTTTTCTATAATTAGTAAAGCATCGTTATATTCTGTTGAAATTGTTACTAATAAATTACCAAAATCTTTAGTACTCATTCTACCTTTATACTCTGCAACTTGTTCTACATTCTCCACATCAATAACATGGAATGCAGAATAATCTGCTGAATCTCCTCTACCAACATCAGCACATACAATATAATTCCTTGTGTAGTTTGGTGGTTGCCAAACCCATAAGTTTCCATCTATTCCTCTTTTTTCTATTGGGTCTTGTACATGGGCCTTTCTACAATTTTCTAATATCGTACCATCAATAACAGAAGTACCAGAAGTAATGAAATCACAATCACATTCTTGTGCAGCACCTTGTAAACCTAATAATTCATCTTGTTCATCTCTCCACTCTTGGTTTCTATCTGGATGAACACTCCAATGTAATTTAATATCATTGAACATTCCTCTACCTTCTTCGGCCTGTACCCAAGTTTGATGAAACCAATTACCAACTCCATTTGGTGTTGATAATGCAATACAACTACCACCCGTTGTAAGTGTTTGTTGAGATGCAGTCCATATATCATCAATCTTATCAATGAACGCTGCCTCATCCAATATCAATAATGATAGAGCTTCAGAACGAGCTGCTTCGGTTGATGATGCAACTGCTTTGATTTGTGAACCATTAACATATCGTAGTGATAATTTATTATCCTCAACACATCGTTGTTTCAACCAACTTGGTAAATTTGCGTGCATAACACGAACTTTCGTAACCAAGTTTTTTGCAGTATCTTGTTTAGTTGCAATTACCAAAATGTTTTTATCTTGGAAGAATGTCATCTGCCATAAAGAGTAACCAGCAGTTAGTGTACTTATTCCTAATTGTCTTGCCTTTAAAATAATATTAAATCGATTCTCTTTAAATTCATTAACCGTTTCTTCTTGAAAAGGATACAAATGAAAAGGTATCTTACCCTTAATCGGGTGTTGAATCATACAATACTTTTTTAAAAAGTAGACAGGGTCTTGAGCACACTTAATATACTCTTGTTTGATTACTTCTTTTATCTGTTCTGCCATTATTTTAGTTCGCCTGCAAGTTTAACCGAAACCGAAGTTGCGGCAACACCATAAACAAACCATAACCATTTGTTTTCGTGCCACTTAGGTTTCACTACTTTCACTTTTTCTTTATACAGATTAATAGTTTCTTCTTGTAATTGAAGTTGCTGAGTTCTAAAATCAATAATAAGAGAATCAGATTTTGCATTATCCTCTAATAATGAGATTTGTGTTTCCAAATCCATCACTAAAGATACATTCAAACTATCTTTTAACTCTAATTCTTTGATTTTGTTAGTGAACCCAAGAACTTCTTCCTCTGTAAAGGTGAAAGTTTTTGTATCTTGCCCAAACAACAAACCAAGAAATAATATGTAAATAAAATATCTCATATATATAAATATATACTACTTACTAAATTTCTTCAAATATTTTACTGCCTCATCAACATCATCTGTTTTAACTGCTTCTTCGGCTTTTTCGATTTGTTTTTTGGTAGTAGTTACCTTTCTCTTAAGAGAAGCAACTTCTTTTTTGTTTACTCTTTTTTTAGATTCAAGTTTTTCAACTTGTTTCTCAAGGTCTTTAACCTCTTCGTTTTTTGCCTTAATGGCTGTATCTAATTTTTTGACTTCTTCTTTTTTCTTTCCACCAAAAAATAGATTCATTATGAATTGAATAATTCCACCCATTATTATCTCCTGTGTTTGTTATTTATTGTTTTTGGTTGTATTGAGTAAGTTTTCCTCTTCATCTATATCTGCTTGTAGTTTATCAATATGTGCATATGCCTCTTCTACAATCTTACTGAATTGTTCCTCACCCATTTCCCATTGTTCTTTTTCAAGTTCTACTTCTTGTACACCAACTTGATTAAAGAATTCTGCTTTACCACCATTTTGTTCAAATTCAACAATACTTTGTCTCAAATCTTTTAAATATGCCTTTTTATTCTCTAATACTTTTCTTTTTGCATACTCTTCAAATTCACCTTTATATCTCAGTTTGGTTTCTATCTCTATTTGACAATCCATACAATGTCCAAATAATCTCCAAAACTTATTATCAAGTTTTTTCTTCATTGTTTTTTGACAATTAGGACAAAACCAAGGCATTCTTACTGATGCCATTACATCTGTTAATTCTGATTTACGAGTTTCTCCACCACGATTTTCTTGTTTACCTTCATATCCGACTTGAATATAATCTTTAACATGCTCTTTACCAGACATCAAATCCTTTAAGGCTTTGTTTTGTCTTTCCATGTCCTTACTATAATTTGCCATTGTAACTCCTATCCAAATTTTAAACTACCAAGTATTTGATTGATTGGAGCAAATGCACCAGTAAACTTATATACTTTACCTTTGTACTTAAATACAATTCCCTCACTTGGAACAATTGATTTTAATCCACCAATTGCATTTAGTTTTTCTATTTGTGTTTTTAGTTTTTTTAATTTCTCTATATTATCTTTTTTACTTAAATCTCGATATGCCTTCTCCATTTCATCACGAACTTTCTGAACTGACTTATCAGGATTTACTGCCATATAACCACTTATGTTTTTCAATATCTGTGCTCCCACATCAAAGAACAATACTTCAAATGGTTTTATATTATCTTTAAAAATTTTAGTGTGGTCAAACTTATCTGTATTCACTATCCACTCTACAAACTTTGGATTATCTTTGTAATCACTTCTAATTTCTTGTATCTTATATGATTTATCAAAGTATGCCCATCTACGAACTAACTTTGCAAATTGAGCAGGTTTTAACTTTACACCAAATTGTTTTGATGCATTAAAAATATACTCTCTCCAATATGCCTCATGATATTCACCTAATGTATTTTTATCATTCAATCCATATGTTGATTGTAATCTTTTTAATCTACCCAAGTATGTATTTTTTAATTTATCATAATCTTGGTGTTTTGGTACTTTTAAAAAGTTTGGTTTACCAATCTTAAATGTTTTTTGTATACTTTGATTCACTTGTTTAATCATACCTGCCAACATACGAGCAGAATCTTTTGGTTGTCCTATTGGTCTACCACTTTCATCATACTCTAATGTACCATGAAATACTATTTCTGCCACATCATAATCTATTACATTTGCTGTTGCTGGATACATAACCTCTAAATTCATCCATCGTTTACCATTACCGAATACTTTTTCTTTTTGTTTATCCGATAAAGAACCGATTGCTTTTTCTAAATCTCTCATCGCACCTACGAATGCTTTTTTAATATCACCTCTACCACTAAAAATAGATGCAACTCCTTTAGTATCTGGTGCAGTTTTACCAAAGTTTCTTAAGTGTCCTTTGTTTCTGGCAGCTTTTAACTTACCATCAATCCAACTAACCATTAGATTTTGTCCATCGAGTTTCTCTGTAACTCCATCTTCTCTATCTAACTTTCCACCGATACCATTAATAATTATGGTCTTTAAATCTGAAAATGTAAGATTATTGTCATCGAAAGGATGACTCATGTGTCCATAGGCTCCACCCATTAATAATAACTCCTTTGTCTCTTTAATAAATGATTCTTGCATCTGCTTGATTCTATCACCCATCTCATCTTCTGCAGGTGTTAAATCAAGATTAATTGCTCTTTGTGTATTTTGGTCTTGTGTTTGTACACCAGGTAATGCAGGTGCCTCAACAGGTACACCAGTAACATTTTTAGTATCTGGTGTTAATCCCATCCACTTTAATATTTCAAAATCTAATGTACCAACAACTTTTTCTATCCAATCTTTATATGCAATTACTGGGTCATCTTCACCAAACCTCTCTCCGTAAGGACCAGCACCTTTTCTACCATAGGCAACTGTCGGTACTTTGTTCATTCTTGTGGTGAAATCTAAACCTGGGTCATTTGCATTTGGACTTAAAATATACTGAACGATTTCCCAACCCATACCAGGTTCTCTATCAGTAATGTACATTTTATTAATCCATTGAGTAGTATGTGTTTTATAATCATCAAACCCATCATAGTATGTAGGTGGGCCATCATCAATAGGAACTGCTGCTCTATCTGATGCCTCTTTAAGTAATTTACCCAAATCTATTTCTTGTATAAACTTATCAATCGTTTCAAATAACTTTTTAAATTTATTATTCATCATTTGGAACACACCCTTATCATAATATCCAAATGCTTGTTTAAATAATTTTTCTCTATCTTGTTCGTAATCTGGTGAACCAAGTAATTGTCTCATTACGGTTCCACTCACTTCTTTACCACCAACCTTAACTGATTGATGTGGTGCAGTCATAAAGTATCCATGTTCTTCATATCCCTTTAGATTATTTTTATTCTTTTTATAATCTTGGAAATATGATAACCCACCAGATTTCTTTTTACCACCTGCTAATCTACCTGCATCTTTTTCACCAAAGATATAAATTACTGCGGTAGTTGCAGGGTCATATTTCTTAAGAACATTCTCTGCCTTAAGTGGTACTTTTTCCTTAACAATTCGATTTTTAGGAACACCCATTTTTACCATGTGTCGAACTTTTTCTGCAAAGTTCATAGGATGTCTTGGTGGTTTTTTGATATCTGAAGTAGTGATGTATGCATCATCCACTTGAGATTTTAACCATTTATAGGTTTTTAAATGGTGAGGCCCAAACGGTTGATACCGTCCACCATAAATACCTACAACCTTTTTAATCTTTTGTTCGGAAATGGTTGCATTATCCCCATTTTCCATACTTAAATATAAGGCTTTTTTCATATAAGAGTCAAGGTTTTTTTGTAAATTTTCTACTTTTTTATACCCACTTTTTTTATTAGTTTTGTTTTTCTTAACACCCTTTCTACTCGGTGATGGTATTACTCCTGCAGGTGCACCAAACTCTTCATTAATAATACCACCTCGTTCATTATACCATTTTCTAAATTGTGCTGGTGTTCCTACGGTAACTTTACCTTTTGCAATTTTTTCTACTTCTTTTCTTATACTATCATATTGACCCACTCTTTTTAACATAAATACATCTTGAATATGAATTTGATTCACAACTATTTCATTCCACCCGTGTTCTGATGGTTTATCTTTTTGACTTAATATGTGTCGTTTGATTTGTGGTGCATACTTTCTCATTATTTTATAACACATATCAATATATTTTTTAATCCATTCTCTTTTGTAAGGCCCTAATGCCTTTTTTAGGTTTTCGTCGTGTGCTTGGTGGTCATATTGAGTATCACCATAACCTGTTTTTTTCCTTACTTCAGCATCAACTTTATCCTGTATCTTGTCCCATTCTCGTCTATCTATTTTATTTTTTTCAACACCTTTTTTTAATTCATCATACATTTTACCACCAGCACCTTTACCTGCTAAATGATATGGTGGAACCCATCTACGACCTGTTTTATCTGGTGTTGATTGTATATCTCTTGTGCTTGCAACTAATAAAGTTCCCTCTATTTGATAAATAACACCACCTTTACTTTGTATTCCTTGTCCTTTTGCAAGTTTCTCACCTTTGTCTACTGCGGTAAATGTAGATAACGAACTTTTCTTCCCAACGATTCTTCCAACTTGTTGTATATCTGATTTTAATTCTGCAGCACCGACGTGAAATACACTTACTTTTTCCTTACCTATTATCTTTTGCATAAATTTAGTAGATAATGGAACATAATTTGCATAAAAACCACCGAATGTTTGGTCGAATGATGACCTCGTGTGAACTGATTGAAACTTTGGTTCTGCCTCATTTATCACACCCTCACCTAAATACAATTTCTTTTCTAATTCTTTTATCTTATCACCAATCTCTGGCCCTTTTAACCCAACAAACTCTTTACCACCTGGTCTTACACTTAATTTAAAGTTAACAAGTTTCTTAAAATCTTTACCTATCATCTTACCATAACTTATAATTTGGTTTGGTGTTAATGTAGTTTTTTCTTGTGCTTTTTTTACATTGTAGATATTTGATGGTTTAAAATCATTTAAGTATACTAAAAATGTTATATTCTTTACTTCATCACCACTATACTTTAATTGATTTAAAATCTTTGGTAATTTATCTACTTTATTAGTTCTTAAAACAATTGCTAAAAATAAAATAAAATCCTTGACATTGGGATAAGGTTTACTTATATTTAACTTGGGAAACATTTGTTTAGTGAATCCAAACTTATCAAGTGCTTCCATAAATAACTTTTGTGATTTTCCTTTTTGTATTCCTTTTATAAATTCTTCTCTAATTCGTTCTCTACTTACACCCGTTAAACTTGGATTCTTCATTAGAGCAATCTCTGTATCTTTATCCATCTTACCACCGATAACTGCTTGAAATCTTAATGCTCTTAATTTTCTTAATGGGTCTTCATCAAATCTTTCAGATGCTTTACCAACTGTTCTAACAATTTTATCTTTTAAATCTTGTAATCCACCTGTTAAATCCACTACTTCATTTCTATCAATATCATAAAACAATGAATTAATTGTTAAATCTCTACGATTCACATCACCTTTTATATCAGAGAAATCAACTGCCTTAGGTCTTCTACCTTTACCAATATCTTTTCTAAATGTGGCAATCTCATGTCCACCCACCACAACAACACCAAACTTTTTACCAACTGAAATAGTTTTGAATCCACCTTTTTTTGCAATCTTTTCTACTTCATCAGGTTTTGCATTTGTGGCCAAATCAAAATCTTTAGGTGATTTACCAAGTATGGCATCACGAACTGCACCACCTACGATATACAATTCTTTTTTAGATTGTCTGAATAATTTATAGATTTTTTTGATATCATTTGGAACTCGTAAAGTTATTTTGTTTTCATTGATTTCTTCTTTTTTCAATCTACTTTTTTCTCTACGACCTCTGTTTTTAGATTGGTCTTCATAACCTGAAATCTTACCATTTTTATGTGAAGCATCTTTCTTATCCCCATTTCCATAAGTACCTTTTTGACGATTATATTTATTTAATTCCGCTCTATACTTTTTCATCTTGGTAGATGATTGGAATTTTTTGTATTCGTCTTTATAATCTCTTTCGGCCTTCTCTTCTAATTGTTCTTCACTATCATCATTTTGTTTTTTGATTGGGCGAAACTTTAGGGCAGGTCTACCATTTATCAATACATCACCTTTTTCATTTGTATCTATGGATTTAACCTTAACTCTTTTATTTTTAAACTTACCCATTAAGACGGTATCACCAACTTCTACATCTAATTCAATACCCTCAACAAGTGGTTTAACTAACCATTCTGTGAGTTTTGTTTTCATTTATTTTACCATTTACGACAAGACCAATATCTTGCTTTATGTCGTGGACCTGGATTATCACAATTGTGTCTTGCTCTAAACGATTTCCTTGCTTGTGGATTAGATTTTCTAATTTTCATAGTTCCACCTTTGGCATCCCCACCTTGACCAAAATTAACTTTTACAACATTACCTTGTGGATTCTTTACATACACTTTAAATTTCTTTACATCACCTTGCATTGGTTTACCAAGTTTTACTTTTCTACCTTGATACTCTGCCTCAGGTAGTAATCCAGCCATAGTGTATCCAAAAGAACCATCCTCTGCCCATATATCATATGATTCACTTTTTGATTTTCTCCAACCTCCACCAGCTGCTTTGTATTGTTTTGCTGCCCAACCATTTGCATAAGCACTTGGATACACATCAAACTTTTTCTTAGCCTGTGCCTTGTAGTACGCCCATTTACTTGGGTCTGTTGGTTTGTTTTCTTCAAAAAACAAGTTTAGTGATTCTTGTATAGTTTCTGACATTTTATTCTCCTGCTTTTTTCTTCCTTGACAATGTGCCTTTTGACTAAATCCTTTTGGGTTGTTGCAATCAATACTTCTTTTGTATTTGTCTGACCAATCTTCTTCTATTGTTGCCAATTTTGTATAATACTTCGGG
>Ga0255768_10001054_pt1 | contig 28870 bp, 29 predicted proteins | sample 071ome_33_FD_179983 | JGI IMG/M metagenome (GOLD analysis project Ga0255768, IMG submission 179983) | Coastal salt marsh microbial communities from the Groves Creek Marsh, Skidaway Island, Georgia - 071412AT metaG (version 2) | ecosystem: Environmental > Aquatic > Marine > Intertidal zone >...
CCCGAGCGTTCGTCGCTCGATCGAAGGCGTGTTCGGCGACTGATGTCACGGCCAACACTGGTCGCCCGCTACACGAGTTGGGTGCGTCGCCCCTGTACCCTTCGGGCTTATGACCGAGATCAACCACGTCATTCCCCAACTCGCCGAAGCGCCTTCCTTCGGCTCGCCGCAGGCCGACATCTTCAATCGTCTCCTCCAGGAACGGATCGTCGTCCTCGGCACCGACGTCAACGACGGCATCGCCAACTACATCACCGCCCAGCTGCTCTACCTCGAGGGGCAGGACGCAGAGAAGCCGATCTGGCTGTACATCAACAGCCCGGGTGGCTCGGTCACCGCCGGCATGGCGATCTACGACACTATGCAGTTTGTTCAGCCCGAGGTCGGCACCATCTGTATGGGACTCGGCGCCTCGATGGGTCAGTTCTTGCTGTGTGCCGGCGCACCGGGCAAGCGCTACGCGCTGCCGCACGCCCGCATCATGATGCATCAGCCCCTTGGCGGTGTTCAGGGTCAGGCCACCGACATCGCGATCCAGGCCGAGCAGATGGCCTACACGAAGCGTCTGCTGCAGGAGCGCATCGCGCAGCACACGGGGCAGACCTACGAGACGATCGAAGCTGACTCGGATCGTGATCGCTGGTTCACGGCCGAGCAGGCTAAGGACTACGGCATCATTGACCATGTCATCGTCAAGCGCGGTGAGATGCTCTAATCAGCGCTTGCGCTGACAGATGTGACCGTTCAGCGCCTGCGCTGACATAGCCTCAGTCGAGCTGGGTTAGGCGGTGCCGTTTCGGCGGCGTGACTCGTACTCGGCGATGCTGATCTGTTCGCCTTCGGCGTTGACGCGCTCGGCATCGGCCGGTGGCAGCACGGCACTCATGCCGTCGATCTTCTTCCATGTGGCGGTGGGAGCGTCTCCGTTGTCGTCGGGGACGTAGGGCGACGGAGCGACACGAGTGTGTTTCACGATGTAACGCGGGCAGTTCACGAACTGTTCCGTGATCGCAACGCGCACGATGAGTTCGGCGCCCGGGAACTCGCCGAGGAGTTCGTCGTCGGCGCTGACGGTGGCCTCGCCGTGAAGCCGGACCCGATGTGGGGTCTCGAAGTCAATGAATAACAGGCCGACCTTGGCGGTGGCGGCGATGTTGCCCATGGAGAGGAACATGCCGTTGCCGTCGTAGCTGGGGAAGGCGACCGTGGTCGGATCGAGGACCTTCACGAAGCCGAGCGGGCCGCCCTTGTGCGAGACGGTGGGGAAGCCGTCGGATCGAACCGTCGTGAGGAAGAAGAATTCGCGGCTGGCCAGGAATTCGGCGGTATCGGTGTCGAGTTCGGGCTGGACGGTGATGGCCTGGAGCGTGTCGGCGAGCGCCCGTGAGTCGAAGTGGTCCTGGAGTGCTCGATGGTGCTCGTCGTAGAAGCTCACGAGCGTGCGGTCTCGGCGTTTCCCTTGAGTTCGGCGACGCCGGCCGCCCGGTCGTCGTAACGGAAGAGCGCCGAGCCGCTGACGAAGACGTTCGCACCGGCGACGGCGCACTCTTTGATCGTCGCGGCGTTGATGCCGCCGTCGACCTCAATGTCGATGTCGTGACCGCCCGCATCGACCATCTGCTTGACCGCTTCGATCTTGGCGACGAGAGGGATGTAGGTCTGGCCCCCGAAGCCGGGGTTGACGGTCATGATCAGCACATGGTCGGTGACGTCGAGGACGTGCTGGATCGTGTCGGCCGGGGTGTGCGGGTTGAGTACCACACCGGACTTCGCACCCAGTTTCTGGATGTTGTCGAGCGAGCGGTGGAGATGAGTGCAGGCCTCGGCGTGCACCATGACGACCTCGCATCCGGCATCGACATAGAGCGGCGCCATCTCGTCGGCATGGACGACCATCAGATGGGCCTCGAACACGATGTCGGCGAAGGACCGGCAGCTCTTGACGATGTCGGGGCCGATCGTGAGGTTGGGCACGAACACGCCGTCCATGACGTCCCAGTGGATGCGGTCGCACCCGGCAGCTTCGAGGGCGGCGATTTCCTCGCCGAGCCGGGCGAAGTCGGCGGGAAGAACAGATGGACTGATTTCGATCGGGCGCATCACGACGCGACCCTACCCGAGTCGCCCGTCGACGGTTCGACCGATCAGGCTGGTTTCGGACGGGTGCTGGATACCGTTTGTCCCGTGGAACTCCGCGTGACGGCGACATCGCGTGACGGGGCCGGGGTGGCCCGAGCCGAGGACGGACGAGTCGTCTTCGTCGAAGGAGCGCTACCGGGCGAGTCGGTGACCGCCGAGGTCGTGCGCACCGATAAGCGTTGGTCACGAGCCCGTGTGGTGACGGTGATCGAGCCGTCGCCGGATCGGGTACCGGTGCCGTGTGCACACCAGCTGGAAGGCTGCGGCGGCTGCGATCTCTTGCATGTCACCCCCGATGCTCAACTGACGATGAAGACCGCGATGGCGATCGATCAGCTCGCTCGGGCTGGAGTCGAGGTGCCCGACCCGTCGATGCGGCGCCTGGTCGACGACCACGGCCGTACGACGATCCGTGCCGCGGTCCACGACGGCCGGGCCGGTTATCGGTCCCGTGGCTCTCACGACGTGGTGGTGCCCGACGAGTGCGACGCCGTCGACCCGTTGGCCGAGGAGTTGCTCGTCGACGGGCGCTATCCAGGTTCGAGTCGGGTGATGATCCGGGTCGGCAACCGAACCGGCGACCGGATGGTGGTCGTCGAGCGCGACACGTTCGATGTGTCTGTACCGGACGACGTCGTCGTCGTTTCGGAGGCACAACTCAAGAAGGGCAAGCGGGCGTGGATCCACGAAGAGATCGATGGCCGTCGACTTCGGGTGAGCGCCAATGCCTTCTTCCAGAATCGCCCGGCCGGCTGCGATGCCCTCGTCGACGAGGCGCGTTCGATGATTGAGGGTGCTCCGGAGGGTCATCTCGTCGATGCCTATGCCGGTGTCGGGTTGTTCTCGGCAACGGTCGGTCGCAACCGTCCGGTGATCGCGATCGAGCGGGGTCGTGACTCGGTCGCTGACGCTCGCATCAACCTGACCGCCCGCGATGCCAGGATCGTGAAGGCCGACGTCGAGCGTTGGCGCCCCTCGCCGGCGTGCGTTGTGGTGGCCGACCCCGCCCGCGAAGGCTTGGGGAAGCGGGCGGTGAAGACCTTGTTGCGAGCCGACCCTTCTGTCTTCGTCCTCGTCAGTTGCGACCCGTCATCGTTTGGCCGTGATGCTGCGCTGCTGCTCGACGCGGGTCTGCACGTCGACCGATGGACCGTGCTCGACATGTTCCCGGGTACGAGTCACGTCGAGACGGTCGCCCGGTTCATCCGTTGACCGTTCTCGCCTGAATCAGGCCAGCGCGAACGGCGTCGGTGCGGTCAATTCCCCGGCGGGCACCATGCGGCGCAGCCGCCAGACGCCAGTGGAGTCGCGCGACATCGTGACGTCGAGCGCGTTCTCGCCCACGGTCACCGCGAACGTGATGGCTTCCCCGACCCCGACATCTTGGGTGATGGCCAAGGTTTCGCTCGCAATGGGATCGGCATCGGTGACGTCGACCGGGAAGCCGGCAGTATCGAGCCGGGTGTCGAGCAGCATCGCAACGAGACCGTGGTCGCGTGAGATCGACGGTGGTAGCTGCTCTGCGGCCCCCCGCTGACCGGTCTCATCGAGGAGCAGGTACAGCGACACGTAATCGCCCAACCCGACAAGCGTCACGATCGTGGCGAGCAGTTCCTGTGGCGATTCATTGGGGAGCGTGCTGCGCCAGATATTGCGGGGTTCGAGGTTCCGTGCGGGCGAATCGACCGTCGGTGTTCCACTAAAGGGGATCTGAAGGGGTGTGCCGTTGGCGAGTCGGACCGAGCGGATGCGCCACCGCTCGTCGGAGGTCGGGGCGAGTTCGAAGACGACGTCATTGCCGTTGGTGGAGAGGATGCCTTCGACGACTGCGCTGAACTGATCCGACGATCGCAGGGTGAGGGCCTCGGCACCTGAGGCGAGGTCGACGATGAACCCGCCATTGGTCATCGCCTCTTCCATCGCCATCTCGAAGACACGCATCCCGTCGAGGAGGTGATCGCCGTCGCGTTCGATCGCCATCCGGGCTACGACCGCCGGCTCGGCGTTCGGGGCGACGAGGCCGCTGAGGTCGCTCTCGGCGACCGCAGCGCTCATCGTCCGTTGCGCATCGGGGTGCAGGATCAACGCTGCAGCGATGTAGTCGCGCCGGACGAACGCCGAGATGAACTCGGCGACGGCCGCCTCGGGACCGCTCAGGTCGAGATCCTCGTAGGTGCGTGGTGGCGTGAAGCTCGACTCGACCTGTTGCGTGTCGCCACCGTCACCGCCACCGCAGGAGGCGGTGACGAGAGCGAGGGTCAACACGAGCAGGATCCAACGATGTACCGGCGCTCGCACGGCGCAGACGGTACCGCGCAACGACATGGCGTGCGTCAGCTTGCGAGGGCGCTCGGGTCGAAGAGGCGCTCGATCAACTCGTCGGCGACCGGCCCGTAGTCCTCGTGAAGCGCAACTGTGCGGTGTGCGCGGTCGCGGAACGGCTCGACGAAGCGGTCGTGCATCGGCGCCACCGTCTCGGCGAACTGGCGTCGCACGTCGTCGGGCTCGCGCCCTCGTTCGGCGATGTCGCGTTTGATGCGACGTTCGAGTCGGACGTCCTCGGGCACGTCGAGATACACGGCGAGATCGAGACGATCGGCGATCTCCTCGAAGCTCAGCAAGAGGATGCCTTCGACGATGACGATCGAGCGGGGCTCGACGATCGTGACCTCCGCGGTGCGGGTGTGGGTCGCGAAGTCATAGACCGGTGCAGCGATGCGCTCCCCGGCTCGAAGCGCCTCGACGTCGGCCGCGAACCGTTCGTGGTCGAGCGAGTCGGGGTGGTCGTAGTTGACCAGCGACCGGTCGGCAGGGGAGAGATGACCCTGGTCGCGGTAGTAGGCGTCGAAGGCGAGGACCGACACCTGGTCGGGACCGAGGCGTTCGAGCAGGTGTCGGGTGAGGGTCGTCTTCCCCGCTCCGCTGCCGCCGCAAATTCCGCACGTCCTCGTCACGGACGGTCAAGGTACCAATGTCGCGGCTCGCCTTCACCCCGAGGACGACCGATTCGGTGCCAGAACGTGCCAAGCTCCCGTGATGGAGTCCCAGCGCAGTCCGTCGAACCGCGGCGAGATCGCCCCGTTCTTCGTGATGGAAGTCATGCGAGCTGCGGAGGAACGCGAACTCGCAGGGGACCAGGTGCTGCATCTCGAGGTCGGTCAGCCGTCCACACCGGCTCCGGCCGGGGTCATCGAGGCCGCTCACCGCGCACTCGACGAGGATGTCCTCGGCTACACGACCGCTGCGGGCACGCCGGAGCTCCGTGCCCGTGTCGCTCGCCACTACGACGAGTGGTACGGCGTCGAGGTGGATCCCGACCGGCTGATGTTCACCGTCGGCGCGTCGGGTGCGTTCGTTGCTGCGTTCCTCGCTGCGTTCGACGTCGGTGATCGGGTCGTCGTCCCATCGCCCGGCTACCCCTGTTACCGCAATGCGCTCGAGGCGCTCGGTTGTGAGGTTGTCGACCTGCCCACGACGCTCGAGACCCGTTTCCAACCCACCGTCGAACTCCTTGATCGCGTTGTCGCCGACGGCGGCCCGATCGCCGGTCTCGTCCTCTCGTCGCCGTCGAACCCGACGGGAACGATGCTCGACATCGACCGGATGGCCCAGATCACCTCGTGGTGCCGGGCCAACGGCGTGTGGTTCGTGAGCGACGAGATCTACCACGGCCTGTCGTACGGCAAGCCTGCCCCGACAGCGTTGCAGTTCGATCCCGATGCGATCGTGATCAACAGTTTCTCGAAGTACTTCTCGATGACCGGGTGGCGGTTGGGGTGGTTGGTGATGCCCGAGGATTTGCGGGAGTCGCTCACGCGAATCGGTCAGAACGTCACGATCTCTGCGCCGACCCTCTCACAGCTCGGTGCGATCGCCGCCTTCGACTGTCACGACGAGTGTGAGGCCAACGTTGCCCGCTATGCGACGAATCGCACAGTTGTACTTGATGGTCTGCGAGCTGCCGGTTTCGATGATCTCGCCCCGGCCGACGGCGCTTTCTACGTGTGGGCCGGCATCGACCATCTGATCGAGTCGGGCCACACGACCGACAGCCAGGCGCTGTGCGCGGTCTGGCTCGACGAGCTCGGTCTCGCCTCGACCCCCGGGGTCGACTTCGACCCGACGCGCGGCCACCGGTTCGTGCGCTTCTCGTTCGCCGGCTCAACCGAGGATTGTGCCGAGGCGATGGGTCGGCTGAAAGACTGGACGATGTCATGACTGAACCAGACCGATTCCACCCGACTTTGTTCACCACGATCACAGTTGAGATCGACGAGGCCGCCAAGGTCGCCGTCGTCACGCTCGACCGACCCGAGGCCTACAACGCCTTCAGCCCCACCATGCAGGAGGAGTTGAAGGCCACGTGGCGGGCGTTCCGCAGCGACGATCGGGTCAACGCGATCGTGCTCACTGCGGCCGGCGACACGTCGTTCTGTGTCGGCATCGATCGAAACGAGGCCGAGTTCACCAATATGGCGGGTGACTCGCGTCTGTACGGCACGTCGAACAACTTCATGTACGACGATCCGGGCGACGATCTCGGTCCGAAATCGTGCGACCTCTGGAAACCGGTGATCTGCGCCGTCAACGGCATGGCGTGCGGGGGAGCGTTTTACATGCTCGCCGAGAGCGACATCATCATCGCTGCCGATCACGCCACCTTCTTTGATCCGCATGTCACCTACGGCATGGCGGCGGTCTATGAGCCGATGAAGATGCTGCAGTACATGCCGCTCGGTGAGGTGCTTCGCATGACGCTCCTCGGCAACCACGAGCGCATGTCGGCGGCAACAGCCCACCGCATCGGCCTTGTGAGCGAGGTCTGCCCGGCAGACGAACTCATGGAACGCGCTCGGTGGGTGGCCGATGCGATCGCCTCACAGCCCGCCGTCGGTGTTCAGGCATCGCTGCGATCGATCTGGGCGGCGAACGACCTCGGCACCAAGCAGGCGCTGTCGATGGGGCCGTCGCTGCTGACCACCGGTTTCGACATGGCCGGCATGGAGGAGGGCAACGCCGCCTTCTCCTCCGGCAAGCGGATCGACCCTCGGATCCGCTGAGGCGGAATCAGCCCTGGATTCGGGCCCGAGCCGCAGCCGATTTGTCGAGCCAGGTCTGGGCGATGAAGACGCCGTTGACTTCGACACCGGCGCCGCCGCTGGCAGCAGCACCGCCGCCGGCGCTTTCGGCTGGGGCGTTCGCTGCCGCTTCGGCGGCCTGAGCCGCCTCCTCAGCCTCGCGCTCGCGAGCCACGACGAAGACGTCGTAGTCCTTGGCGCGGACCAGCGAGGTGTGGTCGATGTGACCGATGGCGTTGCCGTCGGGGAACCGGACCCAGTAGCGCTTCCAGGTCATGCCGTTGGCCACCGCCACCTTGCCCTGAGACCCCGCTGGGTATCCCGAGACGTCGTCGACAAGGCGGACGTTGGCGCCGCGCTTGAAAGTCGCAGCCTGAAGTTCAGCAGTGGAAGGCACAGGGGGAATCTAGCGGCCGATGCCGCAGGGGGGCGACATCGACGGGACGGGATCGAATCCTCCGAGATCGGGTGAGAAGCGCGGTCTAGAGTCCGGCGATGGCTACCACCGCCACCGTGTTCGCCGACGGGTTTTCCGAGGATCCCTGGTGGTGGGGTGACGCTCCACCGGTGGCGTACGACGCCGATCCGCCGACGGGCTCCGACGTGGTGGTCGTCGGTGGTGGTTACGCCGGATTGAGCTGTGCCACCGAGCTGGCACTCGCCGGTCGTTCCGTCGCCGTGCTTGACATCCGGCGTATCGGCGAGGGTGCGTCGGGGCGCAATGCCGGACTCGTCTCGGGTCGGGCCGGAATCTCCAAGATGATCGATCTCGAGGCGTACGTCGGGCCCGACCGGGCGGCTGCGATCCTCGACGAGGCCGACGAGGCCTATGTCCATTTCCAGCACCTCGTCGACACCTACGCACCCGGCGCGTTCCAGGACCGCGGCCGTTTCGTCGCCGCTCGTTCGAAGGCGGCCTTCCGCAAGCTCGAGAAGAAGTACGAGGAGTACCGCGACAGCGGCGAGGGTTCTGGGGTGACGTTGATCCAGCCCGGCGACGAAGGCCGCTATGTCACCACCGATGCGTTCCACGGCGGGATGGCGGCGAGCGCCGCCGGTCTAGCCCATCCCGCCGTGTTCATCGATGGCCTTCGTCGCCGAGCCGAGGCCGCCGGCGTGTCGATCCACACGGGCATCCGAGTGACCGACATCGACTCGAGCGGCGTCGGTCCGCACACGATGACGGTCGCCTCGGGATCCGGCACGGCACGCGGCCATCGGCGGATCGCTGCAGGCGATGTCGTGATCGCCACCAACGGCTACACCGATCGGGTCGTGCCGTGGCATCGCGAACGCATCGTCCCGATGTCGTCGACGATCCTGGGACTCGAACGCCTCGGTCGGGAACGGGTCGAGGCCCTCCTCCCGGCGATGACTGCGGTGATCGACACCAACCGGGTGATCGTCTACGCACGTCCAACCCCGGATGGCGAGGGGATCCTGTTCGGTGGACGAGCCCGCTTCCGTCCCGTATCGACGGCGACGTCGGCTCGGATCCTCCACGACCAGATGCTCGAGATCTTCCCGACGCTCGCCGATGTGAAGATCACGAACGCATGGTCGGGGTTGATGGCGTTCACGGCCGACTACCTCCCCAAGCTGGGGGTGCGCGATCGGGTGCATTACGTCCTCGGCTGCAACGGGGGCTCCGGGGTCGTGTTGATGCCGTGGCTCGGTCGAGCGGTTGGGCGGCGTATCGCCGGCACCGACGATCCGACCCAGCCGATGTCGTCGCTCGCCGGGATTCCCTACAAGCGTCAGCCGCTGGGTGAGCACACCTCGAAGCTCATGGCGGCGGCTGGGGTGTGGTACGGCATGCGAGACCGGATCGACGCTGTTCGGCCGTGATCGGCTCCGGGCCGGTTTCTGGCGCGTCGTCAGGATTCGGTACGGTGATCTCACCGCCGCACTTCGGGAGCCTGCCATGACACCGGAACAGCTCGACTTCGTCCCGTTCGACGCCGATAACCACTACTACGAGGCGCTCGACGCGTTCACCCGCCACGTACCCGAAGCCATGCAGCCTCGCATCGTCCAATGGGTCGAGATGGGCGGCCGGAAACACCATCTGGTGGGTGGCAAACTCTCCAAGGCCGTCGCCAATCCCACGTGGGACCCGATCGCGAAACCGGGGGCGTTGCGCCCCTATTTCGAGGGCAACCCGGAGCGGCTCAACCCGCTCGAGATGCTCAAAGATCGCGAACCGCTGCCGGCGTACTACATGGAACCCGCGGCGCGGGTGAAGATGATCGAACAGCAGGGTCTCCAGGGCGTGTGGTTGTTCCCCACCCTCGGTGTTCTCTACGAGGAGGTCATCAAGCACGACGTCGATGCTGTCGTCATGATGATGCAGGCCTTCAATCAGTGGCTCCACGACGACTGGACGTTCAACTACGAGAACACGATCTTCGCGGCGCCCTACATCGCGCTCGGCGACATCGACGCCGCCGTGGCGGAGGTCGACAAGGTGCTCGGGATGGGGGCCAACGTGCTCGTCATGCGTCCCGCCCCTGTCACTACCCGAACCGGGGTGGTGTCACCCTTCAATCCGATGTTCGACCCGGTGTGGGCTCGCATCAACGAAGCGGGCGTGCCGCTCGTGATCCACGCGGCGGACTCCGGCTACTCGTCGCAGGGTTACGCCGACGACGCCTTCTCGTCGCTTGCGGGCGGTGGCGGTGCGGGCCCGTCGCTCAAGGGGTTCGCCATCGAGCGCGCGGCGCAGGACTGGTTGATCCAGGCCGTCTTCGAGAAGATCTTCGATCGGTTCCCGAATCTGCGCTTCGCCTCGATTGAGAACGGCTCCGACTTTCTCGGCCCGATGTTCCGCAAGTTCGACCAGACCGCCAAGAAGTCGTACTGGTGGTTCGATAACCATCCGGTCGACACGTTCAAGCAGCACGTTTGGGTCAATCCGTTCTGGGAGGACGACGTCGATGAGGTCGTCGAACTTATGGGTGCCGATCGGGTGATCTTCGGTTCTGATTGGCCTCACATCGAGGGCATGCCTCAGCCGCTGGATTACCTCGTCGAACTCAAGAATCTCGATACCGAGCAGACCAAGCGGGTCATGCTCGACAACATCCTGGAGCTCAACACGCCTCAGCCGCTCTAGACGGCGGGGGCGCGTGCGCCGAGATTCTGCCGCTCCCGACTTCACAGTGCTGTGAACGATCATTAACATCGGTTTCATGAGCGACATGTCGATCGAAGAGATCCGCGCCGAGGTCGAGGCGTGGCTGGACGAGAACTGGGACGAGTCCCTCACCGTCGGTGACTGGTGGGATCGTCTCGGTCCGAGCGGGTATGCCCACCCGATGCTCGGCACCAACGCCTACGGCAAGGGCCTCACCCAGGCACAGGCTGCTGCAGTGATGGCCACGATGGCCGATCGGGAGGTCATGGGTCCGCCCACCGGGTTGGGACGCATGCTCGCCGCTCCGACCATCGCCACCCACGGCACCCAGGAGCAGATCGACGAGTTCCTTCCGCCGATCCTCGACGGTTCGGTCGGCTGGTGTCAGCTGTTCTCCGAGCCCGGTGCTGGTTCTGACCTCGCTGGTCTCACCTGCAAGGCCGAGAAGGACGGTGACGAGTACATCATCACCGGCCAGAAGGTCTGGACCTCCGGCGGCCAGATCGCCGACATGGGCATGCTCATCGCTCGAACTGATCCCAATGCCCCGAAGCACAAGGGCATCACCTACTTCGCGATCGACATGCACCAGCCGGGCATCACCGTGCGTCCGCTGGTCGAGATGACCGGCAAGGCGCTCTTCAACGAGGTCTTCATCGACGAAGCCCGTGTCCCTGCGGCGAACATCATCGGTGACCTCAACCAGGGTTGGGCGGTTGCCAACACCACACTCATGTTCGAGCGCGCCTCGCTCGGTTCGGCTGGCAAGTCGCCGGCGTCGGCTGCTGGTTCGGGCATGAAGTCGGTGCGTCATGAGCCCGTCACCAAGTTCAACAAGCGCACTGCGGGGGAGGGTGGCGTCCCGCCGCTCGGTATGGGCTTGTGGCGGTACCTGGTCGACATGGCCGAGAAGTCGGGCAAGAACACCGACCCGGTCCTGCGCCAGGAGCTCATCAAGCTCTACTCGCTGATCGAGGTCAACCGTCTTTCGATCCAGCGGGCGAAGGATCCCAAGCAGCGCACCGGTGCCGAGCCCAACATCGGCAAGCTCACGATGTCGGAGCTGTTCCGCAGCTTCCGTGAGGTCGGGCTGCAGGTGATCGGCGCTGACGGCATGCTGCTCGGCGAATCTGAAACGCAGACGGGTGGCGCGGTCGGCGAGATCGCGATGTTCTCGCCTGGTCCGTCGATTTACGGCGGCACCGATCAGATTCAGCAGAACATCATCGGCGAGCGCGTCCTCGGTCTGCCCCGCGAGCCGGGTCCGGGCAAGGACACACCGTTCTCGGAACTCCCCAAGAACTGATCGCATCGAGCACGATCTCGTAAGGGACACGCCTCGGCTCCGGAGCCGGGGCGTGTTCCCGTTTTCGGACTAGGCCACCAGGCCAGATCTTCGTCGTCTCGCTGGGTCGCCTCGGGTGCCCCGGTGCGCCACCCCGTGGCAGGTGTGGCAGAGCAGGACGAGGTTGTCGATGTCGGAGGGGCCACCTCGCTCCCACTCGTGGGGGTGATGGGCCTGGCACCGGTCGATGCCTGCGCCACACTCCCTGCAGCCCCGGTGGGCGGCGATGAGTGCCATCCACTGATCTCGGCTGGCCAAGCGGGTGGTGCGCCCGAGCCACAAGGGTTGACCGGCGCCGTCGAACACATGGCCAAGAACCCCGGCGGCCGGTCCCAGTTCGACGAGTACATGCTCGGGAACCGGCGTGCCGTCGATCAGTTCAGTAGTGCCGGAGGCGAGTTGGTGGACGACGTGGACGAGGTGTCTTGGATGTGATGTTCCGGCCTTCGGCGGTGTGGTGATGACCTCCGCCAGCGCATCCGCTGCCCGTTGCTCGTGCGAGCGCTCTTCGTTGGGTGAACCATCGCGGCCGCCGTCGGCATGCCAGAGCTGGTCGATGCGCTCGCGCAGGGAGGCCACGACCGAGGCGCCGGTGATTGGGTCGAGTTCAGCGTGGAGATGGACCATGCCGTCGCCTGCAGTCCAGTAGCGAGCTGACCGCGCTCGACGTTGCCGAAGGTGGCGGGCCTCGGCGGCCTGCTTCGCTTCGTGTCGATTCGTCCACTCGCGGGAGGTCTTGGCGAATCGGTCGGCCGGCATCGCCTCGGCGAGGGGCGTGAGCTCGTCAGCCTGCTTCGACGACGTCCGCTGGGCTGCGGCGGTGCACAGCGAGGCGTGTTCGGTGGTGATTCGTCTAGCGGCGAGCGCCTCGCCGACCGCTGGCATCTCGGGGAGCGCAGCCGCGACCCTTGCGTCCTGCTTGGCGGCACGCTCCGAGCGGTGCGAGACCGTGCGCCCCATCGTGGCCGCATCTGCGCCGTCGTCGCCCAGCGCATCAACGGCGGCGAGGATCGCAAGCCGGTTGGCCTCTGCTCGAGCGATCAGGCGATCGTGAGCGGCGAGTGCATCGGCGAGTTCCGGGCGCGAGAGTGGCCGAGGATCGAATACTTCCATCTCGGTGTGAGCGGCCGCGAACACCTCCGCATTCTAGGCGAACGTATGTTCGTATCGCAACGTCAACGAGATGTTTCGTGCCTGAATGTCGTCGACGCCGAGACCTCAGGCGGGCAGGAGCACCGACTGGATCTCGGTGAAGGGCCCGAAGCCCTCGGGGCCGAGTTCGCGGCCGATACCGCTCTTCTTGAAGCCGCCAAACGGACTCGCCATGTCGAGGATCGCGGCGCTGTTGACGGCGACGACACCGGTACGGATCTGACCGGCGATCTCGGCGGCCCGGTCGATATCGGTGGTCCACACCGAGCCCGAGAGTCCGTAGTCGGAATCGTTGGCGATGGCGATCGCCTCCTCGACGGTGGAGTACCGGATGCACGACAGCACCGGCCCGAAGATCTCCTCGCGGGCGATGGTCATGTCGTTGGTGACGCCGGCGAACACGGTGGGCTCCACATAGAAACCCTTCCCGAACGAGCCGTCGAGCGAGCCACCGGTCACGGCGACGGCACCGGCGGCCTTGCCCGCCTCGAGGTAGCCGCCGACTTTCTCGTGCTGACGGCCCGAGACGAGCGGCCCGAGCACCATGTTCGGGTCGGTCGGATCCCCGTACGGGAGCGCGCCGACGGCTGCGGCGAGTGCTTCGACGATCTCGTCATGGCGGTTGTCGGGAACGAGGATGCGCGTCTGAGCACCACAAGCCTGTCCGGTGTTGAGCATTCCGGACATGACGAGATCATTCATGACGGCATCGAGATCGACGTCGTCGAGGATGATGCCGGCCGACTTTCCACCCAATTCGAGGGTGCAGCGCTTGATCTGTTCACCGCAGATCGAGGCGACGATCGAGCCGGTGAGGGCGGAGCCAGTGAAGGACACCTTGTCGATGTCGGGGTGTCGGACGAGGTATTCCGAGCCTGCTCGATCGGCCGACACGACATTGATCACGCCGTCGGGGATGCCTGCTTCCTTTGCGCACTCGCCGATGAGGCGACCGTGCAACGGCGTCTCGGGAGCGGTCTTGAGCACCATGGTGGAGCCGGTTGCGATGACCGGCCCCAGTTTCATCGCGGCAATGAAAAGCGGCACGTTCCACGGGACGATGCCGGCGCAGACACCGACCGGCTGTTTGTTGATGAGCACGCGCTGGCCGAGGGAACCTTGACGCTGCTCCTGCCAGGCGTAGTTCTTGGCGACGTTGACGTACTGATCGAGCACCATGGTCGACGCGAAGACCTGGACCATGATCGACTGCGACGCAGGCGTGCCGACCTCTGCCGTGATCACATCGGCGAACTCCTGCGCCCGAGCCTGAATTGCCTGGGAAAAGCGTGACAACGCCTCGACACGCTCGTCGGGTGTCCAGCGGCGCCATTCGCCGTTGAACGCTGCCACCGAACTGGCGACGGCCCGGTCGATATCGGTCGGCCCGCAGTCCGGAACCGAACCGATGGTCTCCTCCGTCGCCGGGTTGATCACGGTGATGCGATCGCTCGCTTCGGCCGTGACATGTTCGTTATCGATGAAGATCGTCGTCTGGTCGTCCATGCTGCGACGGTAGTCGGCGGTCATGGTCCACCCCTAACGGCGAGCTGCGCCAGACTGAAGCGGTGAGCCTGCCCGAGCCGATCATCGCTCTTTCGGCCGATGGGCCGGATCTCGATCCGATGGTGCACGGCGCGAAGGCCGTCGGGTTGCAGCAGTTGCTGCGGTTTGGCCTGCCCGTGCCGCCGGCGTTGGTCGTTCCTGTGCCGTCGGCTCGCGCCATTGCCGCAGATCGGTCGGCGGGACGAGACGAGCTCCGGGCAGCGGTGGACGCCCTTGGCGGGACCGGTGATCGTCTTGCGGTGCGATCCGGCGCTGCGGTCAGCCTGCCCGGTGCGTTCGAGACACTGCTCGACGTGGCGCCCGCCGACGTCGAGGCGGCACTTGTGGCCGTCGTCGAGAGCGCGATGGATCCGCAGGCCGAGATGATCGCCGGAGCACTCGGGCACGAGCGGGTCCCGGAGACCGCTGTCGTCATCCAGCGGCAGGTCGATGCGACTGCCGATGGCCGTTCAGGATCGGGCGCAGCGACCAGCCGTCATCCGGTGACCGGCGAGGAACGAGCGACCGGTTCGTTCGGTTGGCGGGTGAAGGGCGATGCGGTGATGGCGGCGGCCGTGCCGGTGGTCCCCCTCGACGACCTGGTCGACCGGGTGCCGGAGGCTCACGAGCGCTTGGTTGTCGCACTCGAACAACTCGACGCCGCCCTCGGGTCCCCCGTCGAGCTCGAGTTCACGGTCGAGCGGGGCGAGCTCTGGTGTCTGCAGCTCCGTACCTTCACGGTTGTCGAGAAGCACGAGCAACTTCCGCTCGGCGCAGTAATCGTTGGGGAGGGACAACCGGCGTCTGCCGGTGTCGGACGAGGCCGGGTTCAGGTCGATATCGACGATGCCCTTGATGCCATCGACCGTGGCGAACCAGTCGTTCTCGTGTTGGAGACGAGCGCACCGTCGGACATGGCCGCGATGGTGCGGAGTGCAGCGGTCGTGACGGTCCTCGGCGGTCGAGAGAGTCACGCCGCTGTGGTGACAAGAGGGGCTGCGGTGCCAGCGGTGCTGGCGGTACCGGGCCTGCAGATCGCCGCCGACCATGTGATGTTCGGCGATGTACGGGTGGCAGTCGGCGACGAACTCGTCATCGATGGCACCACCGGGCGTATCGCTCGGCCACCCACTGAGGGGTGAACTACCGTCGGTCCATGGGGGACGATGAGATCACGCCGAGTCTGGAGGCGGCCTACGCGGTCGAGACACCCGACGAAAATCGACGGCTCTACGCCGAATGGGCGTCGAGCTATGAGGAGACGTTCGTTGCCGCGAAGGCGTATCGATACCACCTGCACGTCGCCGACACCCTCGTCGCGTCTGTTCGCCCTGCGGGCCCGACACTCGATGTCGGGTGCGGAACGGGAGTGGTCGGGGTGGCACTCCACGAGCGCGGAGTGAGCGAGATCGACGGGGTCGACATCTCGCCCGAGATGCTCGAACAGGCGGCAAGGAAAGGTGTCTACCGGCAACTGATCGAGGCGGATCTGACGATCGGGATGGATGTCGCCGACGACACCTACGCGGCTGTCGCCTCGGCCGGCACGTTCACCCACGGGCATCTGCCACCCGAGCCGATACGTGAGCTGATCCGGGTGACGATGCCGGGAGGCCGCTGCGAGATCGGTGTGAACGCCGCCCACTTCGAGGATCTCGGATTCGCCGCCTGGCTCGAGGCGGCCGTCGAGGAGGGACTGATCGGTCCTTACGAACTCACTCGGCGAAAGGTCTACGAGGGAAGCGACCCCGACACGCCGGACGACATGAGCGACATCGTCGGTTTCTCGGTTCGCTAGGGGAGCACCGCCTGGCAGGCGTCGTGGACCTTCGCCGCCATCGACGAGGCGCCCTCTGCCACGAGATCCGCAGCCATCACCTCGGCAGCCACGACCGGTGTGGCGCCGATGTGGTCGAGTGCCTCCCACAGCTCTGCGTAGTCGACCACACCGTCTCCCGGCAGCAGCCGAGCGGTCATCGCCTCAGGTTCCGGCTCGAGGTCGGTGCTGGCGGCGACGTCGCTCAGTTGCACGCTCGTGATCCGGTGGGCCGGAAGTGAGCGCAGGAGCTCGAGGTCGGGGCCGCCCGGCTGGCGGACCCAATGCCAGGTGTCGAGCAGGATGCCCGCAGCCGGACCGGCGTTCTCGCAGAGCTGGTTGGCGATGGCGAGGGTCGGGATGCCCGTCCACGGCAGAAACTCGAGACCGAGAACCTTGCCGGCCGCCTCGGCTCGCGCCGCGATCTGGGCGTAGCCCTCCGCTGCAGCGGCGAGATCGACCTCGGGGTTGAGCGTGGTGGCGTGAATAACGCCAGCCCCGAGCTGGTCGGCGAGCGCAATCAGGCCGTCGATCTCGGCAGCTGCTTCATCAGACGCACCCGTCACCCAGCCGAGGGCGGCATCGATGGTCTGGACCGGCATGCCGGATTCGGTGACGACCTGGACGGCGTCGTCACCGCCGAACATGACATGGAAGCCCCAGAGGCCCACGGCATCGAACCCGGCCACTCGGCTCGCCTCGATCGACTCGGCGAGCGCGTCGTTGTCGAGCGAGTACGGGTCGGCCCGAAGGACCGGGGCGCAGTTGGAGAGCATGTCGATCTTCACGGGCGTGATCCTCGCGCAGCGAGCTAGGTGGGCGACAGTTGCGACGCGACGAACAGCCCCGACCGGGCGGTGGCGGTGACCGTCACTACCACGAACCGCCGCCGCCGCCTCCGCCACCCCCGCCTGATCCGCCGGAGAAGCCGCCGCCGTCCGAACTCGACGGCGCGGTCGAAGCGGATTTCGCTGCGCTCGTGATCGACGATCCGACGTGAAGGAACGCCAGGTCTCGGCCGATCGTCGACCGCACCTGCGGGTTGCCATCAGCCGCTGCTTCGACGGCACGGGTCCAGGCGCGGGTTTCGCCGAGGGCGACAGCCCAGGCCGTGTAGTGACGCAAGACGCCCTTTTCGGCTGCCTCCTCCACGTGACGGGCCTCGGAGTTTTCGAGGAATCGACGGAAGGATTCGACGCGAAGCCACAGCGCGGATCCGGTTTCGGTGCGTACGAGTAGCTCGTAGGACGAAATGATGGCGCCGAGGGCTGCGCCGGCAATTGCCGCACCGGCGGCGATCAGTGGTGCCGGGCCGAGTCCGGAGCGGGCGCCGGCGGCAACGGCGAAGCCGCCGATGACGAGCCCGATGACGAGCGCGATTGCTCCGGCGATGCGGACGACGGTCCGGCGTTGTCGACCGGCGGTGTCCCAGTGGGCGGAGCCATGGAGCCAGTCGTTCAATTCGCCCTTGAGCTGACCCCATCCTTTGGTGAAGTCGGCGTCGTAGGAGCCGAGCGTGATCGACGAGCGACCGTCGAACATGCGGTCGAGGATCTGATGGACGGTCGGATGAGGTGGTGCCGTTCCGTGGGTGATCACGGGGTCGTCGTCATCGCTGATCTCGATCTCGCCGCGAATCGCAGCCTCGAGCAGCCAGGCGGACAAGTGCTCGTCGAGCACGTGCTCGCGGAGGAGCAGCGCACCCTCGACGGCACTCATGTCTCGGGGCGGTTCGAACTCGATCGTGGCGAGTTCGGCGAGTTCGACTTCGTCCATCAGGCGGGAGTCGAGCCCGTCCTCGGATTCACCGAACGCGGCATCGGCGGCGCCCCCGGTCCAGACGCGTTCACGACCGGCCCGTCGGACCAGCACCGTCCCGACCGCGGCGCCGACGAGTGCAGCGAGGGTGGCGATGAGTGCCGGAGCGAAAAGCCCGCTGCCTGGATCGTCGGCAGCGCCGCCCGGCGGGTTCGGCAGCGCCGGAATGCCGCCGCTCCCGAGCGAGGCGCTGACCGTGGCGCCTTCCTTGGCGTCGAGATCGGCCAGGTCGATGCGCAGCGCTCCGGAGGCGAGGGTCGTGAGTGGGCACTCCGATGACGACCATGGCGTGCCGGCGCGGCAGTTGATGCTCGTGGGGTTCGGAAGTGCGACGAAGACGGTCGCTTTCTCGATCGGTACGGTCCACTCCAACCCGACCGCATCCCAGCTGAAGAACCCGTCCTGCACGACGGCGTCGCGATGGAGCGTGTACTGGATCCGGTAGCGATGCCGTCCCGAAATCGTGATCCGCGGATTGCCGATGCGGATTTCGTGATCGAAGAAGGATTCGGTGATGCGAACATTGGCCGGTGCCGTGGGGGATGACACCCGCACGCTGCCGTCGATGAGATCGGGGACATTGCGATAAATGCCCCGTCGGGACTCCACACCGAAGTCGTAATCGATCACCTCGACCACGGTGAGTCCCTCGTCGGTCAGTTCGCCCGAGATCCAGTACGAGCCGATTCGTTCGGTATCGCCTGCTGCCGCTGCGACGAGCGCAGCGAGACCGACGCCGAGTGACGAGATGATCACGAAGATGACGGCGCGCCGGCGGCGGCGGGAGATCGGCATGGGGTCATCGTAGATGGCGGTGCCGTCGCGGGCCGGTAGTGTCGCCCGGCATGGATCTGGTCGACTCGCTCCTGCTCCTCGGAGTCGGGACCGTTGCGTCGATCATCAACACCCTCGCCGGTGGGGGTTCGCTGATCACGGTGCCGGCGCTCGTGCTCGTCGGGGCGCCCGGCACGGTCGCCAACGGGACAAATCGCGTGGGCATCCTCACCGGCACACTCAATGCGGCGCGCACGTTCTCCAAACACGGTGTGGCTGGGATGGAGGGCGCGACGCGGATTCTGGTCCCGGCGGTGGTCGGCAGTGTCGTTGGCTCGACCATCGTCAGCCAGATTGCCGACGACACGTTTGAACAGATCTTCGGCGTGCTGATGATCCCGATCCTGGTGCTCTCGTTGCGGAAGCCAGACACGGAGGCGCTCGCAGAGAAACCGCAGTGGCCGGTCTGGGTTACCTCGTTGGTGTTCTTCGCAATCGGGACCTACGGCGGTGCGTTCCAGGTCGGCGTGGGGCTGATGATCCTGGTGGCACTCGCTCGAGCCGGGGTCGACCTCCTCGTCGCCAATCACATCAAGGTGATCGCCACCGCACTCTTCACCTTCTTTGCGCTCCCGGCCTTTCTGCTCAATGACCGCATCGATTGGGCGCTGGCCCTGCCACTTGCGATCGGGTTTGCGTTCGGCGGCTGGCTTGGCGCTCGGATCAATGTCGCCGCAGGGGCGCGGGTGGTACGTCCGGTCATGATCGTGGCGGTGTTCGCCCTCTCGGGGCGACTGCTCGGCTTGTACTGACGCAGTCCTGCCCGCGCTGCGCTCCGAGTCCTCGGTTGCACATCGAGGAGTGGCCTGGTCGGGCCGGACCGGTCAGACTCGCGTGCATGGGACGTATGGACGGACGAGCAGCGGTCATCACAGGAGCGAGCGGCGGGATCGGCTGGGCCACGGCCAAGCGCTACGTCGCAGAGGGTGCAGCAGTGATTGCGGCGGACATCGACGACGAGCGCGGCGCCGAGATGGTCGCCGACATCGGCGGGGCGGTCACCTATGTGCATTGTGATGTCACCGATCCCGATCAGGTTCGGGCCGCGGTCGATCGGTGCGTCAGCGACCACGGCCGCATCGATGTCATCTTCAACAACGCTGCGACGTCGACCGGTGGGTACGTGGCCGATCTTGATCTCGACGGCTTCGACGCCAGCCTGTCGGTGATGCTCAAGGGGCCGCTCTATGGCATGCAGGCAGCGCTTCCGCACATGGTGGAGCAGGGAAGCGGGTCGATCATCTCGACCTCGTCGGTGTACGGCCTCGCAGCCAGTGCCGCAAACGCCCCGTACTGCACGGCGAAGGCCGGCTTGATCAACCTCACTCGAACTGTGGCGATCGAGTACGGCCGCAAGGGCGTGCGCGCCAACTGCATCTGCCCAGGCGTGGTGGAGACCCCGATGTTCGAGCAGGTCCTCGGCATCGGTCTCATCACCCGGGAGCAGGTGTCGGACATGGCGGCGCTCGGTCGGACGATCCGCCCTGAGGAGATCGCTGACCTCGCCCTGTTCCTCGGCAGTGACGAGAGCAGTGCCATCACCGGCCAGGCCGTCGTGATCGACGGGGGGTTGCTCAACGAGATCAACCTCACCGGCGTGCCGCCCCTGTCGTAGGGTTGCGCTCATGAGTGGCGACATCGTGCACCTGACCACCGCAGAGATCGAGGCCGGTCTTGATCATGTGAGGGCGTCGCCGAGCGATCACGGCACGCTCGAACTCATCGTGCAGCGTCCCGAGGTCGATGCGCGGGTGGTGCTCGCTGAGGCCGAACTCAACGTGGAGGAGGGCCTCGCTGGCGACAACTGGAATCAGCGCTCGTCGTCACGCACCGAGGGTGGCGGACCGCATCCGGACATGCAGCTCAACATCATGAACGCCCGGATCCTGGCCCAACTCGCCGGTACGCCGGAGCGCATGGCGTTGGCCGGTGATCAGCTCATCGTCGACCTCGACCTCAGCGAGTCGAACCTGCCCGCGTGGACCAAGCTGGCGATCGGTGATGCCGTGATCGAGATCACCGATCAGCCCCATCAAGGGTGTGCGAAGTTCACCCAGCGGTTTGGTCTCGACGCCCACCGGTTCGTGAACTCCGAACTCGGTACCGAACTTCACCTTCGCGGGGTGAACGCCCGCGTTGTCACGCCGGGCGCCATCCGCCGGGGCGACACGATTCGGAAGATCTGAGTTGGCTCCTACTCGGCGTCGTGGGGCCCTGGCGGTTCTCGCTGCGGGCGTGGTGTTCAGTTTCGGCGGCTTGTTCTTTCGGGCGGCCGACGACATCGATGCCTGGCAGTACCTGACTTTTCGCGGCCTCGGTGCCGTGCTTGTCGTGGCCCCGATCGTGTGGTGGCAGAACCGCCAGGATCTCGGTGGTGTCGTTCGTCGGCTTGCCTGGCAGCACGCTGCCGCCGGTGTGCTGCTCGGCACGATGATGATCAGCTTCATCGTCGCGCTCAGCCATGCCGATGTTGCGTTCGTGCTGCTGTTCCAGGCACTTGCGCCACTCGGTGCAGCGGTCTTCAGTTGGCTGATCCTGCGCGAGGTTTTCGAGCGAGATGCAATCATCGCTTCGGGTGCAGCGATTGTCGGTGTTGCGGTGATGGTCTCGTCGGGGCTCGACGCCGGGATCGGTTGGGCGATCGTGATCGTCGGCTTCATCCCGCTCGGGCTCGGGATGTACTCCACCCTCATCCGGGCCGGTGGTGATGGAGACCCGGTCGTGCCGGTCCTGATTGCGGGAGGGGTTTGCGGCACCGGGGCGGCGCTTGTCGCGGGGTTCGGCAATGGCTTCGACGTGAGTGGACGCGATCTCGTGATCGGTCTTTTGGCAGGGGCGCTGCTGATCGGGGTGCCGCTGCCGTTCTTCAACTGGGGTCAGCAGGCTGTGCCGGCGCCGGATGGTTCGCTGCTGCTGATGTCAGAGATCGTGCTCGGGCCGGTCTGGGTCTGGTGGGCTTATGACGAGACCCCGACCGACGCCACGCTCGTCGGTGGCGCGATCATCCTTGCGGCGGTGGTTTGGCTCACCCAGCGGGCGCGTCATACGGATGCGCCGTTGCGGACGAGCCGCGGCTGACGAATGGCCCGTCGGCGGACGTACGCTTCCGTACATGCGACCGCTCATCGGCATCACGGGCGAGCAGAAACCGGCATCGACACTGATCGATGTGCTCGACGTGCTGCGCACCGTCGATATCGACGTCTTTTACGGCGACTATGCCCGGGCCGTGCGGCGGGCTGGCGGAATCCCCGTGTGGATTCCGGCCGATGCCGGTCCTGAGATCCTCGAACGACTCGATGGCCTCCTGCTCAGCGGCGGCGACGACATCGATCCGGCCGAGTTCGGTCAGGAACCCGACCCGAATCTCGGCAACACCAGTTCGCATCGCGATGCACACGAACGCAGCCTGCTCGATGCCGCCCTCGAGATTGATCTCCCTGTACTCGGTGTCTGCCGCGGTGTTCAGATGATGAACGTCCACCTCGGCGGCACGCTGCACCAGCACCTTCCCGCCCATGTCGAACCGAGTGGCGACCCTGCTGCGACCCATCACCGCATCGCTTTCGAGCCCGGCAGTGTGGCTCATGCCGTGTACGGCGACGAGATCGAGGTGAACAGTCTCCACCATCAAGGCATCGACCAGTTCGGCAACGGCGTCATCCCGGTCGGACGTACCGTCGGCGGTCCCGACGACGGCCTCGTCGAGGCGGTCGAGATCGCCGGCAAGACCGCCCTCGGCGTGCAGTGGCATCCCGAACTGCTGGGCGGGATCGATCCCGCCGTCGTGTGGTTGGTCGAGCAGGCGTCAGCGTGAACAGCTGAGCCCTGACACCGTCAGCTTGAACAGCTGAGCATGGAGCAACCGGGTCGCACACGGGCCCATTCGGGACGTTTCTCGGCGAAGCGCTCCCGACCGGGTTGTTCGGTGTAGGGAGTACGAAGCGTGTCGAGCAGCTCGAGGATCAGCGATGGATCGCCCGTGTCGGCCTCGTCGATCGCCAATTGGGCGACATAGTTGCGCAAGACGAACAGCGGGTTGACGGCGTTCATCGCCCTGGCCCGGTCGGCATCGACACGACCTTCCTCGCGGAGGCGGGCGATGTAGCGATCGAGCCAGGCGTCGGTCTCGGCGCGCACCTCGCCGGTGAAGGTGTCCGGGTCGTAATAGGCCCCGAGGAGTGGGGCAACGCGAGCGTCAAGGTCAAGGCCGTCGTCAGTCGAGACGTTCGCAAGCCCCCGGAAGAAGAGGGTCATGTCGGTCTCGATCTTCGGGAGGAGCTCGAGCAGGTCGTGGATGAGTTCGCTGTCGCGCTCGCCGTCGAGTTCGGCGATACCGAGCTTGGCGCCCATCATTCGACGCCAGTCGGTGTTGAATACGTCGACGTAGGTTTCGAGCGCTTCCTGCAGCGGCTCGACCTCGCCGACGAGTGGATAGATCGCGTTGGCGAGCTGGGTGCAGTTCCACTGCCCGATGTGGGGCTGCGCACCGAATCGGTAGCGCTTGTACTCGCGGTCGGTGGTGTTGGGGGTCCAGCCGGGGTTGTAGTCCTCGAGCCAGCCGAACGGGCCGTAGTCGATCGTCAGACCGTGAATCGACATGTTGTCGGTGTTCATCACGCCGTGAACGAACCCGACCCGTTGCCAATGCACGATCATCTCGGCAGTGCGTTTCGAGATCTCACGGAACCAGGCGACATAGTCAGCGGCTTCGAAGCCGCCTGTCCGGCCGTCGGCGATCTCCGGGAAATGCAGCGAGATGGTGTGGTCGGCCAGGGCCCGGAGGAGTTCGTTGTCGTCGCGCGACATCGGAAGTTCGAACGTGCCGAACCGGATGAATGACGGAGCGACGCGGCACACCACGGCACCGGTCTCCCATTCGGGGTGGCCGTCATAGAACATGTCGCGCATCACCTGGTCGCCCGTGGTGGTGAGGCTCAGCGCACGAGTCGTGGGGACACCGAGGTGATGCATCGCCTCGCTGCACAGGAATTCGCGCACGGAACTGCGGAGGACGGCGAGGCCGTCGGCCCGGCGGCTGTAGGGCGTCGGGCCGGCGCCTTTCAATTGGAGCATGTGGCGGGCGCCGCTGCCGGTGACGATTTCGCCGAGGGCGATGGCCCGTCCGTCGCCGAGTTGGCCGGCCCAGTGCCCGAACTGGTGGCCGCCGTAGGCCATCGCGTAGGGCTCCATCGCGTCGAGGGTGGCGTTCCCGGAGAACACTCGGGCGAACTCGTCAGTTTCGGCGGTCTGTGAATCGAGGCCGAGGTCGGCCAACACCTCGGGTGAGTGCGCCAGCAACCTCGGTGATGCGGTCGCCTTGGGCTGGACTCGGCTGTATGCCGCGTGGTGCACCTGTCGAGGCTGGTTCAGGTCCATCGGATCGCCGGGGAGGTCATCGGTGAACCGGTTGTCGAAGGTGAGCTCGTCGAGGGAAACGGCCATGCGGCAAGAATAATCCTGCCTTGATGCGGACACGCTGACGAGCGTTGTGGGCCGGATCATCCCCACTCCCCGTCGAACGGGGGACGGTGCTTCGTGGGATTGTGTCTAGGTGGGCACCAGGTCGACAAAGCGGTGCAGGAATGCGGCGATCTGTCCACGGGTGGCTGTGCCGGAGGGAGAAAACGTCGTCGCCGACGTGCCGTTGGTGACCCCGACGCCGACCGCCCAGGCGACGGCATCGTTGGCGAACGAATCGGGTCCGACATCATCGAAGGCGTGCGGTTCGGCGGGTGCGGGTCGCCCAGCTGCCCGCCACAGGAAGGTGACGAACTGGGCGCGGGTGAGCGAGTCGAACGGTGAGAACGTGGTCGGGGTCGTGCCGGTGGTGATGTCGTTCTCGACCATCCAGGCGACCGGTTCGGTGAAGAATGCCCCCTCGTCGACGTCGTCGAATCCGGCGGGTTCGGCCGGTGGGGGGCGGCCGAAGAGTCGCCAGAGGAAGGTTGCGCCCTCCCCGCGGGTGACGGCGTTCTCAGTGCAGAAGCGAATGGTGCTGCAGCCGGTGGTGAGCTCGGTTTCGTGGAGCCACACGATGTCATCGGCGAAGGTCGACCCGAGCGTGTCGCAGAACGGTTGGTCGTCGGCGGGGGTGAAGTCGGCGCAGATGATGTTGACCGCACCCGCCCAGACGAATTCCCACGGCTCGGGATTCGGGCCTTGCGAGGCGACGGTGTCGGGGTACGAGGGCATCCAGCCGTGGGCTTTGGCGTTGGCGAAGTTGTTGGCGGAGAGCCATTCGTAGGCAGGTGTGTCGGCGAAGTCGAAAAGCACCGCGCTTCCTGAGCGGAGGTCGATTGCGTAGCCGGTGTGATGTTTGCTGTAGCCCGGAGCTGCCACCGTCTCGAGGAGTGTGTCGAGCGCAGCATCGGAGGTGCCGGTCATCCGGCTCCGGAAGATCGAGGCCTGACTGCTGGCGCTGCGGTAGGCCGAGGTCAGTGAGATCGAGTGGCCGGCGTTGGCCGCTGCCGTTCGCAGCGATTCCCATGCCGCCGCAGCCTGAGGCTGGAGAGAGCGTCCGTCGACGGGGGTGAGGGAGATCGAGGGCTCGGCCCGGCGCACGTAGCCACGGGCCTCGGCGAGTTGTCGGATGCGGGCGTCGAGTTCGGCGTCGCCGGTGATCGCCGGAGGCGGGCCGATGAGCGGTTGCAGGCCGGTGAGTCGGGCATCGTCGAACGCAGCGACGAGTTCGTCGGGCGAGAGGTCGGTTGCCTCGAGCGCGTCGATGACAGGGTTTGCGCCTGCGACGGCCGAGATCGACACCGAGAGGAGACCGGCGGCAAGGAGTGTGCTGATCGATCGCCGCAGACAGTCCATCGGGGGAGACGTTAGTCACCGGTTGGCAGCGCGACTTCGATGCAGACGAGCGTGATCGTGCAGGGTCGATGGGTGACGCCCCGGGTATCCCGATCTCCGCGCTGGTCTTGGTGACCGACGTGCCGTCAGGCGCCCCGCCCGTACCCGTATCCCTCGCCTGCGCCGGCGGCGAGTGCGCCCAGCTGTGCTGCTTCGAGTTCGGTATGCAGCACGAGTTCGGCCGGGCCGAAGTCGGTGGTCGGCGGTGCGATCTTCACAAGCTTGTTGTGTCGGTCGGCGCCTCGAACGAGCATTGCGTAGTCGGTCGCCCCTCCCTGCTTGCCCATCTCCGGCGTGACGTAGCGGATGGCGAGGGCGACCCGGTGATGATCGGTGGTGTTGGGGCCGCTGCCGTGGAAGGTCAGGCCGTGGTGCAACGAGATTTCGCCGGCGCCGAGTTCGACGGGCACCTCGTCGGCGGGGTCGAAGTCGACGGCGATCTCCTGGCCCCGGCTCAGCAGGTTGTTCTCGCCATACGTGTCGTGGTGGGCGACGGCGCCGAGGCGATGGCTGGCACGTACGAACTGCATCGCCCCGTTCTCAATGGTGACATCACCGAGTGCCAGCCAGGCGGTGACCTCACCATCGGCGTGCTCGAAGCCCCAGTAGTTGAGGTCCTGGTGCATCGTCAGCATCTTGTCGCTCTGTGGCGGCTTGATGATGAGCTCGACGCTCCACACGAGCAGGTCGGGGCCGAGCAGCGATTCGACGGCATCGAGGACCGCCGGGTGGGCCGCGAGGCGGGCGGCCTCGGTCGACACGGCGTGGAAGCACGAGCGGGCGTAGTCGTTGGTCGGCCTGGGCAGCGTGACGGCAGGTTCGTCCATCAGCTCGAGGAAGTGTCGGCGGGAGGCCAGCGCGTCGGCGCTGGAGATCGCAGCGACGGGGAAGAGAAAGCCGTCATTCCAGAAGGCATCGATCTGCTCGGCGCTCAGTGATCCCGCCATGGCGACACGCTACCGAACAGGGGCTCAGTGATCGAGGAAAAGGACGCCGGGAGGCTCGGGCCGCTCTGGGGTCGTTGCCGAATTAGTCGGCGGGGCCGTCAGCGATCAGGCGGAGTAGGTCGTACTCGAGCTCTGGCACCCGTCGGCCGCTTGCGGCGAGCATGATCGCGTCGGTGAGGCCGCTGGTGAATGCGGCAGCTTGACCAGCGAGGCCGATCGCCCACCAGGCGCATCGCGCCACCGACCACCAGTGAATGGCATCGGCGCGCCAGCTACCGCCCGCTGCCTCGTACCCGGAGCGAAGTGCGGCGACGGATCCGAAACCCCCGACCGGGTTGGCGTCGTTGCCGAAGCGCCAGGTGCGCAGGCACATCCACGCAAGGTCTTGCATCGGATCGGTGACCTGGGCGAGTTCCCAGTCGAGCACTGCCGCAAGGCCGTTGTCGTCGACGATCATGTTGCCGTTACGGAAGTCGGCGTGAACGAGGGTGATCGGCGCCTCGGGTATCGGATTCGCCCGCAGCCAGGCCAGCCCGGCTCGCACGGCGGGTCGCACGTCGTCGAGTGCGTCGAGCTTTGCCTCGAGGTCGTCGACATAGGCGGTGTGCGAGAGGCGAGGGAGCGATGCCGGCGCCTGCGCCTCACCGATGGTGTGGAGCCGGGCCAGCGCCTCGCCGCATTGGCGAGCGAGCGATTCACCGGCCGCATCATCGGTCAATCCGCGCAGGATTTGGCGAGGCACGGTGCGTCCTTCGATGCGGCTGACGACGAGCGCAGGGGCACCGACGCCGGGGAGGTCGTCGGACGCGGCGATGACGTCGGGTACCGGCACGCCGACCTGCTCGGCCAGTCGGAGCATGGCGGCCTCCGCCGAGGCGGGCACCGATCCCAGAACGCTGGCGCTCACCTGGGCGACCGCCGGCGTGGTCGAAGTGCCGTCGAGGATGTCGATGAAGAACGTGGCGCGCTGTGCGCCCACCGATGCCATGCCGGTGATGCGGACCTCAGCGCCGATGAGATCGCCGAGACCGATGGCGATCTGTTCAGTTCGTGTCATCGGTGTAGCCCGGCTTGGCGATCTCGGCGCGCCGGGCGGCGTCGGCCAGGAGAAGCGGGAGCGCTTCGTCGAGGAGTTCGCCTGCGGCGAGGCGGTGGTCGAGCACCGCTGCGAGATCGTCGAGGGAACCTTCGGCACCGAGGAGGGCTGTGAGTGCTGCCGTGGTGTCGGTGGCATCGTCGGCCAGATCCCGGGCCACGATGCGGCATAGGTTGGCGACGATGCGAGCCTGGTGCTGGGCGCCACCCGAGAGCTCCGGCATCACCGTGTCGGTGAGGGTCGCCGCCATTGCCTCCAGAAGCACTGTGGCGTCGGGACGGTCGATCATCCGCCTTCGATCCCGTCAAAGTTCGGTTCGCGCTTCTCGGCGAAGGCGGTCATCGCCTCGATGTTGGCCGGCGTGCCCATCAGCTTGGCGAAGGCGGCGTTCTCGCGTTCGTGGGCTGCCAACATGGCGTCGCGCATCGGCTCGACGATGGTCGCCTTCGTCTCGATCAGGGAACTGATCGGCTTCGTGGCGAGGGTGCGGGCAGCCGCCATGGCCTGATCCATAAGGTCGTCGGGCTCGCACAACTCGAAGACCAGGCCCATCTCCTTGGCGCGTTCGGCACTGATCCACTCGCTGCTCATCAGGACCCAGCTTGCGTTCTGACGGCCGAGGAGGCGAGGAAAGGTCATGCTGCTCGAGAGCTCGGGAGCGACACCAAGTGCGGTGAACGGGCACTTGAAACGGGCGTTCGTCGAGGCGAAGACAAGGTCGGAGAGGCCGAGGATCGTCGTTCCGAAACCGAGGCCGAGGCCGTTGACCGCAAGGATCAGCGGCTTCGGGAAGTCGATCAGGGTGCGGCACAGGCCGGCGAAGCCATGCTGTTGCTCGGGACCGTTGCCGGTGGCGAGCTGGGCCATCTCGATCAGGTCCTGGCCCGCCGAGAAGGAGTCCTCGCTGCCGGTGAGCACGACGACAGCGACGCCGGGGTCGTCGGCGGCAGCGAGGAAAGCCTCGGTGGTGCCGTCCCACATCTCGGTGTTCATTGCGTTCTTGGCCTCGGGGCGCCGGAACGTGATGGTGCGAACCCGGCCGTCGTCCACGATGTCAATCATCAGAATCGACCTCCGTCGACCAGGAACTGTTGTGCGGTGCATGC
>Ga0255768_10001060_pt1 | contig 28827 bp, 35 predicted proteins | sample 071ome_33_FD_179983 | JGI IMG/M metagenome (GOLD analysis project Ga0255768, IMG submission 179983) | Coastal salt marsh microbial communities from the Groves Creek Marsh, Skidaway Island, Georgia - 071412AT metaG (version 2) | ecosystem: Environmental > Aquatic > Marine > Intertidal zone >...
AGAAGATGCAAACATAGAAGTAGTAAGTAATTATTCAGAAGAAGCAGACCTTGCTAGAAAAGCATACCTATCAAAAGATTTAAGAGATGATTTGTATAAAGAATTTACATTACAAACTTATGACAGAGAAAATGCTGAAACACTTTTAGCTAAATTACAAAGTGGAGAAATAGATAAAGAAACTTATTTAAGAGAAATAGACAGAATACTTAAAGTCAACAACATTGACCCTGAAGTATTTATACAAACATTACAAGGTCAAGTAATTGACGCTGGTAGTACTGCAGGTATAACAGCAGGTCTAGCTGAAATAAATGAAAACATTACAGATAATTATTTAAGAAGTCAAGCTCTAGGTTTAACTGGTACAGATTACTATGGTATTTCTACACCACTAATACAAGAAGTATATGGTGATGGAGAAGAACCATTGTATGAATATGGATTAGGTAGACAATTGTTTGCTAATGCAAGTCCTGATGAAATAATGGAAATACAGTTGCTATTAGTTGAAGCAGGATTTTTACAACCTTTTAGTTTTGTTTATGGAGTACTAGATGATAACGATGGTGGTACTATACAGGCAATTGAATCTGCAATGTCTAGATTCAACTTAAATGGTGAAACTATAACGCAAGAAGATTTATATTCTATCTTGTTGACACCAGGTGCAACTGCACAAAACTTAACAGTATTTGTTAAAGAGTTCTTTAAAGATACTTTAGAAGATTATAGTTATGGTAGAGATAAATTTGAAGCATCAGAAGCATCAGGTTTAAACTATCAGTCTTTATTTAAATATATTAAACCAAGTCCTTTATCTGTAAAAACTACAATAGGTAATGCTATAGAAGAAGGACTAGGTAGACCTGCATCTGATTATGAATTAGCAGCTTATGCAGATTATATAAGTAAACTTTCTTATGATATACAAAAATCTAATTATGATATTAATCAAAGCAATACAGAAGCACTTATTGCTGCTGAAAGAGATAGAGCTATGTTAGCTAGAACTGGTTCTGACTACCCACAAGAAGTAGAATTACAGGGTACAATACCATCAGAACAAATAGGTGCAGCTATAGGTTTTGAGTTTGACGAATTTGTTAAGGATAAATATGGTCCAATGTTGGAAGGTCAAAGAGCTACAGGTCTTTATAATAATACTTTTGGTAATCTTCTTACCAACCTCGGTAACATTGGCAGATACATTAAAGGTAGGTAATATGCACTCTACCTATCACAAAGAATACAGTGCAAGACAATTGTATTATATATTAATAGGTGCAACTCATTATTTAGAAAGTGCTGGTATGAAACTAGATAGTAATGAAGTAAATAAGAATCCTAAAGAATTAGAAGATATGATATCAATGATTGCTATTGCTTTTGCTGAACATAGAGATGGACCTAATAAAACTAGTGGTTATGCTAGAAATGTACAAGGTGCTAAGAATGATAATGGCACTTATGACCACGGATTGTGGCAGATTAACTTAAACGATAATATTTACACATACCTTACTTCTAAACAAGCCTCTAATGGAGTGAACTCTAACATACCAATGTTTAAAGGAAAAAGTAAATCTGAATTAAAAGATATGATGTATGACCCTTTTTCTAATGCAGTGGCTGCTATAGCAATAGCACAATTAAAAGCAGGTCCTGTAAAAACTCAAGGAATTAATAACTGGAGTACTGTAAATATGATTGATACATCTAAAGCATTTTATATGGAAGCTAGTAAAGATTTAGATACACACTTAGCGGTATTAGATTTTGAAAAAGATATGTACGATAGATTAGTAAAAGAAAGTTTTAACTTTGATATAACAGGTATTTCACCACCTGTTAATCCTGATACTATTGATGTAGAAAAATTAAATCAAGATGTAGAAGTAATTATGGGAAGAAGTGATTATTCAAATTTAAATATGGTAGATAAGTTTGTAGCTAAAAATATATTAGAACCTGTAAGTGAAGCATATTTAAAAACTAAACCTTACTTTGAAAAAGCTTTTAAAAATATAAAAGATACATTTACAGAAAATCCATTTGATAGACAACAGCAATTTAATAGGAATGTATATGACAGATAAAGAAATAATTCAGATGCAACTTATGCTTGCTAAAGCCAGGAAGGTAGCTAGGAAAGCTCGTAATGGCAGAAGATAGTGTAAGAGATAGGCTTGTTAAACAACTTAGAGAGTTAAAAAAAGAAGCTGACGATATAATGCAAGCAATAACACTTGCTGCAGGCGATGACCTTACTGAACTGCAGTACGAATTAAATCAAATAGATGAACAAATAAAACAAATAGAAACTGATTTACGTGTATTACAACCTAAAGAATTTCAGATAGCTTATGAAAAAGAATGGAAAGAACTTGATGAAAAATTAAGAAAAGCTAAAAAAGATTTAATACGTGTAGACAGTATAGATACAACTGGATTTACTCCAGGACAACTTGCTGCACACGATGATGAAAAAAGACAGGCTTTAAAATTAGTAAATGAAATAACAGACAATATGATTATTTTAGAAGAAGCTATGGCAGGTATGCCTGATTACAATGAAAACCCTAGTTTTTATACTGGTGAACCAAACACACCTGAGCTTGGGTTAATAACTAATACTGAATTAGAAATTGAAGTAGGAAAGTTTGAAGCTATGCTAATGAACAAATACGATAAGTTTATAGCTAAGAAAGCATCTGATACAGAACCCTTTAGACATTTACCTAAAGAAACACAACCTTTTGAAATAACTTTAATTAATGAAAAATTTATTTATGTAGATTTATTAACAATAAAACCTGAGATGCAAGGACAAGGTGGAGCAACGAGAATAATGGAGGAACTTAAAGACTTTGCAAAGCAAAAAGATTTACACGTTATTGCAATACCAGTAAACAATATGGTACAAAAATCTATGGAAAAATATGGTGGTAGGAGAATGCCAGGCAACTATTTTTATTTTGGTGAAAATATGGACCAAGCATTAGAAGATGCTAAGGAAGCATTTAAACCACAATACGATTCTATGCGTAGAGATTTTGAAAACTTTGTACAAGAAATAACTTCAGCAACTCCTGAAGAGTGGACATTAATGCAACAATTAATGAATTCTTCAGGAGATGACGCAACATTACAATTTATGACAGAAATACGTGATGGAAATATGAGCTTTGATGCTTGGCTTAATTCAACATATCCTGGATTATCAGGTGAAGAAGTAGACCAATTAACAGCAGGTATAGAAGAAGTAAGACAATATCCAGATACTGTACGAAAAGTAAGACAAAAAGATTTTTGGAAAGGTTTAGGAAGATTAGGAAATAAAATACAAATAGATAGTTATACAAATTTTGATGAGCTTACAGGTCAACCATCTCATACAGGTACCTTTGCACATTGGGCAACACAAACTTCTTATGGAACAAATTATGTTCGTAACTTAGTAGGTAGATTATCTAGAGAAAATGTAACAGTTAATGCTGAGCAATTAAAAGCAAAAATAGAACAAGAGTTAAGAAATGTAATAAACACTCACGTTCCTGGTAATGGTAATCAATATCGCAGTGCAAACCTACAATCTTTGTTAAATTTAGAAGCTGGTAAATTAAATAAACCTAACATAAATCTAGACATAGATTTTTCTGAAATTACTGATAGAGAAGTAGATTATCTAATAAAACATATGGGAACACCTGATGCAAGAAACTCTAATGGCTTTGAATTTTTCTTTGATGTATTAGATGATTTATTAGAAGACAATGTAATAATACAAAAATTTCCTTCGCATTTAGATGTAAGTCCTGATGGAACAATAACTATATATAGAGCTATGTCTCCTATAGATGCAGCGTTAGGTATAAGAAAATTTAATTTTGATGAAAGATGGGGTGGTAGAACTTCAGGATATGGTAGCCTTTCATACGCTTCTTCTAATGCTAACTATCCATATGAGTACAAAAATCAAAACAATAATATAGGAAGAGAAGTATATGCTATAGAAATAAAAGGATTAAAACCAGACGATATATTAGATATGGGTGGTCCAATATATCAATCAAATTTAGTTATGGATTATTTAGGAGTAGACCCTAAAGACCCTAAAGCACATATGAGCATAGATGGATTCTTATTTAATAATAACGATATTACTAGAGAAAGATTTATAAGAGATATGAGCCGTATGCATAAGGTTATATTAAATAGGCATACAGGTAGTGGTAGTGGAAGAGAGTTAACTTATCTAGATAACAGTGGTGCTGTTGTTTCTTATAGAGCTCCTGATGGTGGTAGGTGGGCAAACTCTAAACCAAGATTGGATGATGAGTTTTTAATAACTGACGAGTTGATTGATGCAAGAGTTGTAGGAGTAGTAGATACAAATAGAACTAATGATAATTTAGTAGAAGCTAATATAAAACCATTTGAACCTAATAAAGCAGTACAAAATATGGTAGATGATATGGTTATAAGAGCTAAAGATATGAATCATTTAGATTATTTAATTAGTGGTATCGAAAACATAAGAAGAGAAATAAGGTTAGAAGCAGCAAATAGAGAAAATAATGAATTTCAAAAGCGAATAATGCGTTATGCCGACCCAATGGATGCACAAGAAGCAGATGAAATAATACAAGCTCTTAGTGTGGAATCATTAAATGAAGATTTAATAAGAAGTTTAGAAGTTATATCTACTAACTTACAAACAATAAGAAATCAAAATCCTAATATTTCCTATGAAGATTTATTAAAGAAACAACAATTTAATTTATCAGGTCAAACAAATATATTAACTCCTGGAATATGGGATTCTCAAAGAGGTAAGTATATAAAGGTACAGGAAATGCCTAGTGCTGAATATATTTTTAATCAGTTAGAATCAGACCCTAACTTTACAGCACCAGCACCTATTAGAGATAGAGGCATATATGTTAGAAAAAGTTTAATAGATAAGAGTGGAAACTTTACATACAAAGTATTTAAAGTTATAGATTTTAAAGATGACCTTTACACATTTATAGATGAATTAGGAAATATTTTTCACGAACCAGCTAACTCTACAATAGAAGTATTTAATTTTCCTGAAGATAGAAAATCATATTGGGATAATTTATTTGATACAAGCAATGATATAACTTCTGGTAAAGTTTTAAATCCTATACTTGGAGCAAAAAGCCAAGGTGTAATGAGAGAAGATATACTTTTAAATCCAGCTTTAAGAAGATTATTAACTGAACCTGGACACATAATAGAATTAGGTATTGTTCATAGTTCACCTAATACACCAATAAGTATTAATCAAATTACTTCAGGTGCTGAATCAGGTAGAATACCAATAGTTGACCAAGTTACAGGAGAGGTAAGCTATAGAAATGTAGGTAGTGATTTAAGAAATAAAGAGTTACTTATAGGATTAAGTGCATCTTTTGAAGATGACATAATTAAATACAATCCAAATATGATTACAGGTAAAAGTTCTAGAGGTGTACCTAATTATTTTTTAACTAGATTAAATAGTAACAATGTACTTACACAAGAAAATATTATTAATGGTAGCTGGCTTTATAAATTTGATATACCTGCAGTAGCAGTAGCACTAGATGTTTCACCACAAGCAGTTTACGCTGCATTAGAAAGCACTGGTTTAATTACTAAATCTCAAACAGGTGGTTACTATGGTACTTCTTTTTCAGAAAGAGGTTCTCGTCAGTTTATATCACAAATGGAAAAAGCAGTAGTGCAATTAAAAGGAGCATCGAATGATGTTCTTACAACAAAATTTTTAAGAGCTGGTGGTATAGATGCTATAATAGATAATCCAAATATAAACTTTAGAAACTTTCAAGAGTTAATGTTATTAGACCCTAATGACCAAACAAATGTAGGCAGAGCTATGGACATTATAGATATTGATGAAGCACAATATAAAGAATTAAATGGACAATATAAAGTAGTTAATGTACCTGGTTATGAGGGAAATGCAGAAGAACCACTTAGAAAATATGAAGATATAAATACAAACTTAAGACAAACAGCATTAGATGAAGCATACGAAACAAGAATTAATTTTCAAGAAGGTTTTAGAAATGCAGAGCTAGAAGCTTTGGGATTGTTAGATGATGATGCATTAGAAGCTATAAGACAATCTAACATAGTACCTTCACAAGCATTAGAGATTGTGAAAGCAGGTCAAGACACGCCTGTACCTACACAGTTTATAGACGATGTAACTGAAGCAACAAGAATAGTAACTGCAATAGCAGAAGACGAATACTATCAAACATTAGGTAAGATAAATGCTTTAAGGAAAGCAGGAATAGAAGGACCTGAACAAGTATTAGAAATACTTACATATCATAGTCAAGCTAGTAGTAAGTGGAGAGCTATACAAGGTCTTAAGAATACAGCTGCTTATTCTATAGGTAAACGTGGAGTAAGAGGTACAGGTTTTCTTTTACTTGATTTATATGAGCTATCACTATGGGGTGGTGCCGCAGCATACGGTACATCTGATAAATGGACAGTTTGGTTTGAGAATATATTCAAAGATATATCTAATAAAGCATTAGGTACTGAGTATATCTTAGACGAGCCTGGTCAAATAGATTATGAAAAGTTAGATAAGTCATTTCAATTTGCTGAGAAGATAGACCCATTTAACTTAATGTTTGGACCAATGATTGAAGATTATCAAACTATAAAAAAATTATATATAGGTCCAGCAGATGCAACACCATTAGTTACTGGAAAAGAAACTGTATCTGTTCCTGGTTATGAATATGCACCTGGATACAAAACATCAGATATAGAACTATTTAGTTACAATCCAAACTTAGCAAGTATAAATGCTACAGAAATACGTCAAGGTGAACCTATAAATAGATTCGGTGCTTTCTTTAAAAATCAAACTGCAAAATATAAAGAGAATAAAGACACTGATAGGATGCAATACTATAATACTTACAGCAGTAATTATTTAAGTTTAGGTGATAAAGATATGGAGTATGATTATTAATGAGTAATGGAGGTAGCTACTACGTAGAAGATGGAGAAGTTAAAGGACCTTTAGATAAAAGTTTAATACCACAAGGTGTTACAGCTATATTTAGTACTCTAGAAGAAGCTAATGCTTTTATAAATCCACCAGCACCTAAGAGTACTGGCTGGATATATTCAGACAGAATGGTTGCTGACTGGGTATATTACAATCCTGAAAACGGAAAAGTTTATTTCTTATATGATATTACTTCATTAACTGGTGAGAAAACTCATATTATGTATGAGGCTACTGGATTAAAACCTGGTGACTATTCAATATATTGGGATGCAGATAGTTTAGGAAATGAAAGAGTTGGACCTGAACGATTAAATTATTTACCTGAAGGAGAGATAATAACTTCTGAAGGTGTAGTAGGTCCTAAACTTACAATGCAAAACTTCACAATTGCAAGAACTGCACAAGGTATAAACCTAGGTAACTGGATAGGCGAAACAATGGAAAGCCTACAAGAGATGTATCCATTTATATTTGATGAAGTAGAAGGTAGACTACCTGCTTTAGGTTTAATATTTAACTCTATAACTAGTGGTAAAGAAATAACTTCTGACCAATTAACAGCAGCAGGTGTAGGTAAAGGTTTTACTAAATTAAAGTTAGACTATTTAAATGCAACAATAGCTGCTTTAGATGATACACCTGCTTTATATAACAAAGTAGATGCTGATGGTAACTTAGTAACAGCTACTAACCAAGCATATATAGCACTAGAAAACACTGTGTCTGATGCTATAGACAGAGCTTTAGGAAACATTGGGATAAATTCTAGTGTATTTAAACAAGACAATAAAGAACTATATAAACAATTAGTTGCAACTCTAGTTATGGGTGATATAGAGTATGACCAAACTTCAGGAGACACTAATGATTTCGAAAAGTATTTAGGTTATAGATTAGGTATAGATGGATACAGTATAGATAAAGAAAGTATTCTGTATGAAACTTACAAAGGTATAGATACTAAAGTAAATAATCCTGGACAGTTTAATGCATTTGTAGACTTTGATACATTTAAATTATCTAATACTGCAATATCAGAATTGCAAAGAATTATTGGTCCTGGTAAATATGCAGCATTAGACGAAGCAGAAAAGAAAAGACTAATAGGTTTATACTCTAGAGATTCAAATGCTGCTTTACAAGAGTATCAAAAACTATTTGATTCAGACCCTATGTTTGAAAGATTTGCTGATAAAGGTTTAAACTATTCTTTAATAGTAGGTAACTACAGACAAAATTATTCGAGTATATTAGGTGATACTGCTGATGAAACAAGTAATGTGTTTATGGATTCATTAGGTATGTCATATGAAGATGCAAAGAAATCATATATGGACTATGGTTATAAAACTGGTAATAAAAAATATATGAAAGATTTAGCAAACTCTATGTCACAATCACTTGGAGGAGTAGTAATTAGATAATGGCAAAGTATACATTATATAGAAGAGATGACTTATCAGGTAATGTTGTAGCTGATGATAGTAAATACATTGTTGGTGATGATGGTATTAGAAGAAATGAACTAGAACATTTTACAAAGAAGGCTGGTTATACAGTTAATAAAGATGAAGCAGAAGGTTTAGCAGAAGCATATGCAAATGCATCTACTAGTTCTTCTAGCAAAAGTGACACAACAGTTGATGGTAAAACCACAACAAGAACACAAGTATATACACTGCTACCTTGGCTACAAAAGTATGCTGGTGCAGATGCTAATGCTTTAGTAGATGCATATGTAAAAGGATATAACGAAAGTGGAGGTAGTGCTGAATTTGCATTAGCTGAAATGAGATTTGGTAAAGATAGTGGAGAAGCATATAAAAGAGTATTTGCTAATATAGTAGACCCTGATACAGGTGCATTAAAGATGACAGAATCAGAATACATATCAGGACTAGAAAAAGTTTTAACTACCCTTACAGAATATAACTTAAATGGTTATGCATCTGCTAAAGGTAAATCAGTATGGGCTACATTAGTAGGTAACAATACATCTGCTGAAAGTTATACAAATAGAGTTAAATTAGTACACGATAGAGTTATTAATAGAATGGATGAAGAATTAAAAACTTCTATTATAAATCAATACAATGAATATTTTACACAAGTTACTGGTACTCCTGTAAGTATTGGTAATGAAAGTATTTTAGCAATAGCCATAGACCCTAATATAAATGAAGATGTATTAGCAGGTAGATTAAACGCATCAGAGATAGGTGCTGTTTACACTGGTGTAACTGGGGATGCATTAGATTTAGGCTCAGTACAAAGACTTACTGGTGTTGGTGTAACTACACAATCTGCTGAAAGACAGTTTGCTACTGCATCAGCTACAGCTAAAGCATTAGCTAGAATGCAAAGAAGACAACGTAGAGATGTAACTTTAGGTAAAGCTATGGGTGTTCTTGAAGCACAGTTATTTGGTGATGAGTTAATATCAGGACAAATTAAATCAATAGGAGCACAAGCATTGTCTTCTAGTTCAGTACAAGTAGGTGCAGCTAAAACACAAACAGGTGGCGTAATAGGCTTGACAGAAATTTAAAAGATAGTACCATATATAGTACTGCGTGGTGAGTTCCGCAGGTTATAAATAGGGTCACAAGATACAACAGAAATTCCCAAGGTATTCTGTTAGTTGTTCAAAATCCTTGTCGTAAAAAAAATTCCTTTTCAATTTCCAAGCAATTGAATATATAGGATTAGTTATGCTTGAGACAAATTAGGAGAGATAAATTATGTCAGAAGAACAAAACCAAGATGATTTTCAGGGGGGAATATCAGAGTTAAGGAATGAGTTCAAAAAGCTAAAAGCTGAGAACAAAGAACTTAGAGCCTCTGCTATGAACACTGCACTATCATCATTAGGACTAGAAGCAGATAAAGGTATAGGTAAAGCTGTATCTAAAATGTATGATGGTCCAGTGACTGTTGATGCTATTAAACAATATGCATCTGAAGAATTTGGTTTAGGCGACAGTGAAGTTGCAGCCGAACCACAAACTGCAGAAGAAGCTAGCGTTGTTGATAACACAGTGGCAGCACAACAAAGAGTTCAAAACTTACAGAACTTAGGAGTGTCTAATAATTCGCAAGACATTATGGATGCATTCCAAGAAGTTCTTAAGCAGTCTGACGGAGACATTAGGTCATCCATCAAAGCTAAATTACAAATGATGGAAGGCGTTAAAAGACAAGAACAAAAGTAAGTTAGGAGATAACAAAAATGGCAGCATTAGGTTCAGCCAACCCAATTTACTCTAAGTACATCAACAACTTTGCTGGTGAATTATTTAGAGTTGGTGGTCAAAGAACACCTTTTACAGCTGCTGTAGGAGGAATGTCAGGTGGTGGAAAAGTTTTACAATCTACCTTTTGGCAATTCCAAACTGCTGACACAGCAACCATTACTTCAGCTCCAACAGTTGGAACTGAAGGTGGACAACCTACAGAATATCTTGGAAGAGATAGAGTATCATACACAGCTGTTACTCAGATTTTCCAAAAAGGTGTCAAAATGTCATACACAGCTATGGCAGCTACTAACCACCAAAATGTATTTGATGTTAGTGCCAATGCCTTCAACTTTTCAGATGGAAACGCAGGAAACACTGCTGGTGATAAACTAGCATTGTTTGGCGGTTCCCCAATTACTGATGAGTTTGCAGAGCAAATGGAACTAGCGTTAGACAAAATAGCAAAAGAAGTAGAGTGGTTTGCTATTAACGGTACTTATAATGATGGTACTGCAGCAGACTTCGCAGGTACAGACGATAGACAAATGAGAGGTCTTTTGGCTCATTGTGCTTTAACTGGAGGTAACACATATTACAATGATACCAATGGTGACGGTACAGGTACAGACCAAGTACTTCACTGGGATACTATAGCTGGTGCATTGAAAAAACTATATGATGCAAAAGCAGCTATGAGACAACCAGTATTGTTAATCAACCCTGCACAATTACTTTCTTTAAATAAAGAATTAATTAATCCAACAGTTTCAGGTGTTATTACACCAGCAATCCTACCAAGGGATAGAAACGTTGGAGGTGTTGATATTGATACAGTTATCACACCATTTGGCAACATCGGTTTGATGGTGCTAGACCCTGATATCTTGCCTGATAACAAGGCATTTATTGTGGACCTTGCATTCGTCTCACCTGTGTTTACAAACATTCCTGGTAAAGGAACTGTGTTTGTACGTGACATAGACCAAGATGACTATGCACGTGTTGCTAAAGCAGTTTATATGGAAATGGGATTTGACTTCGGTCCACCTCAAAACCATTGCTTGATTAGCGACATTACACCTGCTTAATAGTAGGTAACGTTTACAAGATTAGGGGGGAACTCCACCTTCCTCCCTTTTCTTGTGCTATAGTAAGGAAGATATGATAAGAACAATTGGTAAACCAGCTTTAATAGATGTATCAGCAGATGCAAGTAATTCAGTAGCAGTTAAATCAGATGGTCTTTTACTTTGTGGTATTGCATTTCCTGCATCTATGACAGGTGCTAATGTAAGTTTTGACTTTTCTTTTGATGGAACTAACTGGATAGATGTAGTAGAAACAGATGGAACAGAAGTTTCATATGTAGTTACTGCAGGAGATGTTGTAAGAGTAGACCCTAGTGGTTGGGCATTTGCTTCATCAGGTTATCTAAGAATAACTTCTGATGGTACTGAAGTAGCTGATAGAAACATTACATTAATATTTAGAACAAGTTAGGAGAGCCAATGAGTAATATTGGTAATCTCGTAGATAGAGTTTTTAGAGAATATCTAGAACCTATGGATGATGTAAATAGTTATACTTACATCTCAGGTGCTATTAGTAGTGATGTAAACGAAGATGGCAATCCAATACAAACTACACTTTCTTTTGAAGGCAATATGCTATCTACTGAAGAAGAAGATGCATTAGATGCTGGAACAATTATTGAAGTTGGTAGAGAACTTATGTATTGTAAATCTCTTAATGCTGTTACTAATGAAATAACAGTACAGAGAGCAGTAAGAGGTACATCTTTACAACAACATAGTGCTGGAGATACATTAAAAATTTCTCCTGTTTTTCCTAGACAAAATGTTTATGATGCAGTAGTAGACCAAATAGAAACTTTGTATCCAACATTATTTGCAGTAGAAACTTTAACTGTTACAAACAAAGAAGGGTATACAATTCTTGGTAGCTATGATACACCTGGTACTTATAACTATTTAGTAGCACCCATTAAAGCTATATCACAATACACTCAATGGGATGGTAATGCAGATAGCACATCAGTACAATGGCGTGGTGTTTCAGTAGAGTTAGTAGACTTACCTAATCCTTATACATACAATGATGAAAATGGAGTAGAAAGAACTATAACTTATAATGCTGGTCCAAATGTTGTACACGCATTACAAACATATGGTATATCTAGTGGATTTCAAGTACACGTAACATTTAAGAAAAAGTTTTTAGACAAAGATAGTTATACATATTCAGGTGATATTGAGAATACAACTCTAACTTCTATAGGATTGCAAACAGAATATGAGCCAATTATTATGGCTGGTGCTGCTGCACAAATGTTAGCTGGTAGAGATATTCCTACTGCAACAACAAGTTATATTACAGACCAAATGGCTGTACAAAACTTTCCTGTTAACTCCGCTTCAAACATTCGTAATAGTTTATTGCAATATAAGCAACAACTTATGCAACAAGCTAGAAAAGATTTAAGAGCTAGATATCCTGAACCAGTAACTATAAACAGTATTGCCTATCCAAGTTCATAATGGTCAGGATAGCTAATACCCTAAGCGTCAGAAATCCTAAAAGATACGGATACGATATAAGAATTAATACAAACTTATATCGTAGTGCTATAGGACCTGGTAGAGAAATGACTATACAATCATCAGATGTTGAAGATGGTCAAATAAATGTTAAACAAAATCCAGAAGATTTTACTTCTAACTTAGGTCGTATATATTCTAGAAATAATTTTAAAGGTGGACAAGGATTAGATACTGCACACAGAGCTAACGGAACTACAAATGACACAACTAGATTTTGGGATAGTAAAGGTATTGATGTATTTCACGGTGATGATGAAGTATCTTATCACATACACTTGTTGCATAGTACAACAGAAAAAACTTCTGCACTTACATTAACTGGTACTAACAATTATTTAGTAAGAACAAAAGATGGAGCTAATGAATACTTGTGGTTAGTAGATAATACTAAAGTTTATACAAGTAGTGACGCTGGAGATAACTGGTCACTATCGTTAACTGCATCTTATGTTATTACAGGAATAGCACCATTTGGTAAACAACTATTTGTTACTGCTGGTTCAGGAACTAACTTAGAGTTACAACATTATGATGGTTCTACTTGGTCTATAGAAAGTTTAGGTTCTACTCTTACAGGTTTTTTAAATGGTGTGTTTATAGAAAAAGGTTATTTATTTATATCAGGAGAAACTTCTGATGGTATTCACTACTTGTGGTGGGCAGACCCAGTTTCTAAAAATTACAATAACCAATTAGTAACAGGTGGTAGTCAAGTAATAGTTTCAGGTGAAACAGATTTATTTACTAGTATGGTAGATGCAGGTTCAGTAATACTTGCTGCTAATGAAAGTGGAAATATATATTCTATTAAAGATGTAGCTGGTACTCCAGAGCTTAAAGGACAAACAGAGATACCATTTGAAGAAGTACATACAATAGCTGCTGCAGAAGGCATAGTATTTTTTGGTACAAAAGAATTTACAAGAAATGTAGGTAGATTATATCGTGCTGATTTAGTAGTAGCTGATGACTTGTATGTACTAGCTAATAGACAATTAGTTAAAGAATGGGTAGTAGATAGTGTAGATACAACACCACATTCTATGTTTGTATCTAGAGATAGTGTTTATGTAGGAATAGAAGAAGATGGAAGTAAGTCTTATTTGTGGAGATATTACTTACCTACTGGAGGTTTAGCTAGAGATTTAGAATTTGATGCTGGTGGATTTGTATACGGTGTAACACAAAGCAGTGGTAAATTTGTAGCTTCAGTTTCAGGTGCAGGTGTTTATAAAGAAACAGATAACTATGTAAGTACAGGTTACTTAATAATGTCTGCAGCAGATTTTTATACAGCAGAGCATAAACAGTTTATTGGTGCAGAGATTAGCACTTTAACTCTGCCTGGTGGAACAAGTGTAGATTTAAGATACTCTACTAAGTTTGAAGCACTAGATGACCCTAATGATAGTTCTTATACTAGAGCTTTACTACAAGCATCTGGTTATGGTGATGAAGAAAAACAGATACAGGAAGTATCTAGGTACATAGTAGGTAAAGTTATTCTTAATAGTAATGAAACTAATACATCTACACCACAAGTTAAATCAATACAGTTTCGTGCATTGGCTAGACCTGAGCTAGTAGTAGCACAAATACCAATAAATATTTCAGATAGAGTTGAAAGACCTAACAGAAAACCTATAAAGGTTAAAGGTTTAGGTGATACTTTATACTCATCATTAAGAAATCTAGAAGGTAGTTCAGTAACTTTAGAAATATATTCTCCTTCAGAAGTTATTAAAGGTGTTGTAGAAAGAATAAGTTATCCAATACAATCTAACCCTGAAAGAGGAAGTGTGTTACAATATGCTATAATAACTGTCAGAGGAACAAGACAACCAGTGATTAGTGATATAACATCTATACACACTCCTGGTATTGCAGCCTTTGGTATAATGAGATACGGAGCATAATGGCAGATAGAGCTACACAAATAGTAAATTTTTATGAAAGCACACTAGCTTCTAGTTTGATTGGTGCTAGTGGAGTAGGAACAACATTATCACAAGCACCTTCTGCTGGTGGTGTTAGTACAATTAGTGCAACATTAGCAGATGAAGATACTTGGTATTATCTTGTAGTTGACCCTGATACATCAGGTTCAAGAGAAGTTATAGTTATTAAAGAAAGTTCAGGAACTACAGTTACTAATGTAGGTAGAGATGTTGAAGGAAGATATGCAGCTTCAAGTTTACCTGAGCATACATCAGGTACTACAGTTAGAATGGCTGTATTAGCTGAGCATATAGATGACCAAAATGATAGAGTAGCTACAAATATTACATCATTAACAACAGCTATATCAGATTTTAATACAGATGGTGCTGCAGCTATAGCAGCTATTAATGCATCATCAGCAGATGCAATGATGGAAAATGCTACTGATGGTACTTCAATTACAGTAGATTACGAAAATGATTATATTTTAGTTTACGATAATGACACTACTACAGCTAAACAAGTTAATTTAAGTCAGCTTAATTTAGGTGCAAGTGTAGGTTTAGTTTTAGCATTGGGAGGATAATATGAGTATGCTTCTTATGCTTAAAGAAGGTGGAAGTCTAGGAATAGACACTATTGGTAATAAACCTATTGATGAAGATATAGATTTGTTACCTGATGCTGGTGGTGGAACTCTTAGTTATGCACTAAGAATAAGTTACGAAGGTCTTTCAGTAACAAGCGTGACACAGACAAGTGTCCGTGCTATAGTGATGGGAGATAATTAATTAATTAATTGGAGATAAAATGGCAGAAACATTTGTAAACAAAACTGTAGCTTTAGGAGATACTGCTGATGTATCAGTATATAGTCCTGCTGCTTCAACAACAGCTATTGTTATACATTGTCAAGTTGCTAATGTAGATGGAACAAACTCTGCAGAATTAAGTATGGATTTGTATGATACTTCAGCTACAACAGCAGCAGCAGTTGTTTCAACTCTTGCAGTACCTGCTGATACAGCAATTAATCCTATTGGAGGAAAACTTGTATTAGAAGCTACTGATGAATTAAGAGCTTGGGCTTCAGCTACTGGCGATTTAGAATTAACACTTGGCATATTAGAAATTACATAGGAGATTACACATGGGTAAGTTTTCTTACATAGGTACAGAACCTACACAATTAGTAGGTGATAGTGCAGGTGTATTTAGTTTACAAGAACATGCACAACAAGTTGCAGACAACAAATTAGTTTTACAAGGTGGCTTTATTCCTGTAACTTATTATATTTCTGCAGGTGGTGGTGGTGCTGCAGGTGGAGGAATGGTTCATGGCGTTGGCTATCACACTGGTGGTATGGGTGGTGCAGGTGGACTTATTACTGCAACAGATACAACAAGTTTTAAATTAGATACTAACTACGCAATTACTATTGGTGCAGGTGGTGCAGGTTCTAGTCCTGCTGCTGCAGGATATGGTTTTGGTACAAGTAATGGTACTAATGGTAGTGATACTACTTGTGCTTACGAAGGTGGCACATATACTGCTGTCGGTGGTGGCGGTGGTGGTGGTTTTGCAAACTGGTACGCTGCAGGAAGTGGTTCAGCAGGTGGTTCAGGTGGAGGTGGTGGACCTAGTGCTAACTATGCAGGTGCAGGTGGTGCAGGAACTGTAGGTCAAGGTAATGATGGTGGTGATGGAGTTGCAAATACAGCACATTCACATGGTGGAGGTGGAGGAGGTTACTCTGCTGAAGGAGATTTAGGTAATGCCTCTGCAGGAACTTTTGATACTAGATTTGATGGTGGTACTGGTTCAAGAAATGGTGGTACTGGATTTCCTGATTATGGTGGCATATTTATAGAAGAACACACAAGTCGTGGAACTAATGGTATGATGACTAATTCAGGTGGTATGCCTGTAAGTAAAGCAGGTCATGTTAACACAGGTATTGGTGGAGGTGGTGGTACGCAATCAGGTGGTGCAGGTGGTGCAGGAGGTAAAGGATTTGTTTTATTTATTTATTCTAAAGCTCTAACAATGACAGTTGGTGGTTCATTAGCATCTACAACAACTACTGTTGGAAATAATAAAAGAACCATTATTACAGATGGTACTGATAATGTTAGTTGGTCAATAGCATAATGGCACATTACGCTTTACTTGATGAAAACAATGTAGTCACATCAGTTATTGGTGGAGTAGATGATGACAAAGAAACAGAATATGCAGAAAAATTTGGTTGCACTGTAAAAAGAACTTCCTATAACACAGTAAATGGTATTCATTTATTAGGTGGAACACCATTTAGATTTACCTATGCAGGTAAAGGTATGACTTATGATGCAACAAATGATGTATTTATACCTGAAGGTAAAACATGGAATGCTGATGAAGGTATGCCTATGAAACCAAAACCTACAGATAAAGATGGTCAGTCTTGTGAATCATGGGTTAGAGATACATCAATTAACGAGTGGAAAGCTCCTTTAGATGTACCTGCTGATGCCGAAACTACTCATTATGAATGGGATGAAAGTGCATATCAAGCAGATAATACAACAGGTTGGGTAGTAACTACACCTGAGTAGATTTATAAAATAAGGTGGAAATGATATTTAATATTCAAAATAAAACAAAAGTAAAATATATAATTCATCCTTCTAATATTCCTTTAGGTGTATTTCCTGAAATACAAAAATATCCTGAAGTTATAAAAAAAACTGGTTGTCCTGCTGTTCATAGTATTGATGGAAAACTATGGTATGTAAATTCTTATCTAGATATGGAGATAGAATTTGGATTTAACAGTGATGGTAATAGTTATTTTAAATACGAATATAACAAAAAAATACATCCTAATGTAAATGCTGTTCATGACATGATTAAACAAAATATATTTTTAAATACAGCAACAAACTCAAAAAAAAATTATTTAGATTTACAAGTTGGAACTCCTTATGCTTTTGTTACAGATGACAAAGAGTTAGAAGTAAATACTCTCCCTGTAAATATACAATATGAAAATTGTTTTTATGTACCAGGAGGTTTAAAACCTGCAAATTGGATTAGAACATTAAACAGTGCGTATTTATTAGATGATTTTTCTAAACCTGCAAAAATTAAATTAAGTATTGATAAACCAATTTTAAGTTTTCATTTTAATAAACCTATAGATTTAGAGTACACAGAGTACACAGAAGATATAAAAGATTATCATCAAATGTCTAATAGAATTGTAAATTATCGTAGAAAACTAGAAAAGAGTGTAATAAAAACCATTATTAAAAAGCGAAAAAATAAATTATTGTGATTGAAATTAAATGGACAAGTTTAGAAAAAACTTTAATGGACATACCTGATTTACATCCACAACCTGCTAAAAATTATATACCTGACTGGTACAAAAAAACACCAGTAACTAACAACAAAAAATTAAAATTAGAAAATAATAATGATTATAAAAAACTTTTACCTCTTGGTAGAACTGTTAAAACTTGTCCTAGTTTTCATGATGTGTTTGAAGATGGAATAGTTTTACTATCACCATGCGATATATTTTTATCGTATAAAGAAGGCTTTTATGAAATTAAAATATCTGTTAACTCTCAACACATTACTAGCGATTTTCATGGTCCTGAACAATTTTTAGACCATTATCACGATAAAGATATCAAAGCAGTTTTTAAAATAAACATGCCATACTTATTCCAAGCACCTAAAGGATATAGCATAAGGCAAATACCTTACATGTATGCTGACCACACAGATTGGTATGTTCCTTATGGAATTTTAGACAGTGATAATTATCACGAAGTAAATCCACAAATACTTTATACATCTGAAAAAGATGAAATATTAATTAAAAGAGGTGAACCATTGTGTTATTTGGTACCTTTTAAAAGAGAAAAAGTAAAACTTACAGCACTAACAAAATTTAAAAGTGCAGATAAATTAATGAGAAAACATTTTGCTGTACAGTTTAACAACGCTACAACATTTAGAAGTAGATATCATAGGCGAGGTAAATAAAACATGTTATAATCCTGCTTATGGATTTTATAATTGGTTTTTTACTAGGTATTTTTTTAAAAGAAATTAGTTCTTATATTAAAAGATTAAGTCAATGGGATTGGGATAATCGTAAATCTTGGGATAAAGAATGGGATTGGATGACACCTATCCAGGAAGATGACCTACCATAATGTCTGAATCAAATGGTAATGGGTTTACCACTAAGCAATATTTAGAACTCATTAAAGAAGGACAGGCAGAATTGAAAACAGAATTAAAAAATATTAATCAACGCATTGATGTATTACACGAAAAGGTCAATGCAAAAATAGACAAGTCAGAATTTTATAAAACACTTTTACTAATAGCAACAGTAGTTTCGTTAGTTGGTGTATTCACATTAGGAAGTTAAATGTCCACATTAAAGATAGACACAAAGACACTAGCACCAATAGTTATAACAGCTTTGCTTAGTGCATTTGGTTGGGTATTCAACTCCATAGAAGAAATTAAATCACATCAGAACGCTTGTGATGCTATGGTATTAGAAATGAATAGTGAATTAGATATGTTAGAAAGTAACTTTACTGAATTACTATTTAAATTAAATGGCTAGAATATAAATATGTGTAAAGTAAAAGTAAAAGAAGATGGTTCATTTGTGCAGATATGCAACTGCAAGAATGGAAGTAGTAACTGTGAAAATAATAAGTAGAGATAGTTGGGGAGCTAAACCTAACAAGACAAAGTTTAGTAAACTAGGAGAAGTAAAAGGTTTAGTGGTGCATTGGTCTGCATATCCTGTAGCTATAGGTAACCAAGCAGAGATGGACCAATGTAAACAAATACAAAGATTACATCAAGAAGATAGAGGTTGGAATGATGTAGCATATAATTTTTTAGTAGGAGATACAGGTCAGATTTATGAAGGCAGAGGTTTTGGAAACAGAAGTGCAGCACAAGGTGGTAATAGTAGGCAAGAAATTAATTACAACAACAAGCATTATATTGCTGTGTGTTGGCTTGGTGGCTCCAACCCTACCGACAAACCTTCTGCTGAAGCTCTTGCCTCCATTAAAGGATTAGCTGAAATAGTTGGTGGAGAACTTAAAGCTCATTCAGATTTTAAGCAAACTGATTGTCCAGGAGATGCAACTAGACAATGGATTATAGAAAAAAATGCTACACCTAATAGCACAATCAGTAATGAAAGTCCACCTGATGTATATGTTCCTTTAAAATATGAAAAGAAATTAGATATAATTATTGCTAAACTAGAGAACATTGAAAATAAATTAAAGTTAGGAAGACTAATAAAATGAGTGAAGAATATAAAGACTTAATTGAAAGATGTTTATGGACATTTGTAGAAACATTTGCTTCTACATTAGTAATCACACCAGCATTAGGTGTTGATATTAGTACATTAGAAGTTGCTGCTTTAGCTGGTGGTGCTGCAGTACTATCAGTATTAAAATCTTTTGCTAAGAATAAAGTATCGCCTACTCCAAAGAAAGCAAGTAAGTAGTTTCAATAGCAAAGCCGAGGGTGTTATCCTTTCTACCTCGGCTCTTGCTTATATACGGTTATTAATGTTCACCATAGTAATCTGATACTTCCCATTGTTTCTGACAAGTATGACAAGCTACTAGGTCTTCATCTTTATCACCATTACGCCACCCTGTTGATAGCTTATTGCCACATCTTTTACACATTAGAAAGGTGCCTCGCCTTCCTTAACATCATCTAATGATTTAGCTTTAGGCATAAATATACCATTCTGTACACCTGCATAGTCATTCCAAGACTTAGGAGTAATTTTATTATCTACCCACCAAGACTTAGAAAATACTTTACCATCTACAGTATCTCCTGCTGTACACTTAGATGCCATAATACATCTAAAGTCTGGTGACTTATCTGATTTCTTTTCAGCTACAGGTACATACTTAACTGCACCACCACAAGGACACCATAACCCTATATCATCTATAGCTAACTCACCTGTTGGATGGTTCCTATCTTTAACGCTATACCCTGCATCAGTAAGTTCCTTTATAGGACCTTTAACTAAAGATGGAGTAGTAGATGAGGCGGCTACTACTCCTTCTTTAGGCGTTGCTTGCGGTGCTTTAATATTGGTTTCACCTTTCGTGCTTGAGCCACTTGACTTCTTCATTTCTTCTTTACTAGGTCTAGCTTTATCAGTTCCTTGATACTTCCAGTTAGCTAATGCTCTACCTATAGCAGATGTTTCACAATTTTCTAACCAAGCCTCGTTATTAGCAAAGCCACCTTGACCTTTGTATTCTTGTGCATACCCTGTTGCTACGGCTTTCTCATCATCAAAGTCTTTATATATTAAAGCTTTAACAATTACCATAGTTCCCTCATCATTAATCTTTGCAACGTGAGTTTCAATCCTACCATTAGGATTATCAGACCAAAACTTTTTTAGCCTGTCTTCTACTGTTTCGTAGTTATCTAAATTAAACGCCATTAACGCCTCCTTCTTGTATCTTATATACTAGCTTCGTTAGTATTTAATGTGAACATTTTCTCTTTATATCTCCTGCACATAGGGTTAACACATTTAAGAAAACCCTTGTGTGCATATAAAGGACTACCACAACTCATACATATGTGTGACATATTACTCCTCTAGGTTTACTAAATACTCAGCAGTAACCCCCTTGTTAGGTTTTACAAATAGACAGTGCTGTGATGGTCTACCCATACTAGCTAACTGTTCTAGTGCATAACCATTGTGGCTCTCAGTGCTACCATTAACCCACACTCTTGTATCATTTATGTACAAGTTTGTTGGTGTGTGGTAGTGACCACATACTGCGTGAGTAAAGTCTTCCATTAAGTTATTAGCTGCAAGAGATTTCCAACCTAAGATTTTTTTATTGTATCCATAGAAAGGTAATCCCATACTGCCTCTAATGTTATCTCCGTGAAAGCAAAGAAACTTTGCTTTCTTGCCTAAGTCTGCTACTAGGTACCAAGTCTTGTCAGGTACTATAAACTTAATTCGCTTTTCATTAGCAAACATAGTCTCTAATATTTTTCCTAACATACGGTCAGCATTACTCTCAGGGTTGTAGTCTCTTCTTGACCTACCCCCTAAAGCACCGTGATTACCTATTACCCAATAGACTTCTACTTCTTCAAAGTCCGTTAGTAATGTACTAAAGAATTTATAAAGTATTCGTGGACCATCAACAGTAACTTGCTTATATAAGGAACTGTCAATTTCGTGGGCTTGTCCTGGGAATATGAGTTCACCCTCCACGATATCGCCAAGACAAAGAACTGCACACTTCTTAATAGTATGGCTTGCTCTCTGTATGCGTGCTAATTTAATTATCTTTTCTGCATATCTAACAACTCTTTCTTCAGCTATTTCACTGTTATAAGTAGGTGTTCTTTTTGCAAGCTGTATATCACTAAGTAAGGGAACACATATTTCTTCTCCTTTTCCCTTTGTTTTAGGTGGTGCTTTAACTTTCGGTATGTCAAGCATTGAGATACCATCTCTTGCACCTGTATATACTGCTTCAACTAAGTCAGCTTTCTTATCCTTCAACTTATCAATCTGCTTTAACAAGCGTTGATTAGTATGCTTAAGGTCTTTTATCTGTTCGCTTTCTGCTTCAGCTAAAAGTTTTGCTAGTTCTTTATTCATTATGCAAACCTTGTAACCAGACTGAAACTCTACTTCTAGAGACTTCAAAACCAAACTCATCGTTTAGTATTCTGACTATGTTACTAGGTATAGGTCGCTTACCTTCTGCAACCATATCTTTTATTCCTTTAATAAAGGGTTCGGCTTCTTTAGGTATTCTATCATACCAAGCAGCAACTCCACCTCTATTCTGTATTAGTGCTTTCTCAAGCAATTTGTTTATATCTATGTTTGTACTCATATTCATATGCTAGCACACAATTATGCTTATGCATATGCATATAAGAAAAAAAATAAAATGCTTATGCATATGCATAATAAATAAAAAAAAGGGAAGTCGGTGGTAGGGTAACGAAAGGACAAACCCCTACCACCTTTAAAATAAATATCCTATAGCCTAAGCAGGAAACGGAGATTGACTACTTAGGCTACGAGATACTTACTTAGTACCTAATTGTTTTGATAATTTCTTTACTTGTTCTACTACACGAATAGGTATTATGTTATGTCTTCTCATAAACCTAGCAATCTCATCTCTCTTTTCTTTGCTTAGATTTATTGCAGTACCACTTTCATTTACACCTACTACTTGTTGGTCGCTTACCCATATACGAGGTTCTGGTTGTTGTGCTAGCCACTTTAGACCATCTAAATCTACTGAGTTAGCACCATACTCTTCTAGGTCTCGTATAGCGTGAGTATCAATACGACCATCTTTAGCTATAATCTTTATCATACCATCGTAGCCATCTATCTTACTGTTGTATCCTACATAGCCAGCTATGTTAGATGCAGGTAGATAGTCAATAATTTCTCGTATGTCTTCCTCATATAAAGACATAGAACCACTACAGTCTATCATCATTGAGCCACCTGCTACTGTAGTCTTATTTGCAAAGACTTTCTTGTCAGTAGTCATACGATGCATATGTTTAGGAACAACACCTCTATCACTATTACGCTTAGCAATTTCTCTAACTGCTTTGTGTATAGTATTAGTAGGTGTGAATTTGTGTATCTTTGCTACTCCGTGCATACCACTAGTGTCGCCACCCCAGTAATTAATGAAGTGTCTTTCATATTGTTGCTCACTATCATCAATGATTTGCTTAGCAAGTTCCTCACTAATTCCTTCTGGTAATGTAATACCATCAGCTTCCTCAGCAATACTATCCATTTCTTCTAGTTGTGCTAGGTATTCCTCGCCATCTAGTCTGATAGTACCTTCAGAAGTAAGCATCTTTGTTAATCGCATACTACTTCTTACTGCTTCAAATGGATTAGAAAGCATTTTTACTAGCTTATTAACTCTTCTCCTTATAGAAGAATTACTTATTTTCCTATGTTGCCATAGGTGTTCATCTCTATCGTAATACATAGAACCACGAAAACTTGTCCAATAAATGTAAGACTGTGCTTCGTGAATACCATAGAACAATGAGTTCAGTATGTTATATACTCTAGAACAATCTTGGTCTATTATCATAGTAGGTACCCTACTACCTACAGGGTATCTCATTTCTAGTATTGACTTAATGTATGACTTAGCATCTTCGTAGTCTATAAGTCTAGGTTGTCCTGCAAAAGCAGTTTTCTTAACATAATACTTATATACTTCTAGTATGTTATCATTAGCAAGTATTTTCTTGATTACCTCTTTGGCTATCAAGTCTGCTTGTTCTTGCCTCATCATACCCAATGTGTTGTACATAAGAGACATAAACTTTCTTTCGTTTTTAGTTAGTTCTCTTACTCCTTCTACATCAGTTAAGTATTTGTCATACTCCCAATAGTTGCTATAACCCAATGACCTTGCTATCTTATTAGCTCTTCTCTTAGCACTTTCTCTATGGTACTTGTTAGCAAATAAGAATTGTGCTATGTGCAATATGTCTAGTTCCTTAGTACGAAACTTCATATCTCTAAACAACTTCATCTTTGTTATTGCAGTATTAAGCAATACTTGTTCGTTGTATTCATTAGCACACTGATAATAAGGAAGTATCAATTCGTTTCTGCTAGTAGGTACTAAGCTAGTGCCTCTACGAACTCTAAACTTTCTAACCTTATCACCACGCAAAGAAAGATTTACTAATGTAGGTGGAACATAACCACCTACATTTGTAGCACTCTTTCTAAATAAGTTATTCATCACTATCGGTTAGTGCATCAATAATATCAGCACAGTTATCAGTGAATACTACACTAGCAGCAGTAGATAACTCACAACCTTTGTCTAGTAATTCTGCAAATGCAGACCACTTACGAACTGAGAAGTTACCTTCGTTATAGTCCTGATATACTGACTGTAACTTTTTAGGCAGACTTTCCAACGCAGATGGATGTACTTCGTTAATGGCTAGATTAACTGGGAACCTATCTCTAAGTGCATCAGGTAAGTCAGCAGGAACTCCGTTCATAGTTGCTACGACTTGGAACCCTTCCTTAGGTCTAACAGTTTCCTTATCCTTGTTTGGAAGTGTGAATTTCGCAAACTTAGGGTCATCTAGTAAAGCGTGTAAGAAAGTCATAACATCTACACCAGCGTGGTCTATCTCGTTAATAACTAGTCTTGCACCTTCTTTCCAAGCACGAACACCTACGCCATCAAGCCACTCAAAGCCACCATTGTCAGTTGCTACATAGTGACCCATAAGTTCTGCTGCCGTACTGTCGTGTGTAAGTGTAATGTTATACACTTCTTGATTTTCTTTTAGTCCAAGAGTATTTGCTTGAAAGGTTTTACCTGTACCAGGTATGCCAAACAACAATATTCTTGGTGTATAAGGAATTACTTCTGCAAGTAATTTCCAAATGTGTCCTTCTTTCATATTATTCTTCCTCTCTATTATCAGCTAACATCTTTTCTACATCTTGTATAAAGTTTGTAGTTAGCTCTTCTGCTTGTACATTGTTCCATACTTCCATAACATCATCAGTTATGTTTTGTACTGCAGGTACTTCTGGTAGCATATCAAATGCTTCCTTTGGTATATCTACAATAACTGTATGGGTACCTTCATTGTCTTTCATCAGCACCACTTCCCATATGGTACGATAGTGCATATCTGTAGGCACACCTTCCTTATGGTAATGAGGCATTGACATCTTTAGAAATATAGGAAACCTAGCGTCAATGCAATCTAGTTCTCCCATAGGGTTAGCAGCAAATACCCACTCTGCTAACTGTCTATTGTATTCGTTCTTAATAGCAAGTGTATTAAGATACTCAAGAATAGACTTAGTAATTGCTATGTGTTGTGAAACACGCACAGTATCCTTAGCCATTATTCCTCCTCACTTTCTGCGTTCTCGCTTACTTCTTTCAAGAACTTTTCTATATCCTTATCAGTTACTTTGCTTTTAATACCTTCAAGTACTTCTTCTTTACTGATAGTGTCGCTTGTATATCCACCACTTACTATTGCACTAACAGTTCTAATATCACCTATGGTTATTAGCTCTGGTTCTTCGTGTATAGTAGTTACTTGTTTGTACATCTTTCCAAATGCTTTCTCATTTTCTAGTATCATTTCTAGTACTAGTTGTACGACATACGAAGCTAACATAAAGTCTGATGGTTCCTTATCGTTAGGAAACTCAGCTTTAAATAGTTGCTTGCTTTGCATAAGCACCTCACTATGTTCGCCTTCAGACATTTCTGCTATCATATTAGATGCGAATAGCATAACCCCAGTAGCAAAGTCTTTCATACGATTTTGCCATAGGTGTTTCTCTACCCACTTCATAGTTTCTATAACATCACTAGATGCAATATGATACTTGCCGTTCCTTCTACTAGGTTTAGTATTACCATCTTCATCTACTTCAGCAGGATAGAACATTCCTATACCTTGCATTTCTAATTGAGTTAGTGCAGTAAGTTTAGAAAAATCTTTTAGTCCTAATCTTTCTGCGTTCTCTATCTTCTCTGTCATTTGTTCAGCAAATTCGTTATACTTATCTTCACTAGGCATCTCGAATTTATCACTCATTTTTTATCCTCTCTACTACAACCACACTCGCAGTTGTAGGTTTGGTCTTGTTCAGTAGCCCACTTACCCTTAAAGTCTGTTAAGCACTCTTCACATAAGGCTCTACTGTTATTCCATATTATTACTGACAAAGGTTTCCCTTCCTCATCTTGTACTGGTATCTGTTTATTACAGAAATCACATATCCATAGGTCATTAGTTATACCTGTGTCTAGTAATGTATCTATAAAGAAGACACCATCTGCTTTACTTTGTTGTTCTCTAAATTTTATAGAGGCGAGAACACTTATCTCTCTATGCTTTATAGGGTTTTCTACTACAACCCAATCGTTAGGTTCTATATACTCTTCTTCACTCATCTTTCTTCTCCTCGTTTAATAGTTCTGCAACCTTATCAAAGTCAATAGCAATTATTTCCTTATCACAACGATTGCACCACACTTGCATACCATATCTAGTCCAACCTGCTTGTTGGCTACTCCACTCAGCAGGGGATACACCCTTTGGTACTTGTGGTAAGCAAGTAGCACAATGAAAATACGATACTATATCACACTCTTTTTTTGTATCAGGCATCTTCTATCACTACTACTTTCTTAACTGTATTCTTTCCTTCGCCATACGCTTTCATATGAAGTTGTGCCTCACGATAGGTATATCCTCTGCGTAAGCACTCCCATAGTTGCTGTATGATTTCTACTTCTTCCATTACTCACTCTCCTCTATAGCATTCCACCTACTTGTTACAAAGAAAGTAGGCTTATGGTCAAGCAATTCTTTTGCAGTAGCATCAGTACTATCATCTAGCATTGATACCATATTGTCTATGCAAGCTACTGCATCTTCCTTATCTACTTCACTAGTGAAAGTGAAGTCTATTGTAAGTACATTAGTGTCCTCGTTACTTGTACTTATCATCTCGTATGGTTCTTTCATACAATATTCTCCAATCTTCTTTTACTATTCTCTTTCTTTATAGTTTGATAGCCACACTCAAAGCACTGCACAATAATATGCACACTACTCTTAACATTGCTATGTATTGCTAGCTTGGTATAAGTACCTTGCCTACAATTATCACATACCATATCTATCCTTTCATTAGCAAAGCCGTAGTTTCGGTGGTACATACAACAGGGGAAAGTATTTACTCCTACTACTACGGCTTCACTACACGTATAAGTGTCATTTTACTAACACTTGCTATATCCTCATATAGCTCGTAGTACATACATTGGCTCATAGAGTTACTGTCTTTTACTTACTGCAGTAAGCGTATGTACTACAAGCTACCTACTTATATAGCTTGTAACACACGATAGAGGTCATTATATTTATGGTACCCGACATTATCTATGTGCTACAAGCTACATACCAATGTAGCGTAGTACTCACACTGCTGATAACATTTACACATACTACTTTAGAACACAGCATAGGTGTATGAGTACTACGCTACCTACTGCGACTAGGTAGTGCAATAAGTGAAAGGCACCTAGTCAGGAATTATGAATTGCAGTAGATAGCGAGCTATATATTATTTACAAAACTCGCAACCCTGTAAGTCTGGTGCAATATTAATACCACAGCTTTTACAAAAGTTATCTATAGTTTCTAATACACTAGCTTTCGCTATAGTATTATTAACCATATCATCTTGTCTTATAACGCTTTCGTTAGCACGAATTTCTGCTAATAGTTTTAAGCCTTCTTCTATAGCAAGTCTTTCTTCTATACTGGTACGCTTTACAGGGGCTTCTAACTCCCTGCAATCGTAGCATATATAGCCACGCACTAAGTTCTTGCTACAGTACTTGCATACTGAAGTCTTATCTTTAGCGTTATGAACTGGTTGTATATACTCGCGTACTCCATTTAGATTAGGAACTCGTGTATCTACAATAGTTTTATCCTCATCGTTATATACTCTTTTGGTTCTAGGAACACTAGAGTTTCTGTATTTCTTTGCCATATATAGTCACCTGCCTTTCATAGTCTAAATATATAAGCTAAAAGAAAAGTCAAAACTTTGACTTGAGAAAAATTTAACACAACTCAGTAATATTACTTCAGTATATAGCAGGTGGATTTGACAACCCCAATGCATAACTCCAGTAGACGCGCCAAGGATATATATTTAAATATATATCAAGAAAAAAAAATAAAAAAAATTTTTAATTCAAGTGTAGAGAAATATGAATAGTGAGAGTATATAGAGTGACTAGATAGGAACAGATTATGGTGTAT
>Ga0255768_10001061_pt1 | contig 28825 bp, 30 predicted proteins | sample 071ome_33_FD_179983 | JGI IMG/M metagenome (GOLD analysis project Ga0255768, IMG submission 179983) | Coastal salt marsh microbial communities from the Groves Creek Marsh, Skidaway Island, Georgia - 071412AT metaG (version 2) | ecosystem: Environmental > Aquatic > Marine > Intertidal zone >...
GTCGACGGTCCCCGCCACCACCTCGACCGCCGCGCCAACCACCACCACGACCGCACCTCCCACCACGACCGCTGCGCCGACCACCACCGCCGCACCGACCACCACCACCTCGACAACAACAACAACAACCACCACGACAACAACAACCACCACCACCACGAGCACGACAACAACAACGACCACGACTACGACCACGACGACACTTCCGATCGACACCGAGGCACCGACGATCAACTCGATTGCGGCGACACCGACCGGAAAGAGCACGCCGGTGTACGAACAGAAATGCGGTGGAATCGAGGTCGCCGTGGTCACGGTCGATGCGTCCGACAATGTCGGCGTCGCACTGGTCAAGGCCACGTTCACCGACGTCGTGAGCCAGTCCGGAGCGACCGGCACGATCGAACTGCTCACCGACGGAACCGGCGTCTGGGCGGGCAGCTTCGTGTTCCCCAGAGGAACGATTCCGCCAGGATCCGACACCATCCTCGAGTTCACGGCGAGGGCGTTCGACGCAGCCGGCAACGAAAGTGCCATCGCGACCGCCCGGCCGAACACCTACCTCTTTTCCTGCGACTGATCCGTTCCCGGCAGCGTCAGCGCCCGGGGGAGCCCGCACGGAAAAGATCTTTCGGAAAAGTGTCCACACGCGGGTCGACGTTGATCTGGACTCTCGAACGGCAGCCAACCAGGCAGCCCCAACGAGGAAGTCTCGAACCATGAACAGCCCCGACCACCTCCCCTACGGCATCGACAAGAACCGCCTCCGCACGGGCGTTGCAGTCGGTGTGCTCGTCATCGCAGCCGGCTTGGGATTCGGCTCCGTCATGCAGACCAGCCCATCGTCGGCAGAGGAACCGACCGCACCGGTGATCGACGACACCCGTGGCGAAGACGGCGACGCCATCGATGGCGCTGCTGTCCTCGACGACGCGCCGGGAACCGACGCCGATTCTGGCGACGCCGCTGGCACCAGCTCCGCCCCCATCAGCCTCGGAAACGACCAGCCGGTCGCCGACAAGGGCACCGTGATCGCCGAGTCGTCGCCGAGCGAAACCGACGACGCAGCATCGAAGACCAATGCCACCCAGGACGCGGATGCGGACAAGACCGACGCCGAGATCTCGGAGTCGTCTCAGGACGATGTCGTCGACGTAGCCGTCGAGATCGAGGCGACCGAAGACGCTCAGGACACCGGCGACAGCGGCGGTGAGGCGGAACCTGATGCCGGCGACGACGACACTGCCGATGACGGTGAGACCGATGGTGTCGAGAAGGACGAAGACGCCGAGGACGATGACACCGACGACAGCGAGGGTGACGATGCCAGCGACGACGATGCCAGCGAGGATGACGACGCCAAGGGCAAGGGCAAAGGTCTCGGTCTCGGGAACGGACTCGCCCTCGGCCTCGGGAACGGCAACGGCAACGGCACCGGCCTCGGCCTCCTCTATCCCGGGAACAGCCTCGACGAGCTTCCGCCGCCGAGCGAGCTCGACCTGCCGACGCCGATCGACCCGCCCCACCCGGTCGATCCCCCTCGCCCGCCGATGCCGATCGACCCGCCCGGCCGGAACCGCTGATTAACCCCCTCTCCAACCCCCCTCCAACCCCGGGACGGAAGCGGCAGTGCCGCTTCCGTCTCCGCGTCCGGGGTCGGCACCTCGCTCGTCACATACTCGTTCGAGGTGACGGCGATGCACGCCTCACACCTTGGAGCGCCGGACGGCTACGGTCCCGGCCATGAGCGAATGGACCGTTTCCGTGACCCGAGACATCGCCGCCGATTCCGGTGCGATCTACGACCTGATCGCCGACATCACCCGCATGGGTGAGTGGTCGCCGGAGAACACGGCATGCACCTGGAAGGACGGATTCGACAGCCCGGTCGTAGGAGCCGAGTGGATCGGCGACAACGTCCATGATGAGTTCGAGTGGCAAACCGAGGGCCGCGTCACCGAAGCTGAACGCGGCCAGGTTTTCGCCTTCGACGCCAAAGTCGGCGACTTCGTCTTCTCGAAGTGGCGCTACGAATTCGAGCCGATCGACGGCGGTACGCGAGTCACCGAGCACACCCTCGACCTGCGCCCCGAGGAGGTCAAGGCGATGGGTCCGAAGATGTCCGGTATCGAGGACCGCGACGCACGGAACCGGGAGACCATGGAGGCCACCCTCGCCGCGCTCGCCCTCGCTGCGGAGCGATGACCCGCCGCTGAGCGTTAGAGCGCCAGGGTCGTGCCGCCGTCGACCTTGAGAATCGTGCCGCTCATGTAGGTGTTGGTCACGCACGCCATCACCGCCATGGCACAGTCTTCCGGCGTTGCCGACCGCCCAGCCGGCGAGATCGCGGCGATGCTCGTGTGAAGGTCACCCCACTCGGAGGTCCATGGCGTAGCGACCAGGCCAGGGGCGACGGCGTTGCACCGGACCGGACCGTGGAACTTGGCGAGGTCCTCGGTGAGTGCGTTGAGCGCAGCTTTGGCCATGCCGTACGCAAGGGACGACCCCATTGGCCGCAGACCGGCGATGGAGGTGACGTTGACGATGCAGCCCTCGGTGCTCTTCAGGTGCGGCATCGCGGCCTTGCACATCCACCAGGTGCCGTAGACATTGACCTCGATCGTCTTGAAGAGGATCTCGTTGGTGAGCGCTGCGTGATCGGCGTGATCGACCCGGGTGGTCCAGCCGGCGTTGTTGACGAGGATGTCGAGTCTGCCGAAACGCTCGATCGTGCCCTCGACGAGCGCCTGACACTGTGTCTCGTCGGAGATGTCGCCCTGGATGTAGTGCCCGTCGGTCGCCAGCGCCGCTGCGACGGCCCGACCCGCCTCGACCGACGAGGACGAGTTCACGACGACGTTCGCCCCTGCGACGGCAAGGGCATGAGCCGATGCCTCGCCGATACCGCTCGACGAGCCTGTGACGAGTGCGACCTTGCCGTCCAATGAACCCATGACCCTTCCTCCTGTGGCGACGAACGCTGCGAACCGTACACCCTCGGAGTTTCTCGGCGGCCCTCCGCAGAGCCGCCGAGTTTCAGTCGGACGCGTCGGGCGCTCCGCACCAGTCGAACCAGCTTGCCGATGCGCCGGGGATGAGGCCGAGGGCGCCCTTCAGTCGGAGCACACGAGCGGCTGATTCAGCAATCCGATCGGCAAACGCAGGGTCGACACTGGCTTCGGCGACGAGTCCGGCAACGATGTCCGCGGCATCATCGGCCCCCACGAAAAGCGCCAGATCGGCACCCGCACGAAGTGCGGCGATCGCTCGTTCGGCCGGAGTGAGATCGCTGCCGACCCCTCGCATGACGTGCATGTCGTCGGTGACGATCACACCGTCGTAGGCGAGGTCATCGCGAAGCCACGAGGTGATCACGCCGGAGAGGCTCGCGGGGGTGCCGTTGTCGACCCCCTCGTAGCGGATATGACCGGTCATCACCAGCGGTGCCCGTGTCTCGACATAGGGCAGTGCACCGAACGAGGCCCAGGCGTCGAGATCATTGATCGAGAACGAGTCGAGTCGATGGGGGTCCTCCACCGTCGACCCCTGGTTGGGGAAGTGCTTGAGCGTGGCGGCGACACCAGCGGCACAGTGGCCTTCGACCATCGTCCCGGTGATCGCAGCAACGACTGCCGGGTCGGCCCCGAACGAGCGGCCCTGGCGGTCCATGTAGGTGCCCGGGCCCACATCGACATCGGCGACAACACCAAAGTTGACGTGCACGCCAATCGACGCGAGTTCGGCGGCGAAGGCTTCGGCAGCCGGAGCCAGGGCGATCGAGGTGGTGCCGGGGTCGGCCAGGTGATTTGCCTCGAGCGTGGCCGGGCTCGGCAACGGCGTCACCGGCACCTTCAGCACGCGGCTGCCGGCCTCGGCGTCGGTCGCGATGAGCGGCGGTGTCGGGCAGGCGGCCGACGCCGTCGCAATGGCCGTGATGGCCTCGGTCGCGGCGTCGAGCGAATTGCGCGGCGACCAGTTGCCGGCTGTGCCGGCCACGAAGACGCCTCCGACACACGTCGTGCCGAGCTGTTCTGCGAGTTGCCGTTCAACCTCAGGGCCACCGGCACCGAACATCAGCACCTCTCGTGCCTGGCCGTCGAGGCCGAGTCGATCGAGTTCCAGTTCGATTCGCTCGACGTCGGGTCGAAGGGTCGTCGTGGTGGTGGTGGACGTTGTTGTGGTGGTGGACGTTGTTGTGGTGGTGGACGAGGTCGTGGTCGTTGTCGTTGCCGCTGGGCCTTCGGCCGAGGGATCGGCGGTCAACTCGGTGGCGACGATGGCGGCCACCGATACCACGATGACGACCGCAGCGATCACGACGACATTTCTCCGGACCATCGGACCATGCTGCCCGCCGGAACGCCGAGGGCGGCGGCACCTGCGTCGATCCGGCCAGCAATTTAGCCATTGGCAGACAATTTTTAGGAAAAGTATTGAAATCCGAGTGGTCGTGTCATGTTTTGCTGGCTACCGTCTCGCCCATGCCCGATACCTGGAAGTTCGAGACCGCCCAGATCCACGCCGGACAAGAGCCCGATGGCGCCACCAACGCCCGAGCCGTGCCGATCTACCAAACGACGTCGTTCACGTTCAACAGCACCGAGCACGCGGCGAACCTTTTCGCCCTCGCCGAGATGGGCAACATCTACACCCGGATCATGAACCCCACCCAGGGCGTCTTCGAGGCTCGGATGTCGGCGCTCGAAGGCGGCACCGAGACGGCCGTCGGCATTCCCGGTGCGCTTGCCGTTGCGTCCGGCCAGGCCGCTGAGACGCTTGCCATCTTGACGATCTGCGAATCCGGCGACCACATCGTCGCCTCCGCAGCCCTGTACGGCGGCACCTTCAACCTGCTCCACTACACCCTCCCCAAGATGGGTATCACCGTCTCGTTCGTCGACGATCCCGACGATCTCGATGCCTGGTCGGCGGCGGTGCAGGACAACACCAAGGCCTTCTTCGGCGAGACCCTCCCCAACCCGAAGAACAACGTCATCGACATTGCCGGCATCGCCGACATCGCCCACCGGCACGGCGTGCCACTCATCGTCGACAACACCGCCGCCACCCCGTACCTCTGCCGCCCGATCGAGCACGGCGCCGACATCGTCGTGCACTCCGCCACCAAGTACATCGGCGGTCACGGCACCTCGATCGGCGGCGTGATCATCGACGGTGGGACATTCGACTTCGGCAACGGCACGTTCCCGAACTTCACCGAGCCCGATCCGAGCTACCACGGCCTCGCCTACTGGCCCGCCCTCGGGCACGGTGCCTTCATCATCAAAGCCCGCGTCCAGATCCTGCGTGACCTCGGCGCCGCCACCACACCGTTCAACGCCTTCATGTTCCTCCAAGGTCTCGAGACCCTCAGCCTCCGGATGGAGCGTCACGTGGAGAACGCACAAAAGGTCGCCGAGTACCTCTCCGGCCGAGACGAGGTCGAATCGGTCAACTACGCCGGCCTGCCCGACAGCCCCTGGCACGAGCGGGCCACCGAACTCTTCGGCGGCAGGGGCTACGGCGCCATTCCGTCATTCGTCCTCAAAGGCGGTCTCGACGCCGGGAAGGCCTTCGTCGAAGCACTCGAGTTGCACAGCCACGTCGCCAACATCGGCGATGTCCGCAGTCTGGTCATCCATCCGGCGTCGACCACCCACTCCCAGCTCACCGAGGACGAGCAGGCGACTGCGGGCGTGTCGCCCGGCCTCATCCGACTCAGCGTCGGCATCGAACACATCGACGACATCATCGCCGACCTCGAAAAGGGATTCGCCGCCATCTAGACCCGGCCGAGCGCTGCGGCGAACGCAGTCGAGCCTCCGATCAGAAGATCGTGTAACCGCCGTCGACGACGATGGAATCACCGGTGTGGTACGTCGCCGTCGGGTCGGCGAGGAACACGCCGGCGGCCCCCATCTCGTCGGGATCGGCCCACCGGCGAACGGGTGTGCGGCGAAGGGTCGCCTCGCGGAACCGGTCGTTGGCATAGCCGAACTGGGCCAGTTCGGTGATCGTCCAACCGGGAAGCAAGGCATTGACTCGGATCTGGTGGCGGGCGAGGTTCACTGCGAGCGCCCGACAGAACCCGAGAAGGGCGGTCTTGCTGGTGCCGTAGGCCTCATTGCCCGCCGCGCCATGGATGGCAGAGGTGGAGGACGTTGCGACAAGCGCACCGCCCTCGCCGTTGTCGATCATGTGGTTGGCGGCGGCACGGAACAGCAGAAACACCCCGTCGAGATTGGTGGTCATGACTCGTCGCCACTCGTCGAGCGTGGTGGCGGGAAAACGGGAGCCGTCACCACCGACACCGGCGTTCGCGAACACCGAATCGATGCGACCGCCAGCGAGTTCAACCGACTTACGGAAGCCGGCATCGACAGCGTTCTCGTCAGAGGCATCGACGACGAGGGCATGGGCCTCCACGCCGAGCGCGCGGAGACCGGCCTCGGCTTCCGCGTTCTTGTCAGGGTTGCGGCCCCACACGATGATGTTGGCGCCGGCTCGAGCACAGGCACGACCGATGCCGAGGCCGATGCCGCCGTTGCCGCCGGTGATGAGCACGGTGCGTCCGTGGAGATCCGTCATGCGGCGGATCGTACGACGTGCGGTCGGGCCACCTCCAGACCCTTCGGGTGGAAACGACTCGACCGCGGTACGGTCGACCGATGGCCACCGGTCCCCTCGCACTGTCGTTCGTGCGCAGCTATGTCGACATCGATGCCTTGCCGTTCGTCAACGCCGAGGTCGCCCTGGTCGGTCGCAGCAATGTCGGCAAGTCCTCCCTGCTCAATGCACTCGCCCAGCGCAAGAACCTGGCGAAGACGTCGAAGACCCCGGGCGCGACCCGCCTCATGAACGCCTTCGAACTGGCACCGGAGAACTCCGGACGCTGGGTGATGGACCTCCCCGGCTACGGCTTCGCCAAGGTCTCCAAGGCCGAGCAGCAGAAGTGGGCGACGATGCTCAGCGAGTACATCGAGGAACGAGAAAACCTCGTCTCGGTCGTCTTGTTGATCGACGGGGCGGTCGGCCCGACTTCACTCGATCTCCAGACGGTCGAGTGGCTGCACTCGCTCGATCGTCCGATCACCTATGTCGCCACCAAGGCGGACAAGGTCAAGCCGTCGAAGTCGAAGAAGCGTCGCACCGAGCTCACCGAGAAACTCGGTGTCACCAAGGCGGACGTCACCTGGGTGAGTGCCGAGAAGGGAACCGGGATTCCCGAACTCCGTCAGACCATCCGCACCCTCCTGGGAGCGTCATGACCGACCTCCCGTACCTGCCGTTCGGACGCACCGGCCACACAAGTTCGCGCGTGATCTTCGGCGCAGCGGCGCTCGGAGGAATGAGCCAGCGACGTGCCGACGCCACACTTGAACTGATCACCGAAGCTGGCATCAATCACATCGACACCGCAGCGATGTACGGCGACAGCGAGATCCGCCTTCACGACTTCCTGCAAAGCCACCGCGACGACGTGTTCCTGGCGACGAAGACCCGGGGCCGCACCGCCGGCGATGCTCGCGCCGAACTCGAGCGCTCGCTCGAACGCATGGGGGTCGACACCATTGATCTGATCCAGCTCCACAGCCTCGTCGAGGAGGACGACTGGCAAACAGCGTTCCGTGACGGCGGGGCAGTCGCCGCTCTCTTTGCCGCCCGTGACGAAGGACTCGTGCGTCACGTCGGTGTCACCGGCCACGGTCTCCGCATCCCGAAGATGCATCTTCGGAGCCTGGCCGAGGCGCCATTTTCCTCGGTGCTGTTCCCGTGGTCGCACGCCATGACCGAGCAGCCTGAGTACGTGGCCGACGTCGATCGTCTCACGACGCATTGTCATGCGGAAGGTATCGCGTTGCAGACGATCAAGTCGGTCGCCCGCTGCCGCTGGGACGACACCGATCCCCATTTCAGTTGGTACGAGCCGCTGGCGCCGGGCGACGCCCTGCGCCGAGCGGTGGAGTTCGTGCTGGCCGACCCGCGTCTGTTCCTCAACACCACGAGCGATGCGCGACTGCTCCCGGCGATCATCGAGGCCGCACAGCGGTTCGACGGGCGCGCACCCGACGCCGCACTGCTCGCACAGGATCGCGCCGAACACGGAATTGTTTCGCTTTTCGACGGCGGGTTGCTGGAAGGCACCCGCTGAGCCGGCCCGCTGCAGCGGGCCGGGATGATCAGTCGATGACCATCTGAGCCATCAGCTCAGCCTTGAGTTCGTCGAACGTGTCGAGATCCATCCCGCCGTCGTCGTAGCGACGATGCAGGTCGGCGACGCGCTCCATGATCTCCTCGTTGGAGAGGCGCGGACCGGTGTCCACTTCGTCCAGCTCCTCGTCGAGTTCGTCGACATCGTCTGTCTTTTCGAGCCTCTTCTCGCGCTTTTGCGCAGCCTTGGCCTTCTTGGCCATGTCGCGTTGGCGCTTCGCGAAGCTGGATCGACCGGTAGCCATACCTGGTGCCTCCTCGTCTCGAATCGCGGTCACAGTCTGCGACCGACCTTCGACCGTAGCCGCTCAAGGTCTCTTTTCCGCACCTTCACCAGGGCCGATCCACCACGCAGAGCGGTGGCTCTCGCGCGCAGCGACGCTTTCCGACCGACACGGGGTGGATTGCCGCAGTCGATCTGCACCACACACAAGTCGGGCGGTAACTTCCGCCCATGGATCTTCACCGCAAGCCCGACATCACCATCCCCGACGGCCCCCCGCCGACCGAACTTGTGATCGACGAACTCGTCGTCGGCGACGGGATGGAGGCCACCGCCGGAATGCAGGTCACCGTCGACTATGTCGGCGTGAGTTGGTCGACGAAGGCGGAGTTCGATGCCTCGTGGAACCGCAACGACACCTTCTCGTTCGGACTCGGTGCCAGCCAGGTCATCCAGGGTTGGGATCAGGGCGTCCAGGGGATGAAGGTCGGTGGCCGACGCCGTCTCACCATCCCGCCGGACATGGGCTACGGCCAGTTCGGCGCCGGTGGCGTGATCGGACCCAACGAGACGCTCGTCTTCGTGGTCGACCTGCGCTCGGTGGGCTGAGCCACGTGGCCGGATTCATCGCTGATCCCGACACCTACATCGACGGGCCGCCTCATGCGCGCTTCGACGCGCTTCGGGCGACCGAGCCGGTGACGTGGGTCGAGATGGACGACGAACCCGGCTACTGGGCCGTGCTCCGCCATGCCGACGTCGTTCATGTCGCCAAGCACAGCGAGATCTTCAGTGCGACCGAAGGCGGTGTCGTCGTCGAGAATCTCGACCCAGTCGCGCTCGAGACCATGCGCGACATGCTCTTGGCGATGGATCCGCCTCGCCACACGGCGTACCGCAAGCCGGTCGCGCCGGAGTTCAAGGCGCGGGTCATCGCCGAACTCGACGGCCGGGTTCGCGAAGTCGTTCGCGGGATCTTCGACCACGCCGACCAGTCCGGGCCCGACGTCGAGTTCGTTCACGACGTCTGCGCTCACCTGCCGAGCCAGATCCTCGGCGAGATCATGGGCCTGCCGGCCGAGGATTGGCCGGCGATCCATGCGATGGCCGAACGCAACAGTGGCAGCCAGGATCCCGACGTCTCCGACGGTCAAGAACGCGGCTCCGCCAGCATCGAAATGGCGATGTACGCGATGCAGTTCGCCGCCGGACGACGGGCGTCAGGCCCCCAGGGGGATCTCACCGATGTGCTGCTCGGCGAGGAGTTCGACGGCCACCTGATGACCGACGTCGACTTCGCTCGCTTTTTCGTTCAGCTCGTCACTGCGGGCAACGACACCACTCGCACGATGCTCTCGTCGGGGACCCTGGCCCTGCTCGACCACCCCGACCAACTCGCAGCGCTCCGAGCCGACCCGAGCGGAATCCCTCGAGCCGTGGAGGAGATCCTCCGTTGGGCGAACCCGCTCCACTACTTCCGCCGCACAGCGATGGTCGATACCGAACTCGGAGGGCAGACCATCAGCGCCGGTGACAAGGTGGCGATGATTTACACCGCTGCCAACCGCGACCCTGCCGTATTCGAGGACCCCCACCGGTTCGACACGACCCGAGATCCGAATCCACACCTGTCGTTTGGGATTGCGACACACTTCTGCCTCGGCGTGCATCTCGCCCGACTCGAAGGACGAGTGTTCTTCGAGGAAATGCTGCGTCGCTGGCCGTCGATCGAACGAACCGGCGCACCCACCCGCCAACGGTCGAATCTCAACAACTCCCTCAAATCCCTCCCGGTCCACCTCTCATGACGACACCTCCCGGCTGGTACCACGCCCAAGGCGACCCCGAGGGCACGATCCGCTACTGGGACGGCGCCGAGTGGTCACCCGCCCCGACCCCGGCACCGCCGGGATGGCAGGATCCCCACCACCCGAACAACGACCGGTTCGCCGCCGCGACGGTCCGGGTGTTCGCCTCGATCATCGACGGACTCATCGCTGTCGTCGTGGTCATCCCGTTCATGATCGATTACCTGCGCGACATCGTCGACGACGTCGATGCCGGCGGCGACGGGAGCGGTGTGCCCATCCCGGGCCAACTCGTCGTGATCGGCATCGCCATGTCGGTCGTGTCCTTGTTGATGGTCGCGTTCCTCGGCGGCACGCCGGGCAAATTGATGCTCGGCCTCCGGATCACCCACGAAGACGGTGCCACCACACCACCGGGGCTGGGCAAGGCATTACTCAGGAGCATTCCCGGCTTCCTCGCCGCACTGCCCGTGATCGGCCAGGCCATCGCGATCCTCGTTCCGATCGCGGCCCTGGTCATGGTGATCAACGATCGCCCGGAACGCCGAAGTATCTATGACCGGATTGCCGGCACCCGAGTTGTTCGGAAGGCCTCGCTCCCCGACTGACGATGCTCAATCGCGCGGGTGCTTCTGCTTCTTCAGAATGCGGGCCCGTTCACCGGCGTCGAGCACGGTCTTGCGAATCCGGACGGTCTCGGGGGTGACCTCCACACACTCGTCGTCGGCGATCGACTCGAGTGCCTGCTCGAGCGAGAAGACTTTCGGTGGGGTGAGGCGGATGGTGTCGTCGGACGACTGTGTGCGGATGTTGGTCTTGGCCTTCTCGCGGCAGATGTTGACGTCCATGTCCTCATTGCGAGAGTTCTCCCCGACGACCATGCCCTCATAGACCTGCTCGCCGGGAGCGACGTAGAGCGCCGTGCGCTCCTGTAGCGATTGGATGGCATAGCCGGTCGACTGACCGGTGCGGTCGGCGACGACACTGCCTCGATCTCGCGTGCGGATCTCGCCCGCCCACGGGGTCCAGCCCTCGAAGACGTGGTGGAGCATGCCGGTACCGCGGGTCTCGGTGAGGAACTCCGTTCGAAAGCCGATCAGCGCACGGGCGGGAACGACATAGTCGAGCCGGACCCAACCGGTGCCGTGGTTCGCCATGTTCTCCATCGTGGCCTTCCGGGCGCCGAGGAGTTGGGTCACGGCACCGACGTGCTCCTCCGGGACATCGACGGTGAGCCGTTCGGTCGGCTCGTGGAGCGTGCCGTCGATCTCCTGAGTCAGCACCTCGGGCTTGCCGATCGTGAGCTCGAAGCCCTCACGCCGCATCGTCTCGACGAGAACTGCCAGCTGCAGTTCGCCACGACCTTGGACCTCCCAGGCGTCGGGACGTTCGGTCGGCAGCACCCGGATCGACACATTGCCGATGAGTTCGGCGTCGAGACGGCTTTTGATGAGGCGGGCGGTGAGTTTCTCGCCCTCCTGGCCGGCGAGTGGTGAGGTGTTGGTGCCGATCGTCATCGACAGGGTTGGTTCGTCGACAGTGATCGTCGGAAATGGACGAGGATCCTCGCGGTCGGCGAGCGTGTCGCCAATGGTGACGTCCTCGATGCCGGAGACACCGATGAGTTCGCCCGGCCCGGCCTCGTCGACATCGACCTGGTCGAGTGCCTCGGTGACGGTGAGCGTGCCGACACGAGCGGACTCGATCGAACCGTCCTCTCGACACCAGGCGATCGCCTGACCTTTCCGGATCGTGCCGTGCTCGACTCGGCACACGGCGAGACGCCCGACGTAGGGCGAGGCATCGAGATTCGTGACCCAAGCCCGCATCGGATGATCGGGATCGTGCCGCGGAGCGGGAACGGTGTCGAGCAGCGTGCGAAAGAGCGGCTCCATGTCGGTGCCCGGCACGTCGGGATCGAGCGTGGCCTTGCCGTCACGGGCGATCGTGTAGACGATCGGGAAATCGATGGCGGACTCGTCGGCATCCAGGTCGAGGAACAGTTCGTAGACCTCGTCGACCACCTCGGCGATCCGGGCGTCGGGCCGGTCGATCTTGTTGATGACAAGGATGACCGGGAGTTCGAGTGCCAAGGCCTTGCGCAGCACAAAGCGGGTCTGGGGCAGCGGACCTTCGCTGGCATCGACGAGCAGGACGACGGCGTCAACCATGGTGAGCGCCCGTTCGACCTCGCCGCCGAAGTCGGCGTGACCGGGCGTGTCGACGATGTTGATCTTGTGATCGCCGTACCGGACCGCCGTGTTCTTGGCGAGGATCGTGATGCCCTTCTCGCGTTCGAGGTCCATGGAGTCCATGACGCGGTCCTGGATCTCGGCCCCCTCTCGGAAGGCGCCTGCCTGCCGCAAAAGGGCATCGACGAGCGTCGTCTTGCCATGGTCGACGTGGGCGATCATCGCCACGTTCCGCAGGTCGTCGCGAGAGATCACGGAGAGAAGGCTACCGAGACGGGTCACCGTCACCTCGTAGTGTGGAGCCCATGCGTCGGCGATCCTCCCTCATCCGCAGCGCCGGTTCGCTGCTGGTTCTTTCACTGCTCGCCGCTGCGTGCTCGTCCGTCAGCCAGCAAGATCTCGCCGAGCGGTACGGGGGCGGCACGAACGATGCCGGCGACGCCCCGGCCCTTCCGTCGCTCGAACTCGGCGACACACCACCGACCGACGGTCGCCCGGTGCGTTCCACCCCCCTGCAGCCCAGCTGGGGTGACTGCCCGTTCGACGAGGACGAGATCGAGGTCGAGTGCGGACGCATCACCGTGCCCAGCGACGACCCTGCCGTCGACGACATCCAGATCGCCTTCGCCCGGTTCAACGCCGAGCGCAACGTCGCCGACGACGCCGTCGTCTACCTGCATGGCGGGCCGGGCGGTTCGGTACTCGCCGACGCCAACTGGCTCTCCACCGTGCTGGTCGAGCCGTTCATCGCTGAGCGCGACGTCATCATCTACGACCAACGGGGGGCCGGCGAGTCGAGCCCGCTGCCGCTGTGCACCGAGGCATGGGAACTCGACCCGGCGTTCTTCGGGCAGGCGACCCCGCACCGCGAACTTCGCGACGACTACCACGAGGCGCTCGCCGTCTGCGCTCGACGCATTCAGCGCCAACCCGACCTCGATCTGTCGGCCTACGGAAGCGCCGTCCACGCCGATGACCTCGTGGATCTTGTTCGAGCGCTCGGCTACCGCAAGGTCAACCTCTATGGCGTCAGCTACGGCAGCCGCCTCGCACAGACGGTGCTGCGGGACCATCCGGAATTCGTGCGGAGCGCAATCCTCTCCGGGGTGTACCCGATCGAGGACAACCTGATCGGCTCGACACCGGCGGCGTTCGAACAAGCGATGCTCGAGATCTTCGCCGCCTGCGAGGCCGACCCCGGCTGCAACGAACTCCTTCCCGACCCCGTGGCGACGCTCGAAGCCTGGGTCGACCGACTCGACATCGAACCAGCAGTCGTTCCGCTGCCGTGGGACGACCAGTCGAGCTTCTCGTTCACCCTCGCCGGCGACGACTTGCTCAGCATCCTCCACGGCCTTCTCTACAGCGCCGACGGCGCCTCGCTCATCCCCGACTTGCTGATCGACCTCGAAGCAGGCGATCGGGACCGACTCGAACGGCTCGCCGTGGTCGGCTTCTCCGACCCCTCCGATGTCGCTGGCTACCTCGGTGCACAGTGCCGTGAGGAAGTGCCGTTCACCTCACCAGCCGACCGGGCGCTCGCTGAGCAACAGACGACGATGTGGGACCGCATCAACCTGCCGCCCGGCCTGCTCGGAGGTGACCTGATCAAGGCCTGTCAACCCTGGACCGAGATCGGCACGGCTGACCCGATCGAGAACGAACCAGCCGACTGGCCCCAACCGACGCTTGTCATGTCCGGCGCGTTCGACCCCATCACGCCACCCGAATGGGGGGAGGCGCTCGCCGCCCGGCTCCCGAACGCCACGTTCGCCTTTGCCACCGATCGGGGCCACGACGCCGACGAGGGGCCCTGCGCAGTGGAGCTGATGAGTTCGTTCGTCGATGACCCGACCGCAGCGCTCGACCTGTCGTGTCTCGACGACACCGACCGCCTTACCCTCACCAACACCAACGTCACGGTGATCGACCGCAACGACCCGGAACTCGAAGATTCGATCTTCGACATCGACCCCACCGACGATGTCGAGTGGGTTGACATGCGCCTGCCGACCTGGCCCGCCGACTACTACGCCATCGAAGAGGCCTACTGGCGCAATGTCGACATGTACGACGGCACGGTCATCGTGGTCCGAGCCGGGCCATTCGACCCCGAGGAGCTGACGTTCTACCTCCCGTTCGAGGTCACCGGGAACGACTTCGAGGTCACAGCGCCACCGGCGGATGCGCCGCCCGGGTGGGAACGTCGAGTCTTCGAGACCGACGGGATGGACATCGTCAGCTATGTGTCGACCACCTCGACCGACATGAACGTTTCCGTCGTGGCCCGAGACACCGACCTTGCGGACCTCGAACAGCGAGCGCTCCTTCCAATGATCAACTCGGTCGACCTAAGCTAACGATCACGACATGAGTGACGCAGCGCCGCCCCCGGAGACACCCGAGATCGTCGAGCCGGAACAGGCCACGGTGTCGGACCCGGCCAAGCTGATCCGTCTCGGCACGATGGTGCAGACCCTCATGGCCGAGGTCCGTCAGGCTGACACCGACGAGGCGAGCCGCCACCTGCTGGCGCGCATCCACCGAGAGACCGTCGAAGAACTCAGCGCCATCCTCTCCCCCGACCTCATGGACGAACTGTCGGAGTTCACGGCCTGCTGCGACGACGAGGGCATCCCCACCGAGGCGGAGATCCGCGTCGCTCAGGCCCAGTTGGTCGGATGGATGCAGGGCCTCCTCCAGGGACTCCAGGCATCGATGGCCCAACAGCAGGCGGCAGCCGCCCAACAACTCCTGCGCCTCCAGCGGGGCCGCCCGCAGCCGGGTGTGCCGCAGCCGCCCCGAGGTTCACCGCTGCCGGACCAGACGGGCACCTACCTCTGAGCCGAGCCGCTACTCGGTGATGGTCGACAAGCCGCCACCGACCGGCACGACCGCACCGGTGACGTAGGCGCCTGCCGCCGAGGCGAGATAGATCGCCACACCGGCCATGTCGTCGGGCATGCCGATCCGCCCCATCGGGACGCCACTCGCGATTGCGGCCCGAGAGTTCGGGTCGTTGAGCGCGAAGGCCATCATGTTCGAGTCGAACGGGCCCGGCGCAATGGCGTTCACCGTGATGTGATCCGACGCCAACTCCTTGCCGAGGTGGCGGGTCAGCATGTGCACCGCCGCCTTTGACGACGAGTACGAGAAGGTGTCCATACCTGGCGGGGTGAGACCATTCACCGATCCGGTGTTGATGATGCGGCTCGGGTCCTCGGCGTTGGCACCAGCCCGGAGTAACGGCAGCAGCTTCTGCGTGAGAAAGAACACGCCCCGTACGTTGACATTCATCACCTTGTCCCAGCCGCCGGGCGAGAACGACTCGATCGGCTCACCCCAGGAAGCGCCGGCGTTGTTGCAGAGGATGTCGAGTCGGTCCCAGCGTTGGGCCACCTCGGCGGCGAGGTGCTCGAGTCCTTCGTCGGTCGACAGATCCGCCGGGATGCCCTCGATGTTGCCTTTCGCCGACAGCGACTCGACTGCTTCGGCGACCTGGTTCTCCTTGCGCGCCGAGATGATGACGTCGGCACCTGCATCGAGCAGGCCGTCGGCGATCATGTAACCGATGCCACGGCTACCACCGGTGACGACGGCACGCTTGCCCTCGAGTCCGAACAATGACTGCAGACGGCTGGTGTCCATGGCGTGATCCCCTGAGGTCGGTGAGCCGCCATCATGGCCGCATCAGGCAAGCTTCACCACCCGAGTGAGCCGCTCGGTGGCGAACGCCGAACCCGAACCAGGAGATTCAGCTGACGTCCTCGCCGTACATCTCGCCGAGCGGATCGGCGAGCAGTTCGAGACGTTCGCCATCGGGCCCGTTGAAGTAGATCGACGACTCGTGTTCGAACACGATCTCGACGCCGGCGTCGTGCAACTTCTGCTTGAGGTACGCCTGCTTCTCGGGCGTGACCGCGATCGCGAGGTGATGCATCGATCCGAGCACCTCGGCGTACGGGCCGAGGGCGAGTCCGGGAAAGTCGAAGAAGGCGAGGAGGTTGCCGTTGCCGATGTCGAAGAAGAAGTGGGTGCTGCCCGTGTAGTCACGGTTCTCGAAGAGTTCCGTCAACGGGAATTCGAGCAGATCCTGGTAGAACGCGATCGTCTGCTCGACATCGGAGGAGAGCAGGGCGAGATGGTGGACGCCACGAGCGGAACTCGGCGGGCGGTGCTCGTGGAGGTGCCGGGCGCGGAGGCGGTCCCATTCGTCGGAGCGGTCGACGTCGTCGCCGTGGTCGGTGATCGCGGAGAAACGAGGGACGCTGGTGTCGGCCATGGCGTCATTATTTCAGATTTGAAGTACCCGGCCAACGCCTGGTCAGCGAATCCTCGCCATGCGTCGATACTGCGCCTGCAGGCTGCGCTCGAACCCATCGTCGGTTCGGGCGATGATGCCGGTGACCATGCCGAACACGAAACCGGCGACGTGCGCGACCCAGGCGATCCCGGCGTCGTTGCCGATGAAGAACTGGCTGATCAGCCAGAACGCCAGCAGCACGAGGGCGGGAATTCGAGGCCACACCGGGATGAACGCGAGGAAGATCACCGTGCGAACCCGGGCCCAGGGGAACCACACGAGGTAGGCCCCCATGACACCGGCCACCGCCCCCGATGCGCCGACGAGCGGCACCGTCGAGTCGACCTGGGCGAGCACGTGGGCGGCGGTCGCGACCACACCGGAGACGAGGTAGAGCAGCAGGAACGAGAACCGCCCCACCTGATCTTCGACGTTGTTGCCGAAGATCCAGAGGAAAAGCATGTTGCCGAAGAGATGCAGCCAACCGGCATGCAGGAACATCGACACGAGCACCGACAGCCAGACGTTCTTGTCGGCGAACGGGCTGATGCCACCGCCGCCGAGTCGATCGATGCACGCCTCCGTGTCGCCACCCTGGACCGTGGCGGCGATCTCCGCAGCAGTCAGCGGGCGACCCTCGCTGAGCTCGCACGGAATCGCCGCCCGCTCGTAGGTGAAGCGGATGTCTTCGATCGTCTCCTGCTCCGATGGCAGATCGAAGCTCTTGGTCGCTGACGGCTGCACCCACACGAAGACGACCACACAGATCAGGATCATCAACCCGGTCACGTACGGCGTGCGCAGTGTCGGGTTCTCGTCCTTGACCGGAATCACAAAACCGCCTCCCAGGCCCACCGGCGGGCAGCGTCAGCGCCGAAGATCCGAACCTCGGTACCGTCGGCGGTGAACATCGCCTCGGGCGGATCGATCTCGGAGTCGGCTCGACGGGTGAGCCGGATCTTCGCGGGCGAACGCTCGACGCCGTAATGGTCGGCGCCGTGGTGGGAGACGAAGCCCTCCAGCCGATCGAGGCAGCCCATCTCGAAGAACAGTTCGGCGACGACCTCGAGCGCGTAGGGCGCATTGAAGATGCCGGCCGCGACCCTTTCCGCTTCCTTCTTACTCAGAGGGTGGGGGGCCGAATCCGTGCCGAAGAAGAATGACGGGTTGCCTGATGTCGCCGCCTCGGCAATCGCCATGCGTTCCTCGCGGGAATTGATCACCGGCTTGCAGTACAGGTGCGGTCGCATGCCGTTGGCGAGCAGGTCGGAGCGGTCGCACGTGAGGTGATGCGGCGTGATCGACCCACCGACCTGGGGGTGGTCTTTCACGATGTCGAGTCCGGCCCTCGTCGAGATGTGTTCAACGGTGACCCGCAGCTCCGGAATCCGTTCGACGACCGGCAGCAGTTGCCGCTCGATGAAGTCGGCCTCCCGATCGAAGATGTCGAGGCTGGGGTCGGTCGACTCGGCGTGCACGAGCAGCGGGATCCCTGCCCCTGCCATCGCTTCGAGCACGGGGCTGAACGCAAGCAGATCGTTGCCGCCGGCGGCGCTGTTGGTGGTGGCCCCGGCCGGGTAGTACTTGGCGCCGAAGACGATCCCGTCGGCAGCCCCGGCGAGCAGGTCGTCGACGACGATCTGGTCATTGAGATACAGCACCATCATCGGCGTGAAGTCGGGACGAGCGTCGGGGCCAGCAGCCGCCAACACGCGCGCTCGATACGAGGCGGCCGCCTGCGTCGACGTCACGGGCGGGTTGATGTTGGGCATCACGACGGCGTGCCGGAACACGTTGGCCGTGTAGGGGGTCACGGCGCTGAGCATCTCGTCGTCGCGAAGGTGGACGTGCCAGTCGTCCGGTGCCGCGATCTCGAGCGTGACGGTGTCGTCGGTCATGCGCCGTACTGCTCCCGGTAGGCGTGGATGCGTTCGAGCATGCCGTCGTCGAGCACGACGGCGCCGTCGACCTTGCGGTTGTGCAGGTGATCGACGATGTCGTCGAGGGTGACGATGGCTCGCGTCGTCATCGAAAAGTCCTGGGCGACCTGGGCGAGTGCCGACCGGTCGCCAGTACCACGTTCCTGCCGATCGGCGGAGACGATGAGGCCGACGATGTCGACGTCGGCCTGGGCCTGGAGGATCGGCACCGTCTCGCGGATCGACGTTCCTGCGGTGGTGACATCCTCGACGATCAGCACCCGATCGCCGTCGGCTGGCAGCGCCCCGACAAGAACGCCGCCCTCGCCATGGTCTTTGGCCTCCTTGCGATTGAACAGGTAGCCGATGTTGCGCCCTCGAGCGGCCAGGCCGATCGAGGCGGTGGCGACGAGCGGGATGCCCTTGTAGGCCGGCCCGAAGAGAATGTCGACATCGTCAGGCCATGACTCATCGATCGCAGCGGCGAAGAACGCACCGAGTTGCGCAAGTTGTTCGCCGGTGCGGTAGCGGCCCGTGTTGATGAAGAACGGGGTCCGGCGGCCGGACTTCGTGGTGAAGTCACCGAACGTCAACACGTCGGATCGGACCATGAACTCGATGAAGTCGCGCTTGTACTCCTGCACAGTTCGCAACCTAGCCGCAGTCGGTGACGACCCTCGGCGTGCGGGCACAGGAGTCGACCGATGTGGGTGCCCATGTCGGGCCGTACCGGGCGGTCAGCCAAAACCCACGTAGGGTCCGCTCGGATGCGGATCGCCACGTGGAACATCAATTCGATCCGCACCCGGATCGATCAGGTCGTCGCCTGGTCGACCGAGCGGGCGGCCGATGTGGTGCTCTTGCAGGAGACCAAGTGCGGTGACGACGACTTTCCGTTCGATGCCTTCACTAAGGCGGGCTACGACGTCGTCCACCACGGCGTCGACCACTGGAACGGCGTTGCGATCGCCAGTCGGGTCGGCATCGACGATGTACAACGGGGTTTCAGTGGCTCGGTCTCGGCCCCGTTCGATGAGCCCCGCCTCGTCGCTGCGACCTGCGGAGGCGTCCGGTGCTGGTCGGTCTACGTTCCCAACGGGCGCGCACTCGACGACCCGCACTACCTCTACAAGCTCGTCTGGCTCGAACGCCTCCGCGGTGAACTGCAGCAGCACCACGCCGCAGAGGGATGCTCGATCGTGGCTGGCGACATCAACGTCGCCCCCGCTGACCGCGATGTCTACGACCCGACGCGCTGGCGACGGCGAACCCACGCCAGCCCACCCGAACGCGATGCCGTCCGACGGCTGCTCGAACTCGGGTTCATCGACCTCGCCCGTGATCGCCACCCCGACACCCCCGAGTTCACATGGTGGAACTATCGGCCCGGCCAGTTCGACAAGGACCACGGGCTTCGCATCGACCTCGCACTCTGCTCGTCGGCCGTCGCCGACGTCGCCATCGACGTGTGGGTGGACCGAACGGCGCGCGCCCACGAGCGGCCCTCGGACCACGCACCACTCGTCGTCGATCTGGCGCTCTGAGCCGAAATCACGATCCTGGGCGACGCCACCGGCGGGGATGACCATCGGTTTCGATCCACTGGGGCGTGCCTCCTAAGCTGCGGTCATGCGACGCCTTTTCGCGATTCTCCTTCTCGCCATGCTCACGTCGGCCTGTGGCGGTGGCGGCGAGTCCACCACCCCCGAGGGGCCGGGCACCGACGCCGCAGACACGGCGGCAGCGGACGACACGGCGACGACCGCACCGCCCGAGACGACCACGGCTCCGTCGACCACGACCACCGTTGCGACCACCACAACGACAGAGGCGCCAACCGCCGTCTCGCAGATACCCACCCCCGAGGCGTCGACCGTTGCCGATCTGCTCTCCCTCGACCGGCCGGTCGTCGCAGCGCACGGCGGCGGCGATCGCTCCTACCCGCACTCGACGATGTACGCCTTCGTCGAGGCAGCCCTCGCTGGCACCGACGTCCTCGAGATGGATCTCCAAATGACCGCCGACGGCGTCCTCGTCGTCCACCACGACGCAACCGTCGACCGGCGCACCGAAACGACCGGACGGGTGCGCGACCTCACCGTTCTCGAACTCCAGGAACTCGACAAGGCCTACTGGTTCCACGACCGCGGCGAGGAACGGGATCTCCCCGACGACCAGTATCCGTTCCGGGGCATGCGGACGGGCGATGTCGAACCGCCGGCCGGTTACACCGCCGACGACTTCAAGATCGAGACCTTCCGAACCCTTGCCGAGACATTCCCCGACCATGTGCTCGACCTCGAGATCAAGGTCCCGCTCGACGATGACGGCGAAAACGACATCGCCTACGCGATCGAGGCCGCCCGGGTACTCGCCGCCACAATCGAGGAACTCGACCGGACCGATTCGGTGATCGTCACCTCGTTCTCGAGTGACGTGATGATCGCCTTCCGGGAATTCGCCCCCGAGGTCGCAACCAGCCCGGGCGAGGACGAGATGGTGGCCTGGTACCTCGGGACCGGTGGGATCGCCGAGCAGGACGTGCTTGCGCAGCTACCGCCAGAGCGTCTCGGTATCGACATCCTCGATCCCGAACTCATCGCCCGCATCCAGGCGGAGGGCATCGGCGTGTGGATCTGGCCGAACTCCGACGACCAGGAGAACGAGGCGTTCTACCGTTCGCTGTTCGAACTCGGGATCGACGGCGTCATCGCCGGGGTTCCGGCCGAGGGCGTCGCAGCCGCGCTCGGCTGAACGCCGCCGGCGTGTTACTCGCCGATGTCTTCGTTCCAGAGTTCGGGCTCGGCGGCGATGAACTCGGTCATCATCTCGACGCACTGGGGGTCGTTGGCCCGCACGAGTTCGACGCCGCGTGACTCGAGGTAGGCCTCGGCACCCATGAAGGTCTCGTTCTCACCGATCACGATGCGGGGGATGCCGTAGAGCAGCGCCGCGCCCGTGCACATGTCGCACGGAGACAGGGTCGTGTAGAGCGTGGCCCGTCGATAGTCGGCCGCGGAGCGGCGCCCGGCGTTTTCCAGACAATCGGTCTCACCGTGGAGGATCGCGCTGCCGTTCTGGACACGACGGTTGTGGCCTCGACCGACGATCTCACCGTCGATCATCAACGACGAGCCGATCGGGATACCACCCTCGGACCGGCCGATCCTCGCTTCCTCGATCGCCGCATCGAGGCCACGACGATCATCGCCGGAGAGTTCGGACATCAGAACTCGTAGCTCCCGATGCCGTAGAAGCCCGACGAGGCGGTCTTCGGCAGCCCGAACGGTTCGCCGATTGCGCCCGGCGCATGAGCGGCGGGCCGGTCACCGAGCACGCTCACCCGACGCAACTCGCGACGCCCCTCTGTGTCGTTGACCATGATGTGGAGGGTCACCCGCTCGTCCCACATCACGACATCGCCAGGTGACCACCGCCACCGGGCCGAGAACTGGACCTGTTCCTGCCACCGAAACAGGTACGAAAGCAGCATCTGGGACTCCGGTCGCGACAACTGCGGAATCCGGCGTGAGAACTGCTTGTTGACGAATAACGCCGGACGTCCCGTGTCGGGATGGGTCCGCACCACCGGATGCTCGGCGCTCTTGTCGCCGCGGGCGTCGTCGTGGATGCAGGTCAGCCCCGCAAGGAAACCCTGCATCGCAGGCGAGAGCGAGTCGTACACCGCATGACCATCGATGAACATGGTGTCGCCGCCGTGCGAGGGACAGTCGACCATGTGCAGGAGCGCGATCGCCGGAGGCTGCTCGAGGAAGGTGGCGTCGGTGTGCCAGAGATCGGCCTTCACCTGGTACATCGAGTCGAGGCTGATGACCTCCGGGACGTCGGGGTCGACCGAGTCGAGATACGGCACCGGGTCGACCGTGCCGAAGAGGGCAGCGATGTCACGCAGGCCACGAAGCGAGGGGTCGAGGCCCGGCAGCGCCAGCATCAAGTGGTCACCCAGCGCCTTGGTGAGCTGGGCAGCGACACCTTCGTCGATGGCGTCGAGGTCGAGTCCGTGTACTTCGGCACCCATTCCGGCCACCGGCCGGATGTCCAATTCGCTCATGAGGCCCTTCTCCGTGTGGTCTCGGGAGCTTAGGACCTCGATTCGTCGCAGACGAGATGGCAGTCACCGGTTACCGAGGGTGGTTCCGGAACCAGAGGATCGGGCCAGAGATGTCCTGCCGTCACGACGCCGACCTGGCCTGACGCGCCTCGCCAGGGGTCGGGTTCGGCGGACGACCGGTCTCGCCGATCACGAACGCGATCCAGGCGACACCGGCGAGCAGGATGCCGCCGAGGACGAAGGCCGAGACATCGAGCCCGGCGACGTCGGCGACGGCACCGACGACGAACGGGCCGACAAAGAGACCCAGATTCGACACCAGGGTGAACCCGGCGAGGTACGGACCCTCTTCGCCCTCTGGGGCGAGATCGGCGCCGAGGGTCAGGACCGCACCCGAGGTGACACCGTTCCCGGCGCCGATCAGGACGCTGGAGATCGCAACATCGGTGGCGTCGTCGGAAAGGCCGAGCATCACCAATCCGATCGCCATGACCGTGAATGCCGGGACGATCGAATACAGCCGCCCGAAGCGATCCATGATCACGCCAGAGATGGGAAAGACGACGAAGTCGATCACGGTGCCAACGGCAAGGAGACCTCCGATCTCTGCGACCGAGAGCCCGAGCCGATCGGCGACCAGCGGGATGATCACGTAGCGGCCTTCCCGGCCAGCCTGGATCAGCATCGGGCCGACGCCGCCTCGGACCACCCGACCTCGGTGGCGCCGCAACGATGCGCGCACCGCCACCGGCGGGGCGGCATCGACGATGCGTTGGTCCTCTCGACCACCGGGGAGAACCCAGAAGACGGCACCGACCGCCATGACGGCGCCGGCGAGCACGAAGGCGGCTCGAAAGCTCACCGCCTCGGCGACCGCCCCACCGAGAACAGGCCCGATGACGAGCGCGAGTCGGTGCGTACCCCCCATGCCCGAGTTGACGCGTCCCCGGAATCGGATCGGGACACCGCGGGTGATGAAGAGCTGGCGCGACTGACCCACCGCCCCGAACCCGGAACCGGCGACGAACCGTGCGAGAACCAACAGCACGGCGAGCTCGGTCAGTCCGAACACGACCACACTCGTGGCTGCGGCAGCGATGGCGATGAGGAGCAGGTGATCGTTCGTGCGCCGCTCTGCGAACGAACTGGCAGGAATCCCGACGAGCGCAGCACCGACGCCAAAGGCGCCCATCACCACGCCGACTGCCGTAAGACCGACGCCGGTGTCCTCGAGGTAGAGCGGGACGATCGGCAAGATGATGCCGACGCCGAGCGTCATCATGGCGATGGGCACGTAGAGCGGCGGGATCAGCCGCCGCAACTCGGCCCACACGGATCGATCCGGATCGAGCTCCCGGGCCACGTCAGTCGCCGAGGTCAGGAGCCCACGACGATCCGTTGATGTGGCCACCGCCGTCGACGAACAAGGTGTTGCCGGTGAGATAGCGGCTGGCATCGCTCGCAAGGAAGACTGCGACCGGTGCGATGTCGTCGTCCGGGTCACCCATGCGACCCATCGGGTTGCCGGCGTCGGCCGCCGCCTCGAGTTCCGGATTCTGTTGCATGACCCGCCGGAACGAGGCCGACTTCGCCGCCGGGCAGATCACGTTGACGGTGATGCCGGTCGACGCCCACTCTCGGGCAGCGGTGCGGCTCGCCGCCCGCAGCGCCTCCTTGGCGCTGTTGTATTCGAGCGTGCCCATATGCGCATTGACCCCGTTGAGCGACGCCATGTTGATGATGCGGCCCCAGCCCTTCGGCTTCATCACGGCGTGCGCAGCGTTCATCGCCCAGAGCGGCCCGAGGAAACCGATGTCGAGACCACCCTGCACAAGCTCAGGGGTCTTGTGCTCGACCCGACTGATGCGGCCACCGCCCCAGGCGTTGTTGACGAGCACGTCCAGCGTGCCGAAATGATCGACGGCGGCCGTGACCGCCGACTCGACCTGGCTCTTATCGGCGACATCGCACCCAACGAAGTGGCCGGCGTCGCCGAGCGAGTCCGCGACGGCACGCCCCGTATCGAGGTTGATCTCGGCAACGACCACCCTCGCCCCCTCGGCGGCGAACACCCGAGCGATGCCCGCACCGATGCCATCACCGGCCCCGGTGACGAGCGCGACCTTTCCGTCCAACTGCCCCATGCCGCGACCGTATTCGGAATCGGGCGGATCCGCCTACTACGTTTCGCCCATGCTGCCCCGCCCCGACGTCGCCCATCCCGAACTCGGCTTCTACACCCTCGCCGGTGCGCCCGAAACGACGCGAGCGCTGATCGACGAGGTACGCGAGGCCGAGGACCTCGGTCTGGGATACGCCTTCGTCTCCGAGCGCTACTACAAGAAGGAGGCGGCGGTGCAGAGCGGTGCGGTCGGCGCGGTGAGCGAGAAGATCGCCATCGCCACCGGCGTCACCAACCACAACACGCGTCATCCGATCGTCACCGCCGGCTTCGCCCACACCATGCAGAGCCTCACCGGCGGCCGCTTCGTGCTCGGCCTCGGTCGCGGGATCACGCGGATGCAGGACGCGTTCGGCCTCGGCCGGATCACCACTGCGCAGATGGAGGATTTTGCCGGACTCATGCGCCGCCTCTTTCGTGGCGAAGCGATCATCGGCCATGACGGCCCGGCCGGGAAGTACCCCGTGCTCCACCTCAACGCCGGTCTCGATGAGCACCTCCCGATGGGGATCAGTGCCTTTGGCCCCGAGACACTGAAACTTGGCGGACGGGCGTTCGATCAGGTCATCCTGCACACCTTCTTCACCGAGGAGACGACTCGGCGATGTGTCGACACGGTGAAGCAGGCGGCGGTCGACGCGGGGCGAGATCCCGACGACGTGCAGGTCTGGTCGTGCTTCGCCGTCGTGAGCGATGAAATCAGCGAGGACGTCCGGCTCAAGAAGACGGTGGGACGGCTTGCGACCTATCTCCAGGGCTACGGCGACCTGATGGTGAAGACGAACGGGTGGGATCCTGCTGCGCTCGATGCGTTCCGTGCCGACGAGTTCGTCTCCACGTTCCGGGGAGCGCTCGACGATGTCGCCACGCCCGACCAACTCGCCCACGTCGCCACCCTGATCCCCGATGAGTGGCTCGCTCCCATGGCGACCGGGTCACCCGCTCAGTGCGCCGAGGCGGTGAAGGGCCAGCTGGATATGGGCTGCGATGGCGTGATCATGCACGGCGTCAACCCGAGCCAGCTCCGCTCGGTGATCGAGGCCTACTGAGCGGCGATTCGGGCGAGTTCGGTGATCGCATTCGCGACGATCGTCTGCGGCTCGTCAATCCGGCTTAGACGGACGAGCGCGACGCGGGCGTCGGCGTCGGCGACCTTCACATAGGCCACGTTGGGGAGCTGAAGTCGGCGCACGCCGGCAGGCACGAGCGCGACCCCCTCCCCTGCTGCCACCAGACCGACGATCGTCGTGTACTCGGTTGCTTCGATCGCCGGGTCGTACCCGACGCCGTGGCTGCCGAGCAGCGAACGGAGTTCGGCGTGCAACGAGGGTGAACTCGTTCGCGAGAACCCCACGAACGTCTCCTGTGCGAGCCGCCGCAGCGACACCGTCCGTTGGCCGGCAACGGTGTGGTCAGCCGGCACGGCGAGCATGAATCGGTCATGGCCGAGGACCGCCGAGTCGACCGCCGGCCGAACCGGCACCGTGCGGGCGACACCCAGGTCGATATCGCCGTCGACGAGCGCTCGGGCCTGCTCATCAGACGACATGGTGTGGAGTTCGACATCGGCCTCGGGCCACGCCGAGCGAAACCGGCGAAGGAACCATGGAACGAACTCGAAGGCGGTCGAGTCGACGAAACCCAGGCGGAGACGACCACGGGCACCAACGCGAAGCTCCTCGGCTGCCCTGGCAACCCCCTGCGCCGAGACCAGGAGCTGTCGGGCGTGGGGCAGAAAGGCGGCGCCGTCGGGCGTCAGTCCCACCCGCCGCGTGGTGCGCTCGAGGAGCGCGAGACCGAGGTCGGCTTCGAGCTGCCGGATCTGCTGGCTGAGCGCCGGCTGGGCGATGTGAAGGCGGTCAGCGGCCCGTCCGAAGTGCAGTTCCTCGGCCACGGCGACGAAGGCATCGAGGCGCCGCAGGTTCGCCAACTCACTCATGCACAAATGATATCAATCGCACCGAATTCCCTCCTTCACCCGCATGAGCGGATCGGGCAGACTGAGGCGATGGGGAAGAACAAACCACCGGCCAAGTACTCCGCGGCCGGGCTGCTCTGGAGGGGTCTCCGGAAACAGTCGTGGCCGCGGGTCTGGCGTGAGCCGGAGTTCAAGAGCACCTACGACGTGGTGATCATCGGCGGCGGCGTCCACGGACTCGCCACGGCCTATTACCTGGCGTCGAACCACGGCATCACCAACATTGCGGTCGTCGACAAGCAGTACCTCGGCAGCGGTGGGTCGGGCCGAAACACCGCCATCGTTCGCTCCAACTATCTGACGCCTGAAGGCGTGGCGTTCTACGACCGCAGCCTCGACCTCTACAACTCGATGTCGAACGACTTGAACCTCAACGTGATGTTCAGCGAACGCGGCCACCTCACCCTCGCCCACACCGACTCGGCGCTGCGGACGATGAACTGGCGAGCCGAGGTCAACAAGCTGCAGGGCATCAACTCGTCGGTGATCACGCCGGCCGAGATCAAGAAGCTCACCCCATCGCTCGATGTCAGCGCCGACACCCGATACCCGATCCTCGGCGCCCTCTACCACCCGCCCGGCGGCACGATCCGTCACGACGCCGTCGTGTGGGGGTACGCCCGTGGCGCCGATGCCTATGGCGTCGACCTCCATCAGAAGACCGAAGTGCTCGACATCCTCGTCGAGGGCGGCTCCGGCCCGGAGGGCAAGGGCCCCGGCGGCAAGGTCACCGGCGTGCGAACCAGCAAGGGCGACATCCACGCGCCCGTCGTCGTCAACTGCACGGCCGGTTGGGCCAGCCAGCTGTCGAACATGGCCGGCGTGACCCTCCCCATCACGACCCATCCGCTGCAGGCGGCCGTCACCGAACCGGTGAAGACCTTCCTGCCGACCGTGGTCGTGTCCGGCTCGCTGCACGTCTATGTCAGCCAGACCGACCGCGGCGAACTCGTCTTCGGCGCCTCGGTCGACCCCGTCGCCACGTACAACATGGGCGGCACACTCGAATTCACCGAAGAACTCGCCGGGCACGTGCTCGAGCTCATGCCGGGCATCTCGAAGATGCGCCTGCTGCGACAGTGGGCCGGCCTCTGCGACATGACCCCCGACTACTCGCCCGTCATGGGCCCGACCCCGGTCGACGGGTTCTACGTCGACGTCGGGTGGGGCACCTACGGCTTCAAGGCCGGACCTGTGTCAGGAGAACAGATGGCGGCCTGCGTCGCGAACGGCGTCACGCCGGAACTCATCAAACCCTTCGAACTCAACCGTTTCACCGAGGGAACCCTCGTCGGTGAAAAGGGCGCTGCTGCGGTGGGGCACTGACCATGTTGTTGGTTCCTTGCCCCAACTGCGGCCCCATGAACGCGGCCGACCTCTCGTACAACGGGGAGTCGCACCGCCGACCCGACCCGAAGACCTGCACGCCCGAGGAGTGGCGCACCTATCTGTATCTGCGGGAGAACCCGTCGGGCTGGTTGCTCGAGAACTGGTACTGCAGCTCTGGTTGCCACAGGCACTTCAAGATCGAACGCCACACCCTCACCGGCGAGTTGCGGGCGCCGGTGCTGCCCGGTCGCAAGCCTGGTGCGACCCAGGGAGACATGAAGTGAGTCACCGACTTCCCGCACCGTTGGGTGATGTCATCGATCGTTCGTCGGTGATCTCGTTCACCTGGAATGGCAAGAAGCTCCAGGGTTTCGAGGGCGACACCATCGCCTCGGCGCTCCTGGCCAACGGCGAACACATTCTCGGCCGTTCCATGAAATACCACCGGCCCCGCGGTGTGCTGACCGCCGACTTCTGGGATCCCAACACGACCGTGCAGGTCGACGACGAGCCGAACGTGCGAGCCTCGCATCGCAAGCTTGCGGACGGCATGGCCGTGTCGGCGCAGAACGTGTGGCCGTCGCTGAAGTTCGACGTGAAAGCCGCCA
>Ga0255768_10001064_pt1 | contig 28762 bp, 14 predicted proteins | sample 071ome_33_FD_179983 | JGI IMG/M metagenome (GOLD analysis project Ga0255768, IMG submission 179983) | Coastal salt marsh microbial communities from the Groves Creek Marsh, Skidaway Island, Georgia - 071412AT metaG (version 2) | ecosystem: Environmental > Aquatic > Marine > Intertidal zone >...
GCTGCCTCTTACAGTAAGTGATAAGATCAGCCCTAGAACTTGGAGATGCCATTACACACAAAAAATCCCTTCTTACCTATTTAGGAAGAAGGGATTTAGTATTTATTCTACTACTTCGGTTGGTGCTACTTCTGCTTCTGGTTCTTGCTCTAGAAGTCCCAGAGTTTCTAGACCGCCTTGTAGTTTGATCTTATACTCTTTTGCTTTGACTAGATTGTCTTCTAGTTCTTTGATTTGCTTTTCAGTTGAAGCAATTTGCTCTTCAAAGTTTGCTTTGAGTTGTGCGGGATCCATAGTTATCACATGTAATAGTGTGTGTAGTATTTATTCTTCTATAATAACAACCTTTTTTAATTCCTCCACAATTAATTTGGATTCTTCTAAATCTGTGTGACAATTGCCGCATCGCATACTATCATTTGATATAGCATATGAGTTTAGAATTGATCTCCAAATATTAATGTCTGTTTTTTCTGGATCGTAAAATTTTGGAAAAAATCCTCTGCAACCAGGACATTCATAGATAAATTTATTATCTGGATCTATAGTTGCGTATTCAATGAGATGATAATAAAAATATGGAGGTTCGTATTTATGTCTATCTTCAATTGGAATTGGTTCCCCAATCCATTTTTCACCACATTCTGGACAATGTGTGTAATGTTTGATATTCATAACGTTCAATCTTCTGGTTTATAATCTTGAATAGTTCTAGCTGCGTCAGTGTTATATCTAGTGATCGTCGCTTCAGTCCACATGACCGTTGCGATATTTTTGACCGCATCATCTTCATCTGCTGGAATTGAATCTCCTGGATTATATAAGTTGAATAAGTTTCTTGTGCTCAACAAATCATTATTTTTATAAACTTTTTCAATTTTATGAATTCCGATTTGACCAGCTGGGTGGGTTTCAATTTTTACCACCTCAATTTCTTCCCTAAGCATGATTGATAAGTAGACAACGCTGAATAATATTTATTGACTTTATTGAACCGTGATGCTATGATAAAAGAAAAAATGTCCTTCCAAATACACACTTGGTTTCCAACAGCAATATATGCCGCAGAAGATATTGTAGAGCATTCATACAATGAGGACCTAAAAAAATTTTCTGAAGAAATTTTTGACAAGAGTGAGTCTGGAGCACACAATTGGAATTGTAACACAAAAAACACCATGGGGTCTCATAATGTGATCGAAGATCCTAGGTTTGATACACTGCTAAACAACATAAACAAACACCTAAAAACTTTTTTGAAGTATCACAACTCTACTCATGACTATGAGTGTAATAGTGGATGGTTAAATATAAATCAAAAAAATTCATATCAAGAATACCATTGCCACGCAAACTCCACATTCAGTGCTGTCTACTACATAGCAACACCACCTGGGTCTGGAAGAATAATTTTCCAAAACCCAACGGAACCAGACATGCTTCCAGTGAAAGGAATCACAGAAGAAAATGATCTAACATTCAAACAATCTTTCTATTCACCACAAGAAAGAACTCTTTTGATCTTTAGATCAAACATAAGACATATGGTAGAAATTGGAACAAATGACAAACCAAGAATTACAGCTGCGTTCAATTTTTGAGCAAAGAGGATATACTCTTGTAAAAAATTTTATAGATCTCCATTTCGCAGAAACTCTATATGAATATCTAAAATTTTCTACTCAAGTTTCTATGCTGAGAGGCGAAGAGATTGTCACTAGTAAAACTGTTCCAGGGTGTATTTGCCAGAAAGCAAATGATATCGTTCTAGACTCTTTACTAAAAACATCTACAAGAAAGGTAGAATCTATCACTGGGTTATCTTTGTACCCAACATATTCGATGGCAAGAATTTATACAAATGGAAATGAATTGGTAAAACATGTTGACAGACCAGCATGTGAAATTAGTGTGACCATAAAACTGTCGGACACAAAAAATTATAACTACCCTATTTTTATGGGAGGAGATAAATTTTTTCTAGAAGATGGCGATGCTGTAATTTATCGAGGTATAGACGTAGAACACTGGCGAGAAAAATGTCAGCATGATGAGACTTACTATTTGGGTCAAATGTTCTTACACTATGTCGAAAAAACTGGTCCACATAACTCTTATAAGTATGATAGAATAGTTGACAGGGAAAAAGTATTTCGGGATGAATTATGGAAAAACATTTGATTATTAGTGATCCGTTCTACAATTATAAAGATGCCCAAACAGATATCAAAAGCATCATTCATTGTATAAATTTACACGGAGACAATTTAGTTGGTGCTGAAATAGGAGTTTACAGGGGAGATAGTTTTTTGACTATTTTACAAAACTGTCCCAACGTTTCGAAACTTTATGGCGTAGATTCTTATGAACCATATGCGGATTATCTAAAAGATGATTATGACGGCAAGACACCTGCATATTGTGTAGACAAGAAACAAATTGAGTACATCAAATTGACTTCATACCATAACCAGCAATACTCTGGTCATGAAGAAAAAATTATATTCTACGAAATGGATAGCAATGAAGCGGCACAGAAAGTAGAAGATAAATCTTTAGACTTCATTTTCATCGATACTTACATGTCATTTGAACAGGCTAAAAATGACTTAGAAGTCTGGTATCCAAAAGTAAAAGACGGCGGAATTTTTGCTGGTCATGACTGGAATTGTCCAGCAATTAAATTAGCAGTAATGGGATTTAGAGAAACTAATAATCTACAATCCCAAATGAGTACATATGACAACACATGGATTTGGTATAAGAACAAATGAAAATCGTAATTGTTGGTGGTGGCACAGCTGGGTGGATTACAACTTTTATGTTGTCTAAAATTCGACCCAATCATGAATATATCAATATCTCCAGTTCCAAAATTCCAACCATTGGTGTTGGTGAGGGAGTAACGGGTGTGTTCAGAAGAATTCTTACAGAACCATTTTTTGAAATCAATGAATTTGATTTTATCAAGAAAGCAAATGTGATTCCGAAGCTTGGAGTAAAATTCAACAACTGGACAACTAAAGGTAGTTCTTTTTTCTCTCCTATCGAAGGAACTGCTACATCTGGAAATTTTCTTGATAGCACTTTGTTCTACAGTATTTTAAAAGATAAAGATGTTGATGATACTAGTGCTACTGGATATCTGAGTAATAGAGATAGAACTTCTTTCTCTATTGAAAATGGCGGAATAAATTTTTATGACTATGGGCTACACTCATACCACTTAGATAACTATAAAACTGGAGAATATTTTAGAGATCTGTCTGTCAAGAATGGAGTATCTGTTATTGACTCTACTATCAAAGAAGTATCAACAGAAGAAGAAAAAATCAAAAGTGTTACTCTAGAGAATGGTTCTGTTGTTGAAGGAGATCTGTTCTTTGATTGTAGTGGTTATGCTAGAATTTTATCAAAAGAATTGGATGTAGAAACTAAAGACTACTCTGATTATTTACCTCTAAATGAATGTATTGTTTTTGATGTTTTAGATGAAGATCCAAAAAAACATGCGTATACTAATGCCAATGCTATGAACGCTGGGTGGATGTTTGAAATCTTCAAACAATATTCAACTCAACGAGGTTATGTATTCTGTGATAAATTTTTGGATAAGGACGGTGCCATTGAAGAGGTTGAAGAATACTTTGGATCTAAAATCAAAGTAAAGAATAACTGGAAATTTAAATCTAATAGATTGAAAAAGTCTATCAATGGCAACTGCGTATCTATTGGTTTGGCAAATCTTTCTGTAGAACCAATGCAGGCAACACAAATTCATTGCGCTGTCTGCCAAATCAATGATTTTATACGCAATTGTTTCAATGACGACATTGATAGAACTCTTTCTGCTAGTGTTGTTAGTGGATATAATAAGAGAACAGCAAAATTGTGTGATAATATGGTTGACTTTATCTCATTACATTACACTGGAGGAAGAACAGACACAGAATTTTGGAATTACGTGACAAATGAAAAACAAATCACTGACAAAGTTTCTGAAATTTTGAGTCTTAGTAAAGAGAGATTAACTAGGTGGGATGATTTTGAGACCTACTATGGATCAACCAACCAAATTTTATGGAATCCTGTTTTGGCTGGATTGGGTCACTTCAATAAAGAAACGATTGAGTCTATCTTCAAAACATGGAATATTCCAGAAGAAATTTTAGAAGAAGAACTAAACGATCATTTAGATAAAATTTCTAGTTTTTATCGGGTATCATCTTCTATCGAAACATTTATTGATTTTGTAAACTAACTATGGAATATTCTTGGTGGACTCAAAAATATAATAATGTTCCTTATGCCACTATAAAAAATATTTTTTCAAATAAAGAAATTGAAAAAATTATAGAAATTGGGAAATCGGAAACACACTCATCAAAAACTGATGCGATGATTGGCGATAAAGTTCAGGATTTTAGTTATAGAAAATGTAAACTTTCTTGGATTAGATCGGATATTCGAGAGAACGAATGGATATTTCAAAAAATAACTGATGCTGTAAATTTGCTAAATTCCGAATACTACAAATTTGATATTGATCTAATTCAAAATCTTCAATTTACTGAATATACATCAGACGGTGATTTTTATGGTAAACATTTGGACATGGGAGAATATGAAACTAGACCAAGAAAAATCTCCTTCAGTATACAACTTTCAAAAGAAGAGGAGTATACTGGAGGAGATTTAAGATTTTATTATAGTGATACTGCTATTATTGCCGATAAAGAAATCGGAACGATGACATCATTTCCATCCTACATTCTTCATGAAGTATTGCCAGTAACAGAAGGTACTAGATATGCTTTAGTTGGATGGGTTTGTGGTCCTAAATTTAGGTGATTAGTAGGGCCAAGAGATAACAACTCTACCAGGACTTCCTGCCTGATCGTAATTACCACCTGTACCAGCACCTTGTCCATCAGCGTCAGCACTGTTGCCAGGAGATCCTCCAGCAGTAGTTCCAGTTCCATTACCACCAGAAACTAGCACACCTTGAGAAACGGCAGCGGAAACGTAACCAGATCCACCACCGCCACCACCCATATCAAGTGGTTCTTGATAGCAACCAGCACCTCCGCCATAATAACCGCCGCCACCGCCGCCGCCATATGGACCATTAACATCACCACCTCTTAGTTGACCAGCAGCAGTAGTGCAGTTACTTGATCCAGCAGAAGACTGTGATGCTCCAGTACCGTTGTTTCCACCATAGTTAGATGTACCGTTAGAACCAGAAGTTCCGCCACCTCCACCACCATTGGTAGAACCTGGGTTGCGGTTAGCACCACCGCCACCACCGCCACCAGCTACTAGAAGAACTCTAGAAAATGCTCCAGTTTGTGGAGTATATCCAGAAAATACTGAGTTTCCTCCGTTGAACACTCCAGAAAGACCACCACCAGATCCAGGACCCCAAGCATTATTTGCTCTTCCTCCGCCACCATATGTTTGTGTTGGAGATCTTTGTACACCACTAGCACCCACTACAACTGTGTAAGCGGTTCCTGGTGTAACATCCATAATGCCACTGGCGTATCCGCCGCCGCCTCCGCGACCACCATCTGACCATCCAGATTTACCGCCGCCGCCTCCGCCGCCGCCCCAGACCTTAATTCTGATCTTGGTTACGTTTTCGGGAACAACCCAAGATTGATCATTTCCCGTATATGAAAATGCTTGGTTACCAACTGGGTGATCTGCTTGACCAGGAACTTCAACCCAGTTAGCTCCATTATAAATTTTTAGTTTCTCATCATCCGTATCCCAAACAGTTAGTCCGATCTCACCAGCTGGTAAGTTCGCTGTTGCGAATGAGGGGAATTTTACACCACTTCCAGTGGCATTCAATCTTCCAACATTTAATTCTGACATAGTTCCTAATAGAAAGTTTTACAACTTAGTAAATTGTCCAAGAAGTACCAGCACCAACTGTTACCGCATATCCACTATTTATAGTTATATTTCCATAACTATACAGAATTGAGTTCTGTGGTGTGGTTAGATTTTCAGAAATGGTCTGTCCAGCAATATTTATAATTCCACCAGCATCAATCCACTTGACGATACCGTTTACATAAAGAGCACCAGTTACGTTGAAGTCTCCATCGCAATCCAAAGTATATTCTGGATCTGCTTTGTTGATACCAACTCTAGACAGTCTGTAAATATCATCACCATTGGTTGCTTCTGTCCATCTTGAAGTGACAAACTCAGCATTGTTTTGGAACAACTGACCATTGATATTGACATCTCCACCAACATTCAAAATGTAATCTCTATTTACTGGGTTATCTGGATCTGTGTTATCGGTTCCAGAGAAGTCAGTTGTATTGATGGCAAGTCTATTATTAGTTCCCTGAATTGCTAACGCTGGAGCAAGAGGAGTTGCGAGAGTGTTCTTCCAATCAGTTCCACCATCAGTTCCAGAAGAGTAAATAGCAAATACATCTACACCAGCACCAATGTTGTTACCAACACGGAAGTTTCTACCACCACCAGGAGAAGCACCAGCACCCTTGAATTGAACATCCGCTTCGGCGTTAGTAGAAGCATCGCCAATTCTTAGACTGTCTTTTGCTAAGTAGACATCACCATGAATAGTTTGCCATCTTAGAGTGGAGCTTCCGAGATCTTGATCACTATCAGTACCAGGAAGTAGGTCTCCACCATTTGTGATAGTTAGTCTCAGGGCATTTGTAGCATTAGCAGTTCTTGTTCTGAAGATAAGATTGCCAACATAATTTCCAGTTCTTACAGTAGAGATACCCCATTGTGCTGTCGTTGTAGCACCATGCTGTAGAAGTAATCCAGTTTCACCACCATCCACTTTATTGAATACTGATGCTTGGTAGAAGTCGGTATTTGTTGAGAGTGCGGTATTTGATTGGAATAACAAACTTCCAGAAGCAGAATAAACATTCAACTTGAGTGGATTAGTTTCAATAAATGATCCTGTTCCACCATCAATTGGGGTATTGATGCTAACTCTATTATTAGTAGAGTTTACATAAAGTGTTCCAGAATCAACGGTGAGGTTTGTAGCAACGGTGATATTGCTCAAGAAGTCTGCTCTACCAGAAACTTCTAATGCTTGATTAGCTGCGTCAACATTTCCAATGGTCAAAGGACCAGTCATGTCATCACCTGCTCTCAGAACGTTGAGAGAAGCAGCACCAGTTAGTGAAGCAGTAATCGTTCCAGCATCAAAATTACCCAAAGAATCACGCATTACAGCAGATCTTAGGATAGGATCCCCGCCGCCAGTATATGTTGTAGCAACGTTAGCACTATTGAATGCTACGTTAGATGCGTTCCAAATAACACTGCCATTGATTTCCAATGCGTTTTCATTAGCAACCTTGAATTCAAGTGTTCCAGATCCCTCAGTTCCATCACCACCAGAAGCAATAATGGCAGCATTGTACGTTGGATCACTATTACCATCTACCGCAGCTGTAGCAGATGAATTGAAATGAATGTATGGACTTGAAGCAGTTCCATCTCTTCTTCCTAGCTGTAAGAATCCTGAACCAGCATCATTGCCAAGTTTTGCTGATGTGTAAGTATTGGCATCATAAATTTCGTAGTTTTCAAATGGTTCTTCCTCACCAGCAAAACCAATGAAAGCGGCAGTTGATAGATCTCCACCAGAAGGAACTCTACCAATTAGAATGGTATAAGTATTTGTTGGATCATCGTTATCAATGTTTTGTGCCGTGGAAGTAATAAAGAAGTCAGTGATATCCTGTTTACCGATATTATATACGTTGACTTGAGAGTTTGCCTCGTAGTCTCCACCAGGATTAACATCTAATGCCTTTCTAACTAGAATTCTATAGTAAACATCAGTTCCACTGTAAGACTTAACTTCAATTTGATTGCGGAACTTGGTTGAACTCATCCAAGTTGGGATTCTAGTATTGAATAGTTCATTAGTTTTGATATTCCAAGCGTCTTGATACCAAAGACCTTCTTTGTTGTCAAGTTTATCAGCATCAAGTAGAGAATTAATTCCATGGTTTCCAGACGACCAAATCTTATTCCAAGAACCAAATGTAGTCTCGGACGCAGCTTCGGTTCCAGATCCACGGATGTAGATGTTATTATCATCAGCAAATGCTAGTTGTCTTACACCACCAGCAGTCGAAATTCCAGATCCCTCATTACGGAGGGTCATAACCATATGTTTGGTTGATGTTGGAGTTGAAAGTGGATCATCTGGATCAATACCAGTGATATCTGGATATGCTGTAGACAATCCATTGGAACTATTGAATACAGTGTTTAGAACAACACCAGAAGCAAAGTCTTTTGGTAGTGGGTTTGAAGATGGGTTTGTAGTACCAGTTAGTAGTCTAATTGTGTTGGCAGACTGACCAGAAATAGCAATGTTATAAGTTCCAGATAGTCTGTCTGAATCTAATGTACCAGAACTGATATTGGAAGCATTGGTATAGAAACTACCCTGTGCGCCATCAAGTAGGTCAGCGTCAAGTCCACTATCTGGACCAGTTTTGATATCAACAGAACCATTACCAGATTCACCCAATTTGAATTGGGATTTTTTGAATCTAGCAACACCAATTGTTCCGTAAGCATCAGCAGAAATAGTCAGATCCGAAACACGCTGAACATCAAGAGAGACGTTAGCATATTGTCTGTTGACTGTACTAATTTTACCGAGAAGAACAAGACCAGTTCCAGAACCAATTTCAACTGGATTTGGAGTGATAGTGAAATCATTATTGTATCCTGTTCCAGAACTAGTTACAGTTACCTCGGTAACTGCTCCACCAGAAACAATGATATTTCCACGCAGACCTGTTCCAGATCCACCATCAAGTCCAACATCAAAATATTGACCATCTGTAAAGTTTTGACCTCCACTACCAACGACAACCTGCTCGACAAATCCACCGAGAGTATATGATGATTCGAATACGAGTGGTGATGCTCCTCTCTCAAATTCAATAACAGTTCCAGCAGCAATTTCTGCTGTTAGTGGATTATTGATTGAAACCGTTGTTAGACCACCAGTAGTGATAACACCATTGATAGAAGTGTCGTTGGCAATACCAGCAACGTTAGGAATTACTTCATGTCCAATCAAAGTATTTGAGTTGGTTGTGAAGATAAGTTGGGAAGATCCAACTGTAGCAACAGAATAGAGTTGAGCAAAGTATCTAGATTCAGCACCTTTGATTGACTGAACTGCTAGTGCCCAGTTCTGATCACCTCTGAGGAATGTGAATGAGTTTGCAGCACCACCAGACGCCAATCTATCAGTTTCAATAACACCAGAAGTAATATCAGAAGCAGCAATCTGGTTTGTAGATAGAGATACCCAGTTTGAATTGGTATTACCAGATGTGTTAACTACACGGTTGATATTAATGGTTGCTGCCGCATCATCATCAAATGTATCAGTGTCAACCATTTTGATGTTGTTGACAATGTTACCATAAAGTCTACTCTCTAGCAGAGCAGTGCCAGTTGCTTGTGATCCAGCACCAGGAGGAGCAGAGAATGTAACTGTTGGAGTAGTTGTGTAACCAAAACCACCTTTGTATCCAGCATTTGTTGTAATGGTAACAGTAACAACTTCACCATTAGCAATGGTACAAGTTGCTGTAGCAGCAACTCCACCTGGATCTGGATTTCCACCAGTAATTTGAATAGTTGGAGCAACGGTATATCCAGAACCACCATTTGTTATGTTGATTTGGTATACAACACCTTCTCTATACTCAGTTGCTTGAATTCTACCAGTAGAAGGAGTGCCAGTATATACATTTTGTAGGGTAAATTGTAATGTAGGATCGACAGCAAAACCAAGGAATAGACTATCTAAGTCATTGTTTAGAATGAATGACTGTGATGTATCTTGTTGAATTGCGATGTCACCAGCAAGTGCTCCTTCAATTTCAAGTCTTGCTGCTTGATCGGCAACAGTATAAACACTGAATGGTCTAAGTGCTGGAATCTGATCGACAGAAATCTTACCAGAATCGGTAAGTTCAACCAGTGCTCTAGGAACAGCATTGGTAGAGTATGGTTTATTGATATATGGACCGAGGTTGTTGGTGATATAGTCCCTAACTGCCTTCTGTGTGGGTAGTTTGGAATCAGTTGCGTTAGCTCCGCCAAGTGTGTTGGATGCATCGAAACCAGTAACAACAACGTCTCCACCTTTCAGTTTCAAGAATTCAACTTCGGAGATGGTAACCGTTCCAGTGAAGGTGATGTTACCAGTTCTGTTTTCAATTCTAGCAAACGTACCAACCTTGAAGTCACCAAGTTCGTCAGTACCAGAGCAGTAAACGCGACCATAATCTTCTGATACTTGTTCGTATGCCTCAATCTTAGTACCACCGTTTTCTGGTAGTGCCAGATAGTTAGTACCAGAACCAGCAAATTCCCAAGTGTGAGAAGAAGAGTTGACGATAGATGGTCTATGTAGTCTGATAGTTGCGTTGTTGCCCTGTGGAGTTAGAGCATTTTGTAGGTTTGTTAAACCAGTAATGACAGCACCATCAGAATCTCTAATAAGTTGTAGTGGTTGTCCAGTTCCTTCTTCGAGTGTAATTGTCGCAGAGAAAGGAGGACCAACTGTAACATTAGTTACGGCATCGATAAAGAATTCTCTTTCTGGATCAAAGTTTGTAAATCCATCAAACTTAGCAACATAGTGCTCAAGTGGTTCTCTGCCAAGACCAGAAACTGTTAGAGTTGTTCTACCAGTAGCGGTTTGGGATACAACATCTACAGTTGCTACGTCAAACTCATATGCTTCTCTTCTATATCCTTTTCCTCTGAGAGCAAATGTACCGAAATTTGTAGCAGAGTTAGTGATAGATGCGTAACCACCGCTTTCTGATAGGACACCATCTTGGCAGAAGATAACGAATACAGAAACTAACTGAACATAACCATCTTCAATAATTCTGTATCCTGTACCACCAAAGGAGACGATCGTGAATGCCGCAGCAACCATCGACTTACCCTGGTTGGGGAAGGACGCTGTTCCGTCTAGTTCTAGACCAGGGAAAGGACAGTTGGGTTGCTTAACTTTAGAACCGTCAACCAGAGCACCGCTACCGCCCAGGAAGGAGATAACAGAAGCGTTTTGGGTGTATGGAGACGCTTCAATAATGGGATAATCGTCAAAGTCTCCACGGATTGCTACTCTTTGGTTATTAAAGTCATAAATGTAACTATCTGGATATGTAACAATATCAGAAAAATCATAAAGTGTTCCGTAAGTCTTGGTTACAGAAGTTGGAGCAACAGCAGTTGGACTTGTATCATCTTCGCCATACTCTAAAATAGAATCTAATAGATCCATTTCAGTGGTGATTGAAGATGCTACATTAGCGCAATCTGGATCACCAGGATCAGCAAGAATAGTGTTATCTGTGAATTGTGGGATATCAGACGAAGTTGTGATTGCGTTTCCTGAACCATCAGTCCAATTACGCATTGCTGCGATTGCATATGTTGCTACTCTCTGGTAAGCATATCTTGTTTCTGCAATTTGATTTGCTTCAACGCCATTTAAAACATTACCAGTGAAATATGCTTGAGCTGCTGTTACAATTCCAGAATTTCCACCAAGACTTAAGTCTCTAATAAGTCCTCTTAGAATATAACCAATATCTCTCAAACACTTTCTTTCATGTGTATTTGAAAGACCTAGTGATGGATATTGTGCTTGAGTATCTAATAATGCCTGATGAGCAATAAGATCTTTGTTTCTTCCGATTAGATAAGCAGCATCTAAGTAAGTTCCTGAGGTGTTATTGGCAACAACATCAATGAATAGATATGATAAAGTAGAAATAGCAGATGCTACGTTAGCACAAGCGGGGGTTCCAGCAGTAGCAGTAATGACGGTATCATCAAAATATCTATCAAGTGTGGAATATTGTGGTGTATATAAAGGATCTCCTGGAGTTCTGTTTCCAGTTCTCCAATTACACATAGCAAAGATTGCTAGTTCTCTAGCATATTCAATCGCACGAACAGTTTGAATAATTTCATTTTCAACATAATCAATTTTCGCACCAACAATATATTTTGTACCAGCTTCTAAAACGTTGTGGTTCGAACCAAATTCGAGGTCTCTTGTTAGAGCGTTTAAGAAGTGTACGATGTCTTGACGGCACTGTTCATCATCTACTGGGATGCTAAAACTTGGATAGAGTTTTTGACCATTTGAACACTCTACGAGAATATTGGAAAGTTTTACAATATCATCTTCAGCAAATCCAGGAGTTCCAGATAGAGTTATTGTAGCAACGCCAGTAGAAGCATTATCCCAAACAAAATCTGTAATTGTGTAATTTGTAGCATTCCAAGTTACAGTTCCACCGCTTACATAGGTATGTTCATAGTTACTAGTTCCCAAGAACACATCAAATGTATTCGCAACATTGTCAATATTGTAAGCAGAATAATATTCTTTTTTGAACTCGTCATTGATTCTTCCTACTACTTCATCAGCAATGAAGTCTCGGTTGTTCTTGATAAGCAGACAAGCATCCTGATATCTTCTATCAACTGGTGTTGAAATCTGGAATTTGTTTGGTGAGTTGAGTAGTGAAATCGTAACTGCTTTAGCATACGATTTTACAGTAGCAAATTCACCAGGATCTAAATCAGGAGTAGCGAGTCCTGGGAATTTTTTGGGAATTACAAATCTTCTAGCACGACCATCAGCGTCTTCAATAACTTTATAAATTCTTTGCTTTCCATTCAAAGCAGAAAGATCTGGGTTACTAGTTGGAAGTCCCGTAATTATAATTTCTTGACCTTCTTTGAAGTCGTGGATATTGGATCTTCCTACAAGATCGTTAGTGTAGAAAACAACACCACCAAGATCTTCAGCACTTCCAAATTGTGCTTCCTGGAAACCGCCAGTAGCAATACTTGGATCTCCTTGTAAAGAGAAGTCAAGTCTTGTGATTGGCAAAGTAGCAACAATATCATCATCTACAGATACGACCTCACCCTCAGCTCTAATTGATCTTAGTGAGGTGGTATCAATAACATTGATTGTTGGAGTTGCTTCGTTGATTGTTATAGAAGCACTTGCTGAAGTGTCCCAAGAGGGTGCATTGAGAATTGGGATAAACAATACGTCCCAATAAGTAGGAGCACTAGCATCATCAATAGAACCTACTTGGTAATACCCAGCAGTAAAATTCGCATCTGTGGTATCATCTAGATAAACGTAAGTACCTACTGGAATGTCAGCAGTTGGATCATCTGTAAATCTTAGAGTATTTGTTCCAGCAGTTTGACTAATTGTTAGACTAATTGCTGCCCCAGTTGCAGCAGAAGTGATATAATTATATTGCTCACCTTCAACAAAGGAACCAGAATTTAGTTGTACGTCGATAGTACCAGAGATATAAGCACTAGCTCCTGTCGTTGTGGTAAAAACAACATCAATAACACCTGCTCTAGCACCAGTGTTAACACCAACAACCTCTAATCCAGTTGTTAGATTTGATAATCCAGTATTATTTTGGAAAGCGACTCTAAACCTGTTTGGTCCAAAAATTTGATGACCGATTGGGAAATTAGTTCCAAAATCACCATTGGCATCATAGTCAACTAGAATTCTTTGCTTGTCGTCAAAGACCATCGCATAATCCCAAGTAGCAACTGAATCGCCATTAGAATCAATTTGGTCTCTGTATGTAACACCAGTGACGTAGTTCTTATCACCAAACTTAAAGATGTGTTTGTTTGGATTTGCTGGTCTAATAATAACCAAACGGAGGTTATCGCCAACAACCGAACAGTCTGGTGGTAGTGAAATTGGGTTATCTTCTACGTAGTCTCCACCAGAAACGACTAAAGTTTCTTTTACTCCAGGAGTTGCCCAAGCAAGTTGTGCTGCTTTTTTGATTGTTCTGACTGGGTTTACTGCCGAACGACCATCGTTCAAGTCAGAACCAATTTGAGATGAAACGTAAATACGACCACCAACGTCATTCGTTGCTAGATTGAGGACGTATTCAGTAGTAGCAATTTTGTCGGATCTATCACCTAGAAGAGGTGTAATTGATCTTGGGAAAATACCAGACTGACCAGTCTCTAAATAATATGGAGCATTTTCGTCAATTACTCTAAAACCAATATGCTTGAATTGTACTTCACCATTTAGAGCAACACCATCTCCGTGAACAGGACCAATATTTCCAGTCTGACCAGAGTTTAGTGCTTGATAAACATTTTGTCCGAAATATCGATAATCATCTTTTTGAAGAATAACATTGGCAGCCCAAATTGTGCCAGTGGCATTCATATATGTTTTTAGATTTGGACCTCTGTGTTCCAAATCAGGAGTAACAAAGTTTTCAATGTCGAGGTTTAGAACTCTAGCAGTATCCGAGATGATAGAAGTTGAAGTTCTAATAGCACCATTAATATCAAGTTCAAAATCAATAGTATCTAGGAATGCCTCTGCTGTAGCACCAGCACCATTACCACCAGTAATAGTTATAGTTGGTGGAGATGTATATCCAGATCCAGGATCATTGACAGCAATTGATGTTACAGAACCATTAAAGATAAAAGCAGAAGCAAGTGCCTGAGTTCCACCAGCTCCAGGTGCTGAGACTACAACATTTGGAGCGAGGGTATATCCAGAACCACCCGCAGTAACGTCAATGTTATTGACTTTCTGACCAGTTCTATTAATACCAACTCTTGGGAGATTGCTATTAGGATCTAACTGTGCTCTGAATACTTCTCTTTCATCAGAACCTGTACCAATTCTAATTGTAGCTTCATTATCACCGATGAGTTTAGGGTTTACGCCTCTAATTTTCTCTTTGTCGGAATTAATATGAAAACTCATGGTGCTGCCTAGCTCCTTGCCTTAGATCTATCCTATTGTATATTTAGCATTATGCCCAGGCAATACTAACAACTTGAGTGGAAACTGCCCATTTGATAACCTGTGTAGTTCCAGTTCTAATTACATTGTAACTAAATCTATTTGTAGAAGAAAACGTCTCAATATCCCATGACTCTCCAGTTGGAACGTCATGCTTGATAATTGTTAGCATACTGGACTGAACTGTAATTGCTCCAACAGAATTGGCAACTACAGAAGACTCAATTTTCCCAGTATAAACAGTTCCACTTGGATTTGACGCTAAGAAATGTCCAGTTATAAAATTCAATGTTGAATTTGCTATTGGAATAGCAGTTCCTACGTCATCTAAAGAAAGTGTTGCTGTATTTGCTCCTCTTAGAATATAGTTGGTAGTTTTACTATCAGAATAAAATCTATTTTTTATTTCTAGGGTGTTTAGATCTTTGGCATTTCTGTCTTTATCTACGACAGAAACTTGATCAACTGAAAACCCACCTAAAGAATCAAACTCTTTGTTGTTTACTGCCATTTTACTTAATTACCTGATTTAGTACGGTGAACGATATAATATCTCCATTAGTATGGTCGTCAGATAATGTCAAAGTGATTCTGACTTCGCCAGCATTGTAATCAAACGATGCTGTATATTGATCTAGAGATGTATTCAAAGACCCAAATTCATTATAAAAAATATCAGTACCATTATCTATAACATGATATTCTGTCATAGATCTCTTTCCAGAAGATGACTTAGAAACAACGGTCACTTTACATCCTTTATTAGTTGATGTTGGATACAGATTGACTGCTGATGTTTCTGCGGCACCCTTTCCTAAAGAGAATGATGTAGTTCTAATTGCATAATCAGCAAGTTCAAATTCTTTTAGATCACCGTCAAAAACTTTTACTCCGTTGAAAGTTCCTGTTCCAAATGTTGTGTTGAGATAGACATCCCCTTGATCATCTAATCTAAGAATAGGATCAACAACCAAACCAGAAGAAAGACCTAGATCGAGATATTGCTTACTTGAACTAATGAAAGTTCTAGTTACGTCTCGGTTGTCAATAGTAGTTTCATTTAGATTTAGAGTTACTAATGGAGTATCAAGAGAAAGGTTATTTAATCCAGAAGTTGTAATAGTATCAATGTTTGTAAAGTCTAGAGCAGTGCTAGACAACTTCATTGTATTGAGATTATCATTGTAGAAGTACAAGATATTCTCGTTCGCTGCTGGAGCAGTTTCAGGAATAATATACGTATTACCATCAACGTCTCTAACGCCACCCAAAGAAGACCAGTTAGTACCACTATAACCTTCAAACTGCTGAATCTCTGTGTTGAATCTAATTGAACCAGGGACGGCAGATGCGGTGTTCTTTTGATTGTTGTTTCCAGCAGGAATTGCTAGGTGCGTATACGAATCAATTACAACTTTTTTACCAGGATTTGGTCTTAGAGTAAGATCTTCACTCAGTGTTGCGATTGTATTCCAATCTGCGTTTGTAGTTCCTCCAATCTTCAGCGAAGCATTTACAATTAGAGGAGCATTTTTCTGTGGTGCTACTCTCAATTCTTCAATTTCAGTAAACTCTAATGGAGAAACCGCTAGAGAATACCAAGTAAGTTGTGCTGTTCCGTTGTTTTGAACACCACTTGTATGTGTTGGTTCATTACCAGAAGATGCTGTAGTACCAGATGCTGTTACTTCGTAAATATTATTCAAATATTTCAAATATTGACCAATAACAACTGGTGTATTTGCTGTCCAAAGAGAGAAACTTGGAATTCCTAATCTGGTAGAAGAAATTTTCTTGACAGTTCTAAAATCAAAGAAGTTTTGAGTTAGTCTTACAGTGTTATTACCATCATTGTAGAACCACAATGTATTATCATTTGCTCCAGCAGTTAGTTCTGCTAGAATATATGTGTTGCCATCAATGTCTCTTACTCCGCCTAAAGAAGACCATGAAGTCGTTGAAGCATTGTAACCTTCATATTGTCCAGTTGTTGTATTGAATCTAATTGAACCATCTGATGCCAAACTAGTCGGTCTTTCAAGTGTAGTTCCTACTGGAATTTGTAATGCTGTGGTAGAATCTACCTTTGCCAATCTACCAGAAGCTGGTGTTACGATTACATCGGAAGATCCAATAGATGAGATTGTTGAGTTTTGAAGTAATAATTGATTACTTACGTTGATAGCATCATTAGATCTGATAATTCCAGAAGTTGTAAGATTTCCAGATCCAGATGCTATTTGAATAGTAGTGCCAATATTGACATTACTAGAAAAAGTTGATTCTGCTGTAACCGATATTGAAGAATCTGAAGAAATTGTTGAAACGTTTAGTGAACTTGTGTCAACACTAGTAGACTCAATGGTCGTAGAAACTAAATCCGTAATATTTCCAGAATTACCAGTAAACGAAATAGATCTCAAATCTCCAGTTACAACATCACCAAAAATAACATCTTGGTCTGTTGTTTCAGATACTAATAGTTGGAATCCAGAACCAAAAACCTTTGGGTTATTTTGATCTATTGTTATAGAAGCTTCAGATCCATCTTCTCCTGCCATGTCTGGATGGAGATCACAATAATAATATAGAGTTGGAGTTTCTGTACTTACTGTTATTTGAAGAAAATCTTGACCACTAGTAACACCATCTGTATATTCTGTACCAGCAAAATCTAATACAGACGTTCCAGAAAGACTGGGGAATTCTGTTAGTGTGAGTGTTGTAGCGTCAACAACTTCATCGACATATGTTGTTGTATTTGATAATGCCCCAGAACTACCTGCTTGGGTTGTAACAACCATTCCAGCAAAAATACCAGCAGTTGAAGAAACTGTAATCTCTTTGCTTGTTGAAACTAAAGACGTTGTAATACCTTCTACAGTGTACCACTTACCATCTGGTTCTTTACTTAGTTTGAATGGATGCTCGGATGCGTTTACTAGATCAAATTTATATACATTACCAACATACAGTGAAAGATCTGGGTAAATGGATGCTCCATTGCCATCTCCAATATCAATAAAGTATCTATTTACAGATCCACTAGCAGTATCAACAGTATATGTTGTTGGAGAAGAAGTATTTTTCAATACATCGGAAGATACATAATCTTCTCCAACTGGACAAGCACAAACAAGAGATGTTATATTTCCACCAGAAGAATTTACTTTATAAACTTCATTTGCTGTTTCTGAGGTTGCTGTATCAACATTTAATGTAATGTCATCAGTTGGAGAAGAACCACCAACTAAATTACCAGCAATAATAATACTATCTCCAATTGTGTAATCAGATCCAGCATTGTTTATTGTAGTGGTAATAATAGCACCACCTAAACCTCTTTCAATATCAAAAGTAGCACCAGAACCAGATCCTCCCGTAGCAGCAACACCAGTGAAAGTTTGATTTTCTGCTGCAAGAATATCGGTAGAACTTGAAATACTTACAGATTCAATTACACCATCTGGTTTTTTGATAGAATCTCCAACTGAAAATGCACTGGATGATACAGTACCAGTAAATGTGATTGTCTGTACAGCATTTACAAATACTGTGTAAATAATTGGTTGAACCAAAGATGATGGACTTACAGAAAGTACGTCTTGATTTGTGTATGATGTTCCACCATTATTGATATCAAAACTCGTTACCGCTCCAATAGAAGCAACAGTATATGTAATATTTGTAGTTGGATTTCCGTAAATTGGAGTAAATGTTAGAGTTGCGGTTCCAGGTGCTTCTCCAGAAGAAGAAAGTGTAATTTCATTTTGGAGAACATTAACATCCGATACAGTAACTCCGTCCCCTAATGTTCCCGTACCTCCTGTTTGTACTACACTGTCCCCCACTGAAATAGTGCTGACATTAGGAAGTGTAAATGTACTTCCAGTTCCATCTAATGTAATTGTTACTCCAGTGACAGGTCCTGGCAATGTCAAAACATCTCCAGATACTGTTCCAATACCTTTTGTGGTAAAAGTAAGATTTTGTACAATTCCTGGATCTGTGGTTACAGTGTATGAAAATCCAGATCCATAACCACCAAGATCTGAGTTATTGATAGTTAGAACGTCGCCATTTAAATAATTTTGACCAATATCAGTTACTACAATATCAGTAATTGCTCCATTGTATGTAATAGAAGTAATTTCAAATGAGAATCCAGATCCACCACCTAAGTCTGGATCATATGCAGTTAGAACTTCTCCAACTTGATAATTCTCACCAGAAATAAAAATTGTTACATCTGTTACTGCTCCACCACTAACCAAAATAGAGGCAGCGATTCCAGTTCCATAACTTCCAGCAGTTCCATCAACAACATTGATGTTTGCTCCCATGCCATCATGGTTTACGCAATTATATACAATTGTTTGGGTTGGAGTATCTGGTTTGATTAGAATATCAACAAATGCTCCAGGATCTCCAGCAGTTCCTTTTGTAGTTACGAGAAAATTTGTAATGTTTAGAAAATCACCATTTGGATCTTCAAAAAATAGAGGATGACCAGCATTGGAAGCATCCGACATATCAAAACGATATGTATTTCCTTTTATTAATGTTAAAACTGGTTGTGTTACACCATTCACACTGTAAACATTGTCTGGTGGAGGTGATCCAGGATTTGCTACAGAAGTTACAGTAAATGTTTGTGTTGGTGGGTTGAATAAAACTATGTTTGGATAATTTGTATCTGTGTATCCAGAACCTCCAACAATTGTACCAGTGTAATCAACAGTACCACTAATTGTAACGTCTGCTAATGCTCCAGATCCAGAACCTCCTTGGAGAGGTACATCTTCAAAATTTCTTGGGATGTATCCAGATCCACCAGAAGAAGTTGTTCCTGAAATTCCATCAACAGTGAAAGAACAAACAGAGTTTTCTCCAGAACCACCAATTAAAACTTTATTGAGATAATTGCCAGGATTGAAATTCTGACCAGAGTTTGTTAGAGATCCAGTAAAAACATCTACAAATAAATCAACGGTAGCATCACTACCAGTTCCACCAATTAGGGGAATATCTTCGTAATTGCCTGGATCATAATTTTCTCCATTTGTTAGAATAGAAGAACCAAGAGTGGTAATAATTTTTTTCTGTACAGAAAAATCTTGGTATGAAACGTTTTTTTCTAGAGATAAGTCAGCAATAATTTTACCATCAGAAGCAATTCCAATGGTTGAAAGTCCAGACTTATAAATTCCAAGTGAATTTTTACTGATAAAAGCAAGTGATGGAAGTTCTCTTGTTCCATCTCCAATTTTCAAATTTCCAGTAGCAAGGTCACTACCACCCTGGGAAATTGTAAAAATCTGATTACCAATTTGATTGATCTTTTGCCTTTGAATCTCAAAAGTATCAGTTTTGGCGACGTTAATTGCTGGCATTTTTTACTAACTCTCTAAGTAGGGATTTGATTTCAGAGATTTCATCCTTCAACATATTTATGTCTTCCAACGCGGAATTCAAGTGTTTCAATTTACGTCTTGCTTCAATAGCAGAACTGTCGTGATTCAAGATGGCACCTGTGGTCTCGTCTCTGACAAGACCATCATGCCCTTTTACTTTGATGTAGCTCATACGCGGAAATTAGAATGCTGCGACTGCTCTAATATCTTGAACTTTTGGAACGTATGCTGGATCAACTCCCTTCATCACAACCTTGATTGCGAATGATGAGAACTCTGGTAAACCAGATACGCTGTACTTGAGATCTTGATATGCCGACTGCTTCTCAACAATGCTTGAGATAGTATTCTCGGCGCTAGCAATCTCTAGTGAATCTGGTTGACCATTGTCATTGAAATAGAACCACTCTGCGTCTTCAAAGTTCTCTTGACTTGATGCTCTCTTGTACTTGTAAAGAACTTCGATGTTAGCGATATTCTTGACATTAGCAAGTAGATGAACATCAATTGCTGTAGCAGGATTTGTGATGTAGATTTCCTTGGTTACATACTTAGCAACAGAAGAACTGTTCTTAGATGTATCTTCGGCAACAAAGTCAACACCATTGCTGTATGTTACCTTTGCGACTTCCATAAAGAACGCTTCATCATCTGGTTGGTTTGGATATGAGATGATATCACCAACGCGGAAGATATCAGCAATCTGATCTGTCTCAACATTTGCTCTATTGAACAGAACATTATCAATGATTCTACCAGTGTAGTCATCGTTGATTGGTTGAATATCTGTTCTAAGAGTTAGTTGTCTGGTTGTTCTATTCCAAATTACAGACTTACCAGTAATTCTGTTGTCGTATGTGTTTAGAATCTTAGACTCAACAGGGTTTCTGGCAACGATTGTGATTGACTCACCCGCTGCTGATTGAGTCGAACTATTGATGATCGGTGTTACTAGTGATGGACTTGATCCAACAGTGATTGTTGGAGCGTTGGAGACGCTAGTAAACTGAGTCATTTCAAGTTCTTCACCAGTTGTGAATCCTTGCTTAGTCTTGACCTTGATCCAAACATTATTTCCATCAACCTTAGCAACTGTTCCAGAAGCACCAGATGTCTTTCCTTTGACACTCTGGTTATTCTGATACGTTACATCGGGAGTAACTGTTGATAATGAGAATGAATAAACAGGATAGAACTCAAGAATTTGATTTCTTCTTCCATATCTGTTTTCTTGACCGCCAGCATTTTCAATTCTGTTTGAAACAGTTTTGACAGAAGCACTGGAAAGATCAATAACTGGAGATAAGTGAGAAGAAGTGGAAGAAAGTTCCATCTTATAAGTTAGAGATCTTGTAACATTGTTTAGAGTTTCATTGATCTCTGATGCGATTACCTTCTGATTGTCAAAGTAATGTGGTTCGTTTAGGAACGTCTTCTCAAAATCAGTTTGTGAATATGAAGTATAGTTTGTTGTTGAAGAATCAACAGGAACAATGTTAGTTGTCTTTACAGAACTATTAATGGTTGTTCCAGAAACAGTGATGTAATGAACTTGTGGGTATAGAGTTTCAAACTTTCTGTTGTATGTTGCGTACACAGAACCACCACCACTGGTGCTTCTGGAAGCTTTAGTGATCGTTCTGATGTTGTAAGAATCAACACCAGAGTTTGAAACTTGGAATAGGTTGGTATTGAATACCTCAGAAGTTACACCACCAACTTCAGAAACTCCTCTGAAGAATACATAAGACTTTCCACTATCCTCAAATCCATTATCTCTATGGTTGATCTTGATAACACTATTGTTATTCTTGAACAACTTAGAAGTAGCAATAGATTCGGAAGTTGCGTCAGTTTCAACTGGATTTGTATCAAGCAACTCGTAACCAAGACCTACGTTCTTGAGTAGCAACTCGGATGGTCTGGAGATATCGAACTCAGCGCGATATAGAGTGAACTTGAGATCCTGATCTAGATCCTCAGTCCAATTCTCAGTGTTCTGAGACTTGTAAAGAGAACCGAGTGATGGTTGTGTAGTAATTACAGTGCTGGTAGATAGATCGGTTTGACCTAACTTAGAAGACCAGATTTCATAATCAGTTGAATCTGTCTCAACAACCATTGCATATTCGGAATCGTTTTCCAGATATACAGGGTAATCAAAAGCAAAGTGGGTTGGTGTTGTGGACTCTGTGAGACCTACGAAATCGGTTGCTACGCCCATTCTAACTGCTGGGGTATCAATCTCTATGAAGGTCTCTACAACACATCCTCCAGCGCCGTTTCCGACACCTTTGATGACCACCGATGGGGCTTCGGTATATCCAAATCCAGCAATTGATACATCGGCGTTGTAGATCTTACCGTCAGACACATTGATCTTAGCAGTAGCAACTGAACCACCAGGAAGTTGTGGACTTTCAATAGTGAGAACTGCGCTATCGTAATTCTGACCAGGATTAGTAATTCTGATATCAGATAACTTACCGCTATCTTTAGCAATAGTTAGACTTACATCAGTGCCCTCAGTAGCATTTGCTAGAGTTACCGAAGGAATTTCTAGTTGCTCATTCTGTAAGAAGGACTTGCCATTGTGGTTGCTAAGAACAAGAGTATAGACTTGCTCATTTGTTAGATCATATACACCAGTGGATGATGGTGTTAGTTCTACACCATTCTTATCGATAAGTCTGGAAATAGGACCAGAAGCAGCAGAACTTGTTCCAACTACATACTCACCTTTGGTAATTGAGAGATTACCAGAAGCATAGCACTTCAAGTATGTGTCTGGAGATAGAGTTTTCTCGGTTCCAGGTACAATATTCTTAGCGGGTTTGTCGAAGTCAACATTAGTCATGTAAACTCTGACTGGAACATTTGTACTCTTGCTCTTGAAGTATAGATCAGCGCCAGTTACAAACACACCACCATCAAAGTTCTCAACCTTGAATACTTGTGCTAGTGGATTTGGTCTTAGTGGATTATCAGTGTTGCTTTCTACAAACTGAACTCCCTCATTGGATTTGAAGTATGATGGTCTCGTAGAAACGATGCTAGCAGGATTCTGAGGAAGAATACCAGAAGCATAATACTTAATTTCTGCGTAGGTATCTACAGTTGCCTTATCTTCGTTGGTTGTGCTTGAAGTAAATCTAAATGTCAATTCTCCAGAAGTGAAACGGAGTTCTTCTGATGTCTCATCGTATTCAACGGTATCTGCGTCTCCAGACCAAGTAGCATTTTCTCTAGGAGCATATCCAGCAGGAAGAAGAATCAAACCACTGGCATTGCCATTTTCATCCGTTACTACTTCGCCGTTGAATGCGGATAGAGAGTTGCCAGCAACTCCAGTAAATCTTAGATCTGGATTTACCCAACGGTTGATATTTCTGCCTTCTAAGAATACAGAAACTTTGGTAAGGGGCTTCAGTCTTCCGATGACAAACTTGATTGGTCTTGTTCTAGCAAAGAACTGTAGTGAGGTTGAAACAACATTCTCACCAACGGTCTTAGTCTGAACTCCTTTACCAAGTTCGTTATTTTGAGGACTGATGTTTGAAGAACTACCAACAGAAGCGGACTTGACCGCAGACTTTGCTGCTACGGAGTTAGTATCACCAAGAGAATTGATTGATGTAAACGAAGAAGAAGTTCCGACCCAGTTTACAATGAATGAATTGTGAAGACTTGAGAAACTCTCTTTGACGTTATCTTTAGCAATAAAGATGTCAAACAAACTTGTGTTGGTGTCTACTACTAGAGGTTCAATGCTCTGATCGTACCACTGATCAATTTGTGGCGATACAGAACCTTCACCAACATATTGGAATACAACAAATGGGTTTGGATTGATCGTCTTCGATGCGAAATCGTTTCCAAGAAGTTTTAGACTTGTGTATGGAAGAGTGACGATATCTCCAGATCTTTGATAACCAGCAACAGATCTTTGATCTTGTCTTGTGTTGACCTCTCTTAGAAGTAGAGAATCTTCCTTAGATTGTGGTCTTAGAACAGACTGTCTGCTATCAATAGAACATCTGTAATCTGCTGAAACAAGATTACCAATACCATGTGTCTCGAAATTATCAACAAAGAATCCAGACTTGAATCTGTCTAGACCAATTTCATCCTTGACTTGCATATTCAATGCTTGCTGCTCAAGTATGCTGAGAGTGGTGTAATACTCAAGACGCTCAATACGCTTTTCGAGTTTACCGATATCCTTCATCGTATATCTACGATGTTCTACAGGAGTGATTCTTACATCCTTACTTGTAGATGTGTATGCTGGAATGTAAGCATAGAATAGAGGAACAGCATCCTTTACAGGATCTGGTTTTGATGGATTGAGTGAAGAATTACCTTCCTTGACGATAAACTCTCCTCTCTTATTGAGGAAGATTCCATCAATACGATCTAGGTATTGTACCTGACTGAACGAGAATGTGTACTCAAGGTTTACATCTGGAGCAGGGGTGCTTGCTACAACCGATCCAGCGCCAGTGAAGTTGCTGGTGGTAACTTCCAATGATGATGTGTCCTGATAACCAGGAACAATTGTAGAAGTGTTTACTTTTGGTCTGAAGTCGATAACGTTCTTGAGTTCTACGTTACCAAATACTGATGAGTTGAATGAAGGAATTTCATCCTCAGGTACACCAGCTTCGTGTAGATAACTATCGATAGTTACAAAGTCTCCCTGTGAATGCTCAAAATAATCAAAGGCAATTACAAGTTGACCAACAGTTGGTTCAAATCCAGGTTTGATGACAATTCTAGAAACATCATATACAGTATCACGCTGACCATCATCAAAAGTGAATCTATGGGTTACATCGGTTCCAGATACCAAGTTGCCAGCACTATCAATCTCTGGTGGTTGTGAGGTTGTACCTTCGTAGACATAACGCAATTTGAAAGCGTCTGAATATGATAGAGTCTCTACAGTATCACTATCATAATCGGTTCCTCTAAATGGAACAACTCTATCACCAGAAGAATCAACAACAATTCTTCTCTTTCTAACCGCAGTCTTCAATCTTGGTTTAGCATTCTCTACCTCAAGGGTAGCAGTTAGTTTCAATTCTGGTGCTACGTAATTTGCTTCTCCAGCAAAGTTTGAATTGAAGTATGACGTTGGCAATTCAAACTTAATGCTTCCAGAAGTTAGACCGCTAGCGGTATCGGTAGAAGATACGATCTCTACGTTGTCCTCATCAATATAAACAATATCGCCATCTTCAACGAGATCAGCACTATTGCTTCTGAGAACGGTTACAATATAATTCTTCTCATTGAACGCCGTAAATCTCTGTGTTCCGAATGGTAATTGAGCAGCAAAAGTAATCAAACCACCGCCAGTTGATCCAGCGGTGACAAAATCTCTACGGAAGTAGTATTTGATCTTGGTATCTTCCGTTCCAGCAGAAATTTTCTGAACCTGCTTGCTTCCAGTTGGGAACAGAAGTGATCCTGAGTTTGGATTCTGAATTCTTGGACGTAGTAGTACAACACTAGTATTGGTTACATCATCATACAAAGTTTCATCAATGTAGATTCTTGTCTTCGAAGAACCTTTCTGTACAGTTGCGTATTGTACAATTGCTCTAATAACGTTATTAGAAGCATCAGAGAACTGAATGAGATCTCCTTGCTGGACGACCGTGCTGGCATCAGCACTGAAACTTGTAGACTCAAGAAACTTAGTTCCTTTCGATCCAAAGAAAGTGAAGTCAGTTACAGATGAAATGTTTGAATAAGTTCTATCATCAACAACGACATCGGCGGTAAAGTTATTTGCTCCACCAGATCCATAAGAAGCACCAAATGCTTTTACGTTCTGTGGTGTGTAAGTAATAACAGTATTTTTGTTTAGAACTGGGATAATTACCACACCAGTTGTTGGAACTGTTTCACCAGAATTTACGGTTACTACTGGTGGTTTTGTATACTCATTAGATACAGAAATTCTATCAACGATATCGACTCTATAAATTCCCTGACCGCTGAATTTTGGTTCTACTTGAGATTGATCATAGTCAACACCATCAATTTGAATTGTTGATGTTGATGGATATCCAAGTCCTCTTTCCTGAACAATGAAGTGAGAAATTGTATTTTCTTTAGCAATCTTTACTAAGTTGCCAGCTTCATCTCTAATAGTTTCTCCTGAGAGGAACTTACCAGATAGAGTTTTGATGAAAAGGATATCGCCCGTTGAATAAACTCCGTTTGGTGCTCCTTCTACAACACCATATGCTCCGCTAGTAAGACCATAAACATAAACACCAACTCCATATGAGTCATTTGGAACTACAGATTCCAGTTTAACTCTTGTGAAAAATTGAGGATCAAAATATGAGAATCCAAACTTAGCGTTATATGCCTTTGTTCCTTGAGCAAGAACACCTTTAGAAATTACAATATCCGAATCTGGATTGAATCCATCTCCTCTTTCTTCCAAATAGAAGTTACTTGGTTTAGCAGTACCGATAACAGGAGTGATTGTATCGCTATAATCAATGATATTAGCAAATGTAGTTGATGCTAGATCCTCTTTTTCATCGCCAATAGCATCTGCTTCCGATAAAAATACTTTTCTATTTTTGCCTTGTGAACTTTCATCGTATTCAATAAAAACGTTCTCAAGATCGCTCTTCAAACCAGAAACTGTTACTTCCAAGTAACGAGACTCTTCACTGGTTCCTGAGTTTTTGAGTGGTTTGAATACTTTGGTATATGAAAGGACATCAACAGACGAAACAATATTCGTTCCTGCTCGGGTCTTCACATACCACAACTTGCTGAAAGTATTGTCAAGATCACTAGGAACAATGCTTGTAATAGGAATATTTACATCAACGATCTCTAGAGTTACAGTTTTTACACCAATATTGGAGTCAAAGAACTGACCTCTTCTGCTAACTGTCTGACGGTAGTTGGAATTCAACTCTGTGTTGTTGAGTCCAACGTAACCATCATTAAACAATGAATACAGATATACTGTTGGATAAGCAGTTAGTTGCGATCCCTCTTTGTTTAGAGGAACACTGCTGTAGACATTGCTAATAGTATAAGTTGGAAGACCCTTTGTTTTGATAGTAACGTTATCAGTGCTTAGACTTTCTCTTGCCTTATTGATTTCTAGATATTTGGTCTCTTTGTTTACAATTTCATATCCTCTAATATATGCTTTACCAGGACCAATGCTGGCAATCATCTTTCTAGAAGCTTCTGATGCCGAAAGACCATTGTATAGACCAAGATCATCAGCAGAGTAAATACCTCTGTTACTATCTTTCTGAGCATATTCTCTAATGTCAATAGAGAAATCTTGAACTACATAATCACCACTCTCATCAAATGTTCTTCTTGCTAGAGTTTGCTCAAGAACACTGTAATCGGCAGGAACTACCTTTCGTTGAACTACTCCTCTAGATACAGTAAGAAGTTGAATAAAGTTCTTATCGGTAATGGCATCAAGAGCAAACTCTTTTAGTTCTAGACTAATTTTCAGTCTGTGTGCTCCAGGTGCTGTGTAGTTTGAAGAACCAATGGCATTATCATATAGACTTGAGTCTTCTTCTGGTGTTACAACTTCCTCTAGAATTGTAAAACCAACCTTTGCTGATGGTTTGTTATAATACTCTTCAATGACAAGAAGTTGCTCATCATTTCTTACAAAATATCCATTGACAAAATAAATTCCTTCTTCAACCTTTACGGCAGAAGCATAACCCATTGCTGGACTATCTAAAGATGTGACAATACCAGTATCTGGATTTGTTACTTGGATACTGGTTGGTAAAACACTACCATCAGTTCCAACAACCATTAGCGGAGTATTGACGCCATCAACAACTTCCAAGGTCTCGCCTTGTCTGAAAGTTGGTTCTGTGTTTGAGTTGCCACTATTAATATAGCTAACATAGAAAGTATCTGCTGAACTATCCGTCGCCAATCTAGCAGATAAAACTCTTGCTGTTACACCAGAAGTAAGTCCTCTTAGTTGTAGACCAACCAGTTGGGTAATATCATATTTTTTATATACGATGTCATTTCCATCAGAAACTGCTACTTCTGAAACTGAAGACAGTTTTACATAATCCAATTTTGTGTTGAGACCAACCTCACCAGGAATAACCAACTCTCCCTGTTTGAAAGCATATTTGCCAAAACTTTCAACTTGATTCTGAAGAATCGATTGTAACTGAGTTAGTTCCCTACCTTGAATAGAGTAACCTGGACGGAATAGAATTTTATAGAAATTCTTATTCGCATCAAAGTCCTCGTAATAAGGATTTACATTGAGGTTAGTCTTCTGAGGCATCGTACTCCGCCAAATACTAGTATCTAGTCCCTAATATTTAGTAGAGATAAAAAAAATCCCCCCAATATTGGGGGGATTGATAATGTTTGTAGAAATAAG